>JAABVA010003022.1_pt1 | contig 16289 bp, 24 predicted proteins | sample 5560331 | NCBI WGS metagenome assembly JAABVA01 (sample SAMN12812661, study PRJNA571458) | rock metagenome | isolation source: Antarctica rocks | place: Antarctica: Victoria Land, Mt New Zealand sud | collected 2016-01-07 | reverse complement strand
CCGCAACGCCCCCGCACTCCCGCACGCTATCGCAATTCTGGATGTCGTTATCGCACAGTTTCCGCAGCACCGCCGCAGCATGCACAGCGGCAGAGCCACCGGACGGCAGCAGCCCGACCAGCGCCGCCACGCCCCCGCACTCCCGCACGCTGTCCCGAATCGAGTTTTATCAAAGCACAGGCTCCGCAGCGCCGCTGCGGCCTGCTCGTGCACGGCAGCGGTCCCGCCGGGCGCCAGCAGCCCCACCAGCGCCACGACGCCCCCGCACTCCCGCACGCTTATGCAACTCTGGGTGTGGTTACCACACACGCTCCGCAGCGCCGCAGCGGCCTCCTGGTGCACGGCGTCTGTCATGCCGGGCGCCAGCAGCCCGACCAGCGCCGCGACGCCCCCGCACTCCCGCACGCTGACCCGATTTTGCCAGTCGTCCCAGCACAGCTTGGACAGCGCCGCAGCGGCCTGCTCGTGCACAGCGGCAGAGCTGCCAGGCGCCAGCAGATGGACCAGCGCCGCGACGCCCCCGCACTCCCGGACGCTGTCGCTGCCGTGGGTGGTGTTCCTGCACACTTTTGGTAACGCAACCGCAGCCCGCTCCTGCGCAGCGGCAGTGGCCCCTCACGCTGTTGCTATACGCACCTGTAAAGCAGGCACGCCTGCTACCACCTTGGCCACAGCAGCAGAGCCGCCAGACACAGGTAGCCAGACCAGCTTCACGCATGTCAAGGAATCTGTCAGGCGCGAACAGGCCTACCAGGGCGGCAGGGTGGACCTCTGGTGCAGGCTGCTCGCGGCCGGGGCGTCCGTGCCGGAGCCTCGGCCGCACGCGGCGCCCCGTGCTGCCGTGCTCGACCTCGAGCGAGCAGGAGCAGCCCTCTCTGTCAGCAGCGCTGACGCTCCGGCCCTGGAGCGTGACGCGGGGCCGCGGTTACTTGGTGGACTCGTGCCGGTTGCGTTGCTGCGCGGCGACATGCAACCAGGACGAAGCACCAGCTCAGACCGTGACAAACGGAGGAGGATTGCACACAGGCGTGCGCTGCCTACAGAGGCAGTCTGCGGGAATCAGTGGCGCTGCTGCCGCACCTGCGCGCCGGCATCGGGGCGCCCGCGCTTCATAGGGCGCTGCTGTGTGCACCCACTGGCCTATCAGCCTACAGACCCTGTAGTACAGAGCTCCAGCGAAGGCCTGGATGAGCAGATGGCCATGACATTACAAATGCGCCGCTGCCTTACACTGAATGCACCCCGGGCCAAGGTGGGACGCAGAGGCTGGGCATACCAGAGCACTGGGCAGTTGCACACTCGTGGACCAGGACAGGCAACGCTCGGAGCGCGAGCCTGAGCAGCTCGTGTGTGAGGCTGACATAGGCTGCACACCACTGGCTGCGCAAGTACGTAACACGCTTTGCTCTTCAAAACCACAGTGGCGTGCTGATCCAGCCTTAATACAAGAACAGCTTGCCGCCTGCAGCCGCTTGAGCAGAACACGCCGCAGTGCAGCATGAGTGCGCGCACATCGGCCTTGGCAGCTCGGCCAAGGGCCATCCGTCTGGACGAGCTTCCCGTAGAGGTACCTGCCGAGGAATACTGTTGGCCTCCACTGCAGGACGCGCCCCGCTACGCACGGTTGGAACACGATGCACTCCCTGAGAGGCGCTGGCCAGCCCCTGCAGGTCCTGCAGGCGTGCGCGCTCCAGCTCATCAACCAGCATTCTGCCCCCTTGCACGGGGGCTGGACACAGGCCTTCACGCTGCAGTTAGTGTGCAGGCGCGCACTGCATGTTGACTTATATGGAAGAGCGCTCGACAGGCTCGGCGAGCTAAGCTGGTTGCGTGCCACACGCGATAGGCGTTTCAAGGAGGCGCTTGAGGCGCCATACTGGACGACGCTGCGCTCCGACATCGTGCGCAGGCTGTGGCGGGCGCTGGCGCGACCCGGTGCGTTGCTTGCGCCGCTCGTGTCCGAGTCTTTTGGCTGTGCAGTGAGGCATGGCCCGAATGCACTCCACTGCTCCCCGTGTGTTGGCAACGCGCGTAAACGTATTACTCCTACAGTAAGCGGGCCCTCCTGGTGGTCCCAACCAGTGACACCCACGGCTGCCGCAGGCATGCCTGCCGGCGCTGGCGCCTGGCAATGGCTCCAGAAGCAAGGCGTCTCCGTGACGTCCATCTGCGACCTGGCCGTGGCCGACGCAGACGCCGAGCGGCTCCCGGTCCTGCTGGCGAGCCTGCCCGCGCTGAGGTCGATTCGCGGGCTCGGCGCAGGCAGCGGGCTCACTCTGCGCCCGCACCCTGGCGCTGCTGTAGCAGCCGCCCAGGACTTCCTGGCCGGGGCTGCGCGCGCCATAGCGCACTGCTCATGCCTTCGGCGCCTGCGTCTGATCATTGACTTGGCCAACAAGCGGGCGGACCGGATTTCAGGACCTTTTTGGCAGTACCTGGCCAAGGCGCGCGCGCTCGAGGACCTCGAGCTGACCATCAGGTCGAGCGCGGCCGACACGCGCCATGGGTCGGCCGTAACAAATGTGTCACGAGTGGCAGCGGGCTTGGCCGGTCTATCGCGGCTGCGCACACTGACCCTGGTACTGGCCAATGTCCGCGAGGACGCCACGCTGCCTGCCTGCATGTCGCGCCTGGTTCAGCTGACATCCCTGAGCCTGTTTGGCCTGCGGGGCCTGCGCTGCGCGCCCGGCTGGGCGCGCCTGCCAACACTGGAGTGTCTGGAGTTTGGGAGTTGCGTGTTTGCGTGCGACGGCGAGCAGGCGCTGCCGGGCATGGACGCGCTGGTGGCCCTGACCAGCGTTGATCTGTGGAACTGCTGCGGCCTGCGCGCGCTGCCCACATCCCTTTTGCGCCTCACGCAGCTGCGCAGCCTTGCCCATTGGCAAACGGGGCGCGTTGAGCCGCTGGCAGTGGGCCTGCCCGCCAGCGCCCCCTGCTTCGCGGCCCTGACTGACTTCACCTTGGCGGGTCATGGGCTGCCGGCCTTTCCTGCTTGCGTCCCAACCATGATACGCTTGCGGTGTCTCGACCTGCGCGGCAACTGCTTTGAGCAGCTGCCCAGTGCTGTGAGCGTGCTCACAGCGCTCGAGTCGCTGTACCTCGGGCGGCTTTCTAGGCATGGGGAGATCGGGGGCGCCCTGGACGTCTGTGCCCTGGGCAACCTGGCGGGCTTCCCGAACCTATTCAGCCTGTGGTTTCATAACTGCAGCCTGCTGTTCTGCCCGAGCTTCGAGGCCGCCGCCGCGCACCCCTGCCTGCAGGAGCTGGAGCTCACCACTGCGTACCCCGCCCCTGGCCCGTCATGCCAGAACTTCCTAGGCTTCGTCATTGCCCTGCTCCAGCAGGGACGCGCAGAAGTGCTGCATTTGCAATACAGCGTCGTTCAGGGCGCGGGGCAGCAGGACGGCCAGAGATTCAGGGGCGCCTTGCAGGCCGTGGGCTTTGCGCGGCGTGGTGACGACGGTGATGGTGTTTGCGTGGACGCGTAGGATGAGCACGCAACCGATACAGAGTAGGCTGTGTATGCGCCGGGTCAGCACATGCGAGACACGGGCCTGTATTAGGCCAGCGGCGGCGGCGTCATTGCGCATCCCCCTGTCCAGGGCCCCGCCCTGCCTGAAGCGGAGGCGCTCGGCATGCATGGCTGCCATGCTACCGAGCCCCGCTCGATGCATGCGGCGCCGAGGCGAGCGCAACCTCAGGCTGTTAACACAGGCGCAGTAGTGCGGGGCCGGGCGGCTGCGCTGCATGATTTGCGCTGGACTGGCACATGCTGACGCCAGAAGCTATCATGGGCATTACAGCCTGGGCAGCAGTATTGCAGGCTGGCATGCCAGGAGATTTGACACCTGTGTTGCACCTGGGTGGACTGCAACTTAGGAGGGTGTGCTCACTGTGGTGTGCTCAGCGCAGGGCAACAGCCAAGTCAGTGAGTAGCACCTGTGGGTTCCAAAGTGTAAACAGCGAGCAGGGCTTGCCCCTGTGCCTTAGCATTCATGTCAGCCAGAAAAAGGGTGATATTCAGACCTGTCAGGCATGCTGTGCACTGGGCAGGCGAGAGAGCTGACCAGCTGTCGGTTGTGCACCATGTGCACACATCAGCTCCTGGTCGCTGTGTGTTGCAGTGATGGGGCCACTGTCTTCAGGTCGTGCATGCACTAATTAGGCTTTATAAAGCCTTGCATTGCTGCTTCAGCAGCTCCAGGTAAAAGCTGTTGGCTGCTCAGGTGTAGGATAGCAGGATGGCCTCTTATGTGTTGTAGCAGGCGTGCACGTTTGTAGAGGACACGTCTGTTTCCAAGTACTGCATTGGACGCATACAAAGTGCAGGGAGAATTCTCTCGAGGCCAGCATGCAGGCTTAGCATGCGTTTGCGGTTAGCTACCCACTGTCAGCTCTGGCAAACCAGCGCTCACCAGCTGCTCCAGCCTTGTTGACACGAAGAGTAGTAGCACCTGCGACCCTCGGCCACAGCAGTGGTCTGAGCATTTGCCGCTTCCCTGATACTGCACAACTTTGCCCACAGGAGCCGCCAGCGCCTCAGCATCACTGTTATGTTGCGCTCACTGAACAAGGTCCTCGCAATCGCTTTTCAACCATCATTGGCGAGCGGTTGTCATAATAGCAAAGCAAAGTCATCATACAAGGCACCAGCATTGGGTCTTACGCATGAATGCGCACCGGACGTTCACTCCCAGTGCTGCAGCTCCACACGCCGCTTGCCTGTGGCGCGCAAGACGTACATGTTATGCCGTTGTTCAGTGTATGCACTGCTGCAAGCCTTATTCGACGCACAAGGCGCAGCAAGTGTGCAAATGTTCTGCAGGCGAAACGTGTGCGGCGTGTTGTCTAGCTGCCCACGTGATATTTTCAGCAGGTTTCACTGTCGTTCCCAAGGATAGCGGGCGCCACGATCTGGCGTGCCAGGCGGCGCCGGCTATGAAAGTGGGAACGGTGAGGCGCAGGAAGCGGGAACAGTGAGGTGTAAGCTGGCTTAATCCTTGGGCATACCTGTGCGGCTGCCTCAGGATAAACGGGTGCCACCCTCAGCTTTAACCAAAAAAAAGTGAGCGGCCTCCTGTAGCCACCTGACCCTGGCCTGCCCTGGCCTGAGCCTGTACAGACAGCGCGCTCCAGCGCGGGGATCAGAGGGGAGAAGCCTGAGGCATCCACTGTCCGTTGCATAAATACAACATCTCGGCAGCAGGAGTGGTTCTTACGGTACAGGTCAGTCGCCGCACCAGGCGCACGCAAGCATGACGGGCATCGCCGCCAAAGTTGTGGCTACGCAGCCCATCAGCGGCCAGAAGCCTGGGACTAGCGGCCTGCGCAAGAAGGTGACCCTGCATCGGCCGCACGGTCATGAGCACCTTAGCGTTGTCACCGACAGAGACAGTGTTTGAAGTGCTGGTTTTGGTGGAGCGGCAGAACACAAGCCTGTAGGCACTGCCAGGGCTGCCGGTGACAGTAACGTGATTTGACTCCCGCACGCGCAGGTCACGGTGTTCCAGCAGGCCAACTACTTGGAGAACTTTGTGCAGGCGACCTTTGACGCGCTGCCGGCAGAGAGCCTGACAGGCGAGCGCAGCGCGCACCTGTTCGGCCGTGCTTGAGGCAGGAGCATGTGCGTTGAGCTCGCGGCGCCAAGGACCAACACATCACCCCCGCAGGCTGCACGTTGGTGGTGTCCGGAGATGGCAGGTACTACTCCAAGACGGCTATCGCCACCATCATCCGCATGGCCGCGGCCAACGGCGTCGGCAAGGTGCCGCACACACAGTCCCGCCCTCGGCCACACTACTTGCCGCCAAATGCGCACGTGCCTGCTGTGCGTACGGACCCACCTTCCTAGCGGCGCAAGCTCCCAACGCCACAGCGCCAGGAACCAGCCCTGCAGGCCGCCCTCGCTAGACTTGGTGCCCGGACAGAGGAGCCAGCACCCATGCTGTGCCAGGCTTCCCAAGCCCACGGAAAACGCCATGTGCTTGTCTTCATATGTACCCGCTCCTGCACAGGGAGAGCGCATGGGGAGCAGACGGGTGACCTGCTTCCCTGCCGGTGTGTGCGCTGTACACGGACATGCGCTCGCGGTCACAGGTGTGGGTCGGTGTGGACGGCCTGCTGTCGACGCCCGCGGTGTCGGCGGTCATCCGCACCCGCCACGGCGGGGAGGCCTACGGAGGCTTCATCCTGACCGCCTCGCACAACCCGGGCGGCCCGCACGAGGACTTTGGCCTCAAGTGCGCCGCCGGCGCGGCGCCGGGGACAGGCGGCAGCGGCCTGCCTGGCACAGCGCGCGGGGCGGCTGCGGCTGGCGGTCATGCAGCGGCGACCGCTAGTAAAAAGGAAGGCGTTCGCTCTCACATGCATGCTATAGACATGAGGGGCGAGTGGCTGCAGAGAAGATGCAGGCGTACGTCATCATGCAAGCCGCATGCTCCCTGAACACTGCTCATGCCGTTCTTTGAGATGCCACTATCGAATGAGCCGCTCGCATGCTGGAGCATGGCAGGGCACATGCTTGCCCACCTTGCGAAGAAGCGCGCCAGCGAGCTCGCCTGGGGAGGAATGAGTCAGTGCTGGACATGCCCGCACGACGAGCACGGCATATCAGGAATAGTGTTTATGCGATTCATCGAGGAGGTTGCCGGCGTCATGTCGCTCAGCGGAGTCGCCGCGGCGGCAGGTACAACTGCGAGAACGGCGGCCCCGCGCCCGAGAAGCTGACCGACGCGATCTACGCCAACACTGGGAAGCTCAGCAAGTACTACACCGCGGCTGAGGAGCTGCCGGTGGACCTGTCCAAGCCCGGCACCGCCACCTTTCTGGTCCAGCACCATGACACCGCCAAGTTTGGCAACTTCGTCGTGCAGGCGCGCGGGCATGGCCTTATGCTGTGCTGGTGGCAGGACATGCCGCGGCCGCATCGGATGAGCCTTGCTTGGTGGTTCTGCTTGCTCTGCACTGACATGCTGTGCACTGGCGGCATAGTCGTGAGGCAGCCACCTGACCGCCGCACGAGGCAAGCAAAGGTCAGCCCATACATGCGTCGATGAAGGCGCATATGCGAACAGAGCAAGACGCTGTATCGGAGCGCAGCGGCTACGCACTCTACCGTGGCGCGGTCCACACAAGCCTGACGGATCCATAGCTTTCCGAGAGCCAGGAGGCGCGCCGCCGCGGCGCAGGTGATCGACCCGGTGGAGGACTACCTGAAGCTGCTGCACCGCATCTACGACTTTGGCGCGCTGCGCAGGCTGCTGGCGCGCAAGGACTTCCGCTTCACGTTTGACGGCATGCACGGTGTCGCTGGGCCGTACGCGCAGCGCATCTTTGTGAAGGCGCGCCGCCGGCCCGCGGCCATGTCCCCCGCTTTTCCTGCTGTGACACACTTGACCCCCACACACTCGCTGGGACTGTTGTGGACAACCGCTCACCCAAAAGTCTTGCAGAGTGCCTGGTGCAGGCCCCTACAAAGGCCAACGCTGTGGCCCACGGCGCTGAGACCTGCTCAGAAGTGCTTGAAAAAATATGCTCCTGGCAATCGGCCTGCAACAGCAGGGCAGTGCGAACGCAGGAGCTGGGCGCGGATCCGTCCAGCCTGCTCAACTGCGACCCCAAGGAGGACTTTGGCGGGGGCCACCCGGACCCCAACCTGACGTACGCCAAGGAGCTCGTCGCGGCGTGCGGCCTCGGGAAGCACCCCGCGCCCGCCGCGGAGGCGCGCGCCTGCCTGGCCGGCCGCTGCGGATGCAGGAAAACCCGCACATCGTGTGGCTAGAGGTGGCCGGATCGACAGGGAAGAACATTGTGCAAAACCTTGTTTGATGCTGCATGGGTCGTGCACCATATCAATGATCAGTGTCGAGCCTGATGGTTGCAGCCGGGCGCGCGCAGCTGCCGGACTTCGGCGCCGCGTGCGACGGCGACGCCGACCGCAACATGATCCTCGGCCGCGCGTTCTTCGTGACGCCCAGCGACAGCCTCGCGCTGATTGCCGCCTACGCGCAGGCAGGCCCCGTCGCGCCGGCCTGAACACACAGCGCTATGCGGAGCTGTCGCAAATGGTTGTCGGGCTCAAGGCTGCACGCCCGAACTGGTAGCGGACACAGGGCAAAGTGACGGCTGTGATGCGCGCCTATGCGCGCGCTATGGCTTGTGTGTTACAGTTGCATCCGCGGTGCCTACACGGGAGCAGCATGCACTGCATGCCATGATCCAGACGTCAATGACTCTGAGTCACCGCTCGCTGTGCGGACGGCAGGAGGCCATCCCGTACTTCCGCTCGGGCTTGAAGGGCGTCGCGCGGAGCATGCCGACCTCGGCTGCGGTGGACCGGCGCGCTGATCCCGCGGCCGTTCTGCCGTGCCGTGCATAAGTGATTATTTGTCAATCATGCGTTGTTGTCTCAGCCCATCAACTGCCAGCGTACTTCTCAATGGGGGCTGCCGTGCAATGGTGTCACCCTATGGCAAGGCCGCTTAAAGCGTTGCTGCTGGCCGCATGTCGTGCACGTGCTATTGCTGACATTCCTGAATCACGGCAGCTGTGGCTCACAAAGGCGTGCTTGGCAATACCAACCCAACACGCAATGTGTCTCCCGAAAGCGCCCCCAGGAGCGTTTGCGCTGAGATCAATCTGACCGGGCGGCGCAGCGTGGCCGAGGCAAAGAAGCTGGAGTGCTTCGAGGTGCCGACCGGCTGGAAGTTCTTCGGCAACCTCATGGACGCGGGCCGCTGCTCGCTGTGCGGCGAGGAGTCGTTCGGCACCGGCTCCGACCACGTGCGGTGCGCGCTGTGGCCGGAGCCTGCCATCCCGCCCCTGGTCCCGCAGCGCGGACTATATTGCTGCCTGATGCGTGCTTGGCTTGGGGCGTTCTTCAAACTTTTGGCTTGCTCGGCCGCTCAGGTGCTTTTGCCTTCCCTGACCCCCGCCGGCCCCTCACCCCCTGGCTCCCCCCGGCTACCCCCTTTGGCTCCCATGGCCCCATCACCCCTGGCATGAGACGCCAGCGGCGCACAGCCAGTGGGGCGCCGCGGCAGGGAGAAGGACGGCCTGTGGGCGGTGCTCGCGTGGCTGTCCATCCTGGCGTACCGCAATGTGCCGCACGAGGACCTGGGCTCGAAGCTGGCCAAGCTCGCGCCCGGTGCGCGCCGCCCCGCGCCACGCGCCCCCTGGCGCGGGTGCCCGGGTGCTGGGAAAGGCCGTCCGCGAAGGCGGCCCAAGCTGGCGTGCAGCGGTGTTGCTGAGCAAGTCCTGCGTGTGTGCTGTGCACACGAATTGTGTTGCTGTGACATATTGTGGCACGCTTGGGTCAAACCCCAAATCCAAAGATTTGCCACAAGGGCCTGCTTAGCGGTGGTCCGGGCGTGTGTGCTGGCCGCCGGCCAGCCGCCCTGAGCCGAGCGGACGGTGGCGTGGCGCGCAGGCCTGCACCTGGGCGGCAAGCCCAGGGAGGCGGGCGCCAAGGTGTCCGTGGAGGACATCGTGAAGGAGCACTGGGCGCAGTACGGGCGCAACTTCTACACGCGCTACGACTACGAGGGCGTCGACACCGACAAGGCCGCCGGCGTCATGCAGCTGCTGGTCAAGAAGACAAAGGACGTCACGCAGGCGCGCGCACGGCGCCGGCAGGCTGCCGGCCCTGCCCTGAACCTAACCCAACCCTGTGGTGCAGAGGCTTCGCAAGACCGGTGGCTGGCAGGCATGCAGAGGTCGCGCGGGGGTGCGGCGCGCATGCTCTGCCAGAAATGTCACAAATGCCAAGAGTGGCAGCCTCCCCTGGGCGCCGCACGACATGTTGGGTGCCGCGTCAGCGCGCCCCCGATCTCGTCTGTGACAGTGACCAGTAGTGGCAGTGGCCAGGAGTGGCAGTGGCCGGCGGCCGCCCATGAGCATGCGGCGGCGGCGCGCGCGCGCAGCAGGTGCGGCGCTTCACCATCGACGCGGCGGACGAGTTCAGCTACACGGACCCGGTGGACGGCAGCGTCAGCGCACATCAGGGCATCCGCTTCCTGTTCACCGACGGCTCGCGCGTGATCTTCCGGCTGTCAGGCGCGCCGCGGCCGCCGCGCCGCCGCCGCGCACCCCCTCATGCATCTGAGGCGGTCACCGCATGTCCTGCCTGGGCACGATCCAAGCCAGGTGTTTTCATCACAAGTGCAGTGCAAACCCTCTTTGCTTGCTACTGCATATGATCAGGCACTGAAGACGCTGGGCTCTCCAGCACAATCAGCGGGCTGCCGCTGAAGATCAGGCCCGCCTGGACGAGGCCGTGCGCACCAGCACAGAGCAGCCGAGCGCCTGAACGCCGCCCGGGCGCGCGCGCAGGCACCGGCTCGTCCGGCGCGACCATCCGCATGTACGTGGAGCAGTACGTCGCGCCCGACGCCGGGCCGGAGCGCCTGCACGCGGACGCGGCCATCGCGCTGAAGCCGCTGGTGGACGTCGCGCTCACGCTGTCCAACATGAAGCACCTTACCGGCCGCGACGCGCCGACCGTGATCACGTGAGGCCGGCGCTGCGGCGCGCGCGTCGCGCGCCGCGCCCCGCGGTGCATCTGCTGCATGTGCATAGGTTACTGTCATGAGATTCTGGCGGGTTCTGCTTGTGTGGAGACCTGCGTGACAGGTCTCCAGCTGGTGCACCTGTGAGCAAGCTAGCAGGCATTGTTTATCAGCCAGGTGCTCTCATTGCGGCAGCTATCCTGGTCTTCCTCCATGTTATGAATGAATAATATGTTTCAAACAGCTGGGCCCGCCCAGGCGACTGGCTCCTACCCGAAAGCTTGTTGGCAAGCAACCATTATGCAGGCCTGGTTGCGCCACAGGGCGCGTGCACTCTGCCGTATGTCCATAGAGGCGCACTCAGAGGCCATTTACCCCTCATGCCTTTCAGCTGGTGCCCTAGCCCTGTCGTAACCCTGAATACGAGTTTGATGTTGGAATTCCAAGTAGCACGCACGGCCTATGTCTGAACCGTGGTCGCACATCCTAGCTGTGTCAAGCAGAGCGAGGGAATATCAGCAATTTGTCGTGCCCGGCGCCGCTTTCGCTGAGTCACTTCGTGAACAATCAGAACATACGCCGAGGCGGCCACGGGCCTGGCCTGTTGTGATACGGAGAACATTAACCGACTTGTGGGAGGAGCGAGAGGGCCAACTGGGCCCGGCTCACCTTGCGGGCCTGAGAAGCCCATCAGGCTAGCCTGCTCCTGACCCACAGGCAAGGCCCACCAGGCGATTGGCCCACAGGCCAGAACGACGTGGATTGATAAACACTGGTGCAGCGTGCCGTGCTGCGTGGGGGCGCCTAGTCTATGATATTGTATGGCGGGCACGCACAACAAGCTCACCCCCCCCGGCCCCTGGCACCAAGCACATAGTGACAGTGAAGGCTTGACTCATTAGAAGCTGCCCTGTGCAGTCAGTGCTTAGCGCACCCGCACTGCACATAGCGTGCGCGTGGCGCAAAGATGCTTATTACATCGCTTGAAGACCACTGGAGGCCGTGCGGGGGCGCGCGCGTGCGCTTGGGCGCCTTGGAAGCGGCCTGCAGGCTACTGAAGGCGATGGGCTGGGGGCCGCAGGCGCAGCGGGCGCCGGGGCCAATGGTGGCCTTGCGGCCCGAGCACTGGCGGGCCTTCAGCTATGTCATGCTAAACATGGTCTCCGCCACCGGCATCGTGTTTGCCAACAAGCTGGTGCTCAGCGTGCTGGACTTCCACTTTGTGCGCCCCGTGGTGCCTGGCGCCCCCGCCGCGCACTCGCGTGCACACTCGTGTGCGAGAGGCTGCGCTGGCCTGCAAGTTGCAGCGCTATGCTGGACCTGCAACAACTTGCATGCCGCTTGGCGCGCAGGTGTACGCGCTCACATTTGTGCACAGCGCGTTCACGATGGTCGGGATGTGGCTATTCGCGGCGTTTGGGATGTTTGAGGTCAAGCGCCTGGCGGCGCGGCAGGCGCGGACCCGCCTTTATCAGCGCGCCGGACCCGCCTTTGTCAGCGCTTTGCCGCATATGAGCAGGGCGGCGCCTGTGAGCCTGCTGTGCTGCCCCTGCTGCGCCCCCCCGCGTCACAGCCTTTGCGGCCAACCCCATGGCTGCACGCTCGGGGGGAGGCACTCTCCTGTACCACTTGGCGCAGCACAGGCAGAGGTGCACGTCCGGGCAAGCAGCGTCGGCCTCAGGGGCCGAGCGCCTGCAGGTCTTCCCGCTGGCGGCGGCATTTGTGGGCTACGTGGTCCTCTGGAACCTGAGCCTGCAGCTGAACCCGGTGGGCTTCTACCAGCTGGCGAAGATCCTGATCGCGCCGGCGGTGATAGCGATCGAGGCGTCCTTTTACGCCAAGCGGCCCACGCGCAACGAGATGCTGGCGGTGTGCGTGCTCTGCGTCGGCGTGACCATGGCGACTGTCACCGACGACCAGGCGCGCTCGCCGGGCCGGCCGGGGGCGCTGCTGCGCGCCAGACGCCTGCGGCGGCTGGGCGCGGGGGCCGAATGCGAGCTGCTGGTGCCGATTGCCGGGCCCTGCACCGGCGCACAAATGGCCACCACCACCAGGCCACCACCGCAGCACCTGCTGCACAGGATGCAGTGCGCGCGAGCCGCATCACATCCATCATCAGCAGGCGCCCGGTCTGGTAATGCTGCCGGCGGCGGCGACCGCGCCGCGCGCCAGACCACAGCGGGCGCGGCGGCGCGAGCGCGCGCAGCCGGTCAAGCGCACGCGCGCCGGAGGCGCGGGGCTCACGCGCGCGGGCCGGCGCGCGCAGGTGGCCACCAACCCGGTGGGCCTGATGGTCGCGCTGCTGGCGGTGTGCTGCACGGCGGTGTACCAGATCTGGGCCGGCTCCAAGCAGAAGGAGCTGGGCGCGGGCAGCATGCAGCTGATGCACCAGTTCGCGCCGCACGCGACCGGGCTGCTCGCGGCGCTCGTGCTGGGCGTGGAGCCGCTCGGTCTGCCCGGCCCGTCCGGCGGCGGGTGCGCCCGTGCACGCGCAGACGGCATGTGACAGTAGGCAGGCAGCCTCTCGGGCACATGACCGGGGTGATGCTTGGGCTACCTGGCTTTGAAGGCGCTGGGTGTGCTGCTGAAGCTGATGCGGCCTGCCGAAGTAGGGCATGCCTCGTCCTGACGTGAGGCATGAGGTCCGGTGGGGGCTGCTCAGCTTGTACAAAGTGTGTCTGTGCGCTTAAGCTCGCAGGCTGCGTTGATCGCCATGCGCCTAGTTTGCCGCGTGCGCAGCGGCACACTGCCTGCTCTGAGGGATCATGTGGTGGCAAGGCCGCCCAGTCGGCGTGCCTCACCCAAGTGCTGCGACAGGCGATCAGGCGTGGGGTGGTGCGGCGATAGCCCCCCTGCCCATCAGCGCTCTCCGCTCCCGACACAGGCCTCTGATATGGAGGGTCGTGGGCTGCAAATGCGGCGTGGGCATGCCGCTTGGGCGGCCGGCCTTTCCATCATCTCAGCCATGTCACGGGCCTGAGCGGCTGGAGCGGGGCCTGCACAGGTTTGACCTGGGCACGCTGCTGGGCTACCCGTACAGCTGGCTGGCGGTCGGCGCGATCCTGACCACGGCGGTGCTGGGCCTGATCGTGAGCCTGTCCACGTTCCTGGTCATCGGCGCCACGTCCTCAGTCACCTTCAACGTGGTGTGCGACCAAACCCTACCCTAGACCCAGTCGCCGCCGGCGCGATGCGAGGCTAGCACATGCTGCTGCAGGGCTGCCGGGCGCGCAGCTGTGGCCCTGCTCACTCACGCGCGCCGCGCAGGTGGGCCACCTGAAGACGGTGATCATCCTGGCGGGCGGCTGCGTGCTATTCGGCGAGGCCATGCCGCCGAAGAAGCTGGCGGGCGTGGTGCTGGGCATGAGCGGCATCCTGTGGTGCGCGCCCTACCCTGCAACCATCAGAGGGCGCGGGAGGGCCCTGCGATGTCCGGGCACTGTCTCATCAGCCAGGTCTGGTCCATGAAGCGCTCCCGTCACTGATGCTGCAGACACCGTGCTGTGCTGCGCCGCCTGAGTGCATGCCCACTCACGCTGTCGCCGAGGCCGCTCGGCTCTGAGAAGCGGAAAGGCGCCGACGCGCCCGGCTGCCGCGACTGCGGCGCGCGCGGCGAGCTTTCTACAACACCGCACCGTGTCTGGCCGAGCGCTGCAGCCCGCCCGCGCGCCGCCGCAGGTACTCGTACCTGAAGATGACGGCGCCCGCGCGGCCGGCGGCGGCCGCGGCGAGCGAGGTGGACAGCGCGGCCGGGCGCAAGGCGGCCGGCGAGACGCCCAAGGCCGCCGGGAAGTCCGCGTCGCTGTGGGCGGACAGCCGCGACTCCGGCCTCGCGCCGCTCGGCGCGGCGGACAAGCTCGGCAGCCGGGCGCCGCTGCTGCGCGGCAAGGCCAGCAACGGCTCCGACGAGGAGGCGGCGCCCATGCGCAAGATTGCGGACTGAGCGGTGGCGGGCCCTCGGCCTAGCCGCATGCGCGGCTCGGGTGAGGCGGCGCCCGTGCGCAGGCTCACGGACCAGGCGGCGGCCGACCCTCAGCCGAGCTGCATGCGCGGCTCGGGTGAGGCGGCGGCGCCCGTGCGCAAGCTTACGGACCAGGCGGCGGCCGACTCTCGGCCGAGCTGCGCCTGCGGCTCGGGTTAGGGTCGGGCGCAGGGCCGCGGGCTGGCGGACAGGCCCGGCACCCTGCGGCGCGCGCGTCAAGCTGGTTGGCGTGGCGCGCACGGTTGAAGTACTAGTTCAAACAGCCCGGCGCTGCTCAGCGCGCTGGACCCATGCAGCCGTGCTGCTGCCGTGGGCGAGGCCGGCGCGACCAGGCTGGCGGGCGCCGTTTTGCGTACAAGCCTGGGGCTGGCGGGCGCCCTTTTGCGTACAAGCCTGGGGCTGGCGGCGCGCCGCAGCACAGCTCGCCGCACGATCGCTGAAAAGTCAACCTTCCCCGTATTGAAGTTGGTCGCTTCGCATTGTGCTGCATGCATCACGGGTGGGACCTTGGCGCGCCTGCACGCAGGCCCGGCCCTGGGGTCTGCATGTGCAGGTTCAGGATTTATTAGCAGCCGGGCCCGCGGCGTCAGGGACAGCGCACCCACGGGCAGCGCCCGCCGGCACGCGGCCGGCTTTGATTGGGGTTTAGGTGTCGCCAGCCTGCGTGCTCGGGCTGAGCTGTCCTGCCGCGGAGGCGTATGGGGTGCCTGCAGGCCCCGCGGGGTTGGTAGCTGTCGCCGTCTGGTTTTCCCCTCCCGGGCGCTCCTGCCCTTGTCTGGCACTCTGCCCGGAATCTTTCGTGAGCATGCTACTGCCGCACTTCACGCTGAGCTGTCTTGGCCCGCCACTCCGAGTAGGTGAGCATGCAATGGGCTGTGGCTGGTGCGCCTGCCAGGCCGTCGGAACAGGCTGGGGCTGGTGTCACGCGCTGCTGCACCTCTAGGAGCATGATGAGCACTCCGACCGCTGCGATCTCCCATTTTTATGTAAACGTATCTATGTGCACACACAAAGTACTGCACCAGAGACCTCTCTACGTGTACTAGCCCCCATGTGCATGTGGTCGTTCAACATGTCCTTGCAATACAATGGCATGTCCGTGGTTGAGATGAACGCTCAGTGCTCAGACGTCAATGCCAGCGCTGGCTGCCTGTCAGAGGCGCACACGCTCATGCCATGCAGCACAAGCTCTGGGTGCCAATTGGGGAACCCTGATGATGATCTCCTCCTGCCAGCAACCCAGGAGCGGCGGGCTGATGTGACTGCAGGTGGGTTTCAGGGCGTTTGGTCGTATAGGTGCTTGATTTGAGTGTGTGCGCCGCGGTGCTGCCCTGCAGCGCATATTGGTTCCCGATGCAGCGGCGTCACCACAGCAGAAAGTAGCGCTCGCGGCCCAGCGCCCTGCGCCACGCGCGCCGCAGCCACGCCAGCCGCGGCCGCAGCTTGCTGTTGACCCAGCACGTCCAGCGGTCGCCCGCGCTCACCTGTGCAGCGCAGGTATTGTCAACACAGGCTGCGTCCACTGGGTACATGTGGGCGCTCGCTGCTTTCGCTTTCAGCGGAGCACCGTCATGTGATGTTAGTTGTGTCAGAGAATGGTGACCCGCTTGCCATGGGGTTGGGCATGCACGCACCTGCAAGGCCAGCATTGCTGGTCTCCGTGGAGTATGGTGAGCGGGCGCGCATCGGGCGTCAGCATGGCCGCGCGCCGAGCGGGCGCCAGGGCTCCCACGCTGCCGCCCGGGACGCGCCGGCGCGGGCAGGGGCGGGCGCGCCCCAGGCGGGCGCCAGGCCAGGCCGGG
>JAABVA010003021.1_pt1 | contig 16292 bp, 17 predicted proteins | sample 5560331 | NCBI WGS metagenome assembly JAABVA01 (sample SAMN12812661, study PRJNA571458) | rock metagenome | isolation source: Antarctica rocks | place: Antarctica: Victoria Land, Mt New Zealand sud | collected 2016-01-07 | reverse complement strand
CCGATCTTCGGGCGAGGGCAGTCCTTCTGTTGCTCGCCGTGTATGGATTGCGAAGCAGTGAGCTTACGCGGTTGACCGTCGATGACATTGACTGGTTCGATGAGAGCTTCCCTGTGCGAAGGGCCAAGCACGGAGGAACCCAACGGTTCCCACTGCAATACGAAGTCGGCGAAGCGATTTTGACGTATCTCAAGAGCGGTAGACCCGCGTGCGAATGCCGCAATCTCTTCGTGACGGTACACACTCCCTATCGAGCTATTCCGGTGGGTGCTCTTCTTACTCTGGTGCGTAGACGGGCGGAAGCTTTGGGGATCGAATCTCCGCAGCCCGGGCCTCGCGGATTGCGTCATGCCTGCGCGACCCAGCTTTTGCATAAGGGCCATTCGCTGACTGAGATTTCCGACTTCTTGGGGCACCGCGACACGGCCTCAGTGAGCGCCTACGCGAAGTCCTCCGCGTCCGCCTTGCGCAAGGTCGCAGCGTTCAGTCTGGGCGGCCTTCGATGAGGCTAGCGGAGGGTATCGAGCTATTCCTAGCCCGCAAGCGCGATGCGAAGGTCACATTCAAGCAACCCGAAGCCATGTTGTTGCATTTCAGCCGGCAGGTGGGCGACGTTCGACTCAGCGAGGTCACGACACAAAATATCGTCAACTACCTTGATCCGAACCTCAAAGAGCCCTACATCTGGCACGTCAAGTACCAGCTCTTGCGCCGTCTCTTTGAGTATTGGGTTTTCCGTGGGGTGATGCAGCCGCTTCTGATGCCGCATAAAGGGTGCGCGTCCGTTCCACGTTCATACCCTACCTGTACAACCATGCGGAGATCCGCTGCCTGCTCGAAGGCACCTCGAAGAGCCAGGCAAATATCTCGTGTGCGCTAGAGGCGAAGACTTTCCGAATGATTCTGTTGCTTTTGTTCGCCACGGGCATGACACCTGCAGAAGTGGTTCTGCTGAAGCGTCGGGACATTGACTTCAAAAAGCGAACCAAAGCTGCATATGAACCTCGATCGCGACGGCGACGCAACCTTCCCATCAGCAAAGACCTTTGTGTGATTCTGCGCGAGTATTGGAAGTGGCGATTTGGGCCCAACAAAGCCAACGACTATCTATTCGTGAAAAGGTCCGGCCAAGTCGTGCCAACCGCATCGATCCAGCACTACTTCGCCCGGTTAGTCAGACGGGTGGGTGTACTACGCCGCGGCGGGGTTCCAGGTTGGCCTCGGATGTCCGACTTTCGATCTAGCTTCGCAGTCCACCGGATCACGGAGTGGCTCAGGATGGATCGAATATGAACCAAATGCTGCCCGCCCTAGGAGCGTACCTTGGACAGCTTGGACCGAGTTCCACTGAACGCTATCTACAGTTGACTCCTGAGCGGTTTCGCAGGCCGCTTTTGTCGTTGAGTCCACAGCGGGGGCGGAAGCGTTGGCGTGACGATGAAATTCTAATGCGGTTCCTAGCCACCATCTAGCTATAAGAGCGAAAACAGGACATCTCGTGGTCAGCGCCGGCCAGCGGGGTCACCGGCGTCGCGTAGTCCTTGAAAATAAGCGGCTGGCTCCCAGTGTCGTGCGTAATTTCACTTCGAGAGTGGGTTGCAAGCAAAGGCAAGCGTTGAAGTTGGTTCCATCGGTGAAGTCGATCGAATTTCCGAGCCATCTTCCATCTTAGGATAGCGTGAGTTTTTGAATCACCTTTCCTGCAACCTCTTTGCACTCGATCATGGGAGCCCTCGATTCGTCCGAAGTTTACACCCGCTGCGTTCCTCCTGCCATCATCTGGGGCTCGTAGCGTGGGGTGTCATATCGCAAGACCTTGGTCCCGGCCAATGTTTGTTCCTTTCTGAGAAAGCTGGTTTTCTGATTTCGAGTTAGACGAAGCATGACCGGCGTGTTCCAGTGCTATCTCGCGCGAGATCAGATTTGCTTGACGGTCATAGAAAGCTCCTTTGGGGTCGACGTGCAACCAGCCGTGGTGGTCCGTGTGTTGATGACTATGAATGGTGCCAGTCTCCCGCTTCCAGTCGTAGCCGGTTGCTTCATCACGCAAGGCGGTCTGGATCGGCGAGTAGTGACGATGGTCGATTGGCTCTACTGCTTGCTTGTCGGATTGGGAGAAGTGTGCTTCGCTTTGGAACTGGCGGCGTTCTTCTTCTTGCGATTGTTCACGGCTGTTGTTCATTGGTGGCTCCTTACTGTGGTTGAGCTGCTGCGTTGTGGTCGTCGTCACTGTCCGAAGAGTCACCGCGGAAGTCTTCGATACGTCCGCGCTCAAACGTTCCGCGAGCGTAGATGCATCGTTCGTGTAAATCCGCGCTTCGTGTGAGGCGCGGGAGACTGAGACATAGGCGAAGCGAGTATTGATGAGTTCCGGGTGAGCTGTCGTGTCCATGTTGACGAGCACTCGATCCGTGGTCAGCCCCTTGGGAACTGTGCGAGGTAACGGCGTAGCCGTGGTCGAAGTGCCGCATCTGCAATGTATCGAACGTCACGGTTCTGCCTCTCTCGCCGTCCATGCGAACGCTCATACTGACACCGTCGATCCGCTCAATAGTGCCAAAATCGCGGTTCTTGACGTCCATCTGGGGTTTGCTGACTGTGAACTGAATCCGGTCGCTTTCGGCGAACTCGCGATGGATCTCGCGGTAGGCTGCGATGCCGTGGAGTCTTTGAGGGTTATAAGTGACTTGCTGGCCGTCCTGGCGCTCGACCGTGAGCTGATTCTCTTTCGGATTTGTAGAGACGACCGTTGCATATGTGCCGCGCTCGATTCCGAGTTCCTTGCTGCCTCGGGTGTAGTACAGAACGTCGGCTGGCTGGTACTGGGCAGCCCAGTTCCGATCGGCACTGGTCAGCTCCGATCTTTGGATTAGGACAATCATGGGATGGTTCTCTCTCGAGAGCACACCGCTGTTCTGCAACTCGGCCCGCACGGCATGATTGATGTCTCGGCGGCTTGCATTGTCGGGCGAGACAATGAGTGTGTTGTCGGGTCGCGCAACGTAATCCTTGGCAATAGCCTCGATGCGCTGCCGGGGATCTAAAATCTCGGTCACACGCCCTTGCTGCTGGAGTAGCTGGACGCCGGCGGCCGTTTCGTTGCGGGAAAGATGTTCGACGGCGCGAAGGAATTCCGGGTCTTTCTGGCGCACAATTTGGTCAAGCTGCGAGGTCCGCATCCCAGCTTCCTGCATCTGCTCGAAGGGCTTTTCGGCATCGACGCCCTGGTGTTGCCGGATGTCTCCGATGAGCAAGACGCGGTCCTGTGGCCCGATCTTTTCAAGGAAGGATTGCATCTGGCGAGTGCTGGCGAGACTTGACTCGTCCAGCATGTAGAGATGCCGCGCGTTCGGGTCGTCAGTATTGCGTTCCACCCCGCCACGCGCCAGAAAGCCTTGCAAGGTATCGGCAGGAATCCCGGCATCGCGAAGCTGGCCGGCGGCTCGGCTCGTCGGAGCAAAGCCCTCAACGGCATAGCCATTTCGCTCCGCTCCCTCACGAATACTTGATAGCGCGGAGGTTTTGCCACTACCCGCCAAGCCCTGTAGCCCGTGTATCCGGTCTTGCGAAGTAAGCACTTCCTCGATAGCTCGCTCCTGCGCGGGATTCAGGAACTCGCGGGTATGGGCGTGAGCTGACGCATCCTCCTGACGCATGATCGGCTCGGCAGTCTGTCGCCCCTGCTGCATGTGCTTGATCGTCGAAAGCTCCTCGGCGATAGCCTCGCGGGTGGTGAATTGAAGCCCAGTGTCGTGGTTCTGGCCGGGTCTTTGCTGGAACTCGCCAGAGACCTGCCGCTTCTCAAAGTTTTCTCGAACCTGGCCGTAGGTCAGCTCGCCCATGCCGCGCCGAAGTGCGTCACGCATGATGTTTCGTTCATCGGTGACGGCCTCACGCTCGAAGTTGCGGCTCTTGGCAAAGGTGACCGCCTCCTGAACCCGCTCCGGCGCGGGCGCAATCGCTCTTTGCTCCATGCTGTTCGCGCGATCTCTCGCTTCTTGGACGACTCGGTCGGCCTGATTGCCGAACTCTGCGGCAATCTGCTTGTGCGCCGCTAGAACCTCGGAGGGTGTATGAATTTCCTTCTTGTCGCGGGTCGTGTGAGCGGCGATTTGCGCGGCTTCCGGTCCAGCGAACCCGCTCTTTTCGAGGTAGTCCCGAATCTGCTGGCTGCGTGGGCTGGAGGCATCAAGATACTCCTGCGTGTAGCCCTTGATCTCAGGTGCGCCACTTCTACCGGGTGTGATTTCGTAGCCCAACTGAGACAGCCGGTACATCAGCTCTGATTGGTAGACGGCGGTCGCAAACTGCTGGCTGTCGAAGTAGCTTTGCGGCTGGACGGCGCGAATGGAGCCGTCCGCGCGTTCCGTCATATTGAAAATGACGGCGTGGGTATGGAGCTGAGGCGCGGCGTAGCCATCGACCGGACGGGCGGTGTCATGCTCGAACTTGGCGGCAATGAACTTTCCGGTTGTCTCGGCGGCGTGATTCCCGCCGATCCGTGCCTGGGTGTACTGCTCCAATTCCGTAAGAGCGACCGTTACAGCTTGCCGGTGCGCCTCTCGGACGTGTTCATCTCCACCAACAAGAGCGGTCAACGAAACGGACTTTGGCGCTGAGAACGTGGCATCCCAACCGGCCCGATGCTCGACAGGTTTCACCGTGGTTCCTTGAGCGGTTGTGTACTCCTGGCCGTTACGGTGCCGAACCAACTGCTCGCCAGTGAGGGGGTTCTGCCCCTCACCGAGGCGAGCGAAGTGCTGCGCGTCGATGTCCCCAGCAAGACCGTACTGCTCGGCCATCCGTCCTTGCCACTCTCCAAGGATAGTGTCGCCTTGTTTCCAGTAGTTCTGCTCCGCAGACGTGAACTCCTTGGCGTGATAGGTCTGCGCCTGTCCAGAACTGAGCGGTTTGGAGATGGTGAGCATTGGTGGCCTCAGACACGCATCGGTTCATCGGCTGCTGTCGGGACATCCTCTTCCTGATCGTCGTCCGGGCTGTCAGGATTGAGTTCGCTTGATGTGATCTCTTCTTGGGTCGGCTCGTCAGGCTCTGTGTCGGCTTCGTCATCTGTGGCAGCAACCGGTTCTGCTGGAACTGGCGGCGAAATGGGGATAGCTGCCTCCAGGTCGATGCCCGGCGCGACGGGTGATGACACCTTCGGTACGAGCGTCTTCGGATCGAAGGGCAGCTCGTCATCCTCCACCTTGCGCGGGACAAATCCCGGCGTCGTCTGCTGGATATCCATGTACTCGAAGTGAAAGCGGACGACGTTGTTACCCAGCTTCAGGAACGCATGGCGGTTCTCCAAACCGGAGATTTCGGAATCCATAACCAACGGCTCCACCTGACGATCCACTGTGAAGTTCTTGCCGGAACGGGAGCCATCGAAGTGCGTCTCCTTCATGCGCTCGATCTCGATCTTGCCAATGGCGTTCGACACCCATTCGGCGGCCTTCGGCTCCGTCGTTTTCAGGAATATCTTGGTTGCGGGCTGCGAGAGCATAACTTCGGCAAGGTGGCCGTAGATCACTTCCAACTGCGCTTTTCCTTGGAATCCGAGTACAAGCGGATTCTTGGATTTGCGGTTCTCCGTGATGGCGGTGTGGAGTTGAGGGAGACGCTGGAGGCTGGCGAGTTCGTCCAGAACGAACCAGACCGGAGTCTGGTTCTCCTGCGGCGCTGTGAGGAGACGCATGACGAGCAGGTCAATCCAAAGGCTGTGCAACGGCCTTAATGCTTCGCGCTCGGTGGCACTCGACGTAATGAAGATCCATCCCTTTCGTTCAACTGCCCATTCGGTTGCACTCCAGGTCTTGTTCTTGGCCTGTTCCTTCGTTGGCAGCATCCGAAGGCTGTCGGCAACCAGTCCGAGTGAGGCAAGAACGCCGTTGCGCTGCTGCTGCGCTCCCTTCGCAATCATGGCTGCCATCTCCGTCCCTTGCACTCTCTGGTCGATCTCGGCAGGGTTGGAAAGCCACGCCACGAGCTGCTGCGGATTTGGGCCGAAGGTAAGCAGATGGGCGAATATCTTTTGCGGGGTCTCAGTAAAGAACTCGCCTTTCTTGTCGCTCGTCGGCTGATACAGCGAGGCAGCGATAGCCTTGGCCTCAGCCTTGCGGCGGAGCTCTTCGGACGGTCCCCAGTAGGGGCACCGTTCGTCCAACGGATTGAGAACCAGGTCGCCCCGCTTGGGGTCGTAGAACCTCCGGATGAACTCGCAGGCCGGGTCGTAGACGATGGCGGAATGGCCCCGGCTCTGTATCTGCCGGAGGACCTGCATGATTAGAGTCGTCTTGCCTGCGCCCGTGTCGCCCATGAGTTCTATATGCTGCGCCTCGGCCTGAAGCGGGATACGCATCATCTGTTTGGCTTCGGTCGTGACGAAGCCGATGCCGTCGCCATTCACGGTCCTGTTGAACTCTTTCGGCGTGAGCAAGACGGGGCCTTTGAGCCGTCGCCCATACTTCAGTTCCTTGCGTCGGCGGATGTTTTTCCGTATGGCGAATGGTAGCTGCGCGAGCAGCGACAGGAAGCCGAAGAGGACGGGCAAGGTGTAGATGCTGCGGAGCTGATCGCCGCCGAAGATCGCAGTGCGGAGGTAGGCATGGAAAGGCGCATCGAGGAAGGTTTGCTCCGGGCCGCCATAGAGAACGCGAAGCCCCTGGGAGCCGGCTTGGTGCGATAGTGCAAGCGGTATGTGCTTGCCATTCGGAGCGGCGGTCATCCCTTCCTGCACGTCCGCCTCGGTCGCGAGCCGGGCTACTTTCACTCCGTCTCCGACAGAGAGAAGCTGGTACTTGTTCTTCTTGTTGAGTGCTCCCCCTGCCGCACTCTTCGCATAGATCGGCGTGTAGAACTGCTGCAACGGAGTCTGTCCGTAGCCGAAGCGTAGATAGACGAAGATGCAGGTAAGAATGAGCGAGAAGAAGATCGCCCCATAGGTATAGATGGGCGAGTGCGGCGGGAAGATGATGGTCTCTTTGCGACCCCATTGAGTGGTGTTCATCATGCACGCTCCAGGGCTTGCATAGCGTTTTCGGCGACGCTGCGTTTGCGTTTTTTGACCTCGGCAACCATGTTGTCGAAGGTTTCGGGCGTGAGCTTTTGGCCCGTGGCGAGCGGGCGGAAGAGGTTGGTCAGCATGAGGCGAATACCCATGATTTCCGTCAGCTCTGTGCTGGCAATGGAAGTGCCAGCATCCTTGGCAAGTTCCCCGCGAATGAGCTGACGGATGAGTTCGCCACGCTGCACGCCGCGAGTCTTCGCGAGCGCGTCAAGGTTGCGCGTCTCGTTGCGGGTCAAGCGAGTCGAGACGCTGCACTCGCGGAAGACCTCCCGCCCCTGCGCTGCTTCTGCGACTTCGTCTTCAATGAGTGCGGGCATTGCTCCCTCCATTGCATGTATTCGCATGAATACGGCTGTCTCCAGGCGTATTCGCCGCGTTGGTAAGTGCTTCATTCCATTGCTTCGGCGTCACGAATCCGTGTGGCACCGCTGCACGGCCCTCGGAGGGGTGGAGTGTCATAATTCATCCGGTGCGCAGCACCGTTTCCACCCTGCCGAGATGTTCGAGAGTAGCCACTACATCCCAACCTGGGTTGCTGCTGGCGTTGAGGCTTGAGTTATAGCTGGAGTCGAGCGGCGTCCCCGCTTGGCTCTCTCGGCTGCCTCCATCGGCTTACGGATGCGGAGAGGATGTTCCGGCTTCTTGCCATCCGCTGACTGAGCGAAGGTGAGGAAGTCCTTATCCTTTGAGAAGACATAGTCAAGCGCCTTCGAAACGACTTCGTCCGATGGCGCGTTGATGAAGAGTGCATACTGGTCGACCTTGTGTGCGATCGATTCGTCAAGCGCGATGGTCGCGGTTACTTTGTTGATTGTCTGTACTTCGAGAAGTGCCATGAGTAATCTCCTTATTGCTTGGAATCTGAGAACACGTGTACGAGCCAAGTGCTACGTCACCAACCATCGGGAAACCTGAGTTGGGCAGAATCGTCGTGGTGGTCCCGCGAGTACTTCACCTCTACTTCGAAGGTCTTGGCAGTCCGGTCGTAGCCCTGCACTTCGATCACTTCGCTGATCTTGCGGCCCCTGACGTATCGCTTGAGCTGGACCACGTACTGCACCGAATCGGCAATCTCGGCTGCGATGTCGTCCCGGTTGGCTTGTTGATGCGAACGCATCGCAAGCTCGCCGAAGCGACGCAGGGCCTTTACTGCGGAACTCGCGTGGATAGTCGCCATCGAACCGGCGTGTCCAGTGTTGAACGAGTCGGGTAACGTCCGGGCTTCATCTCCACGCACCTCGCCCAGAATGATGCGGTCCGGTCTCCATCGAAGAGAGGCTTTAAGCAGATCATTGAAGCTCACCTGGCCCGCATGTCCATCGGTCTGACACTCAGCACATAAAAGGTTCGTCTTTGCAATCCGCAGCTCAGAGGTGTCTTCGATGACCACGATGCGTTCGGACTCGGGGATGAAGTCGGTCAGCGCATTCAGCAGCGTCGTCTTGCCACTACCAGTTCCACCGCTGATGAGGATGGTCTTTCCGGATGAGATCAGAGCTCCAAGGAAGTCTCCGAGCGACTGGTTGAGAGCGCCTTCCTGTATTAAAGCGGAAGGGTGTAACGAACTCTCGCTAACTTCCGGATCGTTACAGATGGATGTGGTCTCACAACCGGAGGGATCACTGCGGCAAGGCGGCTTCCGCCCGGCAGTTGCGCGTTGAGCAGTGGCTTCTCCGGTCCGAGCTTACGTCCGAGCTTGTTGGCGATGACATCGAGACTGGTGAGCAGTTGTCTGATCTCGAACTTCACCTCGGCTGCAACGTGCAGAGCGCCATGCCGCTCGTACCACCAGACGCCATCGGGATTGCCCATGATCTCGGTCACGGTGTCGTCCAGTAGCAGCGACTGAATGGGTCGGAGAAACGGGAGAATCAACTCAAAGCTCATGGAGCACCTCGGGTGAATAAAGCAGCCCGGCGAACCAGGCTGCCGTGCTGAAGGAGGAAGCGGCCTATGCGGCCGTGTCCTCGGGTGAGAACTCCTCGTGCTCCTCGAACTCAGCCTCATCCGCCACTGCCTGTTCGGCCCGGTCCAGCTTCAGGATGGACTTGACCCGGATCTCCCAGACCTTCAGCGTGGACTTCGTCTTCTTGCTGGTGTACTCCCGGCTCCGCAACTCGCCCTCGACCTCGATGTGCGCGCCTTTCTTGAGGCTGCCGGCGAAGGTGGCGATCTTGCCGAAGACGACGAGAGAGTGCCACTCGGTCTGCGAGACGTACTCGCCGCTCTTCTTGTCCTTGTAGGAGCTCTTGGTGGCGAGCGAGAGGGTAGTGAAGCTGCGGTTGCTGCCGGTGTGGATGGTGGCGTCGTTGCCGAGGAAACCGATGAGGTTGACTGTGTTTTTGTACATGGTTGCTGTCTCCGTGTGTTGCAATCTCCCGATCTGCTCGGGGCACCAATAGGCGAAGGGTCCCGGCTCCCAAGTGCCGAAGGTCTGCTTTTGCGGAGGGGCCCGGAAGAAACTTGTGCGATGTTCTGTGTCGCAGTTCTCAAGTTTGTTCTGGGACAGCCGTAACCCCAGAGGGGCGCGGAACGCGAAGCAGAAGACCGAGTGCCGCTGGGCGCCGGACAGGACCCGCAGCGGTGCCTGAGCAGAAGCGGGATAACGCACGGCAAGACGGCTATGGACTGAGTCAATCCTCGTCTCTGACGCGGCTGCCATCATCCACCCGCATCGTGGCTCTACCCTCTGCCACGGTTGCTCCAGGACTGAAGCGGCTGTCTCGTTCTGCGGCGCTTGTCTGAGGCGTTGCCCTGCCGCAGTCCAGCGCACAGGGACAGAGAGGGCGTACCAGCCGGGGATGGCAGCAAGATTCGACATCGGAATCTCCTTCTGGGTGGGTCTAGTCCGTTAGCTGAATGCCTGGTCGACACGGAAGCGGATGATGGTCAGCCCGAGTGGATCGACCGTGGTCTTCTCGTTCAGCACCTGCGGGTTGAAGACGTAGGTGACGGTAGCGGTCCAACGCTCCCGCTTGACGACGCTCTGGTCTGCCGCATTGGTGTACACCTTCTCGAACTCGATGCGCGCGGAGTACGGCGACTGTCTCAAGTCGTCGAGGATGACGTTCTTCACTTCCACATCGACGTACGGCAGAGTTGAATCCTTGAGATAGGTCGAGATCAGATTGCTCTTGCGCTCCTGCTCGATCACTGCCCGCTGCACGTCTGCGTTGAGGAAGTAGAGTGCCTGAGTCTGGTCGCGTTCGATGGTGTACCGGTTACGTCCGAAGTAGAGGTTGGCCCAGCGGTTCAGGTAATACTTGTTCTCGGCCTCCTGCGGACGATACTCGAAGTTGCGGTAGTCGATCGCTTCCGCGTGACCGACATCGTTGATGCGGATGATGAACGGCTTGGCCGAGGCGAGTGCTCTCTGGCTCTTGAGCACTGCGACACCGAGTAGCGCGGCTAGCGCGGCAAGGCAGAGGACGGCGAGCTTCAGGTATGTATTCGTGACGAGTGGATCGCCGTACTGCTCCAGGTAGCGTTCGGCTGCCCGGCTGATCTGAGGACTGACTTCGTTCTGTGGTGTGGCTGCCATGTCGATCTCCTTAGCCGAGTGCCGCGATTGCTGTTGTGACCATTCCCATTCCACCGTCGTGTCCACTGCTAGAGCCGGAGAAGATGGAGGCAGTAAGTGCCGGAATCTTCAGCAAGATAAAGACGTTGACGATGATGAGCAGCAAGAGGAGTGGAAAGTTCTGGACCATCTGTACCGGATCGTTTGCATTGAGGAAGTTGGTGTAGTAGCCGGTCAGGATGTGACTGAGCACACTGAGGCACGCAGCTGCGACAACCTTATAGAAGCTGAAACTGAGGTAAGCCTTCACCCAACCCCAAAAGAGGAAATCAAGTTTGTCGAAGACAAGGAACGGGATGAAGACAGGCCCGAGCAGCCCGATGATCGTGCTAGCAATAGCGCCGTAACCGATGATGGCGGCGATGAGTGCCGACAGCAGCGCAAGCAGAACTTGGGTGATCGCAAAGACAAATACGAGGTACGGTTGTGTGACGCTCGCAATCATCCCTGGGCCTGCCTTCGCCTGTGCATCGGAGAGCTCCGCCATCATGGTGTCGCTGCTGTCGGCCCCGATCAGTTGAACGATATTTTGCGCTCCACCGTTGATGAAGCCCTTGATCGAGGTTCCCACTCCGGGAATTGCGGAGTCGTAATACTTAACCATCGTGTAGGCGAACGTAATGAGAACGAAGAAGCTGATGAAGCGTGCCATGCTGAAGCCGTGGCCATGCTGGGTCGAGGCAAGTGCTTCCTGCGCTCCGAACCAGACCATCATGATCGTTGCGAGTGCGATGCACATCCGCAAACCCATAGCGGTAGTCGAAGGTGCGGCAGTTGCGGACAACGTGTCGCATCCTTGAGTGATGAAGTTCAGTAGTCCCATACAGCAACCTCCGCGTCCTGCACATTACCTGGTTAGTACCTCAACGCGGACGAAGCGCCCGCGAACGCCGGAGCAACGGAGGTGTGAAAGTTGTTCTGGTAGCTGACGGCATTCTGGAACGTCGTCTTGAGGGCATCCTGCTGCTGCTTGGCTGCCATCATCTGCTGAAGCGATTGTGTTTGGTTGATCTGGTTGGCTTCCTACTGTGTGCGGAGTTGCAGGAGTAGAGCTTGGTTAATGCGCTGCAAAGTCGCCAGTTCCGTTAGCTGCGTTGCATCGGGCGAGTGACTGGCCTGCTCCAAAGCGGAGATGTCGGCTTCCCGCTGTTGTGCGTTCGCACGAATGGTTCCGAGGGTCTGCAAGCTGGTTGCGTTGACTGCGTCATTCAAGTCGCTGGTTGCGCCCTGCGCCGCGATCTGTCGCTGCGAAGCTATGCTCAAGCTCCCATAGCCTGGCATTTCCGTGCTGGTGCGAGGAACGGTGACTTGCTGAATAGCGATCGCTGCGCCTGAGCCAGTATTGGCGGCGTGCATCCACGGTTCAGTATTTCCGTAGGTGTTAGCCGAGGGTGTGAGGATGCTCCAATAGGTATTCGGGGACGAATACGCTCGGTAGAGCGACTGGGGCGCAGTCATCATCTGTCGGCTGAAGTTATACGCGCTCACTGCGTTCTGGTAGCTATGCACGGTAGTCGTGTAGATCTGGGAACCCTGCACGATCTGTTGAACGGCGTGAACGGATTGCGTTGGATCGAAGACAACTCCTCCAAACTGCGCGCGAGCAGTAGATGCGAGAGTTGCGGTGGCGACTGCTGTAAGCAAGACGAGACGTTTCATGTTCGGTCCCCCTCTACTTCTTTGCCGGTTGCTGCTGCGGTTGTGGTTTAGCCGTGGGCTTCTGCGTCGCCTTGTTAGGGTCGTACTGCAGGGCCGCGCCGCTCCCTGAGAATGCGGGAGCGATGTTCTTCTTGAAGTTCTTCTCGTACTCGGCCTGATCGTGCTCGATCTGTCGGCAGGCGGCTGAGGCATTGCCTCGGTCGAAGCACCGCGTCAAAGCTTCGCAGGTCTTCACTGAATCGCCAGGTTGGCACTTTTTATCAGTACAGCCGGCAAGCATCAGCGAAGCGAGGGCAAAGACGGTGTAGCAAACTGGTCGCATGTTTCCTCCTAGAAACTCTGCGGTATGGTGTGGTTGGTGTAGGCAGGCAGGAGCATGTCCTGGGTGAAGTAGACCTTGACTCGGTGCCCCTCCCGGATGGTGATCGTGGGCGGGATCTGGATGAACCGGTCAAGGATCGTGGTCGAAGACTGCGAGACGCTGGCCGCTGCGCCGTTGGTGAACTGCTGCGATCCCGAGCTGTTCAGATTGCCTCCGCCGGAGGTAATCTGCCCGGCTCCACCGATCACTCCGAGAGCAATCGACGTGCCGAAAATCTCCAGATAATGGAGCATGCCCGACTCCTCCAGCTCCTTGATCGACTGCGTGGCGAGGATCATGGCGGCATTGTGCTTGCGCCACGTCTTTTGCGCCTGCACGATGTAGTTGCGGATCGTCTCGTTCTTGATGAAGAGCCATGCCTCATCTAGCAGGAACAGCTTGAAGGTCGCGAGACGTTCCGGATCGGCAATCTGCAGCGACGCCCGGTGCAAGACGTAAAAGAGCAGCGGCTCCAGCACATCCGGCGCATCGCCCCAACCGCCAAAGTTGAAGGTCTGGAAGTTGGAAACGTGAGTGTGTCGTCGGAGTTATCGAACAGAAACCCGTACTGTCCGTCATGGGTCCAACGATGGAGCCGCTCTTTGAGTTCACCGATGATCTCGGCGAAGGTAGAGAGCGTGCGTTGTTCCGGTTCAATCACATACATGTTCTCGATGGCAGCCCAGAGCTTGCGTTCTTCTTTGAAGTCGAGCCGGTACCGCTGACCTGTCCCTTCAATCAAGACCCGAAAGAAGGAAAACAGGAACTGCAGGTTCTCTTTCGTTGGCTCCAGCGAGAACGGGTTGATACGGAAGTCGCGTGACTCTTGCCCGACATTCAGATAGCTTCCGCCGAAGATCTCCGTGAGCGACTGGAACGAGCCGCCGATGTCGAAGATGTAAGTGAGTGGCTTGCACTTCTGCGCGTTGGTCAGCAGAAAATTGCACAGAAAGCTCTTGCCGGAGCCTGTCATGCCAAGGATCAGGGTGTGCGCGACTTCGCCGTTATGGAGATTGAGATAGTACGGCGTGGCATTGTCTGTCTCCAGAACAGCCAGGTATTCCGTACCGAGATGGTGGTTGCGCTTCTCGCCTTGAAGAACTGTGAAGAAGAAGGATAGGTCAGCATAGTTGCTGAGAAGCAGGTACATCTTGCGCAGGTTCTGCGCGTAGTTGCCGGGCACCACGGCGAAGAGAGCGTTGAGCTGGTTGTACGTCTCGGGAAAGAGCAGACCATCTGCATCCGTAAAGACACTCGCAAACTCGGATACTTCGCCATCTACAGTCGACCGGGCCCTGTCGTAGAGCACGATGGTCAGCGACATGTCTCCAAGCACCTGGCCGTCGGCAAGAGCGCGGAGGCACTCACCGAGCGTTTCGATGTCAGCCTGCTTGCCTTCATCGACCAACACGTCCCGCTGGTTGACCTGACTCTCGTCCTTCATGGAAGACACAAATCCAGCTTTCGAGACGTTGGCATGGCGGCGGCGTTTGGTGACCTCTTTCCTTGCGGCATCGGTCGCAAGGGGCGTCCACTCGGTGACGGCGTAGAAGTTGGCCTCGATCTTGAGCAGCCGGTCGAGCACGAGCGGGCGTGTCTCGGTAATCGCCTCGCGCATCGTGAGTAGGCGAACGTAGTGGTCGCCGATCCGCAAATGGTCTCGCTCAGCGGTGATGTCGGAGTTCACAACCTGATAGTCGAGGTACTGAGACGCCTGGGGCTTACCAGCGATCCGCCAGTCGTCGAAGTTGAGCAGACGCCGAAAGAAGCGGAACTGGTCGGCCTGAGCGAGTACTTCGATCTCGACCAGATCGCTTAACTGCTGACGAAATGCCTGCACCCTCTGCTCCAGTCGGCACTGGTCACGTGCGATCTGGGCTCGTAACAGCACCTTCATGTTGTCTCCGGTGAACTGTGCTTTGAGCTCTCGTATAGCTCCATTCGGATCGTGGGGGAAGCGACCGAGTGCGACGGCGATGCCGGTCCTCGATCGCTCGCCTTCAAGGACTACGGAGTAGAAGATATCGATCTCATAAAGCCGGTCCCGCTTCGACTCGAAGAAGTCGCGGCGTTGGTCAATCGCCGCATCGATCAGCGGGTCGCCATAGTGGGCAAACGGCATCTCCGGTCGATTGGTCTTGAAGAGGTACTGGTAGACATGGAAGCCCGGGCCAAACGCCTTGAGTGCCGCTTCGAGTCGCTTGACGGCGAACTCTTGGCCGGCCTGGTCCAGACTCTCGAAATCGACCCCGCCGATCTTGAGCACGACACCGAGATCACCGCTCTTGGTGAGAAAGGTCGTCTCATCCCAGAAACCGTACAGGTTGACACTCGCGTTGAGCGAATCGGCTTCCTTCCATGGCTTGATGATCTTGTCGAGTCGAAGCATCACCGTATCTCCACGTTCGGCACTTGTTGCTTCGCAGCGTCATAGCGAACTTCGAACCGCTCCGATTTGCCCATGATCTTGAGGAACGCGGGGTCGGTCGTCGTCACCCACCGTCCGAATACGTATCCACCAACGAAAACAGCGGCTCCGGCGAGCAGGGAGTCAAGCAAATTGAATGCTCCAACTGCGCCTACACAGACGAAGTAGAAGACGGTTCGTTCAACTCCGAGATACGTGAGGGGCTTATGCAGTGCCTTGTAGACCCGATTGCGGCGTCTTGGTGTGAGTTCTGTCATAAGGCCCCTCCCTGGTGAGTGCAGCGTGAGTGGAATGCAAAGGTTGAAGGGCTATACACCCCACAGCCAGGTCAGGACGTTCACGGCAAGGACAGCGATGCCGCTGCCTGCCGCAACTCCAGCGAGCGACTTCTTCGCGCCGGGTTCTCCGTGGGCGAAGGCATTACCGCCCAGCACAATTGCAATAAGGCTCGTCACTTTCGCCACTGTTCCGGTGAAGAGCGTCTGCATCGCGGTAAAGCCTGAGTCGAACGGAGAGCCGCCTTGCGCATGAGCCGCAAGTGGCATCATCAGCATGGCAAGCAGCAAGAAGCCCGAGACGGAGAGCCTCGGAAGAGGCTTCTTGACTCGGGCTGCACTTCGGTTCTTCTTCATGTTTGCACCTCCATCCGATTCGACCTCATCGGGTATGGCGCAAACTTAGGACTGACTCTGGTCTGTCGTCCAATACTTCTTTCATATGCACCTATAGGTTTCGCCTATTACTCCATGACTGCGACGTACCCTCACAGATCGTCTGAGGTACATGAGAACGAGTAGAAACGTAAACATGAGGTGTTGACCGTATAAGCAGTCATCGGGCTTTACCTGGTGCAAAGCTCATCCGAATAAGCGCGCCTGCGCGAGGATCGGTTGAGGAACAGAACCGGCCGGTTTCTTCAAGTTAGGCGACAAACCCATCTCCAAGCAGAATTTCGCTAGGCGATAGGCCAAGAGCGGCAACACTGGCCGTTGCTGGGCGGGAAGGCAGATGAATGCTCCCTTAATGCTCAAATTGACACCAGCAATTGGTCGGCGAACGAGAGCTGGATCTAGGAGCTTGTTGAAATAGCTCTCGTCTGGTTGGGGGCGGTTGTGCGATCCGGGTATTTTGGCTGGATTGGGATGGGTCCGGGGCGATGTGGGGGGCCTCGGGCGAGTTTGCGACACTCACCCGT
>JAABVA010003014.1_pt1 | contig 16315 bp, 4 predicted proteins | sample 5560331 | NCBI WGS metagenome assembly JAABVA01 (sample SAMN12812661, study PRJNA571458) | rock metagenome | isolation source: Antarctica rocks | place: Antarctica: Victoria Land, Mt New Zealand sud | collected 2016-01-07 | reverse complement strand
GAAGATATCTATTATTTTTTAAAGTTCTTTGAAATGATCTCTTTAAGCTATCTTGTCTTTAATATCTTCACTTAATTCTCAATAATATTGCAATACTAAAATATCATTGTTTCAGTCAGTTATAATCACAATGCACTGAAACTTTGCTGAGTACTTAACTGCTGACTTATTCATCTTTAATGTATAAAGTTATTGTTTCACTGCTCTCTTCTTATTAATCACTTTAAAAGTCTTTCAAAGTTCTTTCTTGAATCTCTTGAAGTCATTAAAGATCAATTCTTTATTGATGTTTTGTTTTTTTAATGACTTATTTAGAAACTTATGCAGTTTAAAGTTAACTCAGTTGAATACTGCATTCTTAAGATAAGCTACTGTGTATAGATTTTTGTTTATTTTAAAGTCAAACTTCTTCTGATTGAAATCTATGTATAGATTAAGCTTTATTAAAAAGCTTTATAACTTTCTACATTTACTGCTGAATACATTCAGCATTAATATCTTCAGTATATTGTTCATCTTCTGTAGATCTTTAAGATTCTAAAAGTTAATTATACTGATAAAGACTGCTTTCTGTATGCTGATTGACATGTCTTATATCATAAAAATATTCAATATGTTACATTTTGATCAAAGATTTCTCTGATATAGAGACTAAAGATTAAAGCTTATGATATAAAAGAGTTTCAGATACATTGAGTTAATCAATAGCTAGTAGTATGTTAAGTAATAATTGCATTGAACATATTTATCTTCTTAGAGAAGATAATCTATCTATATACTAAAGACTTAACACTCTTAGACATTAAGTCAATAGCTTACTCAGTTAACTCATTAAGTCAACTGCTTAATAGCTTAAGCTATTAAGTTTTTTTATATCTTATTATATACTTTATCTGTGTTCTCTTCAGTACATTTAGCCTACATAAGCAATGATTGTAACACTTTATTCTTTTAAATACTTATGTAATGTAAGTTAATCTTAAGATATTTACTTATATTTATATCTTTTAATATTTATTTAAATCAAATTTCAGTCTTTACACACATTGACATAATTATATATTCAGTTTCAATAATTAAAATGATAACAAACTTCTATTTTTAACTTACTTATAATATTAATTCATTTTTAAGTATATAAATATACTTTAAAATTAATTTTTAATTCTATTTATCTGAAGTGTAGTTAAAGTCAAAGTATTTAAGTATTACTTGACTTTCATTAAAGCTGTATATAATGTTAAAATTGATAGTTAATTTTATGTATTGCAGTAGTTTTTTAAGTGTATGTTCATAATGCTTTACAGAATTACTAAAATATTGATTTAATTGATTTAATGTAAAGATGATGTTTAAGTAAGTATAAATTATTATATATATTAAATTTTTAATTATTTATTAATACTGTCTTTGATCTATTTTTTAATCAGTTGAATTGATAAAATAAAAAATATTATATTTATTAAGTAAAATACTGATGACTTTGTACTTATTAGATTATATATAAAGATTTTTTATATTTTATTTACATAATAAATCTGATTCAGACACAAAGTTCTTATTTTATAATTATATATAACTTAAATATTAAGAATTTTCTGTGTCTTCTTTAAGTTTTTAACTTTGAACACACTCACAAGTGCTTGCTTAAATCAGTAAATGTATAATAGATTTATTGAAATTACAATAATATTATTTATATAGAGAAGCAGCATGATTCTTTTACTGCTATGAAAAAGAAAATAAAAATTAACTTTACTTTAATGAAAGCTTAACTTAAGCAGTTTAATAATACATTGTTTATATCAATTTTATATAACTTATTTAAGATTATAAAGACTGTGCAATATGTACAGAATACAATTAAATACAATATTGACTTTAAAAGAAAGTATTATATAGATTGTTTTTTTTAAAAAGAATTCTGTAAAAATGTTATTGACATTTACTCAATAATACTTTAAATTCTTGAGTGTAATAATGATCAAAAAGATGTATAGAGTGTTAAATTTAATAATAAAAATAAAAATGTTTTTATAGTCAACACTATACATTTATAAAAAGTCTTTTGTGACAAGTTTTGTTTTAAGCTTATTTAAAAATTCATTGATGTTCAGCTTAAGTTTAAAGATTTATTTATTGATTATAATATTAATTTTTCTTAATAATACAGTTTCTTCTTAAATTTCATTTGTTGTTAAAACTGTCAACTTTATATAAATAATGTTCTTTTACATTTCTTTTCAGATTGAGTTTCTCACTGCTTCAGCATAGATAACAAGTATAAAAATATTAAATTTAATTACAGAATCTTTTTTATCTGTAGAGAATGTTGTAAGTATTAGCATAATTTTTAAGATTTTAATTAAAAGCTCATTTATATCTTAACTATTATTGTTATTTTTTTTTATATTTTAAAAAGACTGCAACAGCAGCAATACACTCAGCAAACAGAGTGTATAGTAAAGTTAATTAAAGTAAAATATTAAGTTATTTCATCTTATCTGTCATTGTAATGTCAGTAATAAGTTGCATGATGAGTGTTAATAAATTATAAAAAAAATACAAAAACTTTATTATACTCTCAATTATGCTTAAATCTCAACAACAAAAGAGCAGAAAACAATAAACTATTATAAAAACTGTAGATATTGAATGACATACTATAATTAATAAACTTAATGAATTAATTAATGATTTCTTAAAGTTAAAAAAAGCAGATCAACAACAGAACACAGTGTCAGATATAACTCAATAAGTAAGAACTTTTTGAATATAGACAAACTGAAACAAGAATTCTGTACAAAGATAGCTTTTAAGAATTGAGAAAAAGCTGAATAATTTGACAGAATGTAATAATTTAATAAATTAAACTTAGCTAAACATACAAAAAGAGTGAAGTTCAGCAAATATATAAATAAACATTATAATATAAAGTGTTTATCAGCTAGTCAAATTTCTTTTGCAGCATTACTGTAGTTAAAGTATAACTTTTAAATACTTAAAATAAATTGTTTACAGAGTTTCTTGTCATAGTTAAGCTTTTAATTGCAGGTGTTTACACAGTGAAATAGCTATGAAGTAATGATATTGAGATGTCAGTTTTAAATTAATACACTAAAAATTGAGTGCTCAATCAGTTACAGATGAATAATCTTAAAACTTTTTAACAAAATTACTTTATAAAACTTTAAGATGTTTCTCTCTTTACATTAATTGACAGTGAAAAGAATGTAAATAACATTTCTTTTATATAAAATATATATATTACATTCAGAGTCATAGTATCTACACTTAACATCAATAAGATTTGCTGACTACACATATTAAAACAGTATAAATCTTACTTACTAACAGACAAGATCAGAGAAATCATTGTAATTAGTTTTTTTATATAGATGCTGCAACACAAGATTATTTAAAAAGAACTTATCATTAACTTTTAGCTATATGATGCTTATCTTTATGATTATAATATACAGATTCAACAGTACTTTAATTGTAAGCAGTAAGATTATACTCAGTCTGTTAGTAAAAAGATGACAAAGTGCAGCATATATATAAATATACATTAAATTATGAACTGTCTCAAGAAAAAAGTATTATGTGTAAACTGCAATTAAATACATAAGATATAACAAAAAATTATATATAAAATCTTTAAAAACTTTCTTATTATCTATCAGAAAAAGTGTGTGACTCTGATAGTTAAAATAATGATAATTTACAGTTGTTTTGCAACAACAATACAACTATTACAGCAATTTAATGAGTTTTATATAGTTCAATTAAAAAAGTGAGAACAGTTTTCTGACATTGTGTTAGTACTTATTAAGTGAGACTTTGATTACTTTTAAGATATTTTAACAGTAACATAAAACTTTAGTCAGATTAAGTTCTTTGTATTAAAGTTTAGTGAAAGTGCATAGAAAAATTACTTAATACAGAAAGAAGTGTCAACAGATTTTATAAAGAAAGATATAACTTAATTTAAATTTTCTTTATATTAAACATCTAAATTCTTCAATTTAACTGCAGACTTGCAAACTACAAAGTAATGAAACTTATTTTAAATGTGACTGACTTAAACACTCACTACATGCTATTTATATAAGAATAAACATTCAATAAATATATAAACTTTATTTATTGCTTACAGAGTTACAGTTTAACAAGTAACAACAATTCAGCATTTAAAATATGCTTTATGATTAGCAAAAAAATCTCAGCTTATATTTAATTCTTTTAAATATATAATTAACATATAATGACACTATAGCTACATTATATTAAAGATATAATCATCATCAATGTATACAACTTAAAAAGCAATGAATTTCAAATTTAGTCATAACAAGCTATACAGCAAGTCATTCAGAAGATTAAGAAAAAAATCTTGCTTTTAAAAGACTTTAATGTGCATTATTTGTTTTAAGATAACTTACAGACTGTCAGCAAAGTGCAGTTAGAATATCTTTATATTGTAATAGTAATGAATAATTTTTCACTGCTTACTTTATGTAAGCTGTTAATTTAAAAGAGAGATAGTCAATAAAGTATTATTAATTTTATATTTATTTTAAAAACAATCAGCAAACTAGTTTTATTTTGTAAGTCAGTGAATTACTGAGCAATCATATAAGATTATATCTCAATAAACATTTAAATTGCAATGTTAATAAAAAAGTCAGCATTAAGTAAGTGCTATACAATGAAAAAGCTGAATAAAAAGAAACTTAAATGATATTTTCAGTAAAGTGAGTAAGCATATACACTATGCTCACTTACAGCTTTACAACAGATCATTTATAAAGATTTAAAAAAATATTACTTTAAAGTTCATTTATATACATATATAAATTCTTAGTGATCACTGAAAGTCTCAGAACTTCTTATAAGTGTAAAGTGCACAAAACAATAGTATAATAATATAAAAATAAATTATGACAAAATATTCTATTAATTATTTTAAGATCTACTTAAGAAAAAACTGTAACACATAAAATAAACTAACTAAAAATAATTTATCAAACAGTCAATCTCAGCTTTAAATAACTTTCATAAAAAAGAATTATAAAAACTCTTGTAATAAAGCAAGCTTCATATAGACAAGTCACAGACATTATTTTATATTTTACTTTTACATTGAATAGATTGTAACAATACTAGCAATAATAACATTTTTAAAATATAAATACTGATAAAAAAGTTCTTTTTTAAAAAAAGTTAAGCAGATCTCAGCAACATCAATGATAAAATATTTATAAATTATATACTTAATATTTTATTCATAATTATCTTAAAGCAGATTAAACAAGCAATTTATAGACTGTTAAATGATAAAGCTTCAGAGTTAAATGATATTTTAAATAAAATTTTTAAAAAAGTAACTTATGTCATTAAAAATAATCTTGCTCAGACAATTAGCAAGTATTTTGTCAGTAAAATAACATTAAAAATCTTTTATAAATTTATTACAGTAGTTCTAAGAAAGAAAAGAAAGAAGAATTACTCACTTTTAAGCAGTTATTGCTTTATTACACTGAAAAATACAATTGCAAAGCTCATAAAAAAGCTAGTTACAGAATAAATTGCTGATACAACAAAGATATATAGTCTTTTCTTATAAAATTAGATAAAAACTAAAAAGCAAAGATCTACTTTTACTGTTTTAGAGCTGCTTACATTATGTGTTAATACTGCATAAAAAGTAAAGTCAGAATGCATAGTATCAATGTTCAGTCTGAATCTGAGTGAAGTATTTGATAATGTTTTACATAAAAGACTGCTGCACATTATATGAACTGCAGACTTTTCATTATAAATTACTTATATTATAAAATGCTTTCTGACTGAGTAACACACAAAAATAGTCTTTTCAGAATTTAAAAGCAACTAAATACTCATAAAATCAGATATTTTACAAGAATTTTCTTTCTTTTCAATTTTTTTTCTCTTCTTCATATCAGAACTACTGACAACCTTTGAGTGCTCAGAGAACAATATCATAGCATTTAACTTTGTAAATAATATAAATTTAATTATATAAGACATCTCTGCTCAGATAAACTGCTACAGACTGAAGTCAGCTTATAGTTAGTGCATTATATGAGTAAAGAAATATAAAGCAAGATTTATATCAGACAAATATTAGCTAATTTACTTTATAAGATATTACAGAGATCTCAATAAAGATTTAACAAGTATTGTGTATTTTAATAATTAAGAAATTTTAACAAAGACAATAATTTATGTACTGAGTGTTCAGATAGATGCAAGGTTAAAATAAAAAAAGTATGTGCAGTAGACAGTTTAAAAAGAAAGTATAACATTTAAAGCTTTTTTATGCATTACAGTTTTTATATAAAAACTATTTATAAAGTAATTCTGTCTTCTTTACACAGCAGTAATCTGATCAATCATACTTTACAGTTTGCAGATGTAAGATCTGCAAAATAATAATGCTTTATCAGCATTACTCATTAAATCACTAAAGTGCTTACAGAATCACTGTCTTTGCAGAGTAATGAAAGTTTACAAAAGAACTCTTACTGCTGCATTGAAACAGAAGTTAAATGTTATGTCAGTAAATTTATATATAAAATATAAGATAATACAGAGATCTCTTAAAACAGCTAGTTACTCAGTTGCTGCAAAGATCAGTTAAGCAGTAAATACAGTTTGAGCATTGCTTTAATACTTAACTGAAAGAGTGCTAATAAAGTATTAATATAGTGCAGTCTTCATACTTAGATCAGTAATAACAGTTAAAAGTTTACAAAAAAGAGCACTGTTATAAGCAGAGAAGTAGACACAGCAATAATCAGAGATGCAATCAGTAAGTGTACAGAAGACTTTAAATAGATAAATAAATCTTGAATGAAGATAAAGATAAACTCATAAGATAAAGTAATAAAAAGTAACAACATAAAAAACAAATTAAATACAGTTAGTTTATCTGCTCTATAATGATTTACTTAAACATAAAGCAACAGTATTGTTTCTACTCTGTACAGAAATACTAAGTCTAAATGTTTAACTAATCTCTGTAGAAGTATCAGAGATTGATAAGTACTGTATTTATAAATAATTAATATAAACTATATATTATATTCTTCTCTTCTGTTCAAATCACACTGACTTTTATGCTTTATACTTTCAAAGAACAGAGCTTACAGATCTTTATAACACTTTATTTATAGCAGTCAGTGCTCATCAGACAGCTAAGTAACTTGTTATTAGTGATTTCTTTAGTTATTTTAGCTTTGTACAGCAAATTACTTAAAAGAATATTTTAAATTATAGTGATCTTACATATCTGAATGTTTAAACAAAAGTTCATTGAATTGAAGTAGATTTAATGAATGTAGAGAGATCACTTACTGATTAGTGAAAGTAAATGTTTAAGAGACAGATTAATTATAGATACATTAATATATATAGAAAGCAGTAATAATAAGTTAGTATCTTGTCTGTGAAGTGCTTGCAAAGCAGAACTAAAATTTTCTATTTTAATTTTTCTTTGCAAAGATAATTTGTCTTTATAGATCTAGATAAGAACTGAATAAAAAGTTAATAGAACAAATAATAATACTTAGCATTTTAGCTTTAAGTATAAGTTTTAGCAGCAATATTTTTAAAAGAATATTAGTGTTTAAAAAGACTTTTTTGACAGAAAATACTGCATCTTTTTAAAATAACTTATTAGTAAAATATACTGCATCTTTTCTTATAAAGAATTTCTCGATTCAGACTAGGCTGAGTGTAGAGTCAGGTCAGGTTAAAAAAAAGTGCACTTAACCTGAACCTGTGCTAGAGTTCAGGTCAGGTCAGATCAAGTTCATGTACAGATCAACTCTATCTACAACCTGTGTGGGTACTCACACACAGGTAAGGCTAGCCATTATGGGTAAGGTCAGGGCTAGGGCTCAAAAATGTGAAAGCTTATTGATATATTAGTTATAATAAATTACACCTTAACTAGCCATATAGGGATAAATTACACGGTCGCAAGATATATTACTGAATAAGTTACGAAAATCATGACTTTTCGCGAAGGTGCGTGTTAGAAACACACATTAGTAAGCATGTGTATGTGCTTACTAAGACTATATATAACTCACAAAAAATCTGTAACTCTACACAGATCAGGTTAAGTTAACCTGTACCTGACCCAGCTGAATAAAAGTTAGCTTAACTCAACTCAATACCTGAACTCAACTCTGACTCACATGACCTATAGGCAACCTGCACACTCAGCCTAATTTAGACAGAAGACACTGTGTATTTTATAAAGAAAAAATTAGTAAAAGTTATCACTTTTTATTTTATAAGTGATTGCTCAGAAGCAGAAGATTTTATTTTTCTTAAAAAAAAAATTTATTAAAAATTATTAGTTGTCTTTTTACAAGTAATTCTCTCTGCTCAGTGTTCTTTGTTATATTTCTTTTTACAAAAAAAATCTTAACATAAAAGTCATTCATCAAATACACTAAAACACTTAAAATACTTTTATCAGTTAAGTGACTTCTTTTCTTTGTTAAATAATTATTAATTGAAGCTTCAGACATAAGATAAAAATAAAGTAATTAAGTTTAGTGCTATAGCAAAATTAATGTTTTAGAAGTTGAAGTATTAAATATAAGTTTTATTTTGTTTTTTTTTAATAATAATGACTTAAATAAGCTTATCTATTAAGAAGTAATGTTTTAGCTGCTTTTATAAAGTAAAGTAAAACTAATGTCAAAAATTAAGTAAAAACTCTATTTATATTGACTGCAATTAATATTTTTTTTACTTTTTTTTTTAACTCTTTTAATCAAGATGTACTCATAGAGAATACAGTTTAAAGATTTCACTAAATGACATAGTATAGCATAAGTATTTATATTCTTTTAATAAATTATAAGCTCAAATTAACAAAAAGCTTCTCAAAGAAAGTATATACTTTTAGTGTATACAGCAGCTGAGTTTACAGACTTTTAAAATTTACAATGAATTTGACTTTAGCAGTATTACTGACTATTAAGATTTGTGATAAATTTAACTTTAATAAAATTAATATAATAATAACAACTTAATATACATCTGTTAAATAAATAAGCATCTTTGATAGCTAAGTATATTTGACTCAGAAGATTTAAAAAAAATTAATTTTAATAAAAATTAACATTTATAGTTACTTACAGAAGCACTGTTCTTTTGATAATTTAATATATATTTTATTAAATTTATAAAGACTCTTTCTTCACACAGTGCAGACTGAGAATCTGAAAAGCTTATTTTTTAAAGTTAATAGAGTCACTGATTGAGCTGTAGTTATTGTAGTGCAAGATGTTATGATAATGTTGTGCAGATATTATTGATATATCTTACAGTGTAATTTTAACAGAACAGAGAGCTGCAATTAAAGTGAGTATAAAAATTACTTAATCATTGTATACTATGTGTGAAATGAACTGAAGTCAATATCTATATGTAATGAATGCAAAGTCTATATAATGTTAAAAATATCTTTAAAATAGATACAGAGTTTTCACTGACTGTTTAAGTGAGTTAAATCATTATTACAATTTGTTAAGTGATCTGAATATGCTTATTAAGTTAAACTGAAAATACTTGTTAAGAAAGAGAGATAGTTAAGATAGATAAAAAACTTAAAGAATATTATAATAATGTCTATAAAAGCTAATTAAAAACTAATATAAACTGAACAGTTTTATCTGAAACTCTGTCACATGTTACATTCTGACTGAAGATTTCTCTGATATAGAAATTAAAGATTAGAGCTTATAATATAAGAAAGTTTCAGATATGTTGAGTTAGCTGATAGCTAGTAGTATGTTAAGTAATAATTGCATTGAACATACTTATCTTTTTAAAGAAGATAATCTGTCTATATACTAGACAGACACTGCAGACATTTGAGATATCAGTATTTTTTATATTTAAAGTGTTTTCATCTAATCATTAAGATCACTGAGAACATCAGTATTTAAGGTGTCTTTAATATTTCTATATACTTATATATATACTGTGCTTACATATCTCTAATTACTACATAACTGTTGTCTATAGATTATGATCATAATATAATTTCTTTTTTTTTAAAATTAATTCTTTAAACTTTATAAACAAGAATGTAACTCATTTTAACTTCTTTAACTGTCATATCTTTCATTCAGCATAAAAATCATTTGCAGCTTGTAAAAATCATCACTACTTAAAGTTTTACTTTTTCTATTGTCTGTAACTGTTGTTTCAGTTTAGCAATTCTTTGCTTTATTATGTCTGATCACTCAGACTATTTAAAGTATGTTTGTTGTAATTGTCTGTGTATTTTAATATTATTAAAATCTTTTAACTATACTTATCTTTGTCTGAAATTCAATATCAACAATACTATAAATGAACATATAAAACAGACTATGCATCTATTCAAGCTAAATACAAAAATTATTTGTCTCTTTAAAACTTTAAAACAGAATAAGTCTTAAATGCTTGTCAAAGTTTGCTGTGTTGCTGAGAAACTTGATGATGACATAAATAAAGTAATAAATGACAAGAAAAATTCTGAGAACATTACAAATCTTAATTCTCTTATAAAATCAGTAAGTTCTAGTTTCTTCACAGATTCTAAGCTTTCTTTTTAAATTGCTGAAGTGTTCTTACACAATTAAGTAAGTTTTATTAAGATTTTTATATACTTTTTAAAGCATCATATTCTTTTCATTTAACAAGATAGTAAGCTTTTTCACTAATCATTCTCTTCTTTAAAATGTTCTCTACTTTATATTTGATTTCAGATTCAACAGATGTCAGTGTAACTTAAAGTGATATGAATTGATTGCATTGTTAAAGCATTAATGTATGAAATACTAAGTGTATTTATATTTCTTAAAGTAAGTCTAGCTTATAGCTTAATCTCTTGATGTTTCTTTTGATCATAAATAGTCTGATATTTTTGTTTATAAGTTTTTTGCTTTTCTTTTTTGTTTATATATTGTCTGTTCATAAATATACTCTTTTATCAACTTTAAATAATTTTATCTCTGTTGTTTATTTCTTCTGCTTCTCAATTCTCTTCATAAGATCAGCATACAATTTCTTAAGCTTAACAATATTCAATATTGCTCTCTGACTCTGAGATCTATGCACTTATGAATTTCTTCAAATCTCTGAGTAATATTCATAGTTCACTTTAAATGATGTCTTTTTCATGATTTTATTTCATACATTATTGTACATAAACTGTATCATTAACAACAGCTGTACTCAGTTACTCTGCTTTATGTTGACATAGTATTACAAGTATATTTTAACTATTTAATTCATTCATTTGCTCTATTTATCTGTCTGTAAATAATATACTATTAACATCTTATGCTTTACTCTGAGTTCTGCTGTAAGCATTTCTCAGAACTTATTTATAAACAGCTTGTCTCTGTTAATAATAAACTTCTTTAATAGTTTATGATTGCTAATCAATTCTTGCAGTATGATGTACATTAATACTGATGCTGTTGCAGTTTCTCTGAATAAAATAAACATTGTATACTTCATTAATCTATTCACTATAGTCAATATGCTGTCAAATTAAACTTTTCATGCTGAGTTCTTTGACTTTAATAACTTAATAATAAAGTTCATAGTAACAAACTCTCAGAGTGCATTTAATATATTTAGTTATATTATTTTATCATAATGCTTATCTCTCTAAATCTTATTATATCAGCATGAATTGCATTTAACAATGTATTTTATAATTTAATTGCAAAGATCATCTATGTTACATCTTCTCTGTACAAAATCTTCTATATACTTGACTTCTAGATGTTCATCAGTCTGACTGTTGTGACACACTTTAATGAGTTTGTTATTCATTAAGAAAGTATTTTTCATTTTAAATGTTGCTGCTAAGTCTTTCATAAGTGTTTCTTTCTTATCTTTACACAGAATTTCAGCATAAATTGTTTTCACTTCTTTGTGATTAGATTGTCTACTTAAAGTGTCTATATCACTGTTTTTATTACTCTTTTTGTAATAAATCTGAAATTCAAAGTCTGCTAACTGTTTCACTCAGTGAATCTGTTATTGATTCAGTTGCTTGATTGTTATAAAGTTTCTCAGATTCTTATGATTCATAAAGATCTAAATAAATTTACTTATATCTATAAAATAAGATCTTTAATCTTGCAGTACTTTCACTATTGTAAGAAGTTTCTTATCATAAATCTTATATCTTTTCTTGAGTTCTGATAGCTTTTTAAATCAATATGCAATAGACTTTTTCTGCTCATCTTTAATTTAATATAGATATGCTTTAACTGTAAAATTTAATGCATCAGTTTTCAGTATCTTTTTGCATGCTTAATTGAGTATTTGCAGATATGCTGTTTCACTAAGATTTTTCTTTAATGTGCAGAATGCATTCTTCTGTTTTTTATCTCAATGTTATTTCTCATTCTTGCATGTCAAATGTATAAGAGATTTCACAATTCTTGTGTAATTAAATACAAACTTTTAATAGTAGTTCATTAACTCTAGAAAGACTTGTACTTTCTTAACTTTTTTTAACATTAATCAGTCTCTGACTGCCTTCATCTTCTTGAGATTCTTCTTGATTTATTTAGATCAAATGATGTATTCTAGAAACTGTATTTTCTTAATTTTAAATCTGCTTTTCAACTTTTTCACATACATAGCTTGTTCATTGAGCTTTGTTAGAATCTTATGCACATGTTTGCAGTGCATTTCAAGGTCATTTGAATAGATCAGAATATTGTCAAGATATGTAATTATAAAATCATCAAGATATTCTCTCAACATATTATTGATAAGTCTCTGAAAGATAGCTGAGACATTTTTAAGCTTAAATAATATAACAGTGTACTTATAGTGTCTGTATCTTGTTTAAAATGTCATTTTTTATTCTTTGCTCTTCTTTATGCATACATAATAGTACACTTTCTTCAGATCTAAACTCATAAACTACTTAGCTTTTTTTAGTTTGTTTTGCAACTCTTCTATCAGTAATAGAAGATAACTATCTCAGTAAGTTATTTTATTAAGTTGTTTATAGTTGATACAAAGTTACTTAATACTATCTTTCTTTAATACAAACAGAATCAGATATTCTGCTGATGACTTTAATGATTTAATGAATTCTCTTTTTAAATTCTCAGCAAAATAGTCTTAAACTTTCTTTAGCTGATTCTTGCTCATGAAGTAAAGTGATATTTACTTTAATTGTTTATTGTCAATGAGCAGTATTTTATGATCTTAAGACTTATACTTTAATAAGTTCTTTTCTAATTGTTCAGAAATGTCATATGTGTTTTCTGTTATATAAAGTTCTTTATTGATTCAGTCAATCTATAAGTTCTTTTTATATAATCAGAGCATTTCTAGTATAGTATTATACTTAACTGACTTAAAAACATATAGTTTCAACTTCTATGAATCATTCTTTATTATGACTTTAATATAAACTTCTTTATAAATTCACTTGTATTCTCTGTTGACCATAAATACTTATGTAAACTTAGACACTCACTGCAGTGTCAGTTCTAGCTGTTTAATTGCTCATTGTAATATAAAGTTATTGATTGCTCTCAAATCTATTATTACTTGAAGTTATCTCTTCAGTGATATCTTGACATTAACTTATATCTTATGATTGTTGTCAGTTCATTAAGACATTAAAAGCTTCTTTATTTTTAGTTTTACTGAGAAAACTTAAGATTTTTTAACTTCTCTAAGCTCTTAACTTCTATTGAAGTCCCTTAAGCTCAGTTTGTGCTTCAAAATTTGTCTTATAATTTAATAAACTTTCTTTATAGTTCTTTAAATCATGCTAATTCTTTGTCAGTTATAATTAAAGTGACTATTAAGTCAGGTTGAGCTCAGATTTTAGAACTTAACTTAACTCACTGAGCTTTACTTTGCAACTTAACTTGACTCTGTGCAGAGTTAAGTTTCAGACAGAGTCAGATCAGACTATTCTTGACAGTCTGAATTAAATCAGAATTAGTTAACTTCTGTTATTAAGCAGCTTTATATTGGCAGCAGCTACTATTGCAACATTTTTGATTAGCATTGCACACAATTCTTTTTGTTTAACTACATGTCTGCTTTATGAATGTTATATATGAGCATTATTAATTTAATTATCAGATCACTCATTCTCTACAGAGCAAAAATACATTAACTAGTACACTTCATCTTTTTAGTAAGTCTGCAATGTATAAAAGATTGCTTTCATCTTTTGCAATTTCTCTGATATTATCAGATTCTCTTTCTTATGTAGCTCAGCAACTATATCATAAATAAGTCATGAAAGAGATTCTTAATATGCAAGAGCTTATACTTTCAAAAAATGTACAAAGATATATCTCACTTATCTTCTGCAAATTTATGATGACTGACTAATTTCACTTTAAGCTGTCATTATACTGATTGAAAATCTCTTCAATCAGCAGTGAGAAGAATTTTAAATTTAAAGTGAAAGAATGCAGCTTCTGCTAATACTGTTGCTGCTGCATTGCATGAGCTGATCAGAGAGTGTTAGAATTGAGCATTTTAATTTAATTTAATGATGCAATTATGTAACTTTCTTGACTCTTTTTGTGCAGAAACTGATTTAAAAGAAAAAGAATTGTTAATGATTTAATCTTTTTCTTTAAAGAAGTTATGCTTGACAGCTCATTCTTTGCTTTCATTTTATAAGTTTAATTCTGTCTCATACATCTTCATCTATAATTTATATTCTGTTCTCTTCAATAAATCTTGTATTGTCAGATTCACAAGCTTTAAAGCCTGCTTAATATTTCTTTGTAACTTTAACTTTTGTTGTAACTCTGTCATGCTATATAACATAATTCTAATGTCAGTTTCTTTACTGTGAGAAGATCTATACTTAGTAAAGGAATTGCAACTAACATGATTGAGATACTACATTTTACAAATTGTATGTATTGCTTTAAATTTCTCAGATAGTAGCTTAAGAAGAAATGACTATAAATTAATAAATCTGAATAATTGTGCAGCTTGATTTAAATTGATCTTAGTTATCTACAAATTCACTGATAACAAAAACACAGCATTTATGTAAACAAATGATAATATAAAGATTTAGCAAGTTTATTTATCTTTAACACAACACATTCTACATTTTCTTTCTACAGAACATCTTACTTTTTGTATTAAGTTTTTTACATTTTCTTTCTGCATCATGTAAGTAAAGTAAGTAATGAAGAGATATGATGCTGACTTTCATTTTAGAAGTACATCATCAGAACAGAGAAAACTGAGTGCAAAGATTATCTTCATTAATGTAGTAAGAACATCAGGCTTCACATTTCACATCACTGAATTAAATTAACTTATCAACATAGCAAAAGCATCAGACTTCATATCTTTCATCACTGAATGAAATTAATTCATTAATAAGAAAACACATTCTACTGATACATCAGACTTCTCATCTTAATCTGAGAAGAAGAAAAAGAAAAAGATTAATGAAATCAATTTATCTATCTTAGACATTGCTGCATGTCTGAAGAAAGAAGACTTTGCTGATCAATAAAAAAAAATAAAAGCATTTATTAACTACTTTAAATTCACACTCAATGCTGCACTGTCTCAAAGTACTTTAACTGTTTCTTTTACTTCTTCTGACCCAAAATCTAGTACATAACTTCACTTATTATAATGCTCAATTATAATGCACAAAGTATATACTAAATCAGAGAATAAATTGTATTCAAGAACTTAGAAGCTCTTTATTTATTCTTTTATTGAGTTCTTTATATTTTAATATCACTTAAAAATTGATTTCATCACATTCTTTAGTGATTAATGCATTCACAGATACTAATATTGAAGAGACTTAAGAGCAGAATGATATGATAATGAATAGATTGAATATAGATTTTAAACATAATTCAGAATATAAGAAGCTCAAGATAAGAATTTAAAGAACAAAATATACAGTCAAGACAAGAAAGAAAATTGTTGCTAAGAGATATGCAGAGAATGAGCATAATAAGTATTAATAAATAATTATAATGTTCTGTATCAGACTTTAACTTCATTTGTAGTGATCTTTCTTACAGATTAGAATGTAATGACTAAGTAAAAGAAAAATGAAGATATTGCTCAGCAAAACAACTTAATCATAACTGCTAAAGAAACATAAGCTCTGCATAAGCTTCTTAAAGCAAAGAGTGCTTTCTCAATAATTAAAGAAGAAATATATTAATTTCATTTGACATTTAGTCTGTACTGATATGATTAAATTGAAAAAGTAGACAAG
>JAABVA010003013.1_pt1 | contig 16320 bp, 15 predicted proteins | sample 5560331 | NCBI WGS metagenome assembly JAABVA01 (sample SAMN12812661, study PRJNA571458) | rock metagenome | isolation source: Antarctica rocks | place: Antarctica: Victoria Land, Mt New Zealand sud | collected 2016-01-07 | reverse complement strand
TGACCTGTACCGGGACGAGGCTGCGCCCACATGGCCGGGGCCCGGCGCCGCCGTGGTGACGCATGATGGGTGAGCGGGCTGAGGTGTCGACGGTCCGGCTTCGTACGTGGCCTGCCACCCTCGTTGCCGCCAGCGTCGGCGGATTTGTGTTCGGCAACGTCGCGTCGGCGGTCAACGGGGCCGGGATTCCCGCCCTGGTCCCCGCCTCGTTGATCCTGGGCGTCGGCTGGAGCTGGGCCGGGGTGGCGATCCTCCTGGGCCGACTCGCCGCCGGCTGGCGACGCAGTGCGATAGCAGGCCTGACAGTCCTGGTGCTGGCGACCTGCGGCTACTATGTGGCGGACCTGCTCAGAGGCGCCTACCGAGGCATCGATCAGTCTAATCCGACGGGTATGGACTGGGGGGGCTTCGTCAACAACGTGCTCTTCTGGTCGATTGTGTCATGCATCGTCGGGCCACCTCTCGGCCTGATCGGGGCGGGCTCTCGCCGCGGCGATGCCCGCGGGCTCGTCTGCAAACTCGTCCTGCCGGCGGTCGCTGCCGCGGAAATGGCGGACCGCCTCCGGACTGATTTGCCTCCCGCACCCGAGCCTGTCAGGGTCGCCACATGGACCGCGGTTCTGGTGTCCGCGCTGGCGATCGCGGCCCTTCTCGTTGTGCGGCGCCTCGTGAAGCGATCCGCGGCGCGCAGGTCTTGAGTGTCGCGGTCATCGCATCAATGTAAGCGAGGGCGTTCTCCGCCAGGAGGTCGGCGATACCAGTTCGGGTGCGATGGTAACACGTCGGACTTTCGACTCACAACTTGCCACTAGGATGGGGCCGCGCCATACTGCGGGGTGAGGGCGCCATACACACGACGCCCCCGGTTCTCTCTAGTAGGAACAAGACCATGAGACCGTGTCCTAACTGCGGTCAGGATGCCGCGACCTCCGACCGCTTCTGTCCGCACTGCGGCTACTTGCTGCCCTGGGCGCAGTCCGCTGCCGCGCCCTCCCCGCCTCCGTCCCCCAACGGCGCCGCGACGCCCGGCCAGCAACCGTCATACATGCCGCCGGTACAACCGCAACCATCGTATACACCGCCCGCGCAACCGCAACGGCAGGCCACGCCCCAGGCGGCCTACACGGCACAGCCGCTGTACGCCGACCCCAATGCCACGACAGCGCCCAAAACTCCTTCTTATGTCAACAATGGCGTGTTTGGCAGCAACCTGCCGCTGCCGCGCGTACAGCAGGCGCCAACGCCGGTCGCGCCCGTCAAAAGCGCGGACCCCCTGATGAACACGCTCGGCGGCCTGGGGCGCTCACTCGGCGCGTCGGACGCGCGCGGCCTGCTGCGGCTCGCCGCTATCGTGATCGCCGTGATCGTCGTCCTGGCGGTCGTCTTCAAGCTTATCGCCTTCGCCCTGAGCCTTCTCCCCTGGCTGCTGCTCATCGCTGCCATCGTCATCGCGTGGCAGTACCGCAAGCGGCGGCGGCGGCCATAGTCGGAAGTCGTGAGTCGTGAGTCGGAAGTAAAGCGTACTGCAGTCGCGAGGCGGTAAATCGGCGCTTACCGTATCACTATCGACTCACGACTCACGACTTCCGACTCGCCCCCGCCAGTATGCGAGCGTCTCCCGGATCGTCTGAGTGAGGGGGATGGCCGGCGTCCAGCCGGTGCGCGCGCGCAGGCGCGACGCGTCGCCGACGATGAACGGACGGTCGACGGGGCGCAGCAGCGCGGGGTCGACGACCGTCTCGATCGGCACGGACGCCTCGGCGATGAAGGCCCGCAGCAGGTCGCCGATGGAAACGCCGTGCCCCGAGGCCACGTTGTAGACGGCGCCCGCCTCGCCTTCGGTCAGGGCCAGCGTGTAGGCGCGCACGACGTCGCGCACGTCCGAGATGTCGCGCACGGCGTCGAGCGACCCTACTCTCATGACCGGCGCACTCTGGCCGGCCTCGATGGCCGCGACCTGGCGCGCGAAGTCGGCGGCGACGAAGCCGGGGCGCTGACGCGGCCCCATGTGGTTGAAAGGACGTACCCGCACCACGGACATACCGAAGGCAAGGTAGTGCTGCAGGCCCAACATCTCCTGCGTGACCTTGCTGACCGCGTAGGGGTCAAGCGGGCCGAGCGGCTCGTCCTCAGTTAGGGGCATGCGCGCGGGGTCACGCCCCCCGTAGACCTCAGAGGAGCTAATGACCAGGATACGCGCGTCGGGACAACTCTCGCGCGCCGCGCTCAGGATAGCGAGTTGCGCGCCGCTGTTGTTGGTCAGTGTGGCCATAGGGTCTTGCCACGCCTTGCTCACCGAAGCCTGCGCCGCCAGGTGGTAGATCTGCGCGGGCCGGATCGCGGCGACGAGCGCCCCGACGGCCGCCGTGTCGGAGAGCTCGACCGGGTGGATAGTGGTGGCGCGCAGGGCCGGCGTAAGCTCAGGCTGCTCGCTCGGGTGCGTCGTCCCATGCACGGTCCAGCCGCGACGCAGGCATTCTTCGACGAGATGGCCGCCCACGAAGCCGGTGGCGCCGGTGATCAATACGGTCGTGATAGCTCTACCCTCCTTGTCTCCCTATTCTACCCGACTGCTCCACCACCGGGACCGTTGGCCTGACCTTAAAAGGTCATGGCAGAGACCAGACCTTGAAAGGTCTCTCGTGCGTGTCGTCACGTTCCCGCCGACCATTCATGGTCCGTCCGCTGCCATGACCTTTTAAGGTCAGGCCAAAGGCGCTCCCAGCAAATCTGACAGCGGGCGCGAGAAGTAGACCGCAAATGTGAACTTGTATGGGATTCGCATTGAATCGGTGTGATTAGCCCCACAAATGTCCCCAAAAGTGGGATACTGTGGACAGCGGAATGATGAGCTTTGACGTCGCGCCCAGCTACACCCTCTACACCAATCAGGGCATCCCGGTCACCGTCGAGGCTATCAGCCAACTCAAGGTCGAGAACGAAGACGAGAAGATCAAGCGCGCCGCCAACCAGTTCCTCTCTAAGAGCGAGGCCGACCGCGAAATGATGGTGCGTCAGGTCATGGAAGGGCGCCTGCGCGGCATCGTCGGCCAACTCACCGTCGAGCAACTGGTCAAAGACCCCGAGCTGGTCTCCGCGCGCATGCGCGAGACCGTCGCCGCCGACCTCGATAAGCTCGGCCTGGAAGTCGTCAGCTTCACGCTCAAGGACGTCACCGACGGCTCAGGCTTCATCCAGAACATGAACCGGCCGGAAATCGCGCGCAACAAGCAGGTGGCCGAGATTGCCGAGGCCGCGCGCAACGTGACCATCCGTCAGGCCGACACGCAGCGCGAGTCGGCGCAGGCGCGCGCCAAGGCCGACCAGGACCGCGTGCTGGCGCAGACGCTCTCGCAGGCGGCGCAGGCCGAGTCGCAGCGCGACCTGGAGGTCAAGGAGGCCGAGTACGCGGCGGTCGTGGCCGCGCAGAAAGCGCAGGCCGACCGCGCCTACGACATCCAGTCCAACATCACGCAGCAGCGCCAGGTCGAGGAGCAGACCAAGGTCCAGATCATCCAGAAGCAGCAAGAGATCAAGGTGCAGCAAGCCGAGGGCGACCGCCGCGCCGCCGAGTTGCTGGCGACGGTGCAGCGGCAGGCCGAAGCCGAGCGCGAGCGCATCCGCATCCTGGCCGAGGCCGAGGCCGAGCGGCAGCGCGCCGTGATCGAGGCCGAGGGCCGCGCCAACGCCATGCGTATGCAAATCGAGACCGAGGCCGAGGGCCGCGCCAACGCCATGCGTATGCAAATCGAGACCGAGGCCGAGGGCCGCGCCAACGCCATGCGTATGCAAATCGAGACCGAGGCCGAGGGCCGCGCCAAGGCGGTGCGCGTGCAGGCCGAGGCCGACGCGGCGGCGATCCTGGCCCGCGGACAGGCCGACGCCGAGGCGTTGCGGCTCAAGGGCATGGCCGAGGCCGAGGCGATCAAGGCCAAGGCCATGGCCGAGGCCGAGGCGCGGCAGCGCGCCGTCGAGGCGTTGAACATGCAGAACGGCGCGGCCATCACCGACACGGCCCTGGCCGTGCTGCCGCAGGTGGCGCAACACCTGTTCGAGGCCTACGGGCGCGTCGGCAACGTCACCTACGTCGGCACGGGCGGCGGCGAGAACGGGGGCGTGACCTCGCGCGTGACGCAGGAGGTCGCAGGCATGATCCCACTGCTCGGCGCGGTCTTCGAGTCCACGACCGGCCTCAAGCTGCGCGACATCATCACACAGGGCCAGCAGAGCCAGAACACCGGCGCGTCCAGCGAGGCGAATGGGCGCGCGGACCACGCCGCGTCCAGCGAGTCCGATAGCCGCCGGGACGGCGCCGTGCCAGTAGGGGCGACGCACGCGACGCCCGTCGTCGAGGGCGCGCTCGTCCCCATGGCCGTCACGACGCCCGACGGCACTGCGCCCGCAGCGCCCAACGGCGCCAGGGCCTAACTTAACTATAGGGGGTAGGCAGCACGAAGGGGTCGAGCAACTGCTCGACCCCTTCGTGCTGCCTACCCCTATTCCAAAGGGCAAGCTCGCCTTGCCATACAGGTATTTTTGCACTACCATAAAAAGTGCAAACAACACGGGGGGACATGATGGTTACAGACGATGCTGTTGACACACTCAAGGAAACGATGGAGGAACTGCGACGACGCGGCGAGGCGCAACGCGCCGAGGCGCTAGAGGCGGTGCTCATCGAGAACGAGCGGCTCCGTGCGAGCCTCGCCCTGATCCGCGAACTCAGCGACGGTCGTGCGGAACTTGGACAAACACGAGGCGCGGCGCCATCGTACATACCATCGGTCGCCGCACGCCGCGCCGCTAGCCGCACACAGCAACCTGTGGACCTTGATCTGCTGACGAGCACCGAAGTTGGGGATTTGGTTGGCGTCACGGGACAGACGATCAAGAACTGGGTCAAAGAGGGGCGCATGAAAGCCTATCGTATCGGCAGCCGCATCATGGTGCCCCGTGAGGTCGTCGAAGCATACGTTCGGTCCGCGGGGGAATCGCTAGACCTGGATGATTGCTCGCCGGAAGAAGCCGCACGCTTGGTCGATGAAGCGCGCGGCAAGGGCTAACAAGGATGATGGAGCTTCCCTACGTGGCCTGACCCATCTGGCTATCATACAAGGCGCGGTAGCGCCCTCCCAGCGCCAGGAGTTCCTCGTGGGAACCCAGTTCGGCTATCCGGCCGGCGGCCAGGACGGCGATGCGGTCCGCCTGCCGCACCGTCGAGAGGCGATGCGCCACCACCAGCACGGTGCGGTCCGCTAGCCCGGCCCGTAGCGCGCGTAGCACGCTGGCCTCGGTGAGCAGCGCCCGCGCCAGGGCCAGCCGCTGCCGCTGGCCGCCCGACAAGCGCGCCCCACGCGGGCCGACCGGCGTGTCGTAGCCCTCTGGCAGGGCGCGGATAAAGTCGTCGGCCTGCGCGGCGCGCGCGGCGGCTGCGATCTCGGCGTCGGTCGCGTCCAGGCGGCCATAGCGCAGATTGTCGCGCACGCTGGCCTGGAAGAGCATCGGCTCCTGCAGCACGGCCGCGATCTGGCGCCGGATCGAGGGCGGATCGTGGCGGCGCAGGGCATAGCCATCGAGCGCGATCACGCCCGCATCGGGATCGTAGTAGGCCAGGAGCAGGCTCACCACCGTCGTCTTGCCGGCGCCGCTGGCGCCGACGAGCGCGACCGTTTCGCCACGGCGCAGGGTGAGCGTGAAGTCGCGCAGCACCGGCCGCGCGGGGTCGTAGCCGAAGGTGACGCCGCGGAACTCAACCTGCCCGCGCACGGGCGGTAAGGCGCGCGCTTCGCGTCGCTCGCGCAAGGCCGGGTCGGCGTCGAGCGCCTCGGCCACGCGTTCCGCCCCCACCAGCGCCCGCTGGATCGTCCCGCCCAGGTGCGAGAGCCCCTGGATCGGCGCGTACAGCGCGCCAAGGTAGCCCAGGAACACGACCAAGCCCCCCAGCGTGAGGTGGCCCGAGGCCACGGCCGCAACGCCGAACCACACGACCGGCACGGTCCCGCCGGTCGCGGTGACGTCGATCAGGGGCGCGAAGAGGGCGCGCAGCCGGATCGACCGCAGCCGCGCCTCGAGACTGCCGGTCGCCGCCTGCCCGAAGCGCGCGCGCCCGAACGGCTCGCGGGCGAAGGCTTTGACGAGGGCGATGGCGGAGAGCCCTTCTTCGGCCACCGACGTGAGCGCGCTGGTCCGCTCCCGCAGGGCCTGCTGGGCGGACCGCGTGCGCCTGGCGTACCTCACGCTTGCCAGCGCCAGGATGGGGACAAGAGCCAGCGCCGCGAGCGCGAGCGCGGGGTCAAGGTAGACGAGCAGGCCCACGAAGATGAGGACGGTGAGGCTATGGGCCACCAAGTCGGTGACGCCGGAGACGAGCAGATCCTCGATGGCGCCGATGTCGCTGGTGAGCCGTGTGAGCAGGTCGCCCAAGCGCTGGCCGTGGTAGTAGCGCAGGGACAGGCCGTGGAACCGGTCATAGAGCGCCATGCGCAGGTCGCGCGTCACGCGCGCGCCGACCCAACCGCCCAGGTAGTCATCGGCGAACGAGGCGGTGCCTTTAGCGAGAGCGATGCCCAGATAGGCCGCGCAGACCCAGGGCAGCAGCGCGAGTTGGTGGCCGCGCACGACGGTGTCGATAAGCACCTTGAGCAGCCAGACCTTGGCGGCGTTGAGCGCGGGACGGGCCAGCGTGGCGAACAGCGCCGCTGCCAGCCGGCCGCGATAGGGACGCAAAAACGGCAGGAAGCGCCGATACAGTGCAACGCTCGGATGGCGCGCCCTCTCCCCTTCCAGCACTCGTTCCTGGTCCTGTTGTCGCGGCCGGACGGGCGCCCAGGCGCGCGTCAGATGACGGCGTGTCTCCAATGTTGTCCGTAATCTCACACTATAGCGGAGACGCCCAGCACGCTGCTTTCATGCGCGCCAAGCGTCTCCTCGTCCGTTCCGGATACGTTCGATGGTTGTCCTTGTTTGTCGCCCGCCCATAAGGTCGGGCGAACTGGAAGGGGTGGGCGACAGACCGCGGGGTCTGTCGCCCGCCCCTGGGTCGGGCTAGTAGTTGCCCTGGAAATCGCCGTCCTGCTGCACGTCAGCTCCCGTGTCGGGCTCGTTGGACACCGGCTCCACGGCGGTATCCAGACCAGTGGTATCGTTCATTCTGCTCACCTCCTTCCCGTCAGATTTGTCGAGGTTCGGGTTCCCCCTTCCCTCTGACTTCAGCATCGCATCGGCGGATTAAGCCGCCATTAAGGCGCGGTTAGGGGTTGGTTATAGATGGGTTGACATGAGGACGGCAGCCAGCGGCGAACGTAGGGGGTGGTTATAGAGACGCGAGGGCCGCGCGCGCCTCCGCCTCGTCGTCCCAGGGGAGGCGCGTGGTCCCCGTCGTGATCGAGCGTTCGTGGCCCTTGCCGGCCAGCAGCACGGTATCACCAGGGCGCGCCGTGCGGACCGCGGCGTGGATGGCCGCACGGCGCGCGAGTCGTCGGCGATGCCGGTGATCGCGGCGTCGCGCGGGCCAACCAGCGCGGCGTCGGAGAGAGCGGCGTAGAGGTTGGTCAGGCGCATATGTATGTTCTCTCGTGTCATGCCCCCGTCCACTGTCTATCATCGCGCCGTCGACGCCGCAGGAGCGGTGGCGTGGCGGCCGGCTGTCCGCGACCAACGGCCGGATGCAGTACAAGGGCCAACGATAACCGGATGCGGGCGGTTCCCCCCGCTTCATGCCTCCCACGCCCCTATGCGCCAGTATCTCAACTAGTGGTTAAGCGACGGTTAAAAGACGGTTAGAAAATGGTTAGAATACGCGTCCGCGCCACACGGTCGAGCCGAACGTGGACGCCAGGACGTCGACCGAACGACTGGTTGTCGGTGTGGTGTCGTATGGCGCCTGTTCCCGCGTGGTGGCCGCATGGCGACGGCGTGAGCCGCGCGGGCCGTACGGTCACAGGCGCTCATTGGCGCGACACGTAGAAGAAGTCGCGCGCGTCCCCGTTCAGGTATTCAATCCCGGTCCCGTGCATCCCAGGGTTCAGCGGCGCCGCGACGAGTTGGCCCGCGGCGTTACGCCCATAGGTGAAGGCGCGCACCCAGAACGGGTTGATGTCGAGTTGCAGCGCCGTCACGGCGCCGGCGGCGCGGAGCGCCTGAGCCAGCGTGGCGGCGGAGAGCGCGTCTCCCGCGGCGTAGAGCAGCGTTCCATGCCGTGTCAGGCCAATGCCGGAGCGCCAGGTGTAGGCGCGGTTCAGGATGGTGAGCCCCCACGCCGCCCCGTCCTGCGTGAGCGGGGCGATCCGCCCATGGTCGATCAGGAGGGCGCCGTTCTGGCGCCAGGCCGTTAAGCCGCCGTTCGCTCCCGTCAGCCGCCGGTCCAGGCCCCAGGCGCCCATGATGACGTGGCCGGCGCTGGTCAGGGCGACCGTGGCGGCGCCCCAGACCGGCGGGACATACACGGTCCCGCCGCTCATCAGGCCGTAGGAGCCGTCAGCATACTTGAAGCCGCCGTTAAACGCCGCGAGCAAGCGATCCTGGCGCCAATTGACGCCGGGGATGACGCCGGCCCCGGCCAGGCCGCGCGGTCCGCCCGGCTGCGCGGTCCCGGCGACGATATGCAGCCGAGCGACGCGCAGGTCGACCTGCAGCAGGGTGACGAGAGCGTAGGGGCGCGCGGCGTCGGGCCGGATGAACGCTTTGGCGATGGGAGGGAGGACGCCGGGACCGGGGCGAGGGCCGGGCAGCCCAGCGGTGGTCCAGATGCCCTCGCCGGGGAGCGCGGGCGTGATGATAGCGGGAATCGCGGGGAGCGGCATCGGTAGCGGCCGATGCGCCCGAGGCGCGGGCTTGGCGCGTGGCCGCGGCGGTGGTGGTGGGAGCGCCGCGACGGGAGGACGGCGCATGGCGGTGGGGCGCGCCCGTCCACGCATGTCCCACTGCCGCGTGGCGCGCGTTCGCTCCGCCGCGACCATCGCGACCATCGCGACCCTTGTGGGCGTGGCGCGCGGCGGCGTCACCGTCGGTACCGCCGTCGGAGCGTCTGTGACAACAGGTGAGGGGACGGTAGGCAGCGGGACGATCCCCGGCGGCGCCGATGCCGGTCGCGGCGGTGGCGGGGTCACCGTGGGTGGACGCGACGATGGCGGGGTCACCGTAGCCGGGACCGTCCAGGGCGCGCGCACGCGCTGGCCGCCCAAATGGTAGCGCGCGTGGCGCAGGGTATCGGCGAGGCCGAGGTAGGCGACCTCGACACGCGCTGTCGCGGCCGGCCCGATGACCGCACGGAGCGCATCCGCCGCCAGGGCGCCGCCCGTGCCGTTGGCCTGCGCCAGCAGCGTGCAACACGCGATAACCGCCAACGCCGCCGTGCCCAGCCCCGCCAGGCGCCGCCGTCTCCTGGCGCGCCTCATCTCCGTCTGATGAAGGCGGTTGGGCCACGCCATCGGACGCGTCCGCTGGCGACGGTTTAGTGGGCGCGCATAGTCGGCCCCCACCGCCGGCCGCGCCTGACTCTGAGACGGACGCGGCCGACCCTCGACAGAGGACGCCCCTTGCGGACCGCCGGAACCGTACGGCGGTCTCGTCGGGAGAGTGCGCGGACCGGTTGGCGCGCGTATGGCGTATTTGTCTCTCACGTTTCCTCTACTTTATCATCTTATTATCGCAACTACACAGCAGCGTGTGACCGGAAAACGGTTAGAGAATGGTTAGAAAGCAGTATAACAGCGCCAGGAGGGTCTGCTGACGGCTCACGCGGCACGTAGCCGACCTCGCGCACGACGAGGACGCCAATCTCTAACCAATCCCTAACCATGCTTTAACCCGGACTTAACCCTGGCGTGTCATGATGAGTGTGGGGCGAGGCACGGCATGAGTCCGGTCCGAGACACCCCAATGTAACGCGCTGAAAACGCGCTGAAAAGGATGAGACAATATGGGAACGACGATGAAGCGCGCGCTGCTGGCCCTGGGATTGGGTGTGGCCTTGACGGGCGGGGCGGCGACGGCCGCGCACGCCAGCACCCACACGGCGGCGCGGCCCGCGGTGGCCCACGCCGCCGCGCCCGTGGCGCCGGACGTGGAGCAGGCCGATGGCGCGGGTGACCCCGCTGGCGGCGCGGATGTCCAGTCCGGCGCTCAGGACACCACAGGGGTGGACACGGCCGAGGCCCCTGGCGCGGGCGAGGCGGCCTCGGCTGTGGGTGACCCCGCTGGCGGCGCGGATGTCCAGTCCGGCGGCCAGTCCAACCAATAGCCAGTCCAACCAATAGGTAGCTGGCCTGCGTTCGGCTGTTAGACATGGTTCAGCCCCCGCGTGGGGCGGCTTGACAGTGTTGTGCCTGCTGAAGGCACAACACTGTCAAGTCCGGTTGAACCATGTCTTAGACGAACAGGGGCGCCGGGCTGGGGAGACTTTCCCCAGCCCGGCGCCCCTGTTCGTCCATTAAGACGCGGTTAGGGGCTGGTTATAGAAACGGGCTGATACACTTCAAGTATGAATACACCTGTTACAGAGCGCCCGCGCTTTTTGCGCACCGACCTGCACCTGCACTCGACGTACTCCGACGGCCACTCCTCGGTGGCGCAGCTCGTGGAGCGCGCCACCTCTATAGGCTTCACCTTCGCCGTCAGCGACCACTACTCGGACGCCCAACAGATGAACGACAACGACAAGCTCGCCGCCTACCTCGACGAGTTGGAGCGCTACCCCGTCTACCGCGCCGTGGAGATGGACCTGGGCCATCAATTGCCCGTCTCGCCTAAGAACGCGGCGCGCCTGGACTACCGCATCGGCTCGATGCACAACGTCGTCGACGCGAACGGCACGCGTGTCAAAGTATCGTCGCGGGGAGAGCCCGAGGGCGGCTGGGATCGCTATATGGACCTCTACCTCGCCGCCTTCCGTCGCGACGTGCGCGCGGGTACGGTGCAGGTGATCGGCCACCCTACCTTCCTGCCGCTGATCAGGGGCGGGATGCACGACCAGTTGTGGACCCCGGAACGGCGTCGCTCTTATATCGAAGCCGTGGTGGAGTCAGGGGTAGGCCTGGAGATCAGCACGCGCTACAACGTGCCAACGCCGGTCTTCATGCGCGAGGCGCTCGACGCGGGGGCGCGCTTCGCCGTGGGCAGCGACAGCCACTGGCTCGACCGCACGGCCGATATCGCGCTGCCGCTGCGCTACGTCAAAGAGTTCGACATCCCCGAGGATCGCTTTGTCCTGCCGGCGCGCGTGATATAGAAGCTATCAGCCATCAGCTGTCAGCTTGTCCCGATAGAGGGTTTCGTTGAAATACAACCTCCCTCCCGTGGAAGCTACCCATACAGCGTGCGGCCAGTAGGCTTTAGTAGCTGACAGCTGATCGCTAGTGGCGCTAGCCGCATCCGGCTAGCCCAGATGTCCCCTTGCCCCATGAGGTTTCTTGCCTGATACTCGCTCAGTTGGATCGGAAGGATGAGGGTATGACAACGATGAGCGAGGGTACGGCAACGATGAGCGAGGGCGCCTATTATAGGGCGCGTCTCGGCAATGGAGCGGCCGCGCGCGGTGAGCGCATTATCTGCCAGCTATTGGGCTGGACCGGCGACAACAACAGCCTGGGACGGGTACGCATTATCCACAGCACAGTGTCTAACTATCGCACGGGGCAAATCGGGTTGGTACCCCGTGAGCGCCTCATCCTCGTGCGCCAGCGGCAGGACAACTAACGCCTGACAGCGAACTGCTGAAGGACGACGAAGTTCGTCTGCACGCTTGCCGCCCGTTTGCTTTGCTGCACCGTCACCCGCAAACGGACGACGATGGCGCGCCGGGTTGCGAAGGTGCGCGGCACACGAACCCATACTTTTGCCGCGCCCGATCTGTCGGTAACGCTGCTGATACGCCACGGCCCCGTGGGGTAGTCCAGCTCAAACGTAACCTTCAAGCCGCGGCCCGCGGCGCCGCTCAACTCCAGCCACACCGCTCCCCCCGCGGTAATCCGGCCCGGTACAACGCGCACGACAAGCCGCGCGCCTTTCACCGGCGTCACGGCCGTGTGCGTGGGCGCCGGCTTTCTGGTGGCGGTTGGGATGGCGGTAGACGTGGCGCGGGGGGACGGCGTGGCGATTGGCGTGGGCGCAGGCGCCGGGCAGACACCGGGAGGAGGCGCCGCCAGCGCCGGTAGGGCCACAAGCGTGTGTAGCAACACCGTGGCGTCCGGCACGCCAAGGCCCGTGACGTAGTCCCACCCCGGCCCCGGCGTCGCGAATCCGTTGCTCAACCCAGCAGTAATATCACGGAAAGCGGGCGGCCCATTCGGCGCGGCGGCCAGTTGGTAGAGTTCCTGGTGGATATCGCCCAGCCCCGGCAAGATGACGCACGAGGAGGGCGCCGCGCCGGCCGCGCGGGCGACGGCGTAGCGCAGCTGGTTGCCCAGTGCGAGCAGACCGGCCCAAATCGGCGTCGCCGCGCTGGTACCAACGCCCTGTGTCCGCCAACCACTCAGCCACACGGCGTAGGCCGCCCCAGCGTCGAGCGCCACGTCGGGTACCTGCCGTTTCCCATTGCTCAATATGTTGTCAACGCCCGGCCCCGTCTGCCACGCGGGGCGCGCGAAGGTGTTGCTCAGGCCGCCGCCGCTCCCCGCCCAGCCCGCCTCAGAGGCGATGGAGCCATTCACGGCCAGGGCCAGTTGTGTCCCGCCGACCGCGATAACGTAAGGGTCGGAGGCAGGATAGTCCACCGTTTGTTTCGTCACGTCGGGCGTCACGCCGTCCGCGCTCAGGCAATCGGAGGCGCCGTTGTCGCCGCTGGCCGCCACCACGGTCATACCCTCGGCCACGGCCTTTGCGAACAGGTTGTGCAGTAGGGTGAAGTCGGGCGGCTGGTCGGTCTGCGCCGCGTCTTCACATTGGCCCCAACTCGTACTGAGCACCTGCGCTTTGCCATCGTCGATAATGCGCGCGTAAATGTCATCGGCGGCCACCGTGTCGGCGCTATTGGGGGCGGCGGGGCCGGTGTACACCAGGATGCGCGCCCCTGGCGCGACCGCCTGCGCCAGCTCGATATCGAGCGCCGTTTCCTGCGCCCCCGCGTCACCATAGGCGTCGGTCGCACCCCCGTCGACGGGGATGCTGATGGGTGGGGCGGCCACGATGCCGAAGGCCGCGTCATACGCGGCGATATCTTTGGGATCGAAGGGACTGAGCTCGTAGAGCGCGATGGTCTGGCCTCCGCCAGTGATGGCCGCCGTCGTCGTGAGCCCGTTTGTCGATGTGAACACCGTCGTGTAGAGCGGCGCGATATCGTACGCCGCCTGGATATTGGCGGGCGTCAACTGCGTGGGCGGCGGCGGAGTGACTCCGCGGGCATGCCGTGGCCGGTCGCCCTGGGTCCGCGCCAGGGCTCGTGAATTATTGACCACAGAGACTGTGAGTGCGAGACGCGGACGTCTCCACTGGGACCGCCGCGGTCCCCGCGGCACGCCGCCGGGGGCGCAACGCCTGGGCACACCGGGGCACATGGCCGCGCAGGTAGGCCGCGGGGACCGCGGCGGTCCCAGTAGACACGTTGCCGGCCGATAATTTACGCTCCCTGAGATCCGTGCCGCAGCCATGGTCATGCGCGGCGCCGGACCATGGCGGGGCGGCGCGTCATCGCGCAGGCCCACGACGGTCGCGACGAGGGGAGCCAGCGCGGCCGGCAGGCGCGGCCGCAGGAGATTGGCGTAGTAGACGCGGCCACGCGTATCGCGGTAGCGCACGATCGGGGAGCCAAAAGCGTCCGCGACATGCGCGGCCGTCCCCATAACGTCGAGCAGCAAACGGTCGCGGTAGCGGCGGACAACGCGCACACCATGCGCCCCCAGGTAGGACGTGACGGCGTCTTCGGCGGACGCCGTGGGGCCGAACAACCGCGCGTAGTCCTCAGCCGACAACACCGGCCTGGGGGACCCAGCGGACGGACTCCGCAGGAATGCGTCGAGCACATCTTGATGACGTGGGGAGAGGCCGACGATGAGGCGCAGGGAAGTAGAACCTGGCAGGGGGCCAAGCACATGGGCGCCGCGCGGAAGTGCGACGCTAGACCCGCCTCCGCCAATAACAGCCATCGTTACGGCGGCGCTCACGGCGATGGGAGCCGGCCGTGGTGGTAGGGTTCCCGCGACGATCGCCAGGAGCAAGAGTATGATGACGTGGCGACGGTCGCGCGGCCCGGTGATCAGGTTGTACAAGAGTACTCCGATGGGGACGGCCTCACGAGAGCAATCGTAGCATTACTACGGTATTAAACGCAAGGAGTAACGCAAGAGTTATACCTTGACGTACATATCGATCCAACGTACTGTCGTGCTGTCGCGCAACCGTTTGCCGTTGCGCTTATCTCAGCATACACTTGAAGCTATGACTACCACTATTTCACCCACAACCGACGCCGACGCTCCACTGCGCGTCGGTATCTGCGGCAGCGGCATCGCGAAAGTACACATCCAGGGCTACCAAAAGCTTCCCGGCGTCGAGGTCGTCGCCATCGCCGGCCCCGATGTCGAGCGCTGCCAGGGGGTGGCCGACGAGTACGGCATCCCACACGTCTTCGCCGACTACCGCGCCATGCTCGACCTCGGCATCGACGCCGTCTCCATCGCCGTCCCCAACAAGTACCACGCGCCTATCGCCCTGGACGCCCTCGCGGCCGGTTGCCATGTCCTACTGGAGAAGCCCCTGGCCATCGACGTGGCCGACGGAGAGCGCATCCTACGGGCCGCCAGGGAGAGCGGACGCATCGTGATGCTCGCCTTCAACCGCCGCTATCTCGCCAACGCTGTCACGCTCAAGGAGTTCATCGACGCCGGGACGCTCGGTGACATCTACTACGCCAAGGCCGGCTGGACGCGCCGCGCCGGCATCCCTGGCTTCGGTGGCTGGTTCACCACCAAGGGGCTCTCGGGGGGCGGCCCGCTGATTGACCTCGGCGTGCACATGCTCGACCTTGCCCTGTACATGATGGGTTACCCGCGCCCGATCGCGGTCAGCGGGGCGACCTACGCCGCTCTGGGACCACGGGGCAAGGGCGCGTCGGACTACGCAAACTACAGCCGCTTTCCGGTTGGCTCCGACATCGTCTTCGACGTCGAGGATCTCGCCACAGGGTTCGTCCGCTTCGACAATGGTGCGACGCTGACAATCGAGGCGAGTTGGGCCGGCTATCAATCCCTGCGCGATGACATCTATCTGCACCTCTATGGCCGCGACGGCGGCGCGCGCATCGCGATGCCCGACTACCAGGAAACGGACTCGCTGCGCCTGTTCACCGAGTCGGCGGGGACGCTCGTCGAGCTGGCGCCTGTTTTGCCCAAAGTGGGTCGGGGCGGCTACGACCACGAAGTCGCCATTTTCGTCGATAGCATCCGCACCGGCACGCCCCCGCCCGCCACCGTCGACCAAGGCCTGGCCGTCCTGCGCGTCATCGACGCGCTCTACCGCTCGGCCGAGGCGGGACGCGAGATTGCGCTTAGTGATTAGTCGGGAGTCGGGAGTCGGGAGTTAAGACGCGTCACAATTGCATCCGAGCTGGTAGCGCCACCACCAACTAACATCCCTACCATGATTACTTCCGACTCCCGACTCCCGACTCCCGACTCCCGACTCCCGACTCCCGACTCCCGACTTCCGACTCAACGCGGTGGTACACTAAGGGTGTCGAGCTGCATAAGGGTGACGGTATCGTGGGCGCGACGCCCGCGTCCGATTATATGACGGCCTGGCATGTCCACAACATATGCTAGGCCGTTTCTTGTGTTCGCGTGTCTCGGCGAGGAGTTTCCTATGGACATTGGCACGATCACACTCATTCCCGATGGCGACTGTGGCTTCATTCGGCCCGCGCACGGGCGTGACGATATCTCCTTCCTTCAGTCGGCGCTCGTCGACGTGACCGCGGAGCACATACACGCGGGTGACCGCGTCACGTTTACCGTCGTGCATGACCTACGGGGAAAGGGTCCGCGCGCGGTGGACGTGCGTATGGCGCTCCCTCCCGAGGCGATCGTCCACTCCTCGAAACGCCTAACTCGGTAGCAGTAGCGCGCCGCCCGCTCCAGTTATCTCAATTGAGTGTGACCAAAATCCGTGGGACGCGCGATGAACGGTGAAAGCCACCGGGCGGACGGGGGATACTGTGGCAGAACCACCCACCACATGATCTCCCGGAGGTGCCCGATGACTCTCAACGCCGCCACGAGTGTACAGCAGATTCAGCAGGACTTTCAAGCCTTGATCGCCTACGTGACCGGTCCTGAGACACGCGCGGCGAGCGCCTACACGGTGGAGTTGACCCTGTTTCGCCGCCTGCTG
>JAABVA010003012.1_pt1 | contig 16321 bp, 10 predicted proteins | sample 5560331 | NCBI WGS metagenome assembly JAABVA01 (sample SAMN12812661, study PRJNA571458) | rock metagenome | isolation source: Antarctica rocks | place: Antarctica: Victoria Land, Mt New Zealand sud | collected 2016-01-07 | reverse complement strand
GAAGGTCAAGGCTCGGTTTCTCGAGCTGTAGTCGACCAGGGCTGCGGACATCTTTACCTGGGCTTGAATCCGGGATGCGTCGAGCGACCCATCCCAGAGTCGGAACTCGATGCGGGAAGCTGCTGCGTGATTGTCCGTCGACCGCCCGGCGATGTGGGCGACGTTCACGTAGGTGTAGCGGTGTATTTGGCCCTGCAAGTCGGTAATCCGGGTGTAACCCTGCGTCGGTGGTTCACGCAGGGGCCGTGCGTATTCAGATCCGCGGCCGTGTTCGGCGGTGGCCATTAGGTGCAGGTCGGCTTGGTTGTGGTGCATGAAGCGCATGAATCGGGTCATTTTGGCGGCCATGCCGGCTTGGTCGGCTGCGCTGATGGTGACGTGGGATCCGGTGGCTGCTGATGAACGGCCTCCGTTGCTGGAAATGATGCTGCAGGCCTCGCGTAGCCGCTCCCACGTCTCAGGTCGGTCACTCATGATGGGGGTGACGACTTCGCCGGCGACCGATCCGTCCTGCTCGAACGTCCATCCGCCGCGTAGGTTTCGTACATAACCGCTGCGCTGCGCAGTGTGGTAGCGGTTGATGTGGGGGGTTCCGGTGAACTCGGCTGCGTGCAGTGCTCGCCCGATTTGGCCGGCTGTGGCAGTGGCGCGGTAGCTGTCGTATTCGAGCTCGACGCCGAACTCCCGTTCGGCCCCGAACCCGTACATGACGGGGTGATCTTCGCTGCCGGTCATGAAGGGCACCCGTTGATCGGCCGGGCTGTCCATGACGGCCCTGACTGCGGCGGCGAAGCGAGCGGGATCTTCGGAGTAGCGGAACGTCGACCGATCCGGAGCTTCAGGTAACAATGCCGCCGATGCTGGTCTGGTGTGCGCCGATGGCGTAGCGGCGGACGCTTCTGCCGCCAGGGCGGCCGCGGTGCCTGTGGCGACCTGTTCGCGGTGCTGGTGAACCGCGGCGGTGAGCTGGTCACGTAGTGCGCCGCTGACTTCATGGATGTGCCGGCATTGCCCGGGGTAGTTCGCGTGGTCGGGGTCCGTACATCTAGCTCGTGAGCTGTTGACCACCACCTGGTCGTCCTCATCCAGGGTGACCATGAATTCGCCGATGAGTGGTCGGGGATCGTCGTCCAAGACCGGAATTGTGACGTATTCACCGCGGTCGGTGTGCTCCATGAGGTTTGCGACGTCGGGTAGCGCGTCGATCCTCAGGGCGGTCGTCGAGCGGCCTTCGGCGCCTGGCACCTCAAGAGTTTGAAGGTCCCCGGTCGTCGACCGCAGGTAAGCGTCTTGAACCACGGTGTGGTCCTGGTCGCGGTGCTGGCAGATGTGGTTGGCCCCGGTGTACTCGCCGCAGCTGCTGCAGCGGCGCCGGATGCCGGCGGCGGCTGCCTGGGCGGCGTCACGGTACTGATGCGCTCTGTTGTTCTGTAGTTCCGCCCGAAATACTTCGACCGGCCGGGATCCCTCTTGGATCGATGCGGCAGTGCTGCTGCCGACGTTGCGGTAGGTAAGCCACATTCCGTCGGTGGTACAGATTTCCAGCCGCTGCGACTCGGGGTGATAGCCGGTGACGCTGATCTCGGTGGTGGTGACGCTGGGGGCGTGGTGGTCGCTGATGAGTTCGTGACGGCCGTCGGGGTTATCCGTCCGTCCGGCGACGGCGGCCAGCCCGTACCGGGTTCGTGGATCCAAGGGCAGCCCCCGCCAGCGTTGCCGCTCCTCGTCGCTGGGCCACTCTTGGCGTCCGCTAGGTGCGGCGGCGCGGCCGGATGCATACAGGTTCTGAACTTCCTGGTCGGGTACTCCAAGCCGGCCACCTTCGGTAGCCAGGTGGTCCTCCAGGATCCGGGCCGCTTGGATGGCTCGAGTCCTGATTCGTTCGGCGGCGTAAATCATGTCCGCGGCTGGCGGGGCGTCTGCCGCGCCGATTCTTCTGAGTAGTCCGGCTCGTCGTTGGGGCCGCAGCCCGGGGTGAGTGTTCACGGAGCTCTCGAGTTGGTTGCGCAGTGTTCGCCACTGCTCGCCGGTGTCATTGGTGGTGTCGGCCCCGTGGGGGGATTCGCCCGAGCCGTGGGTGTGGGCTCCGACGTACTCGTGCCTTAGCTGGTGGATTAGGGACTGGATCTGGTCGTCCTCCAGACCTGAATCGATGCGGGCCAACCCCATCGGCACATTCATGCCCGGTGTTGATCTGCAGCTCATGGTGACCCCTTTCGGGTGATCCGGATGTGGACGAATCAACGGTAGAGCCGCCACCGAAAACCGATAACCCGGGAATACGGTTTATCACGGCAGACCAGTGCATATACATCTCGCGTGAGAACTCGTTACTAAAACCGGTAAAACCGGTAAGCTCGTAACCATCACCGCAGCTCATAGGGCCTGTAGGAGCGAATTTGGGGACCGGTAAGCCACCGGTAAGCCGATCCGGCCCAGAACCTGTTGTCGCAGCTCAGAGGCGTTTTTTGGGCTTACCGGTTTTGAGTGGGGCAAACCGGTAAATTCCGTGGCTGGAGCTACTGGGGGCCTCAAGGTGGCGGCCGGCCAGACGCTAACTCAGCGGTCCAAACCAGGGCTATGACGAGCCGGTGACGGACGGAGCCTCAGAACAGCGCGAGGTGCGCGGGACGGTGCACGCCCAGCAGGTTATGACCGGCGGGGCGAAGACTTACCGGTTGTAGAGGAAGGACAGCAGGGCTGTTTGGTCGCCGCGGAACTGCCACTGGGTTTCGGGGTTGCCCATGTACTCGGTGGCCATGGCCTCACTCAGGGCGTCCAGCGCCGCAGCGGGGCCCTCGGCGTAGAAGGCGTCCAGGATCGATGCCATGGCTGTCGGGGACAGCTGGTGGTCGATGGAACGTCGTTTGATCGCGGGGGAGCTTTCGATGACGGGGCCGGCGACACCCTGGAATTTCAGGCGTGCGCCGCGCTGGCGCATTTCGGCGTCTCGACCTTCGTGGATCTGCCGTCGTCGGTACTCGTCGGTGTCTTGGTTGCGCTGCACTGCGGCCGTGAACGGATCGGCTGCGGCCGGTGGAACCCGTTCCTGCTGCGCCCAGCGGCGGACTGTGCGTTCTGATCGGCCCAGACGTTCAGCGACCGCCCGGGTACCGCCCAGTTCAGTGATCTGGTCGCGCACGCTGCTAGCGGCGGGGCCTCGCGACTCATCCACAGCCTGCCGGAACTGACTGGCGGCGCCCCCTCTGCGGGGTACGGACTCACGCTGTGCCCAGCGCCGAACGGTGCGTTCCGACCGGCCCAGACGCTCGGCGACCGCCCGGCTGCCCCCCATTTCGCGGACCTGGTCACGGACACCGGAAGGTCGAGTCAAGCCCTGTCTGAACTGCGTCTCAAGGCGACTGGGAGGGTCGGGGGAGGTCACGGCTGCTCGGCTTTAGGCACCAGGGGCAGTACCTTCGCCAACCGTCCGCCGGCCAACGCCTCACGGATCTGATCGGTGAGCGGCGCGGTACGCGACACCTTGAACTGGCCCAGAGCCCCACCGAGTTTGAGTGGAGTGGGCAGCGCGGTATCGGGGTGCGGGTCGTCGGAGAGGTAGAAGACCTCGTCGGTGGAGATCCCCACCGGCCACATATCGCAGGTTTGGCCGGCTGAGCGGATCTTGCGGAGCAGGTTGGCGTTTGCGGTACCGATGACCGCGAGCCGCCAGTCCGGGCGGTACAGAGGGCTCTTGGCCTGACCGTCCTCGGCTCGGGCGAATCGTCCGGTCATGGCGGTGTACGTGGACTTGATCGCCCGAAGTAGCGCCTCGCCGTTGGGGTCACCGGCCGCAATGGCGTCCATGGCCGCGGCGCGGCCATCGCGGATGGTCTCGTACCACCGGGAGAAGTACCTACGGGTGGTGGACGGCCAGATGAAGGCCTCCAGGATCTTCGGGTCGTGCCCGATGTCGTAGAGGTATCTGATGACCGGAGTTGTGTACCAACCTGTCGTCCCGGCCAGCGACCCACCTGGGCGGCAGATGTCGGGCAGCCGCCGATCGTCGTGCTCACCTGGGGTGATTCGCCAGAGACCGGCGATCTTCTTGTCGAAGGCGACACCCTGCTTGTGATGTGTCGGGTCGCCCACGCCGACCTCGACCGCTCCCAGCGCGGCCAAGTACATCGCGTTGGCATCGAAGGCGTGGATGTAGCCGCGCCGCGACTCCTCGATCTCCGGGCTCCGGCACCACAGCAGTGCGCTGCTGGGGACGCGACCGGGATCTTTCAATGCGGCGGGCGGCGCGACGTAGGTGGTTGCGGATAGCGCTCGGGGGGCCGCCCGCAGAGCCTGGAGCAGTGCCAAGCCGGTGGCGCCGCCGGATGCTCCCCACGTGATGCCCAGGGTGTCGGCGATGTTCTGCGCCCGGCGAGCCAGCTCGTCGGGCCCTGGCTGACCGTGCGTGAGTACCTCGGAGGTATCGAACAACCTGGCCAGGGGCAGCAGGACCAGTTGAAAACTTGCAGCGGGGTGCTCCTCGGTCTTCGTCCGCCAGATCCGGGTCCAGATCCGCAGGCGCCCATCGACAGAAATGTTCCAACCTGCCGCGATAGCCGCTTGTGCCGCGCCGGCCCCCGCCTCGCTGACTGCCGTGGAGATGGTCTCCATGTCCGCGTCGGCCGCGACCTCGGGCAGCGTGATACCGAACCGGCTCAGGCCGTCGATGGTGATGAGCAGCTGACCGGGGGAGGGCAATACATGGGTGCTCCCGCCGTGGCCGATTCGCAAGGTGACGGCCAGGTCGGCCAGGTCGGCCAGGTCGGTGATGGTTGCCGGATCCAGGTAGACCCGGGTGCCGTCGGGCATGACCAGCTCGTCCTCGGTGACGACCGCCGCGGCCGCTGCCCACCGCTCACCATCAGCAGTGGCGGTAGACGGGGATTGGACAGAAATGGGTGCCGGTGTCGGGGGAGACGCTTGCACTGCAGCTGGCCCGGCTGCTGGCACCGGCGCGGCGGCGATGTCCTGCGGGTGATCGGGCTGCGTCAGGGTGATCGGTTCTGCCGGAAGCTCGCAGCAGGGATGCAGCGGGATGCCGTCGTAGCTGAAGATCGTCGGTTCTCCGCAAGCGGTGCAGGGCATGTCGGTCGCGAGCACGGTGGTGTCGATCTGCCCCGTTGCTGGATTGACCTGCACGTCGGCCTCCTCGTCGGCGGAGCTGCTATCGGGATCCGGACGGGTCTCATCCGCCTCGAGCGGCTGCTCATCGACGGCCGACGGCTCGTCGGTCTGATCCAGTTCGGCGAAACCGCTGGCGGTATCCGGCTGCGGTTCCGGTGGGGTCGGCTCAGGTGTCACGGGGGTAGGAGGGTCGATGCCGAAAATGGCGTCGGCGTCTAGGTCCCACATGCGCCGTTGGCCCTCGCCGGTATGAGGGTCGGGTACGACGGCGGTGTAGCGGCCCTGTTCGGTGCGCAGGTATCCCGCATCGGCCAGGCCCCGTTGGATGACGGTGCGCCCGGCCATCAATGGGCTGCCCTCACGGGACAGGACACCCAGGATTGCCGCGACGGTGGCGCTGGGGTCCATGTGCATGCGGTGACCGTGGCCGGTCTGGGCCATCACACCGGCCCACTCGCCGCGCGCTTCACAGCGGAAGAACTCGTCGCCTGTCTTCTGGTCGACGCCGGTGTCGACTCGCCGCCAGCCCACCTGCAGGGCTCGTGGGTAGGAAGGTGTCAAGCCCTGGGGGAGGCTCAGATGAATCCGACCGGTGGACAGGGCAGAGACCAGGGCGGTCTTGCAGATCTCCGCGACCGAGCTGGGCGAATCAGGATCGATGCCGCGACGGCCCGCTTCCCGCAGGGCTTCCCGGACCTCGGAGAGCATCTGGGTGGCCTCAGCGTCGCTGTAGGCACCCACCGCCACCAGAAACTTGGCCATGAGCTCCCAGCCCACGGCCAGCTCGGCCAGCGGCTCGGCGACCCGATCGGCGAACCCGGCGGCGCGATGTTCCTCGGAGAGCTCGGCGACCCGGGCGGTGGCCCATTCCTTATGGCCGGGTAGGTCCTGGGCCATCCAGGCCACCATTGAGGACATGACCAGGTTCCGGCCGTAGCGGGACTCCGGACGGCTCATGTCGATGATGGTGGACAGATCCAGCTCACCCTTGGCCAGGTCGACGACGTTGATCCGTTCCTGGGCCGAGACGTTGGATGCCTTGACCTCTGAGGTGGCCAGCAGCGTTCCTCGAGCGAACTTGGCGGCGTCCTTGACGTCGTCGGTTTGATTGTCGTGCCGGTCCCGCCGCTCGGCGTTCGCCTGTAGTCGGCCGACCTCGGCCAGAAAGACCGCTGCCTTTTCCGGTGACTTGTCCGGGGCGAAGTCGTCGGCGAACAGGATGCAATCCTTCGCGGCGTACAGCAGATCCCGTAATGCGTTGATCGTGGCTCCGGACCCGGACATTGAGGCGCCAGGACGCTGCCGTTCCCAACGGGTCCCGAAGTGGTGCATCACCAGGGCCGCCAGACCCGACTTATAGCTGCCTGGGACTCCGAACAGCATGGTCACCGGCGATGTCCAGCCCAGCACGCTTCGATAGGCGGTCCCGGCCATCACCGCCCCGACGTGCGGGGACAGCCGGGTCATCAGGGCGCGGGAGTGATCATCGAAAGCTTGACGGATTCGGTGCGGATCCAACTCGGGTGCGCAAAGCTCGACCCGCTTGATGGTGGAGGGCAATCGGACAGAAAGCGGGATCTGTCCGGTGCTGCAGACGCCGCCGCCGGCGTGTACGTACGTCCAGCCGTGTTCGGGCAGCTCCCGCCACCCGGTCGACCGGTACCGCACCACCGTGGACGAAGTGTTTTTCGAGGTGAATCGGATGGCGTCCCAGATCTTCGCCCGGCCGCGCGGGGATGAGTCGTACTGGATGCCCATCTCGGGCACATTGGCCAGCCAGTCCCCCATGCGCACCCGGTCCTCGGCGACCCGCATCGTGATCGTCTCGCCGGTCTCGGGGTGGGTGTAGGCCAGGACCCGGGCCAGCACGATCGGCTCGGGCTGGTGGTCGAGGAACTCGCCGTCTTCCACCTCGATCTCGGCGACCTCGGTCTGGATGACCCGCGCGTCCAAGCTCAGGACGCCGTGCAGTTTGAGGTTGCCGCTGCGATCGGGTCGGTGCTCCACGATGACGCCGTCGGGAAGACGTTCGTAGCGGGTCCAGATGACCGGGCTGCCGGTCTGCCGGGTGCCACCACCACCGCCGTTGCCGCTGCGATCAGGGAACGGGACGACGTTGGCCGGTGGGTGGGGGTCGACAGTTGGGGGGGACGGCGTATCGGCCGGCGCCGTCCGCAACAGCACGTCGGAGACGGCCTGCGGCATGTGAATGCCGCAGGCCTCCCATGCCTCCAGAGCGATCCGCTGGGCCGCTCGGAATGCACCGTCGGCGCGGGCGGCGGCGGAGGAGGCATCGGCGGGTAGTGCAGGGATGGGCGCGGCGGTGGCCAGTTGCTCAAGAACCGTGGGTACAGCGGCCGCGGCAGAGTCGGCCGCGGCCGCCGCGGCCTTAGCGTTGCGGACTGCCTCGTACGCCCAACGTACGGCGAACCGCTGTTCCTCCTGGGCGGTTTTGGGTGCCTTCGGCTGTGCATTCCGGGCCCGTTCGAGCCGGGCCAGCACCTCGTCATGGTCGATTTGAGCCTGCCGGACGTTCCGTTCGGCGCGTTCGGCCAGGGCGTCCACGGCGGCGGCCGATACGAGGGCCTCAGCCGCTGCCAGGGGCAGCGGCACGAAGTCCGCTAGCTCGAATCCCGCGGTGACGTGGTCGTGCGCGTCGGCTTTTGGCTCGTCCACGGCGGGCAGAACGATCCGGGTAGACGAGGCCACCCCGACCAGGCTGTTGGACAGTTTGACCGCGCGTCGGTAGCCCGCGGCGTCGCGGTCGATGACCAGGACGACGTCTGCGCCGCGCAGCTGCTCGAGCTGCTCCTCGGCGATGCCAGCAGCACCGTTGTTGTTCGTGGTGGCGATGCCCAGGGTGCCACCGGGACCGATTCCACGGAGAAGCCGGTTCAGGGCGAGGTCGTCTTTTTCCCCTTCAGCGAGCCACACCGGCAGACCAGTGGCGATGGCCTCGATGACCGCGGGCAGGTGACGTAGGACGCGCCGCTGACCCAGTCGAGGTATCCAGCCGCCGCGGCCGTCCGGCCGGCGCTGATCGAACCGCTTGTCCGTGCGGCCGTCGAGGTGGGTGCCCGTCTCTCGCATCACCTGGTACAGCAGGGCGCCGTCTGCGTCGACGTAGTCGTAGGTCTGCGTCAGCTCCCAGGACCAGCCCTGCTCGTCGGCCGGTGATGCGTCGAGAATCAGCCGGTGGGGGATGGGTCCGAGCCGGTTGCCCGGCTTGGCGATGCTGGTGCGACGCGGGTGGGCATCGCTTGTACTGCGGGGAGGGAGAGGCTGGTCGAACCGGTCCGATAGCCCCAGGCCTAGCGCCTCGAGGATTTCCAGTTCCATGCCATCTCCGCAGGAGCCGCAGCGCAGCCGGGTCATCCCGCCGCGTTCGTTCTTCCAGTCGACGGACAGGCTGGGCTTGCGGTCTTCGTGCAGGGGGCAGCGGGCCTGGATATGCCCGCTGCCGCTGACCTTGGGATGGCGGTCGTTGGCTTCGAGTGCGCCGAGGACTCTGTCCAGGGACGACTGTGGTGATCCTGAGCGGATCGGATCTGGGCTGCTCATCTGCTTGTCGCGACCTCCCTTCCCATGCTGTGTGCGGCTTCTGTTCGTCCGGGCTACCGGGCAGAGGTCACCGCGGCTCGGGTTACGGGCGCTCGGCGGCCGGCGCGCAGCAGCGCGGCGGCCGAGTCGACGGCGCTGCGGAACTGCGGGTCGGTGAGCCACAGATCCAGCGCGGCGCGGATTCTGTCGATGGTGGTGATGCCGTCGGCGTTGCGGGCCACCGCCAGCGCCCGGGGCAGCTCCGGGCTGGGAAAACGGACGCCCACCTTCACGTCGGGTTCGGCCGGATCGCGGGGGACATTGCAGAGCTGCTCGGAGTGCTCATCGATGCGGCTGCGATAGATGTCGTCGGCCGCCCACAGCTGGACGATGGCCCGCAGGCGATCAGTGGCCGGGATCTTGTCGTCGGCGCGGGCGATGGCCAGCTTGCGGTGGTGGTCCTGGGTGAGCTGCCAGGTCAGCGTGGGTGTGGTGGTCATGGCGGTGGTCCTCCTCGGGTCAGCATCGGGTGAGGCGTTGTGCACGCCCCACCCTGGACCACACTCCGACCCCATGCTTAACCAGGTATACGGATATCCGTATTACCGGGAATGCGTGGAGCCGGATTCGAGGGTTTTTCATCATGACCTGCGTGTGCCTACTACCGGTGGCGCAACAACAGACGCATAATGAGGTTGACGAGGCGCTCGTAGGTGCTGAGTCGGTCTCACGAATCCCCCCCGCGGCGTCCAAACCTGGTGGGGGTTTTCGTGTATTCGGGGTCAGGCGCTGATGGGCAGCTCCTGCTGAACTTCGGGTGCCGGCCGGGCCACGGGTACGGGAGCGGGCAGCTCATAGTCGTGCGAGCGCGCCAGGCACACCGTCACGTAGTCGCTGAGGCAATACCCGGCAGCAGCGGCCGCCCGAGTCAGCTGTTCTACGAAGTCGACCGGTGACCGCACGATCATCGTCTTTCGATTGCCCTTCGGTTTCCGTCCGAGCCGACCGTGGGTGACGTGACCGCCGGGAGTAGCCGGCGAAGGGCCGGCGGGGAGTGTCGAGGTCATGAGGCCCATCAGACCAGATGCAGCGGTAGAACACGCCGCGACACGCCCCCATCACCCTAGATTCTGAATCCGTTCTCTCCAGGGCCGCTCCGGGGATGGTGCGGGTAAGCATGCCAAGTCCGGTGCAGTTCGCGGAGGTAGGTCCGAGCAAGGGCGCCGCTGTTGGGAATGTGCAGACCGTGTCCGGTGGCCCATTCGATCAACGCCTGATCGGACAGTTCGACGGTGGTGGTGTCTGCGGTGGTGCCGGGCTGGGTGCAGGGGATGTTCATCATGGCGTCCTTCACAGAGGGCTGTAGTCAGCGATTCGGAACAGAACCGTGATTCAGGCGGCTTGGGTCGCGGCACGCTCTGCGGCATTGCGTCGCTGCACGTGCAGGGTTCGCAGGCTGCTCAGCCCCAGGGTTTGCCCGGCGTCGGAGAAGGCCAGGCCGGCCCAGATGACGCCGTTGGGGCTTTGGCTCTTCAGTTGCCGCCGCGCTCCCGGATAGTCCTGGACGAGCTGCTGGTAGCACATCAGCCGGACCGGGCACGAGCCACAAATTTCGATGGCCCGTGCCCATGCCGGGCCATCGCCGATGTCCAGGTCCCATGAGGGGTGCAGTTGAGCTTGATCGGCCGAGGTGAAAAGCATCGAGGCGCACGGGGTCTGTCGGGTCTGGGTGTCGGCGTCGGACATGGTGGTTCCCCCTTGGACGGGGCCCTTCTGCGGGCTAGGTCGAATTGCCCTAACCGTCCACACCGGCGACGTTGCGACGTTGCTCTCGCGGGCCCCGACGTTGCGGGACTTCTGCCGACGAAGGAGGACCGCAACGTTGCGGCCTTTTGTGTTCTTCCAGGTCAAAGTGATCTGCGCATCAGCGCCGGCGGGAGTCTTCCTCCGGATCGGCCGACCCGGATAGGACGTCGGGTAACCGCCAGATCAACTCCGGTTCGCTCTGGTCCCACCAGGTGTCCACGACGCCGGCGACGCGGTCGATGCCTTGAGGGGTGACGATCAGGGTCGTATCGATGAGCCAGGCCGCGGCCAGGATTCGACCGGGATTGCCAGCGGTGCTCAAGACATCGGTAGTTACCTGTGCCCGCAGTCGCAACGTTGCCTCGGAGGCGTCCAGACTGCCCAGCGGCGGCCCCTGCGGTTCCAGACGGGAACGCCAACCCATCGCTTTCAGTCGGGTGTCAGCCGGCGGCCGACGGTGATCGGCGACGTCGACCAGGTGCCCACGGTGATCGGATAGAACTGTGGAGAGGTCGGTCAGCAGCTGGGAGGCTGCGCTCGGCGAGCTGGAGCCGGCTCCCCCCAGGTGCGGGCGCTCGGCTGGTGGCACGTAGGTCGGCACGGCCTGCTCGGGACGTGGGCCTACAAAGTCAGCGACGCCGCACAGCTTGGACATCAGCCGCGTGGCATAGACCAAGCGATCGGATTCCCGGGCGCCGACGGCACGCTGCACCTCTGACCACAGCGAGTCGGCAATGGACAAAAATCGCTGCAGAGCCCGGTCCGGCGTGGCATAGCTGTTCACCCTGACCCGCGCCAGCCACACGCTGCCCTCGTCGACCAGGTCCTCCGCGGCCGGCCAGTCACGAGCTCGCGTGGCGGGCGCGACGGTGCGCATCGCCCAGCCGAGCAGCTCGAGCTCGACAGGGCGGACCTTGCCTGCAGGCATGGCGGCGGGCCAGCCCTGCTCGGCCCATTGGGCTTCGGGAGCGAGCGCCTGGATGAACAGCACCCGTGGACGGTAGCGGAGCGTGGGCGGGGTTGCCGATCAGCCTGCGGCTTGCTCGCCGTCGGCCAGGTTCCGTCGTTGCCGCGCTTCGCGCCGTGCTGTGAGTGTGGCCCGCAGACGCAGGTCCTGAACGGTCATCGGGTTACCGAGCCTGTTGTAGGCGACACCGGCCCAGATGACGTCCTGCGGGTTGGAGTTCTGCAGTCGGCGGTGGTCGGCGCGTTCCTCGGTGCACCATCCGATGAAGGGGCAGTCCTTGCAGATCTGCAGGGCACGGAGCCAGCTGGTGCCATCACCGACATTGAGGTCCCACGAGGCGTGTGGGAGTTGCCCGGTCCGTAGTACGTAAAGGCTCGCCCGCGTGCAGGGCGGTAGGTCTGCTTCGCTCATGCCCTACCTCTCAATACCGTATCCCCGGCTACCTGTTAATACGGTAAACCGGGGATACGGTTTTTGCAAGGGCACTCAGGGGAATGCGGCCGGGATCTCTTCGTCGGAGCCGAACGAGGTCACTCCGATCTGACCGGCGTTGGTTTCACCATCGAGGACCTGGTAAGTCAGCTGGATCTCCGTCTCGGAGTACGGGTCATCCTCGAGCTCTTGGATCACTGCTCGGCTGTTGGTGCCGTCGACTTCGATGAGCACTTCCTGTCCAACTTCCAGGCGGGATGCCTTGCACAGCTCGAGGCCCGAGCGGTCGAAGTTGGCGACGCCCCGGTCCTCGCTGGCGTCCTCGGATTCGTCGACCAGCCGCTCGGCCCGGGCCAGCTCGCGCGCAACGTTGCGGAGGGCCTTGTCGTCCTGCACCGTCGCGGCCTCGACCTGGTCGTTCCACAAAGTGGACCGCTCGGCGATCAGCGGGCGGATCGCTTTCAGGAACTCGTTGTCGGCGGCGGAAAGCTTGCCCAGGATTGCATCACCGGGATCGGGCACCCAGAACGTCTGGATCGTCTGCGGGCCTTGCCCGACGTCGACGGTGGCTCGACCACGTACCCGGGTGAAGATCCTGTCCCCGGTCGCCGGGTCGATGCCGTGATCGAAGGCCCGTTGTTGGACGCTGCGGGTGCCGAACACCATCTCCAGCGCCGCTCCCTCCAGGTGTCCCAGCCCGACCTTGGTGGTCAGGTTGGACCGGGCCTCACCAGGAATGAAGGAGACGTCCGGTCGTTGGGTGGCGGCTACCACCAAGTCCTTGGACTGGCGACCAAGCCGCAGCCCGGACCAGATCTTCTTCAGCTCGGGGTTCTTGGTGCCCTTGGGCTTGATGATCGAGTCCGGATCCTCACCCAGGGCGGCGGCCTTGGCTATCAGATCTGCGAGCTTGTCCTCGGAGGTGTGGTATTCGGTGAGCCGCTCGACCAGTTCGCCGGTCTCATCGACGATCATCAGCACCGGCGGCAGATCGTCCTCCGAGACGTGGAAGCCTTTGATCGCGGCGTAGCGGTTGCGCATGTTGGCGTAGAACCACTTGATGGCGTCTTCGGTCTCGTCGTCGCTGGTGGCCACCGCTTCGATGCCACCCCACACCGGCAGGCCCCGCCCGCGCAGCGAGTTGGGGTCAAAGCCGCGGAAGCTCAGTTCCTTGGGGTCCAGCAGCAGCACGATCCAGCCCCTCATCAGACAGCTGATGATCAGGCTGAATAGGAAGATTGTTTTGCCGGTGCCGGTGGGACCGACGACCAGCATGTGCGGTAGCACCTTCGGGTTCCAGTAGATGAGTTTGCCGCCGTCGCCCACGCCGAGGGGGATGAGCATCTGGTCGTCCCGGCCGGGTATCAAGTCCACCGGGTACGGCGCCCGGGTGGGCAGCGGCGCCGCCGGGGTGATGGTGACCTGGTTCTTCGTGGTGTCCCAGCGGACCTGCCAGTACCCGGTGGCGGCCGGCGCCTTCTTGTCCAGCACCGTTTGCACCCGCTGCCGGAAACTGTCACCGATGTCTCGGGTGGTCATCGTGTAGCTGGCGACCAGCTGTTGGACAGAACCATCGTCCGCAACGGCGGTCAGACGCTGGTCGACCGAGACGTCGCCGACGATGTGGCTCAGCGCGGCGACCAGCTTCTTCAACTCGTCATGCTTGTCCTCCAGTCGCGGCGGGGTGATCGGCTTCGGCGTCAGAACCACGCGGTCCTTGTCCTTAATCCAGCGGGCCGTGACGGGCGCCGTGAGGTACGGGGCGAGCGCTTTGGACAGGGCGTCGGTGTAATCGGACAGAACCGCCGTCGATGGGCGGTACTTCACCTCCATGCTCCGCAGCCCGGTTCCTCGATGCGCCCACCTGGTTCGCCGCAACGTCAGCTGAATCGCGGGAACATGCAACGTTGCGGAGGTCACCGCCAGCACCGATGCGCGCAGGCGTCGTCGAGGCTTGAGCAGGATCCGGCCGCTTACGCCCATCACCACCAGCACCGCAGCGGTAGCGACCAACTCGGTTCCGACCCGCTGGGCGTGATCGGACAGAAATGTTTGGACACTGATGACCTGCGACCACGGGTGCGGGATGTGGATATACCGGTTCGCCACTGCGACCCCGATGCAGAGCAGTCCGAGCAGGAACAGTCCCGTCGCCACCCATGGCCACCATTTCCTGCGGGATGGCAGCGGCGTGGCGGGCGCTCTGACCGCCGGTGCGGTCGGCTGTTCGGATGCGCGGCGCGGGAATGGCGGCGCGGATTTGGGGGAGTTGTCGGGCGAGGCCACTGAAGAGCTCATGTGACGGGGGGCTCCTTTCGAGATTGTCGCGACAGCTGCGGCGGTAGCCGCTCACCTTGGAAGTTAGAAGGCGTACGCCATTCCCGGGTTGCCGGGTATATGGCAATAGGCAGATGCCGGATCGCTGTACTACTGGGCCCCGCATAGCCGTACTACCGGACACCCACTTGACAGGGTGGATACGCTCCGAACTGAACGACGCAGGAGAGGGGGATCGGAGCGAGTCCCCCCGTACGGGGTTAAAGAAGCCGCACCTCCCAACGTTGCGAGCACCTGGATTACCGGCAAGTAAGCATTACCGGCGATACAGGTCATCGGTGAGATGGAGGGGCTGCGCGAGGCACTGGTCCTGCAGCGGCCGGCCGCCGCTACGGACGGTGACTGCGCGGTCGGTAGCCGTCCCATGAGGCGGGCCCGGCAGGCGTGCTGGACAAGATTGCATGGTCACCGTAGAGCGATCCATCATCGGGCTGCCCGCAAAGATCGCGTCCGTCGGACACCCCGGACAGCAATGCGCGGGTATTCACTTTTCGGGCTCCGTAACGTTGATCGCATGAGCGATGACGGGTTGCAGTTCGTCGGACCGGCTCCCGGCCGCTGGTTGCAGGACGAGCTGACGACCGTCGATGGGAGAGTCGAATCCGTGGTGCCGGGGTTCTACCCTGCCTTCGCGCGGGTTCTGCACCGCATCGATCCCAGTGGCCAGGCCATCCGGTGGTCTCGGGTGTGTGCGGCCAGCGGCGCCGTAGCCCACTCGCTCATGCAGTGGTGGCCGATCTCCCGAGACTGGAGTGCCCACTCCAGCCCGCCTCAAGGCCGTGCCAGCTGGGAGGACCCGATGGACGGCAACCTCGATCAGATCTCGATGTCCGCCCTTTACGAGGTCTTGGCCCAGTTCACCACCGCGGCCCAGGTCTTCCACGGGTTCTGGACCGGTTGGGGCGGGATGCGCTCGGGGTCGGTCGGCTGGCTTTCAGGTGATGGACAGGTCGATGACCCGCCGGCTTCGGCGTTTCCGTTCCCGCCGCCAGTCGTCAACGGGCCCACCCTGAAACTGCCCGGTCGTGAATACCTGGTGTTCTCCGGCGCTCTGGATCCGGGCCTATTCGCCGGCTGGCCGGGCAGCTTCTTCTGGCCGCAGTCGCCGAGTCTGTCCTGGCCCGATGATCATTCCTGGTGCGTGGGCACTGAAATAGATTTCGACTCCACCCTCGTCGCCGGATCCACCGTGCTGATTGAAGCGGTGCTCGCCCATCCAGGGCTGGAGGCCTGGCCAGTCGCCGCCGATGACCTGCTCATCGTGTTGCGCGGACGGTCGCAGCAGGTGGAGGTATCGAGTGTTGCTGGTGCGTTAGCTTCCACAGGTGATCGACCGCTACCTGACCTGCGCGCACGTTGTTGACCGTCACCTTGGATGCCCACGAAATCGTCAAAGTGCATGTCGACGATGAGACGAGTTCGGGCGGCTCGATCAAGACAACGGATCAGGCATGAACGGCACGACGCACCGGCTCCGGCAGCGAGGACCTACCGTGCTTGATTGTCGGTCGTCACTACGGACGGTAACAAGGCGTCCAGCAGCCGTCCGATGGTGCGGGCCTCCACGCTCGGACTGGATATGGTCGCTTCGTCCCGCAACGGGATCGGTGACCGGGCGCGGCCATTGTGGCAACATGTCGCGCGTGGACGCCGACGATCTGATGGTCGGAGTATCGCGCTCTCTGCTTGAGCCTGATTGGTCCTGGCCCGTGCACGGTCTCCGTCACCCGGCCGTAGCGGACCACGCGGGCTGGTATTGCTGGACTGGCGACCTTCGGGGTGATGTCAACTTTTTCGTTGCGCTACACCTACGACACCTGATCGAACGCATCCCGGAGCTTGCCGAGCTTCTCGAACTGGGTCCCGGCTCCCGGTTCCTGGTGGCTCCGGGTCACCTCGATGTTTGGGAAGACGTTTCGCTGCTCGACGTGTAGCTCGCTGCAAGGCTGATGACGGACGAGCGCAACGCCGACGCCGTTCCGGTCACCGATCGGTGACCGGGCGCGGCCATTGTGGCAACATGTCGCGCGTGGACGCCGACGATCTGATGGTCGGAGTATCGCGCTCTCTGCTTGAGCCTGATTGGTCCTGGCCCGTGCACGGTCTCCGTCACCC
>JAABVA010003011.1_pt1 | contig 16322 bp, 12 predicted proteins | sample 5560331 | NCBI WGS metagenome assembly JAABVA01 (sample SAMN12812661, study PRJNA571458) | rock metagenome | isolation source: Antarctica rocks | place: Antarctica: Victoria Land, Mt New Zealand sud | collected 2016-01-07 | reverse complement strand
ACCATCGCCCACAACTCCGCGAACCCCGTCGAATACTTCGGGTTGCCCATCGGCCAAACCATCAGCATGGGCGCCGAAATCCTGCTGTGACCGCCGAAGGGCGCAACCACCGGTCTCCGACGCCACGGGTCGGGTCCGGCCCACCGGACCCGCGGCACGATGCTCCGTGTGCCTTCTTCCGAGCCTGACTTGACCGGGTCGTTCTCCACCGGCTCCCCCGTGAGCTGACCGCTACCGGTTACCTGGTGCGGATGCAAACGGTGACCGGGCAAGGGAGGGGATACCGCCGGGCCGGTGGTGGGCGAGTTGCGGTTTCAGGGTTTGAATCGGTATCCCAGCCCGGGTTCGGTGAGCAGGTGTCGGGGGCGGCTGGGTGTGGGTTCCAGTTTTCGGCGCAGTTGGGCGAGGTAGATCCGCAGGTAGCTGCTTTCGGTGTGGTCCGGGTCGCCTCGGACGGCGGTCAACAGTTCCGGGCCGCTGACCAGGCGGCCGGGGTCGCGGAGCAGGACGTCCAGGATCCGCCATTCGGTGGGTGTCAGGTGGACGTCGTGGCCGTCGGTTCGTAGTGCGGTGCGCGCGACCAGGTCGATGACGGTGGCGCCCAGGGTGATCGGTGCGGTTCGTGTGGTGGTGCCAGCGCGTCGGATGGCGGCTCGGAGCCGGGCGACGAGTTCGTTCATGTCGAATGGTTTGGCGACGTAGTCCACGGCTCCCAGGTCCAGGGCGGTCACTTTGTCCTGGCTGGTGCTGCGGGCGGAGAGCACGATGACCGGCAGCGCCGGTTCTATGTGGCGGAGTTCCCGTAGGACGTCCAGGCCGTCCAGGTCGGGAAGTCCGAGGTCCAGGATGAGTAGGTCGGGTGGGAGCCGGCGGACTTGGGCGAGGGCGCCGGCGGCGGTGGAGGAGGTGCTGACCTCGTAGCCGCGGCGGGTCAGGTTCAGTACCAGGGCGCGCAGCAGTGGCGGTTCGTCATCGACGACCAGCAGTCGGGTCATGATTTGTCCGGTGTGGGTGCGATCGGCAAGGTCACTGCGACGATGAGACCTCCGCCGGGGGCCTGGTCCAGGGTGATGGTGCCGTGCATGGCTTCGACGAATCCGCGGGCGATGGCCAGTCCCAGTCCCACTCCGGCGCTCAGGCTGGTGGCTTTGTCGTCTCGTCGTTGAAATGGCGCGAAAACTTTTTCTCGGTCGTTTGGTGGAATGCCTGGTCCGCGGTCGATCACCCGGATCTGGATGTGGGTGCCGTGGGTGCTGGCGGCGATTCGGACGGGTTCGCCGGGTGGTGCGTAGCGCAGGGCGTTTTCGACGAGGTTCGCGATGACCCGTTCCAGCAGGCCGGCGTCGGCCAGGACTTCGGGGAGCGTGTCGGATACGTCCAGTTCGATGTTTGCGCCGCGGGGTGTGTGGTCAAGGGCTCGGCTGACCACATCTTCGATGGCCACCGGTTGCGCCGCGACGGCGAAGACTCCCGCTTGCAGTCGGGATAGGTCCAGCAGGTTGGTCACCAGCGCGGTGAGTCGGTCCAGCGCGACGTCGGCGTTGGTGAGGAGCTCCTGCCGGTCCTGTTCGCTCCAGTTGACCTCTGAGCTTCGTAGGCTGGTGACCGCTGCTTTGGCGGAGGCGATGGGGGTGCGTAGGTCATGGCTGACCGCGTTGAGCAGCGCGGTGCGGGCGCGGTCGGCTTCGGCGAGTGGAACGAGCGCTTCGGCCGCCTGGGCCAGTCCCCGCTGGCGGTAGGCGACCGCGACCTGGGTGGCGAAGGCGGTGAGTACCCGTTGGTCCTCGGCGGCCAGGGTCCGACCTCGTAGGACCAGGTTGAGGTCTTCACCGACGGGCACTTCGGTGTCGCCGTCCTCAGGTCGCAGGCAAGGGTCGTCGCCGACGCTGGCCACGCAGGACCAGCTTCCGCGCAGGCCACCCACCGATGGGGACAGGGGCGCGGCTCCGGCGCTGGCCGGGGCTTGCGATGCTTTGCGGAGCAGCGTCACGCTGTGCACGGCGAAGGTTTCCTGGACCCGTTGCAGCAGCGCGGGCAGCGCCTGCTCGCCGCGCAGCAGGCTGCCGGCGAGGGTGGACAGGGTTTCGGCTTCGGCGTTGGAGCGGGCCGCTTCCGAGCTGCGGCGGGCGGAGAAATCCACCACCCGCGACACCAGCGCCGCGATGATCAGGAAGACGATCAAGCCGAGGACGTTTTCCGGCGCGGTGATGGTGAACTGGTGGATCGGTGGGACGAAGTAGAAGTTGAGCAGCAAGCTGGCGATGACGGCCGAGATCAGGGCGGGGTAGAAACCGCCGACCAAACCGACGATCACGACGACCAGCAGGAACAGCAGCATGTCGCTGGCCAGGCTGAGTTCGGTGCGTAGCAGCGCGCACACCGGGGTCAGGGCGGCCAGCAGCGCGGCGGCGAGGATCAGGCCGGTCAGTCTGCGGCGGGTTGTCAGGCCACCGGTGAGACGGGGCAGCACTCGCCCTTTGCCGACGTAGTCGTGGCTGACGACGTGCACGTCGATGGTGCCCGAGGCGCGGGTGATGCTCTGCCCGGTGCCGGGTCCGGTGAGCGCAGCCATGACGGGTTGGCGGCGGCTGGCCCCGATGACCACTTGGGTGGCGTTGTTGGCTTTGGCGAAGTTGAGGATCGATTTGGCCAGGTCGTCGCCGACGATCAGGTGGTAGCTGCCGCCGAGGGATTCCACCAGCAGCCGTTGGGTGTCCAGCGCGGCGACGCTGGATCCGGCGAGTCCGTCGCTGCGGGAGATGTGCACGGCCATCAGGTCTCCGCCGGTGGCGCGGGCGGCGATCCGGGCGGCGCGGCGGATCAGCACGTCACCTTCGGGGCCGCCGGTCAGCGCGACGACGACCCGTTCGCGGGTTTCCCAGGTGTTGTCGATGCCGTGCTGCGCCCGATATTTCTGCATTCCTTCGTCGACGCTGTCAGCCAGCCACAGCAGGGCCAGTTCGCGCAACGCGGTGAGGTTGCCGGGCCGGAAGTAGTTGGACAGCGCTGCGTCTACCTTCTCCGGCCGGTAGATGTTGCCGTGCGCCATCCGCCGGCGCAGCGCCTCCGGGGTCATGTCGACCAGTTCGACCTGCTCCGCGGCCCGCACCACCGCATCTGGGACGGTTTCCCGCTGCGGCACCCCGGTGATCGCCTCCACCACGTCGTTGAGGGACTCCAGGTGCTGGACGTTGACGGTGCTGATCACATCGATGCCGGCCTCCAGCAGCGCCTCGACGTCCTGCCACCGTTTGTTGTGTTCGGCTCCGGGCACGTTGGTGTGGGCCAGTTCGTCGACCAACGCGACTTCCGGTGCCCGGTCCAGGACCGCGTGCAGGTCCATTTCGGCGAAGTCGCTGCCGCGGTAGCTGATGACCCGCCGCGGCAGCACTTCCAGTCCGGACAGTTGCCGGTCGGTGTGGGCGCGGCCGTGGGTCTGGACGAAGGCCACCACCACATCGGTGCCGCGGGCGGCGCGCCGCTGACCTTCGTCGAGCATGGCGAACGTTTTGCCCACACCTGGAGCAGAACCCAGATACACCCGCAGCTGACCACGCCGCGCCATCAGTTCACCTGCGAAACGATGGGCTGATCACGGTCGGCCGGTGCGATGTCATGGCTGGGCCTTCGTTCGGAGCCCACCGGATCTCAACGAGAAGTTCGGGCTGATCGGTCGTTCCCATTTCGTTCGAGCCATTTCGTGTACGGGTGGGCCGCGTCCAACGCCAAGTTTAGCTGCAGGACATTGACTCTGGGCTCACCCATGAAGCCCAGGTCTCGTCCTTTCCAGAACCGGGCGACCTGGGCGGCGACCTGCGCGACGGTGATCTTGCGGGTCTTGGCGACCAGCGCTTCCTGGACCTGGGCGTAGGCGGGGCTGATCTCCGGGTCCAGCCCCGACGCCGAGGCGGTCACCGCGTCGGCGGGCACCGCCGGTTGGGCGGGGGCGTCGCCGCGGATCGGCACGATCTGGCCGCTGGCGTAGTCCTCCCCGAACTTGCCGACCTGTACCTTGACGCCCTGATAGGCGGCGATGAACGGGGCGGCGGGAGCGGATTGATTGATGGAGACGACTTTGCTGATCCTTCCGTGGTATCCCGGTCCGGACCAGAAGACCGCCAGCACCGCACCGACTCCGTCTGCTGTGCAGAACGGCCGCGACCCGTCGACCCCGTCGGCTTTGCCGATGGCCAGGCTCCGCGCGCAGACCACCGTCAGCAGGCTCTGCTTACCCGCATCGGTTTTCACCGATGGGTCCGGCAGCGTGTCGACGATCGATTCGGGACCCAGATTGCTGGCACCTGAGGCGGTGGGGTCGTAGCCGGCGGAGCCGGCTGCGGAGGGGCGGGATTGAAAGTACTGGGGCAACGGGTTGCCTTTACTGTCGAGAAAACTTTGCCCGAGAAGCTTGGACCCGACGACATGACCGGCCAGGGTTATCGGGGAGCCGTCGGCTCGGGGTTTGAGCCCGGGCAGCTGCGCGATCAGGGTGATGACCAGCGGGTAGGCCACTCCCAGAATCACCGTGAAGATCAGCAGCATCCGGAAAGAAGCCCAGATCTGTCGCAGAGCATTGAGGATTGTTCGCATTTCAGGTCACCGAACTCCGGGCAGGTATTGGATCACGAGGTCGATCAGTTTGATGCCGAGGAACGGCACGATGATGCCGCCGACCCCGTAGATGTAGAGGTTGCGGCGCAACATGGCGCTGGCCCCGGACGGTTTGTACTGCACACCGCGCAGCGCGAGCGGAATCAACGCAGCAATGATGATGGCGTTGAAGATCACCGCGGACAGGATCGCCGACTGCGGTGAATGCAGCCGCATAATGTTCAGCTTGTCCAGCCCGGGATACACGGCGGCGAACATCGCCGGGATGATGGCGAAGTATTTCGCGACGTCGTTGGCGATGGAGAAGGTGGTCAGCGCGCCGCGGGTGATCAGCAGCTGCTTCCCGATTTCCACGATTTCGATGAGCTTGGTGGGGTCGGAGTCCAGATCGACCATGTTGCCGGCCTCTTTGGCCGCCGACGTTCCGCTGTTCATCGCCACGCCGACGTCGGCCTGGGCCAGCGCGGGTGCATCGTTGGTGCCGTCCCCGGTCATCGCGACCAGTTTGCCGCCCTCCTGTTCCCGTTTGATCAACGCCATCTTGTCCTCGGGCTTGGCCTCGGCCAGGAAGTCATCGACGCCTGCCTCCGCGGCGATCGCCTTTGCGGTCAGGGGGTTGTCGCCTGTGATCATGATGGTTTTGATGCCCATGCGGCGCAGTTCCTGAAACCGTTGGGCCATTCCCGGCTTGACGACGTCCTTGAGGTGGATGACACCCAGCACGGTGGGAACGCCGCCGTTCACCCGCTCGGCGACCACCAGCGGTGTGCCGCCGGAGCCGCTGATGCCGTCCACTGCCTGCCCGGTGCGGTCGCCGACGGTGCCGTTCTGATCGCGGACCCATGAGGTGACGGCGCTGGCCGCGCCCTTACGGATCTCCCGGGTGGGTGCGCCGTCGGCGGCGGGCAGGTCGACGCCGCTCATCCGGGTCTGCGCGGTGAACGGCACCCATTGAGCGTCGCTCAGTTGATCGGCGGCCCGGTCATTTCGTCCGTACTTAGATGTGGACAGGGCCACGATGGAGCGGCCTTCCGGAGTTTCGTCGGCCAACGACGACAGCTGCGCGGCATCGGCCAACTGGTCGGCGGTGATGTCGCCGACGGTCAGGAACTCGCTGGCCTGCCGGTTGCCCAGGGTGATCGTGCCGGTCTTGTCCAGCAGCAGCGTGTTGACGTCCCCGGCCGCTTCCACCGCGCGGCCGCTCATGGCCAGCACGTTGCGTTGGACCAACCGGTCCATCCCGGCGATGCCGATCGCCGAGAGCAACGCGCCGATGGTGGTGGGGATCAAGCACACCAGTAGGGAAACCATCACGATGCCGGTGATGCCGTGGCTGTCCAACGCGGAGGTGTCCGGCAGTCCCGGTTGGTTGGCCTTGGAGAAGATCGCCAGCGGCTGCAACGTCACCGTCGCCAGCAGGAAGATGATCGACAACGAGGCCAGGAGGATATTCAACGCGATCTCGTTGGGGGTCTTTTGCCGGCTGGCGCCCTCCACCAGCGCGATCATCCGGTCGATGAAACTCTCCCCCGGCTTCTGGGTGATCTGGATGACGATTCGGTCGGAGAGGACCTTCGTGCCGCCGGTGACCGAGCTGCGGTCACCGCCGCTTTCCCGGATGACCGGTGCGCTTTCGCCGGTGATCGCGCTTTCGTCGACGCTGGCGATCCCTTCGACGACGTCGCCGTCGCCGGGAATGATGTCGCCGACCTCGCAGACGACCCGGTCACCTCGTTGCAACTGCGGCGCCGGAACCGTTTCTTCGGCGCCGCCGATGGCGGTGCGGTCGATCAGGCGCCGCGCCATGGTGTCGGTCTTGGCGCGGCGCAGCGCGTCGGCCTGTGCCTTGCCGCGGCCCTCGGCGACAGCTTCGGCGAGGTTGGCGAACAGCACCGTCAACCACAACCAGAACACGATCAGCCACGCGAACACCGAGGGGTTCGCCGCCGCCAACACGGTGGTGAACACGGCGCCGATCTCCACGATCAGCATGACCGGGTTCTTGTACAGCGTCGCCGGGTTCAGCTTGCGCACAGCGCCCGGGATCGCAGTAAGCAGCATCCTGGGGTCCAGAGTGCCGGCCTTGACCCGGTGCGGACCGCGGTCCGGGGTCGGTTCGGCCGGCCCGCCGGGGCGGGAATCGATGAGGGTGGGGGTGGACATCAGTGCAGACCTTCCGCGAGCGGCCCCAGCGCAAGCGCCGGGAAGTAGGTGAGGGCGACGACGATCACAGTGACGCCGGTGAGCAGCCCGACGAACAGCAATCGGTGGGTGGGCAGGGTGCCCTCAGAGGCCGGAGTCGGTTTCTGCCGCGCCAGCGACCCGGCCAGTCCCAACACGAAGACGATCGGCAGGAAACGGCCCAGCAACATGACAGCGCCCAGAGCGGTGTTGTACCAGACGGTGTTCACCGAGATCCCGGCGAAAGCGCTGCCGTTGTTGTTCGCGGCGGAGGTGAACGCGTACAGCACTTCCGATAGGCCGTGGGCACCGCTGTTGAGCATCCCGGCCCGTTCCCCAGGCAGCGCCATCGCAATGGCGGTCCCGGCCAGGACCAGCGCCGGTGTCGTCAGCAAATACAGCGACGCGAACTTCACCTCCCGACTACCAAGTTTCTTGCCCAGATATTCCGGTGTCCGACCGACCATGAGGCCGGCGACGAACACCGACAGCACCGCCAGGATCAAGATGCCGTACATGCCAGAACCTGTGCCGCCGGGGGCGATCTCACCGAGCATCATGTTCAGCAGCACCATGACCCCGCCCAGGCTGGTGTAGGAGTCGTGGAAACTGTCCACCGCGCCGGTGGAGGTCAGCGTGGTGCCGGTGGCGAACACCGCCGAATCGGGCACACCGAAGCGGGTTTCGGTGCCCTCGGCGGCGGACCCGACGGAGGTGGGCACGGTGCCGTGGTGGATCCCCTGGAACACCATCAACAACGTGACGCTCAAGATCGCCAGGGTCGCCATCACCGCGACGATCGCCCGGCCCTGACGCCGGTCGCCGATCATCGTGCCGAAGGTCCGCGGCAGCGAGAACGAGATGCACAGCAGCAAGAAAATTTCCAGCCAGTTCGTCCAGGTGGTCGGGTTCTCGAAGGGGTGTGCGGAGTTGGCGTTGAACATGCCGCCGCCGTTGGTGCCCAGTTCCTTGATGATCTCCTGACTGGCGAACGGTCCGCCCGGCAGCACCTGGGAGCCGCCGCTGATGGTGGTCACACTGTGGTAGTCGTGGAAATTTTGGATCATTCCGGCTCCGACGAACACGACCGCGAAAACGACGCAGATCGGGAGCAGGACCCGCAGACAGATGCGGGTCAGATCGACCCAGAAGTTTCCCAGCCGGTCGGTGCGGCTGCGCATGAAACCGCGGATCAGCGCGATGGCCACCGAAATGCCGACCGCGGCGGACAGGAAATTCTGCACGGCCAGGCCGGTCATCTGCGCGATGTAGCCCAGAGCGTTTTCGCCGGAATAGGACTGCCAGTTGGTGTTCGTGACGAAGCTGGCCGCCGTGTTGAAAGCCTGACTGTGGCTCATCTGCGGCACCGCGTAAGGACGCCCGAAATGCTGCTGCCACCGCAGGAACACATACAAGAACACCACCGACACACCGCTGAAGGTCAGCACCGAACCCAGGTACCGTCGCCACGTCTGATCAGCGGCGGCGTCCACACCGCCGGCCCGATACAGCACCTTCTCGACCCGGGAATTGCCGGTGCCGGTGACCACTTTGGCCATGTAGTCGCCGAGCGGTTTGTGGACCAGCACCAACGCTGCTATAAGGGTGAGCAGGAAGATGATCCCGGCGAAGTTGTCGCTCATCAGAACTTCTCCGGATAGATCAGCGCGATCAACAAGAACGCAGTCACCAAAACAGCCAGGACAAGGCCGACCAAATTTGTGGCGCTCACAGCTTTTCCGCCACCTTGGCGCACAACACCAAGAACACGAAAACCACAATGGTCAGCAGGACGAACAGCAGATCGTGCGCATCCACGAGATCTCCCACACAGCGGGTTGAACGGCCCCCCCACACCGACCCGGCGGATCTCCGCAAGGCCAGCACAGTGAACTACCGAAAACATCGCCGTGTCGCCTCCAAAAGGGGGTCCTCACGGGTTCCTCACGGTCCGTTCACGGCCCTTTGACACCACGGTGGCGGGATGCGACCTGCATCACCTACTGGATTCGCCTCACCTGGAAAAATCCTCACGAATTCTTGACGCCCCGAAACGAGCGAACACCGGCGGCATCTGGATAACCTGCGGTGATGGGAAACATCCGGCCAGGAACGCCGCCGATCAGAACGCGACCGCGGTAACCGCGGGTGAGGCCGCACGCCGGTGTCAACACCGGCACAGTGTCACGAGCTCGGCACACGATGACGAACATGACCGGTTCCCCCCGACATCCGCAGTTCCGACAATGCCTCGCCGACATTGGCTGGCGTGGTCGGAACATCGGTGCGTGTCACGCAACCAGACATCTGCGCCGCCCGATACCCCACCAGCACCACATGCAGCACCCTGCATCAGCGTCCACGCTGCAACCACGACCAGAGATGAAACTGATGAAACTCCGAGAAGTGATGGTAAGGAAGGTGTTCCCGGTCGGAATGACTGATTTGGTCGATGATGCCGCGCGGTGGATGGCCAAGCACAACGTGATCGCGTCGCCGGTGATGGATGACGACGGCCATCTGGTGGGAACCGTCACCGCATCGCATCTGGAATTGGCGTGGTTGGAAGACGACATGCATCCGTTGCGGACCTTTCTGGCCGCCGCTCGGCGACGCCGGCCCCTGGAAGTGCGCGATGTGATGCGCACCCCCGTCGCCTCGCTGACCCCAGGAGCCGACATCGGCCAGGCGGTTCAAATATTTCGCGACCGCACAGTGGAATGCGTCCTGGTCGTAGACGGATTCGCCGTCGCTGGAATCATCCGCCGCGAAAACCTCCCCTCTTAGTTTAGCCGCACGCCACTGCGAGCCGTCGGCGGTGACGCCGTGATCACATCGCGGTACGACGTGAAGGGCTTGGAAGTTGACGTGTAACAGAGACAATCTTTCACCTCCAGAACGAGTGCTGGATCGGCGGCTTGGCGGCGCTGTCGTTGGACGCGTTGTCCAGCGAGGCCTACGGGCCTGAGGCGATCGTGCTCGCCTTCATCGGGGCCCGGGTGGGCGCCGTGTCGTTCACTTTGCCGGCCTGGGCGACGATCACCGTGCTGCTGATCGTCGTGGTGGTGTCCTGTCGGCAGGTCATCGCTGTTCACCCCGACGGTGGCGGTGCCTACGCGGTGGCCAAGAAAGAACTCAGCCCGGCGGTGAGCCAGCTTGCCGCAGTCAGCCTCGCCGCGGGGGCCGCCGGCGTGGCTAGCGCTACAAGGGGAGCGAAGGGTGGCGACCGCTGTGCTACTCGATGACCTGCACGGCCCGACCGTCCTACGACTGCGGGCTCGCACTGGGAGTGGTGGTGATTGGAGAATACTTAACATGCACGTCGTCGCAACCGTCCCCTCGGTCCTCGGGACCGATGGCCAAGGCAGTCGCTTTGCGCATCGATCAGGGAGGTGAGCGGCCAGATGGATCAACCAGCAAACGCATCGCTTACCGAAAAGCAACCTCGAATCCAGGTCCTCGTCGTCGACGACGACGTCCGGTTGGCGCGAGTGCTGCAAATCAACCTGCATGCCCGTGGCTTCGCGGTGACCGTCGCACATGATGGCCAATCGGCATTGGCGCTTGCAGGACAGCGAAATCCGCAACTGGTGATCCTCGACCTGGGGTTGCCGGATCTCGACGGGATCCACGTTCTGTCTCGGCTCCGCCGTCGGTCAACCGTGCCTGTCATCGTCCTGTCGGCCAGGTCGGACACCGCGGACAAGATACTGGCGTTGGATACTGGGGCCGACGATTACATCACCAAGCCCTTCGGAATAGCTGAGCTGATGGCGCGGGTCGGAGCGGCCCTCCGCAACCGGTGACCGGCGGACATGTCTAGCGGGCCGGCAGCACAGCATCAAACCCGAAGACCTGAAACAGGTCAGACGCAACACCCACCGTTGCGCACAGGTCACCTGAAAGCATGTTCAACTCGGTCCCAGAGTGGTGCAACGAATCAATGGCGGGGGGCACCGGGCGGTGGCAGAAGTTCGTAGGTGGGGTTGGCCAGGGCGAGGTGTCCTTTGAACTCTCCGACGCGGCCGGTGGCGCGGACGAGTCGGCCGCATTCCAGTCCGCTGATGGCTGTCCGGCCGAAGAATAGGAGTTGTATGCCGCCGGTGTCGTCGAACACTTGCGTTTCGAGCGCTTTTCCGCCCAGGGTGCCGATGGTCACGGCCTGTACTCTCCCTTCGATGGTGACTTGATCTTTCCAGGTGACCTCGCCGATCGGGGTGACGCCGGGTGTGCCGGCGGACGGCGGCCTCTTCACCGCCGGGGCCGCCGGGGCCTTAGTGTGGTCGCCGTCGTTGCGGCGGCCGGTGAGGGCAAGTTGGGTGGCGGCTTGGTTGCGTTGCTGTTCCAGCCGTTCCGCGGCGGCGGGAGGCAGGGTGGTATCGAACGGGACGATGGTCGCTGAGACGTGCCGGATGCGGCCCATCGCTTCGGCGATTTTGTCGGCAGTCCGGTCGTGGAGCAGTCGTTGGGAGAGCCGACCGAATGTGCGGCGGGGAAGAAGGACGGTGACTTCGGCGTGCTGGCCGACGACGCCGGTCAGTGCTTGTTCGGCGACGGCCTGGATGAGTCGCCGGTCTGGGCAGTCCACGATGCGCAGTGGTGTGTCGTCGCCGATGTTGGCTGCTATCCATGCTTTTTGTAGTTTGGCGGCGACGTCGTCATCGATGTTGATGTGCACGGCGACCACTTCGGTGGGGTGCAGGCTGCCGGCGTAGCGGCGGGCTCGTAGGACGGCGAGGTCGAGTCGGTCGACCATCAGCATGACCACGTGGCGGGGGTAGCGGGCGGTGGGACGGGCCAGTTCGACGGAGGTGGCCAAATCCAGCGAGTGGGCCTCGTTGCGGTATTGGCGGTTCAGCCGCAGGAGCGCGAACCACAGGATGGGGAAAAGGATCACCACCAGCCAGGCCCCTTCGGTGAATTTGACCACAGCGAAGATGATCACGATCAGTCCGGATACAGCGCCTCCGGTGAAGTTGATGGCCAGCCGCCGCCGCCACCCCTGTTCGCGGCGGGTGTGATGGTATTTGGCCATGCCGAAACCGGCCATGGTGAAGCCGGTGAATACCCCGATCGCGTAGAACGGCACTAGCTTGTCGACATGTGCACCCACTCCGATCAGCAGGGCCAGTGCGGCGACGGTCAGGACGATGATGCCGTTGCTGAAGGCTAGGCGGTGCCCTCGGCGGGTCAGTTGCCGAGGCAGGAAGGAGTCTTCGGCGATGAAGTTGGCCAGGAACGGGAACCCGGTGAAGGGTGTGTTGGCCCCGGTGAACAGGATCAACGCTGTTGCTACCTGCACGGCCACGAAGCCGGCATGTCCGATCAGGCCGCCGCCGAACGCTGCTTGGGCGACCTGGCTGATCACTGTGGGACTGCCGCTTTTGAAGGGAGTGGCGTGGGTTCGGTAGGCCAGATAGGAGATACCGCCGACCAGGAAGCCCAGCAGCACACTCATGATCGACAGGGTGCGCCGGGCGTTGAGCCCCCGCGGATTTTTGAAGGCGCTGACTCCGTTGGAGATTGCTTCCAGCCCGGTCAGAGATGAGCCGCCGTTGGCGAATGCTTGGAGCAGGTAGAAGATTGCGAAGGCGGAGAGGATCTGATGGTGGCCGTCGTTGATGTCCATGATCGGGTTGGGGCCACCGGAATGGTAGGAGAAGACGGGTAGATCACCCAAGATCACCTTGAACACGCCGACGACGACGACTAGTCCGGCCATCCCAACGAACAGATAGGTGGGCAACGCGAATGCTTTGCCGGCTTCGCGGACGCCCCGCAGGTTCCCGAAAGCGAGCAGCAGCACCACTGCGATGGTGATCTCGATCGCGTAGGGGGAAAGGCCGGGTATCAGCGAAGTGATTGCCGCAGTGCCGGCCGCACCTTGCACCGCGACGGTCACCACATAGTCGATCAGGAGCGCCACCGAGGCGATTTGCGCGATCTTCGGGCCGAAGTTGTCCCTGGCGACCACGTAGGAGCCGCCCGCTTTCGTGTACACCATGACCACCTCGCGGTAGGACAGTGTCATCAGCACCAGCACGACCAGTACGACCACAGTCATCGGCAGCAAGATGTGGAAACCGGTGAAACCGAAGATCAGCAGCAGCACCAGCAGCATCTCCTCGGTGCCATAGGCCGCCGACGAGATGCAGTCGCTGGACAACACCCCCAAAGCCGCCTTCTTGGACAGCTTCTCCCCGTGCAGCGAGGCCGAGACCAGCGGCTTACCCAACACGGCCCGCTTAAGTCGGTAGCCGAGCCGGTCCGGTATCTGCAAAGCCACCGGATCCGGTCCCCCAGCCCGGGGGGTCACCGTGGTCAGCGGCACAGGTGTCGGCGGCCCCCCAACGATCAGCGGTTCCGCCGGTTCAGCGTCATCGCGCCAGGATGTGCCAGGACCGGCCATGAACTCTCGCCGCGCTTTCGTTGATCAACAGATGATGAAAGCAGACCATAAGACCTGCTGGCCGCTTCCGGAAAACCCAGGCTCCGACTCGTACCGGGCCCAGCGCTCAGCGCGGTGGATCGCATCCTGACGTTGCGACGGAAGTCATCGACCTGGATTGTGAATCGCCATGCGCTATGGTTCTGGGTCAAGTGCCGTGATCCTGGGCGGGTGATCGGCCTGCGGCCTGGGGGCTGCGCGTTATGCGTACGGCGTCCGAGGAGCTGGGAGCCGTATCGGTGGCTGTGGCATCGGAGCGGCGACGGCTCTTGGGGCCCGAGTCCGAGACCGAGCGCTGCGCCCGGACATCTGCAACACCCGACCCGACCGCGCAGCAGGAGCTGGACACGATCTTTGCCGCGATCGCCAGCCCATCAGCTTCACGAAAGTCGAGCCAGAACCATTCAGCGTGGCAACCGACACCCATCGGCAGTCATCCGAACTCCAGGTCCTTGGTCCGGGCGACCAGTCCAGCGATGCGGGTCTCGAGGTCGTCGAGGGCGTCGGCAAGCGGCGCTAGCTGCCGTACGGCCTCGATCTTGCGTTGGTTGGCGGCCTCCCAGTCCCACACCGGCAGGGCCATCGGCGCCGGCTCGGCTGCCGTCTGCTGTGGGTCGAGAGCTGCGACGAGGTCGTCGACGCGCAGCGCCTTGTGGTGCGCGAGGCCGGTGTCGGCCTGACGGGCCAGGCGGGAGGTGGAATGCGGGCTCATCGGCCGGATCGGTAGGGGCAGGTGTCCCCACTGATTGATCGGCGGGAACAACACCGCATCCAGTGTCCTGTCGTCGATGGGTTTCGGCGCCCGGCACGGGTGATGACTGCCGGCGGTCACCACCTCGGCGTCCTTCAGCAGTGTTTTCACGCGCTTGTGCTTGACCTCGGTGTTCAAGACGCGACGCCACCTCACCAGCGTGCACGGCCCGCACAGCACCGGATCTGACGCCGGCTCCACTACATGCGCGGTGCCGTGGTGATCGGTGATGATCGCGGTCCCGTCGGCGATGTGCAGTTGTGCGACGGTGAGCCGGGGAAGCTGCCGGTACGGGATGGTCGTGTGTGCGGCGAGGGTGAGCAGTGCGCGGTCACGGCGGCCGAACAGCCCGGCGGTCCACCCGTTAGACGGCAGTACCCGCATCAACATGTCGACCTGGCCGGGGTCGATCAGCTCCCGCGTCGGCACATCAACTTCCCGTGCCGGGTCGGCGGGTACGGGGTGGCCGGCGGCGCGGTGGTGATGGCCGATGGCAGCGAGTCGGCGGCGGATGGTGGCGGGTGCTCCGGGGCAGCCGGCAATGAAGGCAGTGATGGTGATCCAGTCCGCGGGCAGCGGGACCTGATTGGTGGCGGTGCACCAGTCGGTGAACAACGCCCAGTCCGCCGCGTACCCGGCGCGGGTGTGGGCGGACAGCACCTTGCCGGTGACCGTCGACATGGCCGGGCTGCTCACAGGTCCAGCTTCAGGACGGCGTTGCCGACGAGGGGCGCGAATTCCCGGGCGTACACCTCCAGCATCTTGGGGTCCTTGTGGCCGGTTTGCCGCATGATTGAGTGGGCGTCGGCGCCGGCGCGGAACGCCTCGGTGACGAACCCGGACCGCAACGAATGCCCACCCAACAGATCCACCTGCGCCGCGGTGAACCCAGCTGAGGCCGCCCGGCGTTGGATCATCATGGCCACCGCATCGCCGGTCATCACTTTGCCCGGTTGCCCGGTCTTGTGGATGGTCGGGAACAGCCACCGCTCCCCTCCCCCACCGTCGGTGCTAGTCGACTCATCTCCAGCCGCGGGAAGATCAGCGGTCTTGCCGGCGGCGTCGTCGACGCTGCGGCAGACGTGCTCGGTCGACAGGCCGCGCTGGTGCAGCTGCGCCAGCGCCGCCCGACGGCCACCGTCATCGACGACATAGGCCAGCAGCAACCGGCGCCACCGGACCAACGCGCAGGGCGGGCAGGTCTGCGGGTCCCGCCCGTACGGCAACGCCCGCACGACTCCGTACCCTTCCTGGTCGGTTTTGGACGACCGGACCCGCACGTGTAGCCCGTCCGCCGGGTGCACCGTCACATCCGAGACTCGCAGTGCGGTGAGTTCGGAGCGGCGGTGAGCGCCGGCGAACCCCATCAACAACAGGGCCGTGTCGCGGTGCGCCGCCATCCCGGCCGGCCACACCCCCATCGACGGCCGTATCGCCTCCAACAACAGCCGGATATCGGCGAGGAGAAGCGGGCTTCGGCGTTTCGGCGGCACCTTCCGGGTGCGGCGCATCCCGGACAACGCGCGGCGGACCACCTCCGACCGGCCCGGCGCCGGGAACCCCGCGGCGGTGTGGACCTGGTTGATCGACGAGCACCACCGGGACAGCGACGCCGAGGAGAACCGCGGCCGGCCGTCGGGCTTCCGTTCCTCCGCCGCCCCGGTCAGATACGCGGCGACGACCATCGGCGACGCCGGCAACACCTGATGCCCGGCCGCCGCCGCCCACGCAGAAAACCGCGCCCAGTCCGACCGGTACGCCGCCTTCGTCGCGGAGGAAGTCGACGCATCCACCGCCGCCCACACCCGGTCGAGAGCCTCGACGGGCAGGCCGTGGCCGGGGTCGTCCAGTGCTGTCACGGCCGGTCGACCAGAGGTGATGGCCAGTCGCGTAGGCATGGCCGTCAGCGCCGGCCGCTCCCCCACTAGCTCCACAAACCCACCTCCTCGACCATCTCGCCACACAACGGCACCCGCCCTGACCTGCGGTACGAGCCGAGAGGCAACGCCGGAACTGTCCCGTGCCAAGGACATTGACACTCCGTCGTGCTCCGGTGCCAAGTTCCAGGCACAGAGTCCGTCTTCGCTGGGCCAGATTTGATGGCACCAACCTCTTCCACGTTCAACTCTTCGCAGCTGTGACCTGCGGCGGTGCCAAGTTCTTCGCACTGATGCCAGCCGGTGCCAGGTTCCTGGCGCTGATGCCAACTTCCCTGGCACGGGACAAACAAGAACCGGACAAAACAGATGATGCTCGGATCCACCGTATCCGACCCTAGTAGATTACAGCCGTTGTTGTGCTGGCTAGGATAATGGAACATTATACTAGTCA
>JAABVA010003010.1_pt1 | contig 16326 bp, 16 predicted proteins | sample 5560331 | NCBI WGS metagenome assembly JAABVA01 (sample SAMN12812661, study PRJNA571458) | rock metagenome | isolation source: Antarctica rocks | place: Antarctica: Victoria Land, Mt New Zealand sud | collected 2016-01-07 | reverse complement strand
AGCGCGGATCAGTGCTGGGCGCCGGGCGGTGCCTGCTCTACTGCTCGACGAGCCTGACAGCGCGCCAGGCGGAGGTGCACACTCAACGGGTGTCAGCGGCGACGACCCCGGGTCCGTGGGGCTCGGACCGGCAGCGAGTGGTGTTGAACGCGCTCGCCGTGCAGCTGATGCGGGAGTCACCACGGCTGGTCCAGGCGGTGATGAACGGGCAGGTGCTGGTGCTGGGCTGCACCGGTGCGCGAGCGCGTCGGTGCGGCTGGGGCTGGCATCGACGGCGGCCACGCTGGGCGCCCTGTACGTCAGCAAACCCAGCCCGGTGCTGGCCCTGATGCTCACCGCTGCGCTGGTGCCCAGCGCTCTGCTGCTGAGCGCCAACCGCAGCGAACTCGCCGAGCTCGAACGTCGCTGACGGGCCTGGCGGCTACTTCCCGGCAGGTGACAAGCCACCACGCTGGCCCCCGGACGGCGCCACTCAAGCCGCTCCCCCGGCCGAAAAATGACACGCCGATAATTGATATTATGTCAGGTAAAGGGTTGCGTATCCCCTCTGTTGGGGCCTTTGGCACTGGTCCGCGACGGGACGCACCCGGTCCAGGTGTGCCACGAGCAGGACACCGCTCGTCATGTCGCCGAGGTGGAGTCGCGGCCGGGCAAGCGGGCGTTCACCCGCGACGAGCTGCAGGCGTTCTTCGACCACGCCGACGCGCAGGTGTCGGCGGTACGTGAGCGCGGGCGCAAGGGTTCGTTGTCGGCGTTCCGGGACGCGGTCGCGTTCAAGACGGCGTACGCATGGGGGCTGCGCCGCAACGAGGTCCGGATGCTGGACGTGGTGGACCTGGGGGTGAATCCGCGGGCCCCAGAGTTCGGCGCGTTCGGGGTCCTCTACGTCCGGCACGGTAAGGCGATGCGCGGGTCGCCGCCCAAGCGGCGCAGCGTCCTCACGGTCTGGGACTGGGCACCGAGGTCGTCGAGGAATGGGTGAGCTCGGTGCGCCCGCACTACCAGGCCGCGGGCGCCGGGCCGGCGCTGTTCCCGTCCGAGCGCTCCGGCCGGGTCGCGCTGACCCACCTGAACCGGGTCTTCGCCCGCTACCGCCGTGAGGTCGGGCTGGACGAGACGCTGGACCTGCACTCGCTGCGCCGTTCCTACGTGACGCACCTGATCGAGGACGTCACCGTCGCAGGTGCACCGGCTGGTGACGCAGGCCCCGGAACGCCTCAGCATGCCGGTCCTGGCGGCGCTCTGCGACATCTTCGGCTGCACCCCGGCCAACCTGATCGTCACCGACGTCGAGGTCAGGGCCGACCGCAAGGCCAGCGGCCAGTCCGACGTGGTGGTCGACCTTGCCGTGACCGGCCGGCCCCGCCGAGCCCGGGTCCGGCGGGACCCGTGAGCCGGCAGGTGCCGCAGCGCGGTCCGGTGACCTGCTCCCGCTGCCGGCAGAGCGGACCGCGGCGCGGTGTCAGCTGGCCGGAGGGCTATGTCTGCCGCCGCTGCTACCAGCAGGCGACCCGCCGCCGCGGCCGCTGCGCAGGCTGCGGGAACGAGCACCTGCTCCCCGGGCTCGACGCCGCCGGCACCCCGATCTGCACCAGCTGCGCCGGGATCACCCAGGACCTGACATGCAGCCGGTGCGGCCAGCAGGACGAGCCGCACCGGCGGCGTCGGTGCGCCCGCTGCTGCCTGCGCGAGGACCTGACCGTCCTGCTGGAGGACGGGACCGGACAGGTCCGCCCCGAACTGACCGGGCTGCTCGAGGCGATCGTCGGCCAGCCCCGGCCCCGCGGCGCCCTGATCTGGCTGCGCAACCCCGACGTCACACGGCTGCTCACCGGCCTGGCCCGACGTCAGCTCGAGCTCACCCACGCCACCTTCGACGCCGACCCCGGCGGCCGGACCGCGATGCACCTGCGGGAACTGCTCGTCCGGCACGGGGCACTGCCGCCGGTCGACCGGACGATCGTGCTGTTCCAGAACTGGCTGGCCACCACACTGCCGAGCTACTCCCCCGCCACCGCCCGGCTGCTCGGCTCGTTCGCCCGCTGGCACCACCTGCGCCGGATGCGCGAGCTGGCCGAGCACGGTCGCCTCAAGCCCGGGACCGCCCTGACCGCCCGGCAGCAGATCACCGTCGCCGGGCAGCTCCTCACCCACCTCGAGACCCTCGGGATCGCCGCCTCGCAGGCTCGGCAGAGCGACCTGGACGCGTGGCTCGCCGACGGCGCGAGCACCCGCTACACCGCCCGGACCTTCATCGTCTGGGCCGTCCGGGCCCGCCACCTGCCGGCACTGCGCTTCCCGCACCGGTCAGCCAACGGCACGCCGGTGCTCAGCCAGGACGAGCGCCTGGCGCTGCTGCGACGGTTCCTGACCACCGACCACGAGCCAGTCGCCTACCTGCTGGCTGCCGTCCTGCTGCTGCTCTACGCCCAACCCACCCGCCTCGTTCGCCTGCGACGGGACGACCTCGTCGGAGCCGACGGCACCGCCACCCTGCGGCTCGGTGAGGAACCCGTTGTCCTGCCCGCGCCGGTCGCCGCGCTGCTCCGGCGACACCTGGACAGCAGATCGAACATCAGCACAGCAGCGAACGCCGGCTCGCCGTGGCTGTTCCCCGGCTACCGGGCCGGGCAGCCACTGCACCAGAGCTACCTGATGACCCAGCTGCGCGAGGCTGGCGTCCCGCTGCTCGCCGCCCGCAACAGCGCCCTGCGCCAACTTGTGCCGGACATGCCCCCAGCCGTCGCCGCCCAGGCCCTGGGCTACAGCCCGCAGATCGCGGAAGCCCACGCCCGGCAGGCCGGCGCCACCTGGAGCCCCTACGCCGCCTCATGCGCCAGCAAGCCCGCGCGAGAACGTCAAGTTCATGGCTGAGGACTGGTTCCGCACCCCAGGCTGGGACGACGGCGCCCGCGAGGACTTCGAACGCCGCCTGGCCCGAGCCCGGCCGCACAACCGACCTCAGTACCTGAAGATCAGAGCCCTCGCACTACGCGAAGCCGGCTAGCTGCAAGCTGCCGTCGGGCTCCTGCGCCGCGCCCTGGATGCCCCAGGGATCTATGCCTTCGAGGTCGCGCACGTGACCGAACTCCTCGGCGACCTCAGCCGCCAGACCGGGGACCTGGCGCCGCAGGACAGCACTACAGGCGGGTCCTCGTCGATGGACCCAGCCCAAGCGGCACCTCGGGCAGCATCCCCATTTCCCTGGCTGAGCTGCTCATCGACCACCACCCCGACGATCAAGCGGCGGAAGAAGCAGCGGCGTTGCTCAAGGAATGGGCACATATCCCGCAGCTGCAGTTCGACTCAGAACTGTTCCGATGGCACATCGCACAAGCCCGCCTCGCGCTTCGCGTCGGTGGTCACGACCTCGCCCGTCGATCAGCAGGCACCGCCCTGGAACTGGCAGCACGAGGACCACAGCTGCCGCGACACCCGACAGTCGGGCTCGTCGATACGGACGAAGACACCTTGGCCTGGCTCCAGGGGCTCACCCGGACCCGGGCCCCTCGCAACCGATAGTCGTGGCCACGCGGACGATCGGACAGCTGAGCAGTCAATCAACTGGCATCCGTCCAACACGCGCGGGTTGGGTACTGCAGCAGCAACGAGTCTCCGCAGGGTACTCGGCCCGGGCACGCTGCGTTTGCAAGCGCCTACTACGCGTGTCGCGCAGCCCCGATCGTCCGGCCCGAGAGGACTGGCTGAGTGTCCGCGCCGGCACCACCAGCACCACCTTCGAGCCGACCACGAACAGTTGGGGCAATGACAGATATATGCGGTCTGACTGGGTCAGATGTCGAGTCGTGGTAACGAAGGGTTGGACAACGTCGGTGTGAGCGCGCCCTACCCGGCCGCCTAGTCGCCGGTCGGGTATTTCGCGGTCAGGACCCCCTGAAGGTTAGAGCCGGCAGGCGCCCGCGAGGTCGCGGGCGTTGCGGTGCTGCTGGGTCGTGGGGTCCGTGGCCGCGGAGAGATGGCAGCTGCGGCTACTGGCGGTCAAGTGCGTGCGCTAGGAGACACTGCGACATGCCTTCAGAATATGCACGCCCGTCTTCCCCCGCCCGCACGGGACGAGGAGGGGCGTGAGCGTCCTCGGCGCCAGTGGTGGAGATGCCGGCTCCCTGCTGGTCGACCTCTACGCCGGCCACGGCCTGCGGCTGGGTGAGGCGGCGGAGTTCGCAGCCATGGCTGAAGGTGCCGGGTTCTCCGGCCTGTGGACGATCGAGGCTCACTCGGAGCCGTTCCTCCCCCTCGCGGTCGCGGCCGAGCACACCAGCCGAATAACGCTCCGGACGGCGGTGGCCGTCGCGTTGGCGCGCAATCCGATGATCGTCGCACACCTCGCACACGAGCTCAGCATCTTCTCCGCCGGGCGCTTCTAGCTCGGGCTGGGACCGCAGGTGCGTGGCCACATCACCCGGCGCTACGGCATCGAGTGGTCACGCCCCGCGGACCGCATGAAGGAGTTCGTACAAGCTCTCCACGCGATCTGGGCGTGCTGGAACGATGACGTGCCGCTGGACTTCCGAGGTGAATACTACACACACAAACTGATGACACCGGTGTTCCATCCCAGCCCTTGCGCGTCCGGGCGGCCGGCTGTGCTGCTCGCGGCCGTCGGACCGCGCATGCTGCGCGTCGCGGCCGAGGGGGCCGACGGCGTTATCGCGCACCCGCTGTCCTCGCGGCGCCAACTGCTCGAGAGCACCCTGCCCGCGCTGCGGGAGGCGCGGGCCGACAGCGGCTCCAACGGGGCTTTCGAAGTCTCCTGCCCGGTGCTGGTCATCACCGGCCGGAGCGACGAGGAGATGGCGACGGCGCGCGAGACCGTGCGCAAGCAGGTCGCGTTCTACGCGTCAACGCCGGCGTACCGCGGGGCGCTCGCTCTCTATGATCAAGGCGAAACCGCGGACGAGCTGCGAGCTCTGTCGGTGCAGGGTGAGTGGGACAAGATGACAGCGCTCGTGACGGATGAGCTGCTGGAGGAGTTCGCCGTGGAGGCGCCCGCGCCGCAGTTGCGCGCGGCGCTGGAGGCGCGCTTCACCGGGGTGCTGGACCGGGTCAGCCTCTACGCGCCGTACCGGCTGGCCAGCGGGGTTTGGCAGACCGTCATGGAGCAGGTATCCCCGGAGTTGACCCAGCCCCTCCCGTCGTCGAACGCGACCCCCAGCGGGCGGGCCGGCGGGGCATGAGTGCTGGTCGAGCAGCTCCACCAGCGCCGCGCGCTGGCGATGCTCGTGGGCGGGGAGCGGCACGTCGCTGGACAACACGCGATCGTGCGGTTGACGCCCCGCGAGCGACTCGAGCTGCTGGTCGCCGTGGGCAGCTGGTACGAGATCGGGCTTGCTCAGCCATGCTCGAGCTCCTGCTCGAGTGGCAGCACGAGTCCGAGCCGTGGGAGACCGCTGTGCCCTTCTTTGTGGGCTCTTCGTCGACCCGCGGGACACGCGCAAGGTCGTCTTCCGCGCCATCAACTTCACGTGGGCTCACGCCCCCGCGTCTCTGCTTCGTCCCCCGCCCGCGCGCGGTCGCGCCCGTTCCTTTTGGAGCCCTGATGACCTTTGCCGTACCGCACGGCTTTTCCCCCTCCTACCGCCTGCCCGTCGTCGCTGACCGCTTCACCGGGACCTGGACAAGGATCGCTGTGCTTGTCGTGACCGCGGCTGCTCCTTTCCGGTCCCCCTGGTCTTACGGGCTTCGCCGGCGGCCGCCCTCGGGCGAGCGAGATCGTGGCCTACTGGCCAGGACGTGATCAGCAAGGACCGGGTCCGCTCATCCGTCGAGGTGCAGGAAGTGGTGCGCTGATGTCCCGCGAGGTTGTGCTGCGCAGCTTCGCCTCCGCGCGCTCGGGGGACAAGGGCGCCGACGCCAACTTCGGCGTGTGGGTCCGCAGCGACGCGGCGTACGAGGTCCTGCTGAGGGAGCTCACCCCGAGGTCGTGAAGACCCACCTCGCGGCCTACAGTCGCGGCGACGTCGTCCGCCACAAGCTGCCGAACCTGCGCGCTGTGAGCTTCATCCTCTCAGACGCGCTCGATGGCGGCGGTGCGGCGAGGCTGCGCACCGACGCGCAGGGCAAGACGCTGGGGTTCGGGATGTTGGCGATCGAGGTCGACGTCCCCACGGCGTCGAGCTCTGAGGTGACCTCTCCACCTTCCGCCTCGCCGCTGGCGCGCGTGCCATCGCGTCCGGCGACGCTGGCGACGAGCGGTCCTCGCCGTGCAGCCGGGTGCGGACGACGAGACCGACCTTCTCGCGTTCCTGGCCCGGTACGTGGCGCAGGGGCACGCGGCTGCGGGTGTGGCCGGAAGCCTCAGTACGAGCGCCGCCGTCATCCGCGCGGGCCTACGTGGGCTCGGGGCCAACGGCCTGGTCGTGGGCAGCTTCCTCATGGAGCGGGCCGGCCGTAGGACGACCTTCGCTGACTGCTCAGGGGTCCCGGAGCCGGACCCCGACGGGCTTGCCCAGATCGCCGCCGCGGCGGTCGACCATCCCAGCTTCACGGGAGAGCAGCAACGCCTCGCCCTGCTGTCGTTCTCGACGCACGGCAGCGCCCGCCACCCCACCGTGGACCGCGTGCGAGTCGCCACCGAACTGCTCGCTCGGCGCCGGCCCGACCTGTTGGTCGAGGGTGAGGTGCAACTGGACGTCGCGCTCGACGCGGCGGCGGTGGCCCGTAAGCTGCCGTCGTCCGCGGTGGCGGGCGAGGCCAACGTGCTTGTCTTCCCGACGCTCGACGCGGGCAACATCTCCCACAAGCTGGCCGAGTGCTGGGGAGGCGCACCTGCGTTGGGCTCCTTCGTCCTGAACTTGCAGCACCCGTGGGTCGACCTGTCTCGCGGCTGCTCCCAGGCCGACACCGTCGACACCGCCCTGCTCTTCCGGCAGGAGGTCCTCGCCCGCGCCGCCGAGCGGCTCCTCCGCGAAGCCGCTCGGTGCAGCGGCTCGTTGACATGCATCGACCATGCTCATGGCGGCGTACCGGTGACGACCGACACGGCCGCGGGTGCCGACCGGCAACCAAACCGGCTCCCACGCCGCACACTGCCTGGATGCATGCGCTTGACCGCCCAATCACGCGCGGCGGCTGCGGCCTCGCCTCAGACTGCGGCCGGGTCTATCTGCAGGTCATGGCCCGCCTGCTGCACACCGGCGCTTGTCAGCCGCGGCTCGTCCTCGCCTGGGGCTCCCCCGGTCGTACTAGGCCACCGTCCCGTCGTCTCGATCGCAGGAGCAGGTTGAAGGTCCCGAAGAGCACGTTCGACACTACTTCCGAGATCGCTGCCAACCGGGCGGGCATGGCGGAGCTGGAGAAGCAGCAGGCGCCCGCGCGGGCGGGCGGTGGGCCACCCCTGTGTCGAGCGCCACCGCGCACGGGGCAAGCTGCTGGCCCGGAGCGCATCGAGCTGCTCCTGGACGAGGATGCACCCTTCCTGGAGCTGTCCACGGTCGCGGCCTGGGAAACAGGAGTACGCCGTTGGTGCAAACGTCGTCACGGGTGTCGGCGTCGTCTCCGACGTCGAGTGCATGCTCATCACCCACAACCCCACGGTCCACGGCGGCGCGTCCAACCCGTACACCTGGAAGAAGGTGCTGCGCGCGCTCGACATCCCGAAGGTGAATGGGCTCCCGCTCATCAACCTCGTTGAGTCCGGCGGCGGCAACCTGCGCCGGCAGGCCGAGCTGTTCGTCCCGGCGGGGCGGCTCTTCCACGACCTGTCCGCCCTGTCGGCGGCGGGCATCCCCGCCATCGCCCTCGTCTTCGGCAACTCCACCGCCGGCGGCGCCCACGTGCCGGGCATGTGCGACTACCCCGTCATGGTGAAGGGGCAGGCAAAGGTCTTCCTGGGCGGCCAGCCCCTGGTGAAGATGGCGACCGGCGAGGACGCCGACGATGAGAGCTTGGGTGGCGGGGAGATGCACGCGCACACCTCGGGCCTGGCCGACTACCTGACGCGCGACGAGAACGAGTGCATCTCCATTGGCCGGGAGATTGTGCGCCACCTCAACTGGCGCAAGCTCGGCGCGACGCCGGTGCTGCCGGTCGACGAGCCCCGCTATGACGCCGAGGAACTGGTCGACATCGCGTCGGTCGACCTCAAGGTGCTTTCGATCCGCGCGGGGTGATCGCGGATCGTCGACGGCTCCCGCTTCGAGGAGTACAAGTCGCTGTACGGCACCGCACTGGTGACGGGCTGGGCGACTCTGCACGGCTTCCCGGTCGGCATCCTCGCCGACGCGCGCGGCGTGCTGTTCAACGAGTAGGCCAAGAAGGGCACCCGGCCGGCCGTTCGATAAGCCTGCCGCTAGCGGGCCTACCGCAACCGCCAGCCACACCCCAACGACCTCGTCATGCCGGTCCCGGTTCAGCCGTACCGGGCCGCCGGGGTCTACCAATGCCCTACGTGCGACACCCGCTAGCTCGGGCAGCAACGCTGCCCCGACTGCAACATCTTCTGCACCCGCCTCGGCGTCGGCGGCCACTGCCCCTGCTGCGACGACCGATTACCCTCGACGAACTGCTACCCGCCTGACACCCTGCACCCGTTCGCATCAACGTGGGTGTCCACGCAGATGGGTCAACTCCAGTTTCAAACACGCGGGGCTAATTTCTGGGGAGATAGCCGAGCTGGCGCAGCCGGGTAGTGACTTTCCTCGCCACGTTCAACTGCTCGCCCTGTCCTAGGATGAACATCACGCCATCGAAACCTTCAGTCGCCAAGGCTTCCAACTGCATGTGCCAGCGGACCTCGTCGCCCCAGACCACGAAATTCTGCACCAGGTGTTCGGCCAGCTGATGGCTAATAATTTCTAGATTGCGCGGGCGTCGAGAATCGGCGTGGAAGGCGTAATCGTAACGCTGCCACATGCTCCGAACGTCGTTGTGCAGGGACTTCGGTACGCCACGTTCGTCGAGATCACCTCTAAAGGCGCGGTTGGCCATAGCTACCGCCATAGCCCCCATATCGTTAAGTACCCCGTCTACCGTCGCTGCCAGCGACACCGAAGGCCCGGCCCACAGCATCTGCCCTGCTCGGGTACGCCCCGCTGCGGCGCGGCGGGACAACGCCTGAGAGTTCATGGAGCCACCATAGAGAAATCCGTCGGCCACACGGCCGGCAAGCTCGGCAACGCGTGGACCGTCGCCTGCGATCGTGACCGGCGGCGCAGCACGCACGATTCCCGTCGCCGGAATCAAGCTGGCCCCAAAAGCGCCTCCGGTTCCGGCGAAATAACCGCGGATCGCCGAAACCGCCTGCTCCAGTTCGTGCACTGTTGTGGGTTGAATCCCTAGTCCACGGGCTCCGCTGTTGCCGGTTGCCACGGTGCCAATTACGCGGTTTCCAAACATCTCGCTCAGCGTGGCCAGCAGGTTGGCCACAATCACGGGGTGGCGGACCACGACGTGCGAGGCCATCGGCCCAACCTGCAGGCGGGTGGTCGCCCGTAAGGCTTCCGCCTGGTGCAAATAGGACTCCTGGTACACGGTGGGTGAGTCGGCGACACCTAGCCAGGTATACCCGGACTCCTCGGCCTCCCTAGCCAGCTCCACGGTCTCCCTGACCGAGCGAGGAAGCCCCATCAAGCCGAACTGCAGCTTGGTCGCCACTTAGGCCTCCCTAGAGGTCGAATCCTGGGCGATCCGTGCGGAAACATCTGCGCCAAGGCGAGCCCGGACCACGCGGCGGAGCTGTTGGGCCAGTTCTTCCTCTCCTTCCAAGGCCGCGTTCGATTGAGGTCGGGGCGTGTCAGATGAGGCGGCGTCCGCTGAGGCCAGAACAACGCTGGACGGCAGATGAGCCGCCGCCTCATGGAGGGCCGCAACCGCGGCGTCACAGGCGGCGCGGGCCATCTGCCGCTCGTACAGGCCACGTCGGGTGAAGCTCACGATGCTCAAGAGCGACTGCGATGGCGCCGGCGCCTGCACCTGCGAGACGATGAACTCGTCGGCTCCTAGCCGGCGGAACTCCGGAATCACCACCTCGGTGAGGTCCCGTAGCCCGTGCCGGTCGTCCAGACCTCGGGCGCTCGCGGACGGAACGCGGCTCTTAGATGGACCTCAAGGGCCGTCTCCGCGGTGACATCCCGAACCTCGGTGCTTAACTCTGGCGTGAGAGTCGTGGGGCCGACGACGTCAACATCCCAGAACCCGAAGACCTCCCCGGCGTGCCGCTGAGTGTCCATCAACCGTGAGGAGGGGGAATTCGCCGCTGGTGACCCTCGTGGTCTGACTAAGCCAGGCCCCATTTTCGTCAAAGACCACCGTGGTCGCGCCATGACCGTTCCCCTTCGGTTTCCAGCCCACAGACGTAAAGCCGACGAACTCCGACTGCTCCGTGCCCGCGACTTTTCCTCAGTGGTCAAATCAGGTCATGGCGGCCGGACGCAACCGCCTCGCCAGATGGCGTTAGCACAGGTGCCAGGTACGCCTCGAGACCTTCCGTGGCGACGTCAACGCTAAGGGCGCCTGCGCACGAAGAGCAGAAGTATTCGCGCAACAACAGACCCGGGGCTTCAAGCCGCGTACGCACGTACATGCCGTACCGCTCGTACGCCTCGCTCAACGGCTGCTCCCTACAGAGAGCTGCTGTGCGCCAGTTGTTGCTGCCTGCGGATCTCAGACTTGCGTTACAGTAGCCACAGCGCCAGTCACCGTCCTTCTGGACTACAGACACCCCAACAGAAGCGGGAGGCTTCAGCGGCGCCGTCGGCTCGGCCCCAATACGTTCCCGACGGATCTCCGCCCGCTTCTGCTCGGTACCAGGCCCGTCAACCGTATCGCCGTCCGTGACCACACCGTAGACCTCCGCGGCGTGGCGGCCCGTGACATATCCATCGCTCACGTCTTGCCTGACCTTCTGGGTGGCCCGCAGCAACGGGTCGCCGAGGCCACCTCCGCCGCCGCTGAACCAGTGTTGCACGTCGTTCCGGTTCACGACCATATGGCCGACTTTGGAGCGCATAAGCTGGCGATTCCCCGTGAGCTTGTCGAGGTCGCCCTGCTCGCCGGCCTCCTCCAACTCCACTAAGTTCGTGCCAACGATGTTTGCGATGCCCCCCGTGGACGCCGGGTAGCCGCCACCGAAACCGCGGGGTGGCGCTTCAGCCACCTCGACGAATGCCGCGCCAGCCATTTGCTCCACGTGGCGAAGGGCGAAACCCTGCTCCATACCCAAGCCACCCCGGAACTGACCAGGTCCTCCAGAGTTGGGTATGACGCGTCGCCACAGCCAATGGATTGGGTCCAGCGCCTCGTGCGTCTCGACATCCTGGAGGCCAGAGCCAGTCATAGAGGTGCACGCATAGGAGTCCTGCCCGTCCGCGAACGTCTGACCACCGCCTCCGATACCCACGAAGTGGTCCACATAGAAGATGACCGACTGCCCCTGGTGCTGGTTCGGGCCGAACAGGTTTACGGCTAGGCCACCGTCTTGGGCCTGGCCAGCAACGCGGGCGCGCAGGGTCGGGTCATCGGAGAGGGACACGGCCTGACTAAGTACGTCCTTCACCAATTTGCAGACCCGCATACCGACCTCGGAGTGAGCATTGCTGCACGGAGCCGGGTCGGTGGAGTTCACGATAGTGCCCTCGGGGCCGCAATCGATGGTGACCGGACGCCACAAGCCTGCGTTGATGGGGAAGTCCCCGTAGGCCAGGGTGGTGAGGATAGCCGACATGGCCTGCCCGGCTACAGCCCCCGGCGCCGAGTTGATGAACGCATCGATTTGGGGAACGCCAGAGAAGTCCAGGCGCATATCGCTGCCTGAGATGGTCATCTTGACACGGAGCTCAAGCAACTGGTCCGGGCCTTCGTGCCCGTCAAACTCGTTCCAGTCGATTGAGGCGTACTCTCCGTCCGGGATCCTCGTAATACGCTCGCGGAAGAGATCCTCCGTCAGGGACTTGTTGACGACACATAACTCACGGTACCGGTCCAGGCCGAGTTCCCTTACCAGGGTCCGCAGTCTCTGCGCTCCAACGTTGTTCGCCGCGATCGTGCTACGGATGTCGTTAAGCACCGGGCCGGGCGCCCGCACATTTGCGGCGATGAAGCGTTCCCATTGCCGATCAATCTTGCTGTCCTGGATGATCCTGATCGGGGGGAACCGGAGCCCTTCCTGGTACACGTCATGCGCCCCTGGTGCGTAACCCGACACACCGACCCCGCCAACGTCAAGCACGTGCACGTTCGAGAAGCCCCATCCAAGCAGCTCGTCCTCAAAGAACATCGGCATGATCACCGCCACGTCAGCCTGATGCATGGCACCGGCGGAGCGAGGGTCGTTACACAACCAGCCATCCCCTGGGCGCAGATCCTCTCCCTCCAACTCGACAATGGCCTGCGTCCCCAACAGCGAGGAGGCGATGTGGAACAAAACGTAGCCGGAGAAGCCAAGCTGCTCGGGCGCTGTGTCGAAGAAGCAGGTGCTGAAGTCCTTGGCTTCATAGACGATGGGCGACCCCGACGTCCGCACCAGCGTTGTGGCCATCTCCTGTGTCAGGTTGTCCAGCGCCTTGCGGTGGATCTCCGCCTCAAGAATGTCGGTCAAGGAAGAATTCACTTGTCTGTCCCTCCGGTCAGGATGTAGCTGAGGCTCGCGTCCCTGGTTGCCGTGACGCCGGCCGGGACATACATGGTGGTGTCAGTGTTATCGACAATCAGCGGACCTTCGACCGAGCTGTCGGGCGAGAAGAGGAGGCCGTCGAGAACGGGAATCTCCCTCCGTTCTCTGATGTCGGGAAGGAAGACCGACCGTGTGCTCTTGGTCATGTCTGAGAGTGTGCGCGGGGCCGCCTTCTCGTAGGAGAACGAGGGACGCTCCATATGTCCGATCGCCTCAACGCTGTAGTTGGTCAGCATTTCAGGGACGCCGATCCAGCCCGTACCCGCGCCGTAGGTCTTCTCGTAGAGGTCAAAGAATCCGGTTTTCAGAGCGGGGATGTCGTCAGCCCCGAGGAGGCGATCGGGCAAGTCCATGTTCAAGTCGTAGACTTGACCGGCGAATCGGAAGTCAGCACTGCGCTTCAACTCGATCTCCGCGCCGCTGAAACCTTCCGCTTTCATCGCCTCCAAGGCCCCGGCAGCCAGCAACTTCGCCCGTTCGTTGACGCGCTCCAAGCCGGCGGGATCCTCCAACGACCAGTCCACCGTCTGGTCTACCCGCAGGTTGAAGTCGGCCATCAATAACCCCAACGCGGAGAATGCGGAACTGATCGGCGGGATGACCACCTTCCCGATGCTCAGGCGGGCAGCGATCTGCCAAGCAAACAGCGGCAGGGTGCCGCCGTAGGCCAAGAATACGAAGTCACGCGGATCATGACCTTTTTCGATGCTGATTTCGCGGACGGCGGTGGCCATGTTGACCACGCACAGGTCATGGACGACAGCGCTGGTCTCCTCGCTCGACCAAGAAAACCGTCGGCCGACCTTCTCATCGAGGGCTTTCGCAGATAGGTCGGCTCGGAGACGGAACCGCCCGCCCAGGTAGTTGCTTGGGTCGATGAAGCCCATGACGACCATGGCGTCAGTCACGGTAGGGTCTTCACCGCCCTTGCCGTAGCAGGCCGGGCCCGGGGTGGACCGAGCGCTCTGCGGCCCCACCTGCGGCACTCCGCGGTCACTCACCCAGGCGATGCTTCCCCCACCGGCGCCGATGGACGCGATGTCGATGACGTTGATTCCGGTCTTAAAGGGCCCAAGCTCAAGAGCCTTCTCCATCCGGATCTTGCCATCCTCGATCATCCCCGTATCGAAACTGGTCCCACCCATGTCCCCGATCAAAACTTTGTCTAGCCCCATCTCCTCGGCTATGCGCCGAGCACCGATCGCCCCGGCAGCCGGGCCAGAGGAGTAAAGCGCGAGCGGGTAGCTCGCTGCCCGCTCGCGGCTGATGGCACCACCTAGCCCCTGGAAGAATGCCGGGTGCCCCTCGTAGCCGGCTTCGGACAGACGGCTGCTGACGCTGTCGAGGTAACTGCGAGCCGATCCCTGCACAAAGCAGTTCATGACCGCGGTCGTCCAACGCCGGTTTTCACCGCGCACTGGGAACACCTGATAGGAGGGGGTCACGAAGAGATTCGGATACCGCTCAGCTATCAAATGTACTACGCGCTTCTCGTGAACCGGATTCACGAAGCTCGACAGCAGGCAGACCGCTATAGCGTCAACGTGGCGCTCCTCGACTAGGCGGCGGACCTCGTCGAGGACTTGCCGCTCATTCAGAGCGACAACTTCGCGTCCCGCGTAATCGATCCGACCGTCGATCTCACCGATAGACAGGCGCTCTACCAAGTCAGGTGGATTGAGTTGCAGGTGGTCATCAACAACATTGCGCCTCATACCCCCTTGCCAACGAAAGGTGTCTTTGAACCCAGTTGTCATGAGAGCACCAACCCTGTCGCCACGCAACTCGGCCAGTGCATTGGTGACCACGGTCGTGCCGTTGAACAAGGCCTTGGTCTGGACGAGGAGTTCCCTAAGCCCAATACCCAGTTCTTCTGCGGCGACCTCGATTGCGGCTAGCAACCCTTCACTGAAGTCTTCGTAGGTCGTGAAAGCCTTTCCGTGCCCTACCCGATCGCCGAAGATGACGGCGACATCGGTGTGTGTACCACCGACGTCCACTCCAATATAGGCCTGCCTAGTCGACGCGCTCGCTTCGCCCACGGTGCTCGTCCCTCCACCTGTTTGTTAATTGAAATTAACTTAGCATGAGTTGCGTCACATCGTCAACGGTTCTCTGTCCGGTCTTTTCATCCCCCGCCGACCGACGCGGCGCGGTCACAGCTTCGGGCGGGCGGAGAAGGTCGATCGTGCCGCGCTGCTCCAGCTGGTGTCCTCGATCTTGCGGTTCCTGACTCCGAAAGGAGCCGCGGCCAGCCGGCGACTTGACGGTGAGGCCGTTGAGCCTGTTTGCACTCGTCGCGCAGCGCGGGCTGGAGCCCGGCAGCGAGCTGGCTGGCACCAAGTGGGTCGCCGAGCGGGTCGCGATCGAAGGCTCCGAGGCCGTCACCGGACGACGCGGTTACGCCGCAATGAACTTCCTGCTAGACGCCCTCGGCGACATCGCCGCCGAGGTCTTCGCTTCGGTCGCGCTCATGCTGCACCTGGACCTGGACATCGTGTTCGTGGACATGACCTCGACCTACTTCGAGCTCGACGTCCCCGACGACCTGGCCGAGCTGGAAGCCAGGGCCGACGATGACGGGCCCAGCCGTCCGGTCGAGCTGGGCAAGCGGCCCTTGGGGTTACTGCAAGGACTTCCGCACCGACCTGCTGCAGGTCGTGATCGGGATGGCCGTCACCCGCGACGGGGTGCCGGTGCGGTGCTGTACCTTCATTGGGAACACCGCCGACACCGCGATCATCCGCACCGGCTCTTCGAACTTGCGGGGTAAGTAGCCCTCAGCAGATCGAGCTTCTCCCGGATCACCTCCTCGAACAGCACCCGGCCCGACAGCGGCGCATCGAGCATTTGAGTGAGCTTAACTCGACCTGCAGCATCGAGATGTCGTAGCGGTAGCCGGCGACCCGGTCCGCCCGGGTGAACAGGTGCGGCAGCCGGGCCAGCCACCAGCGCAGCAGCGCATCGATCTTGGTCGGGCTCAGCCGGTCGCAGATCTTCTGCAACCGGGACAGGTCCGCACACGAGGCCTCGCCCTTGTCCAACGCAGTGAAGCGGACACCGGCCTTAGCGGCCTGCCGCTTGGCCCACTCGTTGCCGTTGAAGCACGGCTTGGCGTTGTAGGGGAAGTAGGAGCAGAACTTGAGGAAGAACGGGCCGAAGTCGGTCCACGGCATAGAAGTAGAAGTGGGTCACCACCCGGTCGAAACGCACGATCCACGGATAAGGTCGCGCCAGTGACCGGGTTGCGTCGCGTCTCGGTCCGAAACAGCGGGGTCTTCTCCTGCGCCCGCCCGACGAACAGCACCCCCTCCTGACCATCGATGCCGGTCAGGTACTCATGGGCCGGGTCATCCTTGCGCTACCCGCGGGCGAACTCGACCATCGGCAGCCCGCTGTCCCGACAGAACCAGTGGATCGAGGCGACGAAGTCCTGGTGATCGGGTCCATTAACGCCGACGACGCGCGAACGTGGCCTGACGATAACCACGGAAGAACCACACCGCGCCGTTCACATGCTGCAACCGGGGCTGGCGGACGTTCAAATACATCCGGTCGATGCACTGCACCTCCTAGTGTCGTGGGTTGTAAGTCTTCTTGTGGTTGGGTGATGGCTTGGCGTGGGCGATGATGTCGTCGGCGTTCTTGGTCCAGCTAAACGGGTGGGCTCGCTTGTTCCAGCCGTCAACATAGATCCC
>JAABVA010003009.1_pt1 | contig 16327 bp, 16 predicted proteins | sample 5560331 | NCBI WGS metagenome assembly JAABVA01 (sample SAMN12812661, study PRJNA571458) | rock metagenome | isolation source: Antarctica rocks | place: Antarctica: Victoria Land, Mt New Zealand sud | collected 2016-01-07 | reverse complement strand
TGAGGCGGTTTGAAGCCTCCCCCCGCAGGGCGACTCCGAAGGGCCAAACCTTCATCAGCTGCACAGCACCGCCTTCACCCACGATCACCCACTCATCGCGACCTCCAACGCTCGTGGCACACCAGGTCTTGACTATTCCTCAGCGCGAGGCGGACGCAGCAAGGGACTTGAACGGGCTCACCAGTGACCACCTCTCCGGTGGGGCAACGTCGCCCCATCTTGACCGCCACCGCGTCTGCCCGTCCGTCGAGTGACCGTAAGGCGCCGTAGGTGGCCGTCGGACACGTTTGCGAAAAAAGATTCGGCGAGCGTGTCGAGCCGGGCGCCTGTTTGGTGCTTACGGAGGTAGGAGCCGGAAACCCCAACTCCGTCAGAGGCGCAAGGAGTCGTCATGTCAGAGCGCTACCTCACCGTCGATGAGACGGCCACTGAGCTTGGCACCACAGTTCGGTTCATCCGCCGCCTAATCGCCCAGCGCCGGATTCGGTTCGTCAAGTATGGACGCCCCGTGCGCATTCCCTTCTCAGCGATTGAGGAGTTTGTGGCGGGCGGCATGGTCAAGCCTCGGGGACCCGAGGTGCGCTGATGTCACCCTGTGAGTCCGGCTGCCTACGCCGGCCGCGTTTAGGCTGGCAGCGCGGTGAGGCGAGCCTAGGCCGAGCCCGCACGCCAGCTCGGAAGAACCTGGGGACCCCCTTCGACGCTGGACGGGGGGTCGTTGCGCCCCCGACCCTCGACATGGGTTGGCGCGACGAGAACTCCGGCGAGCCACCCCGCGTCTCGCCGCTCGGGGTGCTGATTCACAAAGAGGACCTCCTCAGCCCAACGTCGACTCGGACCGGACCGTGAGGTGGCTGGGCACCTACCTAGCCGACACGCACTCGAGGGAGCAACGGGTGAGGACGCTGACGTTGGTTTGGCCGGACGCTGCCGAGCGGAGCCGTGCGTCGCGCTGTCGTCATGAACATGGTCGTGCTGCCGGGATCCACCCGGCGATGCGGACCAGCTTGCCGCAATCCAGACGTCGCACCACCCAGAGCTGTCTGGCTGGGCGCCGACCGGTCACCAGAAGTGTTACCTGGCCGTCCCCGTCGGCCACTCCATGTACGGCGCTAGCCCCAGCACGACCAGAGGCTAAAGCTGATGCTGCGCAAAGAATTCACTGACAGTGGACAGCCATTCTGCAATAAATCACGATGAGGCTAGGAGGTTTGCCCCATGGGAACCGAGCAAGACACTTTGACACCTGTGCCGCTACCGGTGCTGCTGACGTCCAAGGAAGTGGCTCGAGCGCTGAAGGTGTCCCCCTCGACGCTGTGCCGCTGGCGGCAGTCGGGGCTGGGTCCTCGGGTCACATGGCTGACTCCGACGTGCCCGCGATACGGCCGAGCGGACGTCGATGGGTGGCTGAAGCGTGCCGCGGCATGAGCGTCACGAAGCTCGTGAGTGGTCGCTATCGGGCCAAGTTGAAGAGTGGCCGGGTGGACGTCGCCAGCCGGGTGTTCGACACCCGACGCGAAGCCACGGGCTGGCTTGACCGTGAGCGAGCCGCACTGGCGGGCGGGGTCGATCCCCGCGCCGGCCGGGAGCGAGTTCGTGACGTGCTCTCGCGATGGTTGCAGGTGCGGCGGGTGACCGTCGCAGCGAAGACGTACCGCGCAGATCAGGACTTGAGGCGGCTGACGCCGACAAGTCTGCAGGCCCTACCGGTGGCGGTGGTGTCAGCCCGGGAGGTGGCCAGGGCCTTCGAAACGCTGCTGAGCTCGGGGCTCATGGAGTCGTCGGTGGTGCGGTACCGGGCAAGTCTCTCGGCGTTCTTCGGATGGTGCGTACGGGAGAAGCTGATCGTCACCAACCCCGTGCTGGGCGTGATGGTTCCCAGGCAATCGGCCGAGTCAGTCGAGATGCTTCCGTTCACTGAGGCTGAGTTGGAGGCGGCCCACCAGCGGTGGGCAGCGCTGGATCAGCGCCTCGCCGATATTCTGCTAGTGATGGGATGGACGGGGCTTCGGTGGGCCGAGGCCAGGGCGCTGACGGTGGCCGATGTGATGCAGGTCCCGACACCGGGCCTGATGGTTCGCCGCTCCGCTCCGGAGGGGGTGGGCACAAAGAGTACGAAGGGGCGTCGCTCACGCCGGGTCCCCCTGGCGAACCGGGTGCTGCCGATCGTTCAGCGACTCTCGGCAGACAAGGAACCGGGCGACCTGCTGCTGACCACCTCGCGCGGTGCGAGGTTACATCGGTCGGCGGTACTGCGGTCGGTGAAGTGGGTGACGACGGGTCAGGGTAGGCGGGTGCACGACCTGCGGCACACGGCGGCCTGCTTGTGGTTGGCGCGCGGGGTCGATCCCGGGACCGTGCAAGCCTGGATGGGTCACGAGTCGATCGCGACGACGAATCGCTACCTGCACTTCCTTGGAACTGGAGCCGATTCGGCGGGCCTGGCGCGGCTGAACTTGAGGGCGGGGGGCACCGGGGGGGCACGCGCGAGAAAGGCAAGGAAGTAACAACGACGAAACCCCGTCCCCCAATGCCGCGTTTGCGCAGGTGAGACGGGGTCTGCATCTGGTGGAGCTGCGGGGATTCGAACCCCGGACCTTCTCATTGCGAACGAGACGCGCTACCAACTGCGCCACAGCCCCATGGTGCGACCGAAACTCTAACACCAGGATGACGACGTCCATGTCCGCGATACCCACCGCATACGCTCCTCGGCATGCCGTCTCACCCGGGAGAGCCCCCCACCTCCTCGTCCAGCGTGCCGCCCCTGATGCGCGCCGCCAGCGAGTGGGCGTGGCGCCTGCTCGTCGTGGCTGTCGGTCTAGTCGCCCTGCTCTACCTGGTGGGGTTCCTGTCCGAGGTCATCATCCCCCTGGTCGTCGGAGTGCTGCTGGCGGCCCTGCTCTCCTCGATCCATCTACGGCTTGCGCGCGTCATGCCGCGAGGCGCTGCGGCAGGCGTCACCGTGCTCGGGACCCTCATCGTCATCGGCCTGCTGCTGGCCCTGGTCGGCACGCAGATCAGCGGCGGCTTCGCATCCATGTCGGACCAGGTCAGCACCGGCATCGCGCAGATCCGCGACTACATCCGCACGACGCTCGGCATCTCCGACGCCGAGTTCGGGAAGTACCTCGACGACGTCAAGAACTTCCTCTCCAGCTCCAACCTCAGCTCATCGCTTGGCAAGGCCGGGGTGACGGCCGGACACTTCGTGGCGGGCACCTTCATCGCGCTGTTCTCGCTCTTCTTCCTCTACGACGGACCGCGGATCTGGGCGTGGGTGGTGCAGCCGTTCCCCCGAACGGCGCGCAGCCGCATCGACTCCTCCGGCGCGGTGGCGTGGCACCAGCTGTCCCACTACACCCGGGCGACCGTGCTCGTGGCCGCCGTCGACGCCGTGGGCATCACGGCCGGAGCGCTGATCCTGCAGGTGCCGTTCGCGCTGGCCATCGGCGTCCTGGTCTTCCTGCTGTCCTTCATCCCCATCGTCGGCGCGTTGCTGAGTGGCTCGGTCGCCATCCTGATCGCCCTTGTCGCCCACGGGCCCGTCACGGCGCTCATCATGCTGGCGGTCGTCATCGGCGTGCAGCAGCTCGAGTCGCACGTGTTGCAACCGTTCATCCTCGGCCGCTCGGTCCGAATCCACCCGCTCGGCGTCATCTTTGCCATCGCCACCGGGGCGATCCTCGCCGGCATCGTCGGCACCCTCGTCGCCGTACCGACCCTCGCCGTGATCAAGGCGGTGACGTAGCACCTGTTCACCGGTCGGCTGCCCGATGGCCTGGACGCGCCGACCGACGACGAGGAGGAGCCGGCCGACGACAGTCCCGCCTCGCATGACGGACATGCGCGTGGCGAGGTTGGCTCAGCATCGAGCGGGTTGGCCCATCCGCTACGGGGTGTCGACCCACCTCAAGGTGAGCCAACCTCGCCCTGAGGTGGTGAGCTCAGACGTCCGTGGTGCCGCCGGACCGCCAGTACCGGCCGTCGCGGCGCTCGAGGAACTCCTCGTCGACGAGATAACGGCGCAGCATGGCCACGTCCGGGTGGAAGGGCCGCAGGATGTCGTTGACCTCCGCCTCGGGCCACGTCTGCCCGATGGCGAAGGCCTGCGCCACGTGGTCGAGGACGACGCGCCGCTTGGCGGTCTTCACCGGCATCGACGTGAGCGACCCGTCCGGAGCGACGAACGCCCGCAGAACGGCCGCGCGCCGCTGTATGCCGTCGATCAAACTCGAGCGGTCCACTGGCCCTCACCCTTTCTCCCCCAATAGGAGCACAGCGCACGGCCGGACGGAACATGAGGAGCGCAGCGCCCGGATTTCCGAGCGCTCGGCTCCTCATATTTAACCGCCTACACAGAAGCGTGCGCTGCGCTCCTATTAGGGATGAGCGCGCGCGCGCCCGTGAGCCACAGCTGGGCTTAGCGGAGCGGGTCGCAGCGCGCCGGACCAGCCACGGCACGGCTCGAGCGATGAGGATCAGGCCTCCGGCGGCGAACCGGCGATGTTGACCAGCCAGGCGACGCCGTACTTGTCGGTCAGCTGCCCGAACTCATCGCCCCACATCTGCTTCTCCAGCGGGGTGCTCACGGTGGCGCCGTCGGAGAGCTTCGCCCAGTAGCCGCGCAGGGCCTCCGCCTCGTCGCCACTGAGGCTCACCGTGATGCTCGACCCGGTGCTGCGCTCCATGAACGACGGGGTGTCGGCGCCCATCAGGGTGAAGCCGGCGTCGGTCTCGAGCTGGGCATGCATGATCAGGTCGCCGTCAGGGCCCTCGGTGCCGAACTCCTTGAACCGGCTCGTCGTCAGGTCACCACCGAAGACGCTCCGGTAGAACTCCATGGCCTCGGCGGCGTCGGTGCCGAAGCTCAGGTACGGGTTGAGGCGCTGGGTCATCGTGGGGCTCCTGGTTCGACGGGTTTGACCGAGACTCAGCCGAGACGTAGCCGAGACTCGGCTGAGTCAGCACGATAGACCCGCCACCGCGGCTGACGTCGTCGCTTCGCCCAGACCTGTGCCGCCGGACCGTGGAGCAGGGTGGAGGTCAGCGGCCGACGACCCGGCGCCCATGGGCCACCGCCATGATCTCGAGCTCGTCGTCGTCGACCTCGATGGGCACCGGGCGCATACCGGCGCCGTCGCTGTGGCTGCCCTCGGCAACCGGCTCGGGCCGGTGGGCCGGCTCCTTGAGGGTGTAGGTGGGCGGCGGCACGGGGACCGGCTGCCACGCGTCCGGGTCGAGGTTCACCTCGGTCACCGGCTCGGGGGTATGCGTCGAGGCCGGCGCCGGCGCCGCGACCGGCCCGACCACCTCCGCTGCCGACCGCGTGTCCGACCACGTGGTCGACCGCGTGGCCGACAGCTCACCGGACCCCACCGCGGACCGTCCGGCGCCGGCCGCTCTCACTCGCTCCATCCGGCGCAGCTCGGCCCTGCGGGGCCGCCGAGCCGCGATGTCGCGGACGGCCGCGACCCGCAGCCAGACGACCGAGATCACCAACGCGGTGATGGCCAGCCCGACGCTCAGCCATTTGAGAATGTGCGCGAGAGAAAGGACCAGCGTCAGGGGAACGGCGACGAGGGCGGCCAGGAACAGGACGCCGCGCACCCGGCGCAGGACGACCTGGGCGGTCGTGCGGTGAGGGACCAGCTCGATCGGCGCCACCTCGTGCACCGGCCCGGCCTCGCCGCGCGCGGCGGTGCGGGCGCGAAGGGGCGAGCTGACCGAGGCCCGCTTGACGAACACCTCGGACCGCTCGCCGGACGACGTGGCGGCTGCCGGCCGTCGGGCCGACGCCGAGGGCCCCGACGATCCGGGGACGCCCGACGCCGTCGCCAGCATCGTGGACGAAAGGGGGGAACGTCGCTCCAGCACGCGCATCGCCTCACTGAACCGGTCGACCGAGCGGGCCGTCGCCAGGTGCTCGCGCCGGCGGACCCAGTGCTGGATGAGGTAGGCAACCCAGATCGCCACGATGACCAGGAAGATGAGGCTGCTGGGCTGCACGAGACTGACGGTAAGCCGTGGCGGGGTGTGGGTCTCGTACCGGTAACGGTGTGTCGCTGATGTGCCGGGTGTGACGCTGGTGGTCAGCCGCCAGAGGGCTCGCTGCGCGCCGCGGTCCACCGCTCCAGGACCCGGCGGCCGCCCAGCTCGTCGGCCGTGAGGGCGAAGGTCCGGTGGTCGCGCCACCCGCCGTTGATGTGCAGGTAGCGCTCTCGCACGCCCTCGTCACGGAACCGCAGATGCTCGACCACCCGCAGGGATGCGAGGTTCTCGGGGCGGATGTTCACCTCGACCCGGTGCATCGTCAGGGTGCCGAAGGCGTAGTCGCAGAGCATCCCCAGCGCTCGGGTGGCGATGCCCTGGCCGGCATACCGCTCGGCGACCCAGTAGCCGGCCGCCCCCGACAGCAGAGAGCCCTGGACGATGCCGAAGAGGTGCATCTGCCCGGCGAGGTCGCCGTCCACTTCGATGGCGAACGGCACGATCCGCCCGGCCCGGGCCTCCTTGTCGAGACCGCGCACGTACTGCCGGAACGTCAGCCGCCGACCCACCCCGTCAGGTGCCGTGGGCTCCCATTGACCCACGTAGCTCGCGTTGTCGCCCCGCACCCGGTCCCACTCGCCCCGGTCGGCCTGACGCAGCGCGCGGAGCACCAGTGTCGGGCGCCGCCCATCCTGGGAGACCAGGGACACCGGCCAGTCCTGCACCGGGCGTTCCATCACCGGTGGTCGCCCCCTCCCAGCTGGTCGACGGCGTGCGGCACGATATCGGCGAGCACCGCGAGCGCGTCCTTCACCCCACCGGTCGAGCCGGGCAGGTTGACGACGAGGGTATGCCGCGCGACGCCCGCCAGCCCCCGCGAGAGCATCGCGGTGGGCACGCCCTTGGCCACGCCGGCCGACCGGATCGCCTCGGCGATGCCGGGGACCTCGAGGTCGAGGTGGCGGCGCGTCATCTCCGGGGTGGCATCGGTCGGCGAGATGCCGGTGCCCCCGGTGGTCAGCACGACGGAGGCATCAGAGGCGATGGCCTCGGCGAGGGCGTCCGACACCGGCTCGCCGTCGGTCACGACCACCGGGTCGCCGACGTCGAAACCCCATCCGCGCAGCGCCGTCACGATGAGCGGGCCGGTGCGGTCCTCGTAGACCCCGGTCGCCGCCCGGGTCGACGCGCACACCACCACCGCGCGGCGGGTCACGAGGTCGTCTCCGCCGGCTCGCTCCAGTCACCGGACCGGCCCCCCGACTTCGACGTCACGCGGACGTCGGTGATGCGGGCGTGCCTGTCGACCGCCTTGACCATGTCGACGAGGGCCAGGGAACCCACGCACACGGCGGTGAGGGCCTCCATCTCGATGCCGGTGCGGTCAGCGGTGCGCACGGTGGCGGCGATCTCCACCCCGTCGTCGGCGACCACGAGGTCGACGGTGACGGCGTGGACGGCGACGGGGTGGGCGAGCGGGATGAGCTCGGGAGTCCGTTTGACGGCTTGGATGGCGGCGATCCGCGCGACCGCCAGGGCGTCGCCCTTGGGGACGCGGCCGGACCGCAGCGCGTCGACCGCCGCGGCGGACAACAGGATCCGGCCACGGGCCGACGCCTCTCGGACCGTCACGGCCTTCGCGCTGACGTCGACCATGTGCGCCGACCCGTCCGCGCGCACGTGCGTCAGCCCCGTGCCGTGGGGCTCGGCCGCGCCGCGAGCGCCGTCGCTCATGGCGCCATCCTGCCCCCCTCGTCGAGGAGCCACATCTCGACCTGGTCGCCGGCCTCGGCGCGGGTCGTCTCGGCGGGGATGACGAGCAACGCGTTGGCGCGGGCCAGGTCGGCGACGAAGTGCGAGGCCTGACCCCACACGGGATCGGCCCGCCACCCATCGTCGCCCTGGGTCGCCACCGCCCGCGCCACCTGCGTACGCCCGGCGGGCGAGGACAGGGCCTGCAGCAGCCGGGCTCGGAGCACCGGGCGCAGCGCGGGCTCGAGACCCATGAGCAGACGCAGCGCGGGCCGGACGAACACCTCGAACGAGACGTAGGACGACACAGGGTTGCCCGGGAGGGCGAAGAGCGGCACCTGCCGCGGGCCGACGATCCCGAACCCCTGCGGCTTGCCCGGTTGCATGGCCACCTGCACGAAGTCGACCCCGTGGTCGCGGAGCGCCTCCTTGACCACGTCGTACGCGCCCATGCTCACGCCGCCGGTGGTGACGATGGCGTCGACCTCCTCGGCCAGTCGGCCGATCACCTCGAGCACCGCACCCGGGTCGTCGTCGACCGTCGGCTGCCGCAGCGGTAGGCCGCCGCACGCAGTGATCGCGGCCTCGATCATGTACGAGTTCGACTCGTGGATCTGGCCCGGCATCAACGACGTTCCGGGCGGGACGAGCTCGGCGCCGGTCGAGACCACGGCCACCCGGGGTCGCGGGCGCACCTGGACCTCGCCGTGTCCGGTGGCCGCCAGCAGGGCGATCCGGCGCGCGTCCAGGACCATTCCCGGCCCGAGCACGAGATCACCCGCGCGCACGTCCTCCCCGGCCGGGCGCACCGACGTGCCGACCGGGACGCCCGCGCGGATCTCGACGGTCTGCGTGCCGCCGTCGGTGTCCTCCACCTTGACGATCGCGTCGGCGCCCGCCGGCAGCATCGCACCGGTCATGATCCGGATTGCCTCGCCCGCGGCGAGCGGCCGGCTGGCCACCCCTCCGGCGGCCACCTCGTGGACGACCGGCAGCGTGACCGCCGACCCCGGCACCGCTGCGTCGGCGCGGACGACGTCGGCCGAGCGCACGGCATACCCGTCCATGGCCGAGTTGTCGAAGCCCGGAAGGTCGACCCGTGAGCGCACCTCGCCGACCAGGGTGAGGCCGAGGCTCTGACTCAGCGGCACGCTCACGGGCGGCGCCGGGCGCACGGCGGCGAGGACGGCGTCGCGGTGCTCCTCGAGGGTGCGCACCTCAGCCGGCCGACTGCAGCCGGGTCCCGTCGGCCACCGTGTCGCCGTCCGCCGCATCGAGCGAGACATCACCGACGACGACGACTCCGGCGCCGAACGTCACCTCGCCGGTGACGCGCAGCGACCGGGCCTCGCGCATGGACGGAACGCCCTGCGGGAACCGCCGCTCGAAGTCGGGCACCAGCTTGTAGGGCCGGTCGAGGTCGACGTAGGGCTCGGGGTGGTCGATCACCGAGACCACGAGCGACTCGTCGTCGAGCTCGAAGATGTCGGATCGCACGAGCAGCAGCTCGTTCGTCGTCTTGACCGGCCGGAACCGGGTGCGGGGCACGTGGATCGCGCGCGCCCCCTCGATGCGCTCGATCGCGGCGCCCATCGCCGTCTCTATCTGGATGACCTCGGTCGACGAGGAGTCGGACGGGTCGACGGTCTTGCGGTTGACGATGATCGGCAGCCCGATGCCGGCCCGGCCCTGCTCATCGCTCTCGCGCAGCAGGCGGTCGACGACGTGCAGGTCGACCCAGAGGTTGTTGGCGTGGAACGTCGCGTGCAGCGTGGTGTCCTGGAAGTGCGACTCGTCGCCCGGTGCGACCATGGCGCTGTCGCGCAGCACGAGGTGCCCGTCGCTCTTGCGCACCGCGAGGTGGCCGCCCTTGCGGTCGTTGACGGTGCGGTCGCACACCTCGGCGACGTAGGGCACGTCGTGCTCGACGAGCCACGCCGCGATGCGGGGGTCACACGTCGCGCCCAGGTTATCGGCGTTGGAGAGAAAGACGTAACGAAAGTCTTTGTCCAGCAACGCGTTGAGCAGCCCACTGGTGGCCAGGGCGAGATAGACGTCGCCGTGCCCGGGCGGACACCACTCCATCTCGGGGTCGGCCGGCCAGTCCACCGGCATGAGGTCGTCAGCTCGCAGCTTGGGCTCGGCGCTCTGGATGAAGTCGAGGGGCAGGCCGGCGACGGCCAGGTCGGCGTAGTGCTCCAGCACGGCCAACGAGGCGTCGCGCGTGCGGAACGAGTTCATCAGCACAAGGGGCAGGTCGACGCCGTGCCGCTTGCGCAGGGCCAGGGTCTGGCCGGCGATGACGTCGAGGAACGTCAGTCCGTCCTTGACCACGAGCGCCGACTTCGGTCCGGTGATCCCCATCGACGTGCCGAGACCGCCGTTGAGCTTGACCATGGCGACCTGCCGCAGCGCGGCCGACATGGCGGCCTCGCTCGGCGCATACTCCTCGATCGAGGGCACGTCGGTCAGCGCATCGATGCTGGCCTCGGGGATAGTGCCGCCGGATCCGGTCTCGCGCACCCGCTCCAGCTCGGCGTAGCTCCCCTCGAAGGCGCGGATGGCGCGCTCGTTCTCGCCGTGGTCGGCCATTCGGCGCCGCGACTCCGCCAAGCCCTCAGCCGTCATGGCGACCACCCTATGATGAGCCGGGTGACCCAGGTGAGCCCCGAGGCGACGGCCGCGGCCAAGCAGGTGCTGCGTGAGCAGGTGCGCCGGCAGCGGCGCGCCCGGGCCGCCGAACGCACGGTCGCAGCGCGGCATACCGACGCGGCGCGCCTGGCCGAGGCGGTCATCGCCGGCGTGCGCGCGCACCTGGGCAGCGAGGTATGCCGCGTCGCCGCCTACGAGGCCCAGCCCACCGAGCCTCCCACGGACGTTCTGCGGCAACGCCTCCTCGAGGAGGGCTACGAGGTCGTCCTCCCGCTCACCCTTCCGGACCGCGACCTGGACTGGCGCTCGGCCGACGACCCCGGGGCAGGGCCGCTCGGCCTGGGCGCCATCGCCGGGGCGTCCGTCGTCGTGGTGCCGGCGCTCGCCGTGGACCGCGGGGGGAGCCGGCTGGGGCAGGGAGGTGGCTCCTACGACCGGGCCCTGGCCCGTTGCCGGCCGGACACACTCGTCGTGGCCCTGGTCCACGACGACGAGGTGCTCGACACCGGCGCCGTCCCCGTGGGTCCGCACGACATGGGGGTCGATGCGGTGGTCACCCCGTCGGCGGGGTGGGCGCGCCTCAGCCCCCAGGAGTGAGGACCAGCTGCTCGGACGCCGAGGCGTCGACGGCCGCCCGCCCGAACGCCCACGGGAACTGCTCCCCGGCGGCCCAGGCGTCGAGCTGGTCGACGTAGTGCGCCGAGTAGGGGTGGCCACTGTTGCCGGTCTGGTTGACCCACGTCGACGCGTCGAAACTGCCCAGGTTGACGACCATCCGCATCGACGGTGCTCGGGTGACGTCGTAACCGCCGGACGAGGCGCTCCAGTAGGTGGCGTTGATGATGGACGGACCGCCGCCCAAGGGGACGGGGCCGCGGTTGAAGATCCTCTGCACCAGCGGCGGCACGCCGTCACCACCGAGCACCTGGCTCTTGACCGTTGCGGAGTGCAGCTCGCTCCAGGTCCACGTGACAGGGTCCTTGCCCAGGTGCTTGGCCAGGTCGAGACGGGCCTGGACGAGCGCCTTGCGCAGGATCTCGTCGCGCGACTCCACGACTCCCGGCGTGCGACGGTCGTCCCACCAGCCGTTGGTCGGGTCCTTGAGCAGGGCCGACATCGCCGCCATGTAGCGACCACCGCCATCGGCCTGGAGGTCCTGGGGCAGCTCGTCGTTGAAGGTGTACTCGACGACCCGCGTCCACACCGCGTTGAAGTAGGCGGCCCGCACCGACGCCGGCCCCTTGCCCGAGGGCTGGGTGAAGTCCCAGTCGCCGAGCAGCTGCTGCGCCTGCTGGGTGAACTCGTCGCCGGACAGGTCGATCTGCAGCAGGGCCTGGACGAGGGTGGGGGCGAAGGAGTTGTAGGTGTCGTTCTGGATCTGCGCCATCTGCTCCGGTGAGACCTTGTCGGTCTTCTTGAGCAGCTCCTCGATGCGGGAGCTGCGCCACCCGAAGTCCCAGTCGGTCGTCAGGAAGGGCACACCCGGGCCGGTGGCCGCGGTCACCTGGTTGTTGGCGGTGACGATCATCCCCTCGGGCGGGTCGTAGGTCCACGGCAGCTGGTCGAAGGGGACGAAGCCCTTCCAGTCGTACTGGCTGTCCCACCCCGGTGCCGGCCAGTAGCCCGGAGCGGTGTTGGGCACCGACGTCGACCGGACGGGGATCAGCCCGGGCGCCTGGTAGCCGATGTGTCCGGCCGTGTCGGCGTAGACGAGGTTCTGCGCAGGGACCGCGAACTTCGCCGCGGCCGCTCGGAACTCGGTGAAGCTCCTGGCAGTGTCGATCGCGAAGAGAGCGTCGGCGGTGGTGCTGGGCACCAGCCCCGTCCAGGCGAGCGACACGGCATACGTGTCCTGCTGCGGCACCAGCCGCACCAGCGCGTTGTGGCCCACCCGGCCGACGGAGTCAAGGACGTCGGAGACGATCGGTCCGTGCACGGTGCGACGCACGGTGAGCTTGACGTCGTTGCCGCCCGCCACCTTGATGGTCTGTGTGCTCACCTCCAACGGTGCCTGCTGCCCGTCGCGCAGGTAGGTGCCGTCGGTGACCTTCTCCAGGTAGAAGTCCGTGACGTCGGGCGCCAGGTTGGTGATGCCCCACGCCACCGTGTCGTTGTGCCCGATGACGACGCCGGGCAGCCCGGAGAAGGTGAACCCCGAGACGTCGAACGGGCACGCGGCCGACACGGTGCGGCAGTGCAGGCCGGCCTGGTACCAGATGCCGGGGATCGAGGTGCTGAGGTGCGGGTCGTTGGCCAGCAGGGGCTTTCCGGTCGTCGACCGCGCGCCCGAGACCGCCCACGAGTTGGACCCGACCCCCTCGCCGCGCCCGAGCAGAGCGGGCACCGTCTCCAGCGCCTGCTGGACGCCGGCGAACAGAGCGGACGTCGTGCCCGTCGTCGGTGCCACCGGGGCGGGAGGCTCCCCGGGGAGCGATCCGGTCGGGGGCAAGGCCGCGGAGGGCGCGGCGGTCAAGGCCGCGGGCACGGAGGATGCGGCCGGCACCGCACGCGGTGACCACTCGTCACCAGCCAGGATCGGCGGGTGTCCGGCGACCGTGTAGTCGGGGTAGAGCACGGCCAGCCGGTCCTGCCCCATGACCGAGCCCAGCCGGGCGCGGGTCAGCTCGTCGTCGTAGTTGCTCTTCAGATCCCAGGCCATCGCCTTCAGCCACGCCAGCGAGTCGACGGCCGACCACCGCTCCACGGTGTAGCCGGGCACCTGGCGGGCCAGGACGGCATACTCCAGGCCCATGTCGCTCGGGCTGCTCGCGCGGCTGATGTAGTCGTTGACCCCGTCGGCGTAGGCGTTGAGGTAGGCCCGGGTCGAGGGAGCGAGCAGCGCCAGCTCCTGCTCGGCGACGGACCGCCAGCCGAGGGTACGCACGACCTTGTCGGTCGCGAGCCCGCTCGAGCCGACGAGCTCGGAGAGGCGGCCGGCGGTCACGTGCCGGCGGAAGTCCATCTCGAAGAACCGGTCCTGGGCGGCGACGAACCCCTGGGCGCGAAAGAGGTCGTCGGCCGAGTCCGCGTAGATCTGGGGGGTGCCGCGGGCGTCTCGGACGACCTCGACCCGGCCACCGAGACCGTTGAGCCGGATCTCCCCCGTCGTCTGGGGCCAGGACTGGCGCACGATGCCGGTGGCGACCACCGCGACGGCGACCACGACGAGAAAGACGAGGAGCAGCAGGCCCAACCCCACTCGCCGCACCACCCTCGCCCGTGCCACCCTGCGAGACTAGGACACCCCGGTGGCACCTCGAGTCAGGCGGCACTCCGCCTCGCGGACGGTGATGCGATCGACACCAGGCAGGAGGCGCGGTGACCAGGCTGGGTGGCGTGCCGAGCGAGTATGTCCTGACCGACCTCACGCTGTCGCTCCTCATCGGCTCCGCCGTGCTGCTCGTCGCCATCGCCGCGATACGCCTGTCGGCCCGGTCCGGGCTGCCGTCCCTGCTCGTGTTCCTCGGCATCGGTCTGGGCCTGGGGGAGGCGGGCGTCGGCATCACCTTCGACTCTGAAGAGCTCACCCAGGTGCTCGGGTATGCCGCGCTCGTCCTCATCCTCGCCGAGGGGGGCCTGACGACGAAGTACTCGAGCATCCGCCGGTCGATCGCCCCGGCGGCACTCCTGTCGACGGTCGGGGTCGTGGTCTCGGTGGGAGTGGTCGCCGTGGCCGCCCATGTCCTCCTGCAGCTGGAGTGGTCTGTCGCCCTGCTCATCGGGGCCATCCTCAGCTCCACCGACGCGGCCGCCGTCTTCTCCGTCCTGCGGACCGTGCCGCTCCCCCGCCGCCTCGCGGGCATGCTCGAGGCCGAGTCCGGGTTCAACGACGCCCCGGTCGTCATCCTCGTCGTCGCCCTCGCCAGCGAGACCCTGCCCACCGCCGAGCACCACACCTGGTGGCAGCTGCTGCTGCTGGCCGTCGTCGAGCTGGCCGGCGGGTCGCTCATTGGCCTGGGGGTCGGCCGGGCCGGCGGGTGGCTGCTGCGCCGGGTCGTGGGCTCGTCGTCGGCCCTCTTCTCGATCGGTGTCATCTCGCTCACGGTGCTGGCCTACGCCCTGGCCGCGACCGTGAACACGTCTGGGTTCATCGCCGCCTACCTGTCGGCCCTCGTGCTCGGCAACATCCGTCTGCCGCACCGGGCCGCGGTCCACGGCCTGGCGTCGGCGCTCGGAACCCTCGCGCAGATCGGACTGTTCGTGCTGCTGGGGCTGCTCGCCTCCCCCGACCAGATGCCGCAGCAGGTCATTCCGGCGCTGGTCATCGGCTTCGCCCTGCTGCTCCTGGCCCGACCCCTGTCGGTCGTCCTCGCCCTGGCCCCCTTCCGCATGCGCTGGCGGGACCAGGCGTTCCTCTCCTGGGCGGGCCTGCGCGGCGCCGTGCCCGTCGTGCTGGCCACTGTGCCGGCGACCGCCGGTACACAGGGCGCGGACCGGATCTTCGACCTCGTCTTCGTCCTCGTGGTCATCTTCACGGTGATCCAGGCCCCGACGCTGCCGTGGGTCGCCCGCCGGTTGGGGGTGACCGAGTCGGTCCAGCAGCTCGACCTCAACCTCGAGACCACGCCGCTCGACGCCCTGGGCGCGGAGGTCATCGAGGTCACCATCGGCGACCGCTCCCAGCTCCACGGGGTGGAGCTCTTCGAGCTGCGGCTCCCCCCGGGGGCCAACGTCACCCTGGTGGTCCGCGACGGAACGGGGTTCGTGCCCGAGGGGCGCACGGTGCTCCGACACGGTGACCAGCTGCTCGTGGTCAGTACAACCGAGGCGCGGGCCAAGGCCGAGCACCGCATCCGGGCGGTCGACACCGGCGGCCGGCTCGCGGGCTGGGCGTAAGACGGGAAGCGATTCGGGACCACGGCTGTTGCACCCGTAGACTTCCGCCGCCCTGGGTCGATTCCCCTTTAGCCCGGACCCAGCCCAGACCCAGCCCAGACCCGAGGAGACCCCGTGCCGACGTATGCGTACGCCTGCACCGAATGTGGCCACGCGTTCGACGCCGTCCAGACGTTCAGCGACGACGCGCTGACCACCTGTCCGGAGTGCGAGGGGAGGCTGCGCAAGGTCTACACGTCGATCGGCGTGTCCTTCAAGGGTTCCGGGTTCTACCGCAACGACTCGCGCGCCGGTGCGAACGGGTCAGGGTCAGGGTCCGACAAGGGTTCCGACAAGAGCGGCGACACGAGCGCCGACACGGGTTCCGACAAGGGTTCCGAGAAGAGCACGGGCAAGGGTTCCGACAAGAGCGGCGACAAGGGTTCGGACAAGGCGTCCGACAAGGGCTCCGGGTCGGGGGCCGACAAGGGAACGGGCAACAGCTCGAGCAAGCCGTCGGGCTCCGGGTCCGCGACGACGTCCGGCTCCGGGTCCGGGACGACGTCCGGCTCCGGTTCCAGTAGGACGGGCACCAGCGCGGGGGGCGGGTCGACCAGCGGCGGATCCGGTTCGTCGAGCCCGAAGACCCCCGCCACCCGCTGACCCGTCCGCCCCTCGCCCGTCCCCCCTCTCTCCGACCGGACTCGCCTTCTTGTCGGTTTCCGAGCTTACGGAGGTCCGAAACCGGCAAACACGTGAGTCTGGTCGGTGGGTTTGGCGCCTCGGGGTCGTTGTCCCCAGCCCTCGACCGAGTCGTCCCGCCGTCCACAGCCGGCGCCGCGGCATACCGAGTGGTGGTGCGCGCTGCATAGGGTCGGCCTATGACCTCCCTTCCTGTGGACCCGTCCTCCACCGCTGCGAACGGCCCGGCCCGGGCTGAGATCGGGGTCATCGGCGGTTCGGGCTTCTACGCCTTTCTCACCGACGCCGAGCGCGTCCAGATCTCGACGCCCTTCGGTCACCCGAGCGGCGATCTCGTCGTCGGTGAGCTGCACGGCCGGCGGGTGGCTTTCGTGGCGCGGCACGGGGAGGACCACCGCTTTCCCCCGCACCGAGT
>JAABVA010003008.1_pt1 | contig 16339 bp, 15 predicted proteins | sample 5560331 | NCBI WGS metagenome assembly JAABVA01 (sample SAMN12812661, study PRJNA571458) | rock metagenome | isolation source: Antarctica rocks | place: Antarctica: Victoria Land, Mt New Zealand sud | collected 2016-01-07 | reverse complement strand
CCTCGATCGCCAGTGTCGAGATCGGGTCGAGCGCCGAGCAGGGCTCGTCCATGAGCAGGACCTGCGGTCGCACGGCGATCGCCCGGGCGATGCACAGGCGTTGCTGCTGGCCGCCCGAGAGGCCGGCGCCGGGCTTCTTCAGCCGGTCCTTGACCTCGGTCCACAGGTTTGCTCCCCGCAGCGACGTCTCTGCGGCCTCGTCGAGCGCCGTGCGGTTCTTCAGCCCGTTGAGCCGCAGCCCGGCGACGACGTTGTCGTAGATCGACATCGTCGGGAAAGGGTTGGGTCGCTGGAAGACCATGCCCACGGTCCGCCGCACGGACACGGGGTCGACGTTCGCGGCATACAGGTCCTGGTCGTCGAGCATGACGGTGCCCTCCACCCGGCCACCGGGAATGACCTCGTGCATCCGGTTGAGCGTGCGCAGGAACGTCGACTTGCCACACCCCGAAGGGCCGATGAAGGCGGTCACGGAGCGGGGCTCGACCGTCATCGACACGCCCTCGACGGCCTTGAAGTCGCCGTAGAAGACGTTGAGGTCCGTGATGTCGATCCGTTTGGCCATGATCGTCGGGGTTCGCTTTCTGCGGGGATGCGCGGTGCGGTCAGCGGGTGACCGAGCCGAGCCGGGTGATGAGCCGGCCCGCCACGTTGAGCAGCAGGACGAGGAGGATGAGCGTCAGGGCGGTGGCCCACATCCGCTCGACCGCCGGGGCGATGCCGAGCTCGGTGCGGTCCTGGTTGATCATCGTCGGCAGGGTCGGCATGAGACCCCCGAAGAGGTTGGTGGCGATGTTCTTCGTGTAGGGCCCGAGGATGAGCAGCGGCGCGGTTTCGCCCATGATACGGGCCAGGCCGAGGAGCACGCCGGTGATGATGCCGGAGAAGGCTGTCGGGAGGACGATCTTCGTGATCGTCACCCACTTGGGCACCCCGAGGGCGTAGGACGCCTCGCGCATCTCGTTCGGCACGAGCTTGAGCATCTCTTCGGTGGAGCGCACGACGACGGGGACCATCAGCAGCACGAGAGCGAGACAGACCGCGAAGCCGACCCGGCGGAAGCCGAAGGTCGTCACCCACATGGCGTAGATGAAGAGTGCGGCGACGATCGAGGGGACCCCGGTGAGGATGTCCACCATGAAGGTGACCGCTCGGGCGAGCCGGCCGCGCCCGTACTCCACGAGGTAGATGGCCGTGAGGACCCCGATGGGGACCGCGATGACCGCGGTGACACCGGCCTGGATGAGGGTCCCCTGGATGGCGTGGACCGCCCCGCCGCCGACGTCCGTGGCGTTGATGTTGCGCTGGGAGTTGGTCCACCAGCGGGCCTGCACGATGAGTCCCAGCCCTCGGCTCACGACGGTGTAGAGAATCCAGACGAGGGGAACCATCGCCAGGGCGAAGGAGGCCCACATGACGACGCGGGCGACGGCGTCCTTGACCGCGCGGACGGTCGACTTGTGGCCCAGATCCAGTGGATCGCCGGTGTCCGTGCCGGCCCCGGCCCGTGGGCGCGCGTTGCTGGTGGTCCGGCGGGGGAGGGTCGTGTCGGCGGGAGAGGCCGTCATTCGGTGAAGGCCTTCCGTCGGTTGATGACCACCCGTGCGATCGCGTTGACGACGAAGGTGAGGACGAAGAGCACGAGACCGGCGGCGATGTAGGCGCCCGTCTTCTGGGGGGAGTTGAACTCGCCGGCGTTGTTGGCAATCCGCGAGGCGAAGGTCTCGCCACCGTTGAAGAGGGAGAACGTCCAGTCCGTGCCGTCCGAGAGCTTGGAGACGAGGAAGGTCACGGCGATCGTCTCTCCGAGGGCGCGACCGAGGGCGAGCATCGAAGCCGAGATGACACCGGGCCGGCCGAAGGGCAGCACCGCCGTGCGGATCATCTCCCAGCGCGTCGCGCCGAGCGCCAGTGCGCCCTCCTTGTGGGTCGTGGGGGTCTGGTCGAACACCTCCCGCGAGAGCGCCGTGACGATCGGCAGGACCATGATCGAGAGAACGATCCCGATGAAGAAGATCGTTCCCCCGCTGATCCCGGTCCACGAGAAGAGCGGAATCCAGCCGAGGGTGTTCTGGATGCCCTCCTCGACCGGGCGGACGACATCGCGGAAGGTCAGGACTCCCCACAGGCCGTAGACGATCGACGGGACCGCAGCAAGCAGGTCGACGAGGCCGGCTGCGGGGTTGCGCAGCCAGGGTGGGGCGTACTGGGTGATGAAGACGGCGACGGCCACCCCGACCGGCACCGCGACGAGCATGGCGATCATGGACGACGCCACGGTCGTCCAGAGCAGCTCGACGATGCCGAAGCGGGGGGTGTCACCGCCGGGGGCCCATTCGCGGGAGGTGAAGAAGCTCACCTGGTCCTTGGCGATGGCCGGCAAGGCCTGCGAGGCGAGGAACACCCCGATGAGGGTGACGATCGCGATCACCAACAGACCGGCGCCCCGTGCGGCACCGCTGAACACACGGTCGCCGAGGCGACCTGTTGACGCGGTGTCCCCGACGAGCGGGGGACGTCCCCGCCCTCCGGGCAGCCCATCGGCAGCGGAGACGCCGGTCAGTGATGACACGTCACACCCATCGGTTGTTCGTGGACTTCCGGGCCGGGCCGACGGTCAGCCGATGGCGTTGACAGCCGCCTGCACCTTGGTCTGGACCTCGGGCGGCAGAGGGGCGTAGCCGAGCTGCGACAGGCCGCCCTGCGTCCCCGCCGAGGCGAAGGTCGTGAGGAACGCCTTGACGTTCTTGCCCTTGGCCGCATCCGCGTACTTCGAGCAGACGATCTCGTAGGTCACGAGGATGATCGGGTAGGCCCCGGCCTGCTTGGTGCCGTAGTCGAGCTTGAGCGCGAGGTCGTTGCCGGTGCCGACCTGCTTGGCTGCCGCGACGGCCTTGCCCGCACTCTCCCCCGTGAGGGCGACGGGCCCGGCGCCGGTGTCGATCTGCGCCATGGCCAGCTTGTTCTGCTTGGCGTAGGACAGCTCGGTGTAGGTGATCGCGCCCTCGGTCTGGACGACCGCGGTCGAGACACCGGCCGACTTCTCCTTGCCCTCCCCCTTGCCGGTCCATTTCTTGCCCGGGGCGGCGGTCCACGAGCTGGGGGCCGCCGCCTGGAGGTACTGGGTGAAGTTCTCCGTGGTGCCCGACTCGTCGGAGCGGAAGAAGACCTTGATGTCGGTGGCCGGCAGGGTCACGCCGGAGTTCAGCGCGGCGACGGCTGGGTCGTTCCACTTGGTGATGACGCCGTTGAAGATCTTGGCGGTCACGTCGCCGTTCAGGACGAGCTTGTCGACGCCCTTGACGTTGTAGGCGACGGCGATCGGACCGGCGACCATCGGCAGGTTCCAGGCGTCCGAGCCGCAGGACGTCTTCGCTGCGGCGGCTTCGCTGGTCTTGAGCGAGGAGTCGGAGCCGGCGAAGTCGACCTGCTTGCCGGTGAACTGCTTGATGCCTGCGCCCGAGCCGGTCGCGTTGTAGTTGACCGTCGCACCGGTGCACGCGGACTGGAAGGTCTTGATGGCGGCCTCGATGGCCGTCTTCTGAGCGGTGGAGCCCTCACCGCTGAGCGTGCCAGAGAAGCAGTCGGCCGCGGCGGTGCCGGCACCGCCGCCGGTCGGGCCACCGCCGGTCGGGCCACCGCCGGCCGGGCCACCGCCGGCCGTCCCGCTGTTGTTGTCGCTGCCGCAGGCGGACAGCACCAGGACGCCCGTCAGGGCAGCTGCGCCGAGGGCGCTGGTACGGAGAAGTCGCACGGGGTTCTTCCCTCTCGAGAGGTGACGTCGGGTGGGGCCGCCCGGCCTCGATGCAGCGCGGGCCCCGTGAGCGAAGATAGGTGCGTCGGGTGAAGGAACGTCCCTACGGGGTTAACGCCCGGTGAACGCCGGTCGACGGTCTGGGGCCATCGGGTTGGCCCGAGAACAGACAGCGGCCAAAGCCCCGGGGGGGAAGGCCTTCGCCGGCACCGGACGTATGCCGGCCGGGACGCCACCGCCGTCAGCTGCGGTGCCGCTCCACGGCGACGACCCGAGCGGCGTCGCCGGTGCCGACGACGTGGCAGATCAGCACCTCGCCCTTGGACATGGAGGGGTCCGCGGCCTGCCTCAGGCAGGCGTCCGCTGCGGCGCCCTCGTCCGAGGTCACGTAGACGTGCTGGCGCAGCGCCTCGAGCAGGGTCGGCAACAGTTGGCCGTGGGTGCACACGGCGACCGCCGTCCCTCGTTCGACGACCCGGCGAAGGTGCTGGACCACGCGGTCCGGACGGGCGGCGAAGCCCTCCTCCGACAGGCCCTTCCTCAGCCGGACCGCCAGCCCCTTGGCCGCGGCATACGGGCGGAGCGTGTCGGTGCAGCGGCGCGCCGGCGAGGAGAGAAGGCGCTGGACGCGGAAGGCCGCGAGAAGCGGCACGAGGGCCCCCGCCTGCGCCAGACCGCGGGTGTCGAGGGGACGGAGCTGGTCCTCGTCGGGCCAGGAGGAGCGCGAGCGGGCCCTGGCGTGCCGGACGATGAGCACCGGCCAGGTCGTCAAGCCGCCCGAGTGGTGGGCCCGCACGAGCGCCCGCAGCTGCTCACGGTCGCGCGCGTAGTCGAGCTGCTCGTGGGCCTGGACGACGTCGAGCCAGGTCACCTCGTCGATCTCGTTCTGCAGCTCGCCGGTGCCGCCGTCGACCTCTGCGGCCCAGTAGCGGACCTCCTTGGTCGCGGGCAGGCCGGACGGGTCGAGCACGGTATAGGTCGTCGTGGGGAGCGGCAGACCGAGTCGGACCTCGAGCCCCGTCTCCTCCTGCGTCTCCCGCACGGCGGCCACGGGCCAGTCCTCGCCGGGGTCGAGCTTGCCCTTGGCCCACGACCAGTCGTCGTACCGGGGTCGGTGGACCATGGCGACCTCGAGGCTTCCACGACGCTGGCGCCAGGGCAAGGTCCCGGCCGCAGGGATCACGGTCATCCGCGGAACCTACCGGCGCCGGGCCTTGCGGCGCCGCCTGAGGTGCATCTCGATCAAGGCGGACTGGATGTCGCTGAGCGGCTCCCCGTCCGCTCCCCGGTGGTGGCGGGCCCACCGGCCGTCTCCGCCGAGCTCCCAGCGCGCGGACGAGTCGGAGCTGCCCCGATCGAGGAGTGAACCGAGGTCGGCCAGGTGCGCCGGGTCGGTGATCCGCACGAGCGCCTCGACACGTCGGTCGAGGTTGCGGTGCATCAGGTCGGCGCTGCCGAGAAACACCTGCGGGTCCCCGCCCCCACCGAACGAGAAGACCCGCGAGTGCTCGAGGAAGCGGCCGAGGGTCGAGCGGACGCTGATCGTCTCGCTCAGCCCCGCGACACCGGGGCGGAGGGCGCAGATCCCGCGGACCCACACGTCGACCCGGACGCCGGCCTGCGACGCGCGGTAGAGGGCGTCGATGAGCTGCTCGTCGACGATGGAGTTGACCTTGAAGGCGATGTGGCCGTTGCCGGACTTCTCGTGGCGCTCGGTCTCGGCCTCGATCTGCTCGAGGAGTCCCGTGCGGACCGTCCGTGGTGCCACGAGGAGCCGCTTGAACCGGCTGCGCGGCGCGATCCCGGACAGCTGGTTGAACAGCCGGGTCATGTCCTCGGCGACCTGGGAGTCGCAGGTGAGCACCCCGAGGTCCTCGTAGTGGCGCGCTGTCTTCGGGTTGTAGTTGCCGGTGCCGATGTGGCAGTAGCGCACCAGGCCCTCGGCCTCCTGCCGGACGACGAGGCAGAGCTTGGCGTGGGTCTTCAGCCCGACGATGCCGTAGACGACGTGGACACCGGCCTGCTCGAGCTTGCGCGCCCAGCTGATGTTGTTGACCTCGTCGAAGCGCGCCTTGATCTCCACGACGGCCAGGACCTGCTTGCCGGCCTCGGCGGCGTCGATGAGGGCATCGACGATGGGTGAGTCGCCCGAGGTGCGGTAGAGCGTCTGCTTGATTGCAAGCACATGGGGATCGACGGCGGCCTGCTCGATGAAGGCCTGGACCGACGTCGAGAAGGAGTCGTAGGGGTGGTGGAGCAGGATGTCCTTGGCCCGCACCGCGGCGAAGACGTCGGCGGCCTTGGAGCTCTCGGTGAGCGAGAGCTCGGGCGGGGTCAGCGGCACGAAGGGCTCGTACCTGAGGTCCGAGCGTTCGAGGTCGCCGATGACGAACAGGCTGCGCAGGTCGAGGGGGGCCGGCAGCCGGTAGACCTCGCTCCTGGTGACCTGCAGCTCGCGGCTGAGCAGGTCGAGGACGTGCTCGTCGATGTCCTCCTCGACCTCCAGGCGCACCGGCGGGCCGAACCGACGCCGGGTCAGCTCCTTCTCCAGTGCAGTGAGGAGGTTCTCGGCGTCGTCCTCCTCGACCTCCAGGTCCTCGTTGCGGGTGACCCGGAACGTCGTGTGCTCGTGGACCTCCATGCCGGTGAAGAGCTGGTCGAGGTGTGCCGCGATGACGTCCTCGAGCGGCACGAACCGCACGGCATACTCCCCGTCGTGGTGCTCTCCGCCCACCTGCAGCAGCCGCGGCAGGGACGGGGGCACCTTGACCCGGGCGAAGTGCTCGTGGCCGGTCTTGGGGTTGACGAGCGTCACGGCGAGGTTGAGCGAGAGCCCGGAGATGTAGGGGAAGGGGTGCGCCGGGTCGACCGACAGCGGCGTGAGCACGGGAAAGATCTGCTGGGTGAAGAGCTGGTGCAGCGGTTCGCGCTCTGCGTCACTGAGCTCGCCCCAGTGGGCGATGGTGATGCCCTCCTCCGCCAGGGCGGGGCGCAGCTGGTCGATAAAGACCTGGGCCTGCAGCGCCATGAGCTGCTGGGCGACCTCACCCACCTGCTCGAGCACCTCACGCGGCTCGAGCCCGGACGCCGAGCGGACGGCCAGACCGGTGGCGATCCGCCGCTTGAGACCTGCGACGCGCACCATGAAGAACTCGTCGAGGTTGTTGGAGAAGATGGCCAGGAACTTCACCCGTTCGAGGAGCGGCACCTCCTCGTCCATGGCCAGCTGCAGGACCCGCTCGTTGAACTGCAGCCACGAGATCTCCCGCTCGAGAAAGCGGTCCGCGGGCAGCTGGCCAGGCTCCGTCGTGCGGACGAACTGTCCGTTGGCCCCCCGGGGCTGGAAGCCGCGGTGGGCCGGGATGGCGCTTGCGAGCGACCGCACGGAGGCGTCCGGGAACGGGGCGCTCTCGAGCTCGCGCCGTCTTGCGTTCGCGGTCATGCGGCTCATCGTTCCACGGCCCGGTGTACACCGTGTGAATACATCCGGTCGATCCCCCGGGTGGTGAAGCCGAGGTCCCCGTAGATCTTCAGCGCCGCGGGGTTGTCACCGTCGACGTAGAGGGTGACGTCCGACGCTCCCGCCCGCCTGAGGTGGTGCAGGCCGAGGAGGGTGACGGGCCGGCCGAGCCCCTTGCCCTGGTATGCCGGGTCGACCCCGACGACATAGACCTCACCTGTCCCGCGCGCGCGGTGGGTCTTGGTCCAGTGGAACGCGGCGATCGAGTCCTGCTGGTCGGTCGGCACGACGAGAAGGAATCCCGAGCTGTCGAACCAGGACTCGGTCATCCGCGCGTCGAGGTCGGCCCGGGTGAGCCGGCCCTGCTCGGCGTGGTGGCGAAACGCGGCCGCGTTGACCCGGAGCCACTCGGCCTCGTCGCGGCCCGGTTCAAAGGTGCGCACGGTCAGGCCGCCGGGTAGCACGGGCTGGTCCAGCAGCGCTTCGTCGGCGACGGATCGGCCGAGGAGGTACAGCTCACGGACCACCTCGAGGCCGCGGGCCTGCGCGAAGGCGGCCGCCCGCGGCAGGTCGCCGTGGGCCCAGACGCGGACCTGCGCGGGGAGTGACTCCAGGAGAGCCGTCCCGAGGCCCTGCCGCCGGGCCGCCGGCAGCACGACGAGCTCTGCGGCCCCGTCGCTGAGCTGGGCGTACCCGACAAGGTCCGGTCCGGCATACGCAAGGGCGTGAGCCGCCGCCGACCCGGGCCGCAGGTCGAGGAGGAACTGCTCGGAGAGGGGCGCGGGCCCGTCCGCGTCCGTGGCCGCCGCGACGAGCCGCAGGACGTCGGCCCGGGCGGGCTCTGACAGCTCCGTCGTCGTGGACAGCGTGGCGGGGCTCATGGGGAGATTCCACCACGCTCCCGCAGCTCCGAGTTTCCCCACTCTTCTCCAACTGGGGATGTGCTTGTCGCGTCCACGTCGTTCACAGCCGGTAGCCTGCGGGCGCTCAGTCAATCTTCGGTCAGCTAGGGAGCACCATGTCTGCAGCATCAAAGCGGCGCCTGATCGGCGCCTTTGCGGTGGGGGCCTGCGCCCTCGCGTGACCGCCGCGAGCGGTACGTCCGAGGCGGCCCGCAACGGGCCGACCATGGACATCCAGCTCCTGTCGTTCAACGACTTCCACGGAAACCTCGAGCCGCCGAGCGGGTCCTCGGGGAAGGTCGTCGTCTCCGACAGCTACCGAGAGGTGAAGAACCCTGACGGCACGTTCTCCGTCTCCGCGGACACCGTCAACGCCGGAGGGGTCGAGTACCTGGCCACTCACCTGAAGCAGGCTCGTGAAGGTCATCCGAACTCCCTCACGGTGGCCGCCGGGGACATCATCGGCGCCTCGCCGCTCCTGTCGGCGGCCTTCCACGACGAGCCGACCATCGAGGCGATGAACAACCTCGGCCTCGACGTCACGGCGGTGGGCAACCACGAGTTCGACGAGGGCTACAAGGAGCTGCAGCGCATGCAGAACGGCGGCTGCATCGACGACGGCGCCGGAGAGAACAACCAGAACTCCTGCGCCGCCCACCCGTTCAAGGGCGTGGACTTCGACTTCCTCGCGGCGAACGTGAAGTACGCCGGGACGAACAACACGATCCTGCCCAGCTATGCGATCAAGAACGTCCGGGGCGCCAAGATCGGTTTCATCGGCATGACGCTCAAGGACACGCCCGGCATCGTCACCGCCTCCGGGGTCGCCGGCCTCGAGTTCACCGACGAGGTCAGCACCGCGAACGCCCTCGTGCCGGTCCTGCGCAAGAAGGGTGTCAACGCCATCGTCGTCCTCATCCACCAGGGCGGCAGCCCCACCCGCACGGCGAGCTACGCAGGGGGAACCCACACCAAGGCGGCCACCGGGCTCGAGAACCGGTATGACGCCGCGTGCCAGGCCGGTGGTCAGCTCGACCCCAGCAGCCCGATCCTCCCCATCGCCAAAGGGCTCGACCCGGCCATCGACATGGTCGTCTCCGGGCACACGCACCAGCCCTACGTCTGCAACGTGCCGGACCCGGCCGGTCAGCCGCGGCTGGTGACCTCTGCGTCCTCCTTCGGTCGTCTGATCACGGAGACGAACCTCACCTACGACCGACGCACCAAGGACATCGTCCGGACCTCGGTCGCCGGCTCGAACATGGTGGTGACCCGTGACGTCCCCAAGGACGCCCGGGAGTCGGCGCTGATCGACCAGTACAAGACGCTCGTCAAGCCGATCGCCAGCAAGGTCATCGGGCAGGTCACCGCCGACGTGACCCGCGCGGGCAACCCGGCCGGCGAGTCGGCCCTCGGCGACCTGATCGCGGACGCCCAGCTCGCCGACCCGAGCACCGTCACCGCGGGCCAGACGCCGCAGATCGCCTTCATGAACCCCGGCGGGATCCGGGCCGACCTCACCTACGGCAACTCGCCCTACGGCGAGGCGCCGGGTGACGTGACGTTCGACGAGGCGTTCACCGTGCAGCCGTTCAACAACTATTTGGTGTCGATGACCCTCACCGGCCAGGACATCTACGACCTGCTCGCCCAGCAGGTCACCGGTAAGAACGCCAGCACGAAGAAGGTCCTTCAGGTCTCCGAGGGGTTCACCTACACCCTCGGGGCAGATGGGGCGGTGACCGGCAGCGTCATACTCAACGGGGTGGCCATCGACGAGGGGACGTCCTACCGGATCGTCACGAACAACTTCCTCTCCGACGGTGGTGACGGCTTCCCGGCCTTCACCAAGGGCGCCGTCAAGTACGTCGGCGGTCTGGACATCGACGCCTTCGCGAGCTACCTGTCCAAGCCGGGGGTGTCGCCCTACACCCCGGGCCCGACGGACCGCATCGCCGGGAGCCGGTAGTCCCCGGCCCGACGACAGGCGGAGTATGCCGGGTGCCCGCCACCCGGCATACCCCGTTTGTGCGCTGTGTCAGGGCCCGGGGTTGACGCGGCGTCGAGTGGGTTGACGCCCCGTGCAGACCGCGTCAACCGGCTCGACGCAACGTCAACCACCCGGAGTGGGCGACGGTCAGGCCTCGGCGCCGACTTCCAGCTCTCGGGCCCGCTCGGCGACGAAGCGGTAGCCGACGTTGCGGATGGTGCCGATCAGCGACTCGTGCTCGTTGCCGAGCTTGGCGCGCAGCCTCCGGATGTGGACGTCAACGGTGCGGGTGCCCCCGAAGTAGTCGTAGCCCCAGACCTCCTGGAGCAGCTGGGCCCGGCCGAAGACCCGGCCCGGGTGCTGGGCGAGGAACTTCAGCAGCTCGAACTCCTTGTAGGTCAGGTCGAGGACCCGGCCACGGACCCGCGCCGAGTAGGTGAACTCGTCGATGGTCAGCTCGCCCGCCCGGATCGGCCCGGTCTCCTCCTCGCCGGCGTCGGAGCGGGTCATGGCCAGCCGCAGCCGGGCGTCGACCTCCGCGGGGCCGGCGCGCTCGAGCAGGACGTCGTCGAGCCCCCACTCGCTCGTGAGGCCGGCCAGCCCGCCCTCGGTCAGGACGGCCATGAGGGGACTCGACAGGCCGGTGGCCCGCAGCACGCGGCACAGCGACCTGGCCTGGGCCAGGTCGGTGCGGGCGTCGACGATGACCACGTCGCCGGATGGCGCGTCCACCAGCGCGGTCGCCTCGGCCGGCAGGATGCGGACCTGGTGGCTGAGCAGGCCGAGCGCCGGCAGGACCTCGGCGCTGGGAGCCAGCGCGTTGGTCAGCAGCAGCAGGTGGGCCATCCGTCGAGGATAATCGAGCGGTGCTCGTGCCGACCGGGTCGTCTGCAGCGTGAGACCTTCGCTGAGGCCGCTCCGGGAGGTCGCCGCACGGTCCGTCCACAGCGAGAGGAACCACCCGACATGCCGTCCCCCCAGGCCAGCGCCCCACTCGTCACCGTCCGCTACTGGGCGGGTGCCCGCGCCGCCGCCGGGGTCGGGTCGGACGAGGTGGCCGGTGACTCGGTCGCGGCCGTCGCGGCGGCCGTCGCGGAGCTCCACCCGGCGCTGGGTCCCGTCCTGGCCGTGGCATCCTTCCTCCTCGACGGCGCAGCGGCCCGGCCGGAGGACCCGGTCCCGATGGGAGCCACGGTCGAGATTCTCCCGCCCTTCGCCGGGGGGTGATGCGAGGATGCCTGACGTGCTCCACGACGACGACGGCCAGGCCGCCGCCCTGTCGTCCGGGGAGCCCGTCCAGCCCACCACGCGGGCCGGCCGCCGTGCCGCGCGTGAGGCAGCGCGCCGCGACGGCTCCAGTCCGGAGACGCTCGCACCCACTCGCCCCTCGGTCACGCTCGCGACCGTTGTGCTGGCGCTCCTCGTCGCCGTCTCCGCCGCCTCCGGGCAGCCGCAGACCGGGCTGGCGCTCGCTGCCATCGGGGTCGTCCTCGCGTGGGGCTGGCCGGTCATGCTCGGAGCACCGAGCCCGTCCGTCGCCTCCGTCGTCATCGGCCTGGGCGCGGTCGCCATCGCCGGCACCGCGGGCCTGACCCGCACGGAGCCCTTCCTGCGCTGGGTCGCCGTCGCCGTGGCGGTCAGCGTCATCGCCGGCTTCTTCGCCCAGCTCCTGCGTCGGGACGGGCGGCTCCGGCTGACCCAGGGCGCGGCGACGACGGTCTCCGGCCTGGCCCTTGCCGCGGCCGGGGCTCCGCTCGCCGTGCTCCCGGCCTACCGGCTGGGCGGCCACTACGTCCTGGCCGCCGGTGCGGCCCTCGCCCTCGCCGCCCTCGCCGAGCTCCCCGGCCGGTGGTCCGGTGGACATCGCTGGAGGCTCGCCGTCGTCGTCGCGTCCGGCGCCGCGGGCTCGGTCGGCGTCTCCGCCGCCGTGGACGGCATACCCGTCGTGGCGGCCGTTCTCCTCGGCGTGCTCGTCGCGGCCATCTCGCACGCCCTGCGGCGGGTCCTCACGGCGCTTCCGGGGGCGGGCGCCCTCCGGGCGCGGATGGCCGTGGCAGCCGCGTCGGTGCTCGTCGTGGGGGTCGTCGTCTACCTCCTCACCCGGCTGTATGCCGCTCAGCCGTCCTGAGCACGCCGGCGTCAGCTGAGCCTGACGACGAGCCGGCGAGGGCGCGTCCGGGAGGCGGTTGCAAGGTCCTGCGACGAGCAAAGGGTCACGGGCCAGGCTACGATCCTGTCGTGCTGACCAACCGCCCGGGCGCGCCCTGATGTTCGAGCTCGACATCACCCTGCCCGAGCGCCTGCGCCCACTGGCCTGGCTCATCGGGCGGTGGGAGGGGGCCGGGGTCGTCGGCTACCCCACGATCGAGTCGGTCAACTTCGGGCAAGAAGTCGTCTGCTCGCACGACGGCCGGGGCTTTCTCGAGTGGCACAGCCACACCTGGCTGCTCGACGCCGCCAGCGGGGAGCGGGTCCGTCCCCTCGCCACCGAGCTGGGCTTCTGGCGCCCGGCGGAGGACGGCACCGAGGTCGAGCTGCTGCTGGCGCATCCGACCGGCGTGATCGAGATGTACCACGGGAGCATGGAGCCGGCGAAGATCTCGGTCCGGACCGACAGCGTCTTGCGCAGCTCCACCGCCAAGGAGTACAACGCCGGAAGCCGGCTCTACGGCCTCGTGGAGTCGCAGCTCATGTGGGTCATGGACATGGCCGCCGTGGGCCAGGAGCTGCAGAGCCACGTCTCGGCCCAGCTCAAGCGGGTGGGGTGAGCGGTCGTGGAGGTGGTTGCCGACCCCGCACCGCCGCGGTCGCGGGCTACCCTTTGCCGTGATGAGTGATCTCGGTTCGGCCCTGCGGGCCCGGGGCATGCGGCTGACACCCCAGCGCCGCCGGGTCATGGCTGCCCTGTCGCAGCTCGAGCACGGGACGCCGGACGCCATCGCGGCCAAGGTCGGTGGCGACGGCGGTTCGCCCCTTCCCCTGTCGACGATCTACCGGGGGCTCGAGGCCCTCGAGGAGCTCGGCGTCGTCTCGCACACCCACCTCGACCACCGGGCCCCGACCTACCACCTGGCCGACCACGCCACCCACATCCACCTCGTCTGCCTCGGCTGCGGGTCCATCAGCGAGACTCCGGTCGGGGTGGCCGCCGGCTTCGCCGGGAATCTTCGCGACGCCGCGGGCTTTGAAGCAGACGTGACCCACATGGCAGTCCACGGATGGTGCGACCTGTGCTCGGCGAACCGCCCATGACGGCGACCCTCGCCTCGCCGTTGCTCGACCGGCCGGGAGCCGTCGCCGGGGAGGGCGTCGACCACCCCGTGGCGGCACACTACGGCGACCCGATGCGGGAGCAGCGGCTCCTCGTCGAGCGGCTGGCCGCGGTCGACCTGTCGCACCGCCCGGTGCTCACCGTGACCGGGGCCGACCGGATCTCGTGGCTGCACTCCCTGACGACGCAGCAGCTCACGGGCCTGGCTCCTCGGACGTCTCGCGAGTCGCTCATCCTCAGTCCCAAGGGCCACATCGAGCACAACCTCCATCTCGTGGACGACGGCGCCACGACGTGGGTCACCACCGAGCCGGGCGCGAGCGAGGCACTCCTCGCCTGGCTCGAGTCGATGCGCTTCATGCTGCGGGTCGAGGTCGCCGACGTGAGCGCGGAGTATGCCGTGCTCGGCGAGCCGCACGCCGCGGAGTCAGTTGAGGGGGAGCCACTGGCCTGGCGCGACCCGTGGCCGGACCTCGTCGGCGACACCACGGCATACGGGCCGGAGAATGACCACCCGGGCGCGGAGCGGCGCTGGCGCGAGCTCATCGTCCCTCGCGCCGATCTCGTTGCAGCCGTGGGGGATCGGCCGCTGGCCGGCATGTGGGCCGCGGAGGCGCTGCGCGTCGCTGCGTGGCGGCCACGGCTCGGGTTCGAGACCGACCACCGCACGATCGTGCACGAGGTCGACTGGCTGAGGACCGCCGTCCACCTGCACAAGGGCTGTTACCGCGGCCAGGAGACCGTGGCCAGGGTGCACAACCTCGGCCGCCCCCCGAGGCGGCTGACCTTCCTGCACCTCGACGGGTCGGGCCACGTGTTGCCGGCCCGCGGGAGCGAGATCGCGCTCGAGGGCCGGGCCGTCGGCTTCCTCACCTCCGTCGGCCGGCACTACGAGGACGGCCCGATCGGGCTGGCCCTGCTCAAGCGCAACCTCCCGGCCGACGCCGTGCTCACCGTCGACGGGCTCCAGGCGGCGCAGGAAGTCATCGTCGCGCCCTGACCTGCGGCGTCGACCGCCGCGCTGACATCATCGAAGCATGGCCGCTCACATCACGAAGCACGGGCGCTTGACCGCTGGTCGCAGCCACAGCACAGCGTCGACCACCCTTATCACCGTGGCCCCCACAGGGGCGGAGAGCGCCAAGGCCGACGTGCCGCAGCTGCCGACCACCCTGGACGAGCTGGTCGAGACCGCGGTGCTCTGCGAGCAGGCCGGCGCCTCGTTGATCCACCTGCACATCCGGGACGGTGAGCACCGGCCGACCCTCGACCGCGGGCTGCTCCGGGCCAGCGTCGAGGCGGTCCGCGAGTCGAGCGACCTCATCGTGCAGCTCTCCACCGGCGGCAGCGTGCATGACCCCCTCGAGCAGCGACTCACGGTGCTCGACGCCGAGCCGGACTCCTGCTCACTGACCTGCGGCACGACGAACTTCGGCGACGACGTCTTCGTCAACCCGTGGCCCTTCGTCGTCGAGCTCTACCGGCAGAGCATCGAGCGCGAGATCGTCCCGGAGTTCGAGCTCTTCGACCTCGGTCACGTCCAGGCCCTGCGGCGGCTGCTGGGGCAGGAGGGGCTGCCCTTCGGCGGCAAGGTGCACGTCGACCTCGTGACGGGAGTGCCGGGAGGTATGCCGGGCAGCCCGGCTGCGCTCCTGGCGGCGGTCGCGCTGCTTCCGGAGGAGGTGACGAGCTGGTCGGCGACCGGGATCGGGCGCACCCACCTGCCGATCCTCGCCACCGCGCTCGGCGCCGGGGGCCACCTGAGGGTCGGGATGGAGGACAACCTCATCTTTGCCAAGGGGCGCCCCGTGCAGCACAACGAGGAGCTCGTCGCCCGCGCGGCGCAGATCGCGACGGTGCTGCAACGCCCGCCGATGTCGACCGCGCAGGCCCGAGAGCTGCTCAACGTCAAGCGCCGCCACGCCTCCTGAGGCGCCCACCCACTCGGGCGCTTTCGTGGGTCCGAGGTGGCCTGCTTCCTGCGGCGTCGTCGCCCATGGCGTCCAGAGCTTCGGCGGCCCGTCGACCTGGACGGCCGCTGGCTCGGTCTCTCGGCCGGGGACGAACGACGGGAGCGAAGCCGCCTTCGGTATGCCGGCGAGCGTGAGTCGCGGAACCGGTCCCGTCATTCGTCCCCGGGCCGTCCCCCGGGTCGTCCCTGGGCTCGTCCCCCGGGTCGTCTGCGGCGCGGCTGCAAGGTGCCGCGGTAGGTGAGCGGTGATCCGGCATACCGGTGGTGCCGCATCCGTTCGGACGCTTCCCGGATGTGTTCATCGTCACGCTGGCCGCAGTTTGCAATCTGCTAACTATAGCAAGCATCATGGAGGTATGAGCAAGCTGACCGCGCCCGACCTGGGAGCCTTTCTGCGCGAGCAGCGACAGTCCGCCCGGCTCTCGCTGCGCCAGCTCTCGGACCTGGCCGGCATCTCCAACCCCTACCTCTCGCAGATCGAGCGGGGACTGAAGCGGCCCAGCGCCGAGATCCTCCAAGGGCTCGCCCGGGGTCTTCAGGTCTCGGCCGAGACGCTCTACGTGCACGCCGGCATCCTCGACGAGGCCTCGCCGCCCTCGTCGGACGGGACCGGGGTGCTCGACGCCATCTGCGCGGACCCGCAGCTGACCGACCGGCAGCGCGCGGTCCTCGCCGACGTGTACGCGTCGTTCGTCGGCACCGTCGGCACCGACGACGGCGCCGCCGCCCGCACCGCCCGCGCCGCCCGCACCCTCGGCACTGGCGACGGCGACGCCGCCCGCACCGCCCGGAAGACCGTTCCCAACGTCGCGCCGCGCCAGCGGACCACCAAGCAACCGCGACAGCAACCGCAGAAGTAACAGAAGGAGCACTGTGATGGCATTTGTCCAGGAACTGAGGAAGACCGTCTCGGAGGCCAGCCCCGTCCTCGCCGCCGTCGGGGTGACCGACCTTGCGATCGAGAAGGTCCGCCACGCCCGCACCCAGGCC
>JAABVA010003007.1_pt1 | contig 16340 bp, 22 predicted proteins | sample 5560331 | NCBI WGS metagenome assembly JAABVA01 (sample SAMN12812661, study PRJNA571458) | rock metagenome | isolation source: Antarctica rocks | place: Antarctica: Victoria Land, Mt New Zealand sud | collected 2016-01-07 | reverse complement strand
AGAGGACACAAGACTGTGCAACGCTACTGAAAAAGGGCAGACTACTCTGACTGTCACCAGGGAGTCTCCCTGGGAAGCAGGGACCAGCTCAATGCTTGACAGGGCTATGCTGTGGAATGAAGCAGCCAATCTAATCCATATGCATGTCAGACAGCAGGGCTTCATGCCTACCTGGTGTCTGGGGGAAGGAACCAATGGAAGATGTGGGGAAGGCGTGTGTCTTGATCTGCTGGGTGATACGGTCAGCAAACTTGGCAGAGCGGCTGAACTTGCTCTTCTCAATGTCTGACACTGGGTTTCCTGTGCAAACGAAGACAAGAATCAGCACCTTACAGGATGCACAACTTGGCTTGTCGCAAGACAGAAGATGCTAGCAGCTTTACATGCAGCAAACGTGCTGCTTGCAGAAGAGATCGGGCAAGTAGCCCGAGTCACAGACAACAAGCCTTGACTCAGTCTGTGATTGGCCTGTTTGCCTGATCTCTTCTGCAAGCAGCATGCTTGCTGCATGTAAAGCTGCTGGCATACTCAGAGAAGACCAACATGTGATAAGGCAGTGATGCTGCTTGGTTCAAATGCAACAAGTTCCACAGTTGACTAGCATATACAACTCATACAACAAATTCACGCAAAACGTCAAGATCCTCACCAACATCAGGTAGACCAGCCTTGATCTGGTCATCCTTCAGAGTAGGTGCATCCTTGGCAGCCTTCACAATCTCATGCAGCTTCTGTGTGGCAAAGGAAAGGCGACCAGCAATGCTAGCCTCAACGTTCTTCTCCAGCTCCTTGTCATATGGCAGGTACTGTAGGGACACGCTTGACTGCACGCTGATGTTCTTGATGCCCTGCAATCCATGACGCATCAATCAACATGAGCAAGCTGTCACCATGTACTGTTGGAATAGGCATAAACATTCACTGTAACTTCGTACCAGGCATATCAACAGGTGATGTCAACATTGCACTAAATTCAACCCACACAACAGGTAGTTGACCAGTAGCGCATAGCAGTATAGTGCACAAGCACACATAGTCTCAGTGTGCAAAATAATCACCTTCTTGTGCAGAGAAGCAACCAGTGCAGCAGGTACAACACCATCAGACCAGACAGATCGGCCATCAACAACACCAGCACCCAATCTCTTGTCACTGGGGAAGCCATGCTTCTCCACCAGGTCCAAGGTCTTGGAGGCCACTGCAGACCCTGGCACACCCAGGAAGTCCAGAGAGATGGCTTGCACTGGCAACCTGCAATGGCAGCAGGGTTGAGACCCAAACACTTGCCGCAAAATGTAAGCAGCTTATTCCTTAGTCGCAGCAGGTGTTCTTGCAGCAGGTGTTCTTACAGTAGGTGTTAAGGCTCCTGACACAAAACAATAAACCAAATGTCTGCACAGTGATTGCAGCCTGCACCACTTGCAACGCAGACAGGCCAGCCATTACAAGCAGAAGCTCTAGATAGCTAAATTGGACTGCACATCATGTCTACCAGAATAAACCAGGCTCCAATAACACAATTGAATGAAGGCAGCAAATGATGGGAGACTCACTTGACAGTCCATGAGTAGGCAGCACCAATGTCATCATAGTAGGTGACCAGGTTGATGAACAGGCCAGACTTCTCAAACTCTGCAAAGGTGGTCTTGAAGTCTGACTCCAAGGAGGCAGCATCAGCAATGGTCAAGATGGGCTCATGGATCTGAACCTCAGTGACACCGAGAGCCTTAAGCTCCTTCAGGACCTGGGAGTAGGCAGGAAGCAGGCGCTTGACCATCTCAGAGCGAGACACTCCCTCCATCTTACTCAGGCCAACAAGGGTGTTGGGACCTGCATGAGATCCAACCAATTGAGCTCCCACAGCCAAAGCAGGCTTTCAATGCTTGCGTATGTGCCAGTAAGGAGGCTTGTGCTTGTACAATTCAACTAAAGCTAGCTTGCATGACTGGTGCATCCACATACAAGAACTTTGGCTTGTGCATATTACAAAAGGTCAGAGTTTAGGATTTTGGTCAAAACCTGATGCAAAACACAGAGAAACATGTAACAGCAGCAGGCAGATTCTGGCAAACACATACCAATGATGATGGGAATAGCGGACTCCTTGCCAATAGTCTCTTGACCGCGCTTGACCTGGCAGAGATAGAATCAAAGAGAAGTGAGGAACAGCAGTCATATTCAGTCACTCAGTAAAGAGTGCAAGCAAGGTCACGCAATTCAGGCAGGCATTGTGCAAACAGAGATACTGGGCAATGCACATTACAACTGGCTGATGAAGCGTAGTACCACCGACGCCAAGCAGCTTCCCTGAAGACCCAGCTGAACATTGAGAGTGAAACTCTCAGCTAGCTCAGTAACGAAGCAGCTCTATCAACTGAAGATGTCTCAAATAAGAGACTGAAGCTGCGAGCGTTGGGGTTTGTGTCAGCATCACTGGATGACCCTGCAGGCTAAAGACTAGCACCACGATGTCATTTGCCGATGCAAACATGTGAACAAAACAAAATCGTTCCAGTGAAACTGCACCATACACACTGAACGGCAGACATACAGATAGAGAAGCACACATATGTGAACGGCTCGTAAACAAGGCAATGGCTGCTGCTTTCTTCCCTGAATCTCAACTGGGCAATAAGGGAATCGAACCCTTAGCCTTCTCACAAATGTGAGTGCTCTACCAATTGAGCTAACTGTCCCAAGTTTGGGGTGGAAGCAGCAACACAGCCATTGCCTTTGACAGATAAAAAAGCCACAGCATGCACAGGTTGCCAAGACACATGCTTGGGTGCATACCTTGTTCAAATAGCTCTCAAAGTCAGGCTTGGGCTGGCTGCTTTCATTGAACTCAGGAACCTACAATCAAAGAGGTCTCAGCAATTGCCTGCAGTTATCTGCTCTGCACACAAACAAAGAGCCTGATAGGGAGTCAGAAACCCAGTAGGTGACAAACGGCCTCACCATGTAGTGATAGTTGGTGTCGAAAAACTTTGACATATCCAGAGCGACTGCACCCTCGGTACCACGAGCCATGGCGAAGTAAAGGTCGTAGCCGAACAGCTTTGAGTAACGAGCTGGAGCCAAACCCAAGGCAAAGATCCAGTCCAGCACCTGGTCGTACAGGGTGCCGTCGAGGCCGACCTTGGTAATGCCTGCCGCAAATATTACAGCAGGTGAGCGGCAGGTGGTGGCAGCGTTAATAGGATTGACAACGAAGCTACAATGTCAATACTCACCAGCCTTGGCCTGTAGCTGCCATGCATCTTTCTCAGTCTGGTCGTTGACCTTCAGGAGCTCGTCCAAGCTCAACTGCTTCTTCCAGTAGCTGCATAGACAAAACGTTTCGTCGTCTGCAATGTGCAATTTGCATCCAGAAGGCCAGCCGTTACGGTGAACGATGCAGCAACGGGCAGCATTCAAAAAGAAAGAGCAAATGCAAACCTCTCTAGAGCCTTCTTCATCTCCCTGTTGGGCCCAATCCTGGGAAACCCGATAGTACCGGTGGTAATGCTTGAGCTTGACATATTGTCAGCCTACGCAGTAAGACACAGACTTTGGATCAGTGACTATCGTTGCCAGGATATAAGGCAGACGGGAACGCAGGCAGCAATAAGGCACCACAGATAGCAAACGTACTGTGTCACAACCAGATAAATGTTCGACCAATTTGGGTTGCTTAGGATTTGCTTGTTGAGCGAAGATGCCAAGTTGTTGAGTCGCAGCAAGGCGGCGAAGGCTTAAAGTACGCGCCAATGTTACGATCGTGCAGTACGGACAGCGTCACAGCGTGGCAGTCTCACAGCGTGGCATCGTGGCCAATCGTCGAAGCAGATTGAGGATCCTGACCACATGGCATTGCTGTAAGCGTTTGTGCCCGAGCTCAATGGCTTTAGCAGACAGTTGCATGCAGCACTCATGAGAGCATTGATCAGTTGGATAAGATCCAGTAACAGCCCTGATTTGATGCACAAGCAAATTTTAATGCATATGCTCATTCCTGCTGACACCCAAATTTTGTGAGAATCCTTCTTGACTGGACCAGGTGCACTGATTTCTCTGACGTTTGTTTGTGACTGTCTTGTGTCAATTAAGCCAGTACTGCAGAGCAGACGTGCAGTGTCCATAAGTTTCGGGCAATGCAGACAGCCTCTCAAGCAAGAGCAGCCAGCACAGTTTGCACAGCCATCCAGCATCATTGCCATCATTGGGATCAGCCAATCGACAGTGCAGCTGCATATATAAACCCTGTGCCTCGGCTCGTGTGGTATGTCAACATGAATCGATAGACTCAAGATACAAAGCTACCAACATCAAAACGCATTCATCCAGCGCACACTTGATGTTATGCTGCGCTCCCCGGTTGTCAGATCAATGTCCTGCTGACCGTACTGTGCTGGAATGTTGTCCCTGCTGCTTCTGTCCCCTGGGAAGCTTTTGGAGCCGGCATACTTCTGCAGGAATTCTTCAAGCGCCTCAGCGTTACCACTGGCAGCCTGATCCTCCAGCATCTGCATCTCAGGCAAAGCATAGTAATGCTGACTTGTGTGTGCTTGTATGTACACTTGTGCATGCTTGTGTGCACAGAAGGGAGTTAGCATGGTCATTGCCCACATGCTCCAAATGATACCACACCACTGATATATTGCATGCAGAATCTACTGTTGACCAGCCAGCATCCAGGGCATGAGCTTGCAAATGTGTTTGGGCCCATTTGCTTACCTTGAGGGCCTTCAACTTGCTCTGATTTTGAGCAAAGAGCAGACTGACATCAGTGAGAGGGGTAGCAGCGCCGCCTTGGCCTCTCAGGGGCACTGCAATGGCCTCTGCTTGCAGCTCCCCATCTCCCTCTTCTTCACCTGGATGGCTGGTTTCTGCTGCAGGTGCACCTGCACATCAGATGTTTGGTCAACAGCGGCAAGCCGGCAGCAACCTTGACGCAATCTCGTGGCATGCTGGGAGTCGCGACTGGCGTCCAAAGCATCATTTGCAAGTGCATATGCCCATGCTATGTCAGCTGGCTGTTGTGATTTACACATCTTGTTGCATGCTTGCTTGCTTGCTGTAGGATTTGACATGACACATGGCACCTTTTGCCCGCCGACGACAGATGTCACATGTGCAAAGCTTGTTCATTTGTAGTTGACTTCAGCAATAGCAGACACTACACTGACCTGCAGGCCTGTGGCTGGCAGCAGACTGGCGCAGAGAGGGCGGGGCTGGAGCAGGGCGACCCTTGGGGTAGATGAGGGTGCTTTCAGCGGCCATGGACTGGTCAAGCCCGGAGTCCAGGGCTGGTTGCCAACCCCCTCCTAGCCCAGACCCAAGCCTACAATTGCATCAGCGTGATGGCTTTGTGATCTTGCAGGGGTACATGCTGACAGACCCTGGCCCAGCAAGTGTTTCATGAACAAAGCGCCTGCTTGACCCTGAAGGCTTTGTGAAGCAGGATGAGTGGAGGAATAGTGGGGGACATATGACATACCTGTTGCATGGCATACCTGTTGCATGTAACCCTGCAGTGCCCAGGCATGCTGACTGCAGGATGATATAAGGCTGTCAGGTGTTACTGAGCATGTGCAACAATCACTATCTCAAGATTAGGCAACACTTCTGCATTCTGACGACACTTGACATGGCGTTCATGTGAGGTCTTTTTATTTGTTTTGTAAAGGATTCTTTTTTTAATCTGGACCACTCTAATCAGCTTGACTGACAGCCACAGAAGCCAAAAGTGTAGCAGCTGAGACAACAGTTCACAGCACAAGCCGGAATTTTCCCCCTTGCAGGACCATACAAGTCGTGTTGGGTGACCCACCTGTCCAGAGCAGATGAGCCAGAGCTGAGGGGCCGCCTGAAGACCGCAGAATCCCTGAGCGATGCGCCATAGTCACCAGGGTTTGTAGCACTCCACATGGCCAGGCCAGAGGGCATTGGGGGCTCTGCGCCACTGTAGTGTGATGCATTTGATCTTGGCCTGCAGCACAGGCAAAACTCAAAAGTCAGCGCGTTCATCACAGGGCTCAAAGGTCAGCGCGCTCATTACAGAGCTTTGACCCAACGGCATGCAGCGTGCTTCAGTGAGCACCAGCAGGTTGATGTAGGCTCAACTTCATGCTTGATCTGGTCTGATCTTATCTCTTGTGATCTGACCCAGACCCAGATGTGCAAGCCATGCTTGAACGCTGGCTGTTCCATCACGACCAGCTCATTCAGGCAGGAACAAAGTTTCCCTTCCTTCTTCAAAATCAGTGAGCATAACGTCCATTTTGTACAGCGTCATGTCCTGAACAGTACGGAGAAGTAATGAGCTATACCTAGACATACCAAGGCCAGGCAGGGGGTCATACTCCCTTGTGGTCTGAGCCTCCTGGAAGGGCAGACCTGCCAGCTGGTTGACTTGGGTGTACTGAGCAATGGCACGCTCTGCCTGCTGCTGAGCTGCAGCTTGTCTGACTGCAGCTGCTTCAGCCCGGGCAGCACTGCTCTCCTGCTCTGCATGCTGTGCCCTCCGGTTCAGTTCGGCCACCTCAGCTTGCTGCAGCCACACCATGGTTGCGTGATCATTACAATACCAACCTCTGGTCAAAGTGACTAGCCAAGCTGGACGAGCCATGCCAACCTGCCGACCTTAGGTTACTACTGTTGATAAACCCTCAACTTGACGTAGGTTTTAATCAGATGCTGAGGGACCCCAAGGGCAACATCGAAGGTGAGTCGTGTTCTAAATGAGGCTGCCTGCACCCTGTGATTCAACAGATGCAGCAGCAGGTGTGTGTTGATGCGACGCACACGATGAGCCGAGCATGGTATAGTGTGCTGTTGAGCAATGCATTGCAAGCTCAGCTTCAACAAATCGGCACTGCTCATGCAACTCAGTGGCAAGCCCTGAAGTGTGTCATGATGGGGCAATCCAGGTGATGACCTGTCGCTCTATTGCAGCCCTCATTTTGGCAGCTTCAGCCACCATCTCAGCTCTGAACTGTTCCAACTGAGCTGCTGCGGCGTGCCTGGATGCCATCATTGCAGAACCGTTGGCAGCCTCAGCCAGACCCGCCAGCGCTGCATCAAACAGGACAACCTAGAACAGTGTGCATCTGATCACAGCATGGTGCCCTTCATGCCACACACGAGACAACAGCAGGCAGTGCAACAGCGTGAGACAACTTGGAAGTCTGCATGAACAATGCATCGATCAGATATCTGATCAAAGCATGGTGCCCTGCATGCCATACATGGAACAACAGCAGGTAGTGCAACAGCGTGAGACAACCTGCCAGGACTGTGTACTTGAGTGTATGCTGCAGTCAGAGCATCAAGACAGTGCCAACTAACAGCGCCAAACAGTCGCCACCTTTGTAATCTGGGGATAAGCAATGGTAGGGAACATGAGTGCAATGTGTCACCACAGGACTGTACGTCCCTGACCCTAGGGGGGAAAAATGTGTGTAATAAATACGAATGAATGAATGAATGAATGAATGAATGAAAGAATGAATGAATGCATGAATGAATGCATGAATGGATGCATGAATGAGTGAGTGATCGAACAAACGAATGATTGAACAAACGAACGCAGATACAAATGAATGAATGTGTCACCTTGTCCTGCAAAGGGCATTTGCTGAGCACCGCTTGTGCCAGGCTGCATGGGACCTGCACTCAGGGCTGCTGCCAACTGTCCTGGATTCAAGCTGCTTTGCATTTGCCCATAGCCTGACTGCCCAAATGAACCAGTATTGCTGCTGTTACCTGGTGCAGCGTTGCCAGCCTGGTTGCTTGCTGGGGCGCTATCCCGGCTGCTCCCCCTGCCTTGTTGCTGGTCTGCCTGGTTTGCTGGCCGCTGAGATTGGTCTGATGCATTGTTGGTGGGCTGGCGCTGTAGCTGGTCTCCTGCATTGCTGGCTGAGGCGGCAAGGGTGCTGGCCCGCTTGTTCAGAGGCTGTTTGCCCTTTACATTTGCCCAAGCCTGCTGGACTTGTTGATTTGCCTGTAGAGGAGCAAACAGCTGGAAGCTGCTCTGGCAACACTGCCCAGGCATGACAATGAGATAACAGCAAGGCAAATGTGTCTGAAACCAACACCCAGGCTGCATGACATCGACTTACATAGTGTTATCACGTGCAGATCTTTGTGTTTCACCAGGACAATCACTGACATCAGGTCAATCAGTGAGGGTGAATCTGTGGTGTATCTGTGGTGAAATCATGTCTGTACGGCTCCAGTGCCTTGAAACTTCACGCTTCATTGCCTAGTGTGGAGCACGTTTTGACTGACAGCGGCATGACAGACATCAGAACATGCATGCAAGGGGTTTGTGAGAGCTGTGATGGTGCATGCAGTGCGTTCACAGTTTCCAACTCTGCCGGTCAGGCTCACCCCAGACTCAGCAGCCCTCTTGGCCTTTTCAGCTTCCTTCTCCTCAGCGAACTGCTGCTTCAGCCTCTCCTGCTCAGCCTGCAGGCGGGCCTGCTCCCGTGCATCCTCTTCTTTCTCCCGTCTCTGCTGCTCGTCCTGCGGTGTGGTCAAACAGCTTTGCATCAGTCTGGTGGCCTAACTGAAGACTAACAGCACAACAATCATCATACGTCTTATGACCAATGCATTTGCATTCCTGTGGGAGTTCATCTGCCTGATACGTTTTTGGCCGGAAGCTGAACAGTCTCACGCCTAATACATGCATCAAAGCCCGTTTCTACTGCAACATCGTGGCAATGATAGCTTGGACCAAGGCAGACATGAGTATTGTCAGTGCTGAGCAAATGCCACACAGAATGAAGCTGTGTCCTCTGATATGGCAACTGGGCATGTGGAATACCTTAACCCGCTTCTTGTCCTCAATCTGCTTCTTGAGCTCGTCCTGCAGCTGAGAAGCCTGCTGCTGCTTTGCGGCAATCTCCTCGGGCTGCATGTTGGCCTTGTCACTCCTGAAGTATACCTGCAATGCATGGAAGTCCTCAGTCAAGGTACGAACCCATCTTCAACAGAGCGCACACAGCATGACAGGCTGGCCAGTGTAATGTATGTATACTACACTTTGCATGTGCCTGAAAGGCCAGCTGTGCCATGCAGTTGGAGTCAAAACAGCAGATGTGGCCAAACCACAGCATATCATTTGCCCTGGCACCTTCAAGATATCACAAGAAAAAACCCATCAGATGTCAAACTGCTCACTACACCAGACAGTAATACTGTGCAGGCATGGTAGCTGTAGATATAAATGCATACCAGCAAATGACCCGATGTCAGCCAAAGTGTCTGTGTTGTAAGCAAAGCAGGCCGAATCAACTTCATGCGCAGCAGGCAGCTGTAAGATGAAAGTGGCACATGCAAGCTGTCAAGAAACAGATGAATACCTCCGCCCTCTGAGGTAGCTTGTTTTGTCCCAGGCCAACCACAGACGCAGCTCCTGTTCCCTGGCTGCCCTGAGCTGGGGGTGGCGTCTGACCCCTGCTGGGGTTTGGTCCCGCACCCCGTCCATACTCCCCAGCCCCCCTCCTACCCATGCCAAACTCTGGCCCTTGTGTGTCATTGGGCGTGCCTTGCTGGGAACTCCCATATGGCTCCAGCGGCCTTCTGCCAGCTGCTGAACCCGAACCTGATTGCTGGTCTTTGAAGCTGCCCCTATCTTGATATGGCCCTGGCCGGTCAGCAGGGGCTGTTGAGCGCTGCTGCCCTGGGGGCTGCTGATAAAGCCTAGGGTCAGACTGCTGCCTCTGGGGATTGGTATAGGACTCCTGCTGATAGCTGCTGGGTGGCTGTTGTGGAGGCGGAGCCTGTCTGTTGTACTGGTCATAGCTGGAGTAAGGGTCTGCTGGGCGCTGTTGGGGTGCAGCACTCTGGCTTGGGGGCTGCTGCTGCTGCTGCTGCTGTGCATGCATCTGCAGCATGGCAGTCAGTCCTTTCACTTGACATTATAAATAAAACAGTGGAGTTGGTGATGATTTTCCTTCTGAGAAGCCTGCATGGGCCACCGGCATGCCGACAGTATTGCATGTTTGCACACAACTTCACTGCAGTATTGCAACATATGACAAGGTGCTGCACATGCTGTTGCCTGCTTTGCCGGTGCTTGCATGCCCAGTAAGTTTCAGCATTAGGGAGCTAGCTTATTGTAGGCTGTTACTTTGCTCAAGGCCTTAGGTTCTGAAGCTCGTCGGCGATGACGCTCTTTCTGCTGTCATCACCTGATACAGGTCACTGATTGGCTGCCCAGTAGGGGACTGATGAGGGGCGCCACCTCCTCCCCGCCCCCAGGGATCATACCTAGCAGCCTCCCTGTGCACCTTGAGGTCTTCCTGCAGCCGGTCAGCTCTTTCCTTCTTCCTGGCCTCCTCCCGAGACTTCATCTGGGCTTCAAGCTCTGCCCTGCGATGCTGCTGGACTAAGAGTGACCGCATGTGTAAGTCTTTCTGACAGTGATGCAAAACAAGGATATGCTGAGCATGCAATGCCACTAGCTCAAATCATGACATGCAGCATGACTGCCTAGTGGTTGACACAGGTCAGGGGAACTATCATGTGGTGTGCTGCTAGATCCAGGGACTTGTGTGTTTGGATGCAGGACATCATGATTGTAACCATCACGGGCATTCATAGCATGCAAAGCAGATACGCCTATTGCTGCAGCATGGTGTGCTCAGGTCCAGTAGGAGCGAACTGAGCATGCGCAGCTGTTCCTTGCCAACAATGCACATTGGGTGCAAGCTGCAGGACAGTACCGATATGCAGCCTTCTTGGCATCTGCTGCTGACGGGGACTGTGGTGACAATGGCTGTGCACTGAAGCTCCCATAGTCCCTGTTTCCAGCTGCGGCAGCAGACCTACTGGGATCAGCGTAAGCCCTGCTACTGTCTGGGTATCCCCTGGGCGAGTCTGCATTGCCCCTGCCATACTCTGAGGGTTGTGTATAGCCCTGCTGTGAGTTCCCCTGAGCAGGCGCCTGATAACTGTACTGTGGGCCAGCATTTTGCAACTGCCGACCTTGTTGAGGGGCTTCCTGTTGCTGGGCCGGCTGCCGGTAGTCTGGAATCCCAGGCGGCCTGCTGTATGCAGCTGGGTCAGGTCTGTACTGCTCGTTTGGGTTCTGAGGTGCTGAATCCCGGTATTGCATGTTGGAAGTGTAAGAGTCCCTGTTTGCTTGTGATGGGGGAAAGGAGGGGGCCCTGGGTGCTTGCATCCCTGCTGATGGCCTGCTTTGCTGATTGGCTGCCCCCTCAACCTGCAGTGCACCATCCTCATTCAGCATGATGTGTCGCTCCCTTATCTACGATGGCTTTGGTGGTTGGTGGCAGACGCAATGTTCAGCAACGACCTGTGCAGACATATGTCAGACAATGTACATGGAGATGGCATTGTCTCACCAGACCAGATGGTCTTGCCATGCGCTGGGCCAATAAGTCCTGAGACTGACGCAGGCTCTCTTGCCTCTCCATGCGCTTACGGTTTTCCTTCTCTGCTATCTGTGCTTGCAGCTCAGCAGCACCAGCCATGCATTGCTGTCTTTGCTCCTGCATTGCAAACACAGCAGGCACAGCTGCGGCTTACTCTGGAGGTATTGCGCAATGTTGCTGGAGGCTTTCAGCTTTCAGAGCTCTGCCAAGGGTTACACAGTAAAACAGGGATTTGTGCTGGCTTTTGATGGCATGAGTACTACCTTGGACCTTTGTCCCTGTGCGCCTCCTTGCAGCAGGCCTTTCACTTGATCTGGTGGTTGTAGCGCTTGTGCCATATCGTGCGATACGTTGCAGTCACAGCCTGTCTCAGTGGCAAAGAGCTTGGAAGTTGACAAAAAGGCTGCTCGTCAACAGGCAGACTCCCCGGGACTGTTCAACTCGAACTTGAAAGTAACTGCTGCCGGCCGAAGCTGGCAGCTAGGGTAAGCTCGAACGATATAACACTGCGAAGACTGATCGACAAGTTTGTCCGGTCGTTCACGCTGGTCGAGTTCAACATCACTGTTATGCCTTGCACGCAATATGATCGTACAAGACTTTCGCGACGAACAGAATGTACATGCTCTTGCCGCTGCGACGACCTGCTGCGTTCTCAGCAGTGTGAAGTTTGACTATGGCGATCAAAAGCAGTTGCCTGATTTGGAGCTCCAATTTTTCAATTTAGCTGGTGGAATCCAAATTCCTTCATTGCCAGCTGGCCTAGCTCCAAGCTCCGGAAGCTTGCCTTCCGCAGCGATTGCCAGCAGCTGAACCACATCCGTGCCAATGACAAATTTGCATCGGTATCTGAAGATTGCTTTTGAATACATTGGCAGGCGATAGTCGCTGGTGCCTGTGCCTTCCGCGCTAGGTCAAGCTCCTGGTCAAACCGGTCAAGCAGGCGACATGGCTCTCGCGCTAAGGCACAACAGGCCAGTTGCCCTGCGAGAGTACGCTATGGAACAGACCAAAGACAGCATCGCTTGGTTGCGGGACTATGTCACCGCCATCAAGAGCGGCAGGTTTCACCCTTTTACAGCTTTGGAACGCAAAGCAAGGGAGGCCACCCGGAATGAAGCTTGGTAAGTCAGTTGCTGTTGTAATGCTTGAGCCGCATAACCAAGAGGAGTGCAGCTCAGGATTGGATCGAGAGTAATGCTGGTATTAATTTTGCTGCTCAACACATGTGGTTGCTACAGGGGTCCGACGGGCACCCTTTTGAATGAGCTGGCCGATGCATCCTTTTACGCCGCAGGCTGCGAGATCATATATGTGAGTGACTGCCTCTGCTGCACCTGACCTGCGCAATTCCAGATTGGGTAGCCCACGAGCTTGCACGGTACCCTCTGTACAGCACGGGTGCAGTGTCAGTGAGCAGCATGATGCCTGACCTGTGGCATGTTGATCTCGATGACTTTCTGCAGGCTGTGATTGAGTTCCGCCTTGGGTATCCCAACATGAAGTGGAGAAATGTATACAAGGTCAGTCGTGTTGAGCTGAGACTTTGCTTCTCTGAATGGTTTTTGTATTAATATGGCAGAAGACAATGTCGTTGACGCAAACAATCAGACACTGAGTTGGACAAGCTTTCAGAGCAGAATTGCCATAAGCGACGGCATGCAGGCGCTCACAGTCTTGGAGTTTCTGATCAAGCGAGGGAGTGACCAGTGCGTCGAGAACGCACAGAACCTGAAGTCCAAGCTGGAAGACCTGCAAGTCTTTGAGTACACCTCTCCTGATGGGCGTGACCATGGAGTCAATGTGCGACACAGGTACACAAGCACCTCCACACATGTGGTAATCAACATATTGAATGCAGTCTCATGCAGGTGCCATTTGGCCATGTGCATCCATCTGTACATGCAAACCCAGAAGCACCAACCATGTGCATGCAACTGCATACACAGACTAGCCAGGCTGCACAAAGCATGATACACAATGCATCAACCAGAGGTGATAGCGAGGGAAAAGCAAAGACTGGTATGCTTGCAGCCTTGACACGATGCAGTCAGTCAGCACGGGGCTCTGGTCTAGACCTATGTGTACAATATGCATGCAGGGCACAAGCAATTGCAGTCTTGCTTAAGGACTCAGCTCGCCTAGAGCAGGAGCGAGCCGCATTTGCAAACAAGCGGCAAGTGTACAAGGGCTTTTCAAGGGAGCAGCTGAGCAACGGAGGTTTACAGCGCACCCACTCTGCAGACTCTATGGAAGGCCCTTACTCATCTGGCAACGCATCTTACAGCAGGCCACAGGTAACACAGTTCCATTACTTGATTGGAGGAAGCAACACGGTGTCTTGCTGAGTGCACTTCTTCATGCCACGCAGCTGTGCATTGATTACAAGGATGCTCAACATCTGTGCACAGAGTAATGCCACAATGAATGAAGACCTGTTGTGGGTACTGACTGGTGCTTTGGTGTCAGTAGGCCTCAGCTGAACAGGAGGCAACTTCAAGATACACTTCTGGGTATGGTGCATCGACAAGCGCAGCATCCTCAGGACCAAGGTGAGGACCGACTTATGGACTGTATGTGCTGTGCTGCACTGAACACATTGTTGGTGTATATTGATCATTTATTGTATTGGCCACACTGGTGGGATTCCTTCTAGGGCCATGTACCTCTTTGCAAGCAAACCATGTGTGTCTTGCTCGCATACATTTTGCAGTAGCTGCAGCTGCAGCTGCAGTCAGCTGACACTTGTCAAGCAGCCATATAGATGCATGGTTGGGCTACCATGTTGCTTCTGTTGGCACCCTTCTTTGCTGCCACTGCTATTGCACAGCTGTAGCTCTGAATGGCCTGCTGCATTCTTCCACAAACAGAAATGCAGGCAACTTTCTGAAAGTATGCTATCCCAACTGTTGGTGTTTGCATCATGGTCTAAACTTGACATGTTATCCTCATGTTTGTGCAGGAATGCAGGCGAGATGAAGGGCGTGACCATGGAGGAAAACAAGCAGCAGTTGGCAGCCTTGAAGAAGCTGCTGGACTTGCCACACAACAAGCAGTGTGCAGACTGCACCGGGGGCGGAGGAGCTGCTCGAGCCAGCTGGGCTTCCATCAACACTGGAGTCTTCATCTGCATGCGCTGCGCTGGCATACATCGTGGCTTGGGAGTGCATGTGTCTAAGGTTTGTTCGGTGGTCCAGTGTCACACACTTGCATTGAAGATGCATCGTCAACAGCTATGGAAACCTCGCTTCCTCAAGGGCAGCTAGTCAAGACATTCTGTCTACTGTAGCCTGAGCATGGGGGCAAAGCTTAATATCAATCTTGAGGTTGTTCATATTTTTCCCAATGAAACTCTGTCACAACTCCCTCTTACTGAATGTGTCGACTCTGTGTCAATATTATAACAGGTTAACATGTACCAAGCTGTGACATGCTGAGCAAGTTGACCAATTGCTGCAGGTTCCCAAGCACTGTTGCCATCAGGTGTGCCTGATTGCAGGTCAGATCATGTACGCTGGACACTTGGCTGCCACAGCAAGTGAGCTTCATGGCAGCTACAGGTAATGCAGCTGCCAACAGCTACTGGGAGGCTAAGCTTGGCTCTGGGCAAAAGCCCCACTATGAAAGCTCAGACCTGGAGCCTTTCATTCGCCGCAAGTACTGCAACAAGGCATTTGCAGAAGGCACATGGCCTCCAGCATTGCCTGATGGGGCAAGCCCTGCCACAACAGCTGAGAGCAGCCCCGCAGGGGCAGTCAGGCAGCAGCAGGGGAACGCTGCCAGCGCTGCCACCTCCCCTGGTGCTGTGCCACAGCTGGCATCTGACCCCTCTGCTGGGAAATTGGAGGCAGGGGGCTTCTGGGGTAGCCTCACCCCTCAAGAGAGTGGGGTACCCACTGACCTCTTGGCAGATGGTCCTGTCATTGGCAGCGTCACCCCAGGGAGGCTGCAGAACCCACGCCAGCCTCAACCAAGGAAGCCCATCGCTGTCAGTGCCGAGGCACCAGCGCTGCTGATTGATTTGATGGACTTTGGGGCAGAGTCGACCTTCCAGCTTCCCACGACGCCACGTCGGCAGTCAGACGCAGCCCCCTCTGTGTTTGGCACAGCAGGGTCTGATACGACAGCAGGGAGTGCTGCGGGGGTGAGCAGTGCTGGCAGCAGTACCAAGGCTGCTGTTGGTGGGGCTCAACAGGGCGGCAACGCTGCAGTCAGCAGACAGCGGTCAGGCTTCCCTCTGTTGCCGCCACCACCTCAGGTCAGTCCCGGTTTTCACAAGCCCCACCGTGCAACTGCACTGAGTGTGACAGACTTCCACAACCATTGTGTATAACAGTCGTGCTGGTGGGTGGTTACCATGCAAGGAACTCCGCAAGTGAGATGGGACTCTACACTGGCAAGCATGCTCCATCAACACATATGTCATGCAGCAATGGCGCAAGGCCTTTTCAGCCAGGGTGACAATCCACAGCATGGCCTGCTTTTGCAGTCAATTTAGACTTTGAGTCATCTGGATGTTTGTTACCCTATGCAGGTCACAAGGCAGCTGGGTCCTCCAGCTCAACAGCCTGCTCAACCCCCTGCTGCACCCCCGGCCCCTGCAGCCCAACCCCACACTTCCCCATCCAAAGACATGGCTGTCAACACAGACATGGACATGGGCGGCCTCGAAGAACTAGTCATGAACCCAGATGTCATGACCCCTAGTGCTGCAGACCCCTTCACCATGCAGCAAAGTCACGCTCAGCAGCCACTGTCTAATGCTGGTGTGTCTGATGGAGGCAATCAGCAGCAGTCTGTGTACCCCCCGCAGCAACTGCCTGAGGCCAGTGCGTCTGGTCGAAGCAGTCAGTATGGCGCACAGCAGCAGTCGGGGTTCCCAGGTGTCGGGACTGGGAACACGGGTCCTGCACAGCAGCCACAGCGGCAGCCAAGTGAGCCAATCTTCTTCCA
>JAABVA010003005.1_pt1 | contig 16340 bp, 15 predicted proteins | sample 5560331 | NCBI WGS metagenome assembly JAABVA01 (sample SAMN12812661, study PRJNA571458) | rock metagenome | isolation source: Antarctica rocks | place: Antarctica: Victoria Land, Mt New Zealand sud | collected 2016-01-07 | reverse complement strand
AACATTGGCCCCCCGCGCCAGGCCGGCCAGCTGTAGCCATGCAGCCAGATGGCGTCGATGTCGCCGGGCCGGGTGGCAATGCCCTCCTCCAGGATGCGCGCGCCCTCGTTGATCATGGGATACACCAACCGCTCGGTGATCTCCTCCGCGCCGATCGGGTGCCGGGTGATGCCGAGCTTCTCGGACTCGGCGGCGATGATGCGGTCCACCTCCGGGTCCGGCGTAGCGTTGCGACCCTCATACAAATAGTAGCCGCTGCCGGTCTTCTGCCCATACCGCCCGGCCTCGCACAGCGCGTCCGACACCGGGGCGCGCTTGCCGAATGCCTTGCGGATGCGCATGCCAATATCCAGGCCCGCCATGTCCCCCATGGCGAACGGCCCCATGCGGAAGCCGAACGCCACCAGCGCTGCGTCGACCTCGGCGGGGCTGGCGCCGTCCAGCAGCAGCCGCTCCGCCGCGTCGCTGCGCCGAGCCAGCATGCGGTTGCCGACGAAGCCGAAGCAGTTGCCGACCACGATGCTGACCTTGGCGAGCTTCTTGCCGATGTCCGACGCGGTGGCGATGACGGCCGGACTGGTTTGGCTCCCGCGCACGATCTCCAGCAGCTTCATCACGTTGGCCGGGCTGAAGAAGTGCATCCCGAGCACGTCGCCGGGCCGCGATGCGGCGGTGGCGATCTCGTCGATGTTGAGGTAGCTGGTGTTGGTCGCAAGCACCGCGCCGGGCTTGGCGAGGCGGCCGAGTTCGGCAAAGACCTGCTTCTTGACGTCCATGTCCTCGAACACGGCCTCGACCACGATATCCGCGCCCTCGACACCCTCCAGGCCGAGCCGTCCCTGGATGCGGCCGCGGCGCTCCGCGGCCTGCGCGGGGGTAATGCTGCCGCGCTTGGCCGAAATCCCATACAATTCGGCGATGCGCGCCATGCCGCGGTCGAGCGCTGCCTGCTCGGTCTCGATGACCGTCACGGGAATGCCGGCGTTGGCGAAGCACATGGCGATGCCGCCGCCCATCGTGCCGGCGCCGATCACCGCAGCACGGGCGATGGGGCGCGGCTGGGTGCCGGCGGGCAGGTCGGGCTTCTGCGCCTCTCGCTCGGCAAAGAACGCGTGGCGCTGGGCGCGGCTCTCGTCGCCCGTCACCAGTTGCTCGAACAGGCGGCGCTCATTGGCCAGGCCCTCGTCGAACGGCATCGTCACGGCGCCGCGCACGCTCTCGACGCAGGCCCGCGGGGCGGCGGCGCCCGAGGCCTTCAGCAACGGCGCTGCAACCCGGTCGATCAGCCCAGCGTCCGCCCGTGCCGGCGCCAGCGCGTCGTCGCGGTCCCGCACCCGGCGGCGCTCCGTCACGGTGCGCGCCCACTCCACCGCCGCGTCCGGATAGGCGCCGTCGAGCAACGCATCCACCAGGCCGCACTCCGACGCCTCCTTGGCGCCGATCGGGTTGCCCGTCACGATCATCGACAGCGCTTTCTCGATCCCCACGATCCGTGGCAGGCGCTGCGTGCCGCCGGCGCCGGGCAACAGGCCGAGCTTCACCTCCGGCAGGCCGAGCCGCGCCGTCGACCACGCGACGCGTGCGTGGCAGCCGAGCGCCAGCTCCAGCCCGCCGCCCAGCGCCACACCCTGGATTGCGGCCACGACCGGCATCGGCATGTCCTCGATGACGGCGATCACCTGCCGCAGGTTCGGGTCCTGCGACGGCTTGCCGAACTCGGTAATGTCCGCGCCGCCGCTGAACGCACGCGCGGTCCCGGACAGCACGATCGCCTTCACGTTGGGGTCGCCGCGCAATTGCTCCATCGCCTGCATCAAGCCGGTGCGCAGCACGATGCCGAGCGCATTCACCGGCGGGTTGTCCATCGCGACCACGGCCACGCCGTCCTGGTGCCGCACATCGACCGCTGCGTTGATACTGCCCATTTTATCTAGACCTCCAACCATTCGCGCCTTACCCCGGCGTTGCCAGCCAGGCTAGCCGGGGTGCCCTCGAACACGATCTCCCCGTGCCCCATCACATACAGGCGCTGGCTGATGGCCAGCGCAATGTCGAGCTTCTGCTCGACGAGTAGGATTGTCACGCCGCGCTCAGCGACGGCCACCAGCAGCTCGCGGACCTTCTGCACCATCATGGGCGCCAGGCCCTCGGTCGGCTCGTCGACCATCAGCAGCGCCGGGCTGCCCATCAGGGTGCGGCACATTGCCAGCATCTGCTGCTCGCCGCCCGACAGCGCGCCGGCCGGGGCGTCCGCACGCTCGTGCAGCCGGGGGAACAGCGCGTAGGCGTCGGCGAGGCCGAACTTGCCGCCGGGTCCCTTCTTCTCGCCCAGCACCAGGTTCTGCATGGTCGACAGGTCCGGGAAGATCGACCGGTCCTCCGGCACATAGCCCAGGCCCAGCCGCGCAACCTTGTGCGGCGCCAGACGGCCGATCTCCATGCCGTCGAACTCGATCTGCCCCTCGCGGACGACGCCGCCCATGATCGCCTTCAGCATCGTGCTGCGCCCGGCGCCGTTGCGGCCCAGCAGCGCCACGATCTCGCCCTTGGCCACCTGCAGGTTGACGCCGCGCAGCACCTGGCTTTTGCCGTACCAAGCCTGCAGGCCCTGTACGGATAGCATCATGACAGCGCCTCCGCCGCCGCGCCCAGATAGGCGGTGCGGACGGCCGGGTCGCCGCGGACGGCGTCGGGCGGCCCGGAGGCGATCACCCGGCCCTCCGCCAGCACCGATATCCGGTCGGCAAGGCCGAAGACGACGCCGAGGTCGTGTTCGATCATGACGAGCGTCCGGCCCTCCGACACGCGGCGAATGAGGGTGACGGCGCGTTCCGTCTCGGCCCGGCTCATGCCGGCGGTGGGCTCGTCGAGCAGGATGGTCTCGGCGCCGCCGGCGATCGTCACGCCGATCTCGAGCGCCCGCTGGTCGGCGTAGGCGAGTGCGCCGGCGAGCACGTCGCGGCGGCGTTCGAGGCCCAGCAGGTGCAGGACCTCCTCGGCTCGGCGGCGCAGCGGCGCAAAACCCTCCAGCCGGCGCCAGAAGGCGTGGCCGCAGCCGTGGGTGCGCATGGCGGCGGCGCGCAGGTTCTCGAACACCGACAGGCGCGGGAATAGGCTAGTCACCTGGAAGCTGCGGGCCAGGCCCAGGTTGAAGATTTCGTGCGGGGTGAGACCGGTGATGCTGCGGCCATGCAGCAGGACTTGCCCAACATCCGATGAAAGGCGGCCGGAAATCAAGTGGAACAGCGTGGACTTGCCGGCGCCGTTCGGGCCGATGACGGCGTGGCGCTCGCCCTTGGCCACCTCCAGCTCGACGCCGCGGATGATCTTGGTCGGGCCGAACGCCTTCTCCAGCCCGGTGACGCGCAGGGCGGGAGTCATTGAGCCTGCGCCATGACGCTGGCCTCTTGCCACGCCTCTTTGGCGGCTGGGCCAGCGCGGCGCAGCAGCCAAGCGCCGGCGAGCAGCAATGCCGCCGTAACCAGCCACGGCAAGGCGCCCTGCGGGTCCAGCGCCAGGCCGAACACCGGCCTCGGCGACGCCCCGTTGCGCACGCTTTGCAGCCGGAACGCCAGCTCGGCCAGGCCGAACGTGCCGGCGAGCGCGAGCAGCAGGCCCGGCAGCATCGCGGCGTAGGGGGTTACCAGTCGGCCGGCGAGGCCCGCCCGCAGCACCGGGGCGTGCGCCAGGATAATGCCGGACAGCCCGCCCGGCGCCCAGACCACCATCGCCACGAACAGCAGCCCGCTATAGAGCTGCCAGGCGTCGGTCACCGTGCTGAGCGCGACGGACAGGAAGGTGATCAGGATCGCGCCGACCACCGGGCCCCAGAAGGTGCCGACGCCGCCGATGAAGGTCATGACCAGGACGGCGCTCGACGCCTCGGGCGACATGTTGCCGGAGGTCACGATCTCGTCGTTCAACGCGGCCAGCCCACCGGCGATCCCGGCGAACAGGCCGCTCAACGAGAAGACCAGCAGGCGGATGCGGGCCGGGTCGTAGCCGAGGAAGCCGACCCGCTCCGGATTGTCGCGCACGGCATTGGCGAGGCGGCCGAGCGGGGTGCGGGTATAGAGCCACATCAGCAGCGCCGCCGCCCAGGCCCACGCGGCGATGACGTAGTATGCCTCGATCTGCGTGCCGAAGTCGAAGCCAAGCAGGGCCGGGCCGGAGGAGCGGTCGCCGGACAGCCCCTCCTCGCCGCCGAACACGCCGGGGAACAGCAGGACGATGGCGACCACCAGCTCGGCGACGCCCAGCGTGATCATGGCGAACGCGGTGCCGGCCCGGCGCGTCGAAACCCAACCAGCGAGGACCGCTGCGACCAGGCCGCCCAGCGCCCCAACCAGCGGCAGCAACGGCAGCGGCATCCACCATCCGGCATCCGCCAGCTTCATCGCGTGCATCGCGAGGAAGCCGCCAAGGCCCAGGAACACCGCATGGCCGAAATCGAGCATGCCGCCCTGGCCGAGCAGCATGTTGAACGACAGCGCGAAGACGATGGCGATGCCCATGCGGCATAGCAAAGACAGGCCGAACCCGCCGGGCACGACATGCGGCAGGATCAGCGCCGCCGCAGCCACCAGCGCCCAGGGCAGCATCGCGCGCAGCGCCGTCCCGGATTGCGGCCGCGCCAGCCCGGTTTGCGCCGGCGCCAGCATCAGGCGGACCTCGTGCCCAACAGGCCGCGCGGCCGCAGCGCCAGCACCAGGATCAGCAGCACATACGGCACCACCGGCGCCACCCGTGCGATGGTGATCTGCCACAGGTCGCTCAGCACCGCCGTATCGACCGGCACGCCGATGCGCATGAGCGCCGTGCCGAGCGGCATGTCGAGGCTGATGCTCGCGGTCTGCACGAAGCCGATCAGCAGGGAGGCGGCAAGCGCGCCCCAGATCGATCCAAGCCCGCCCATCACGACGATGGCGAACACGATGGCGCCGAGCGACCGCGCCATGCCGGGCTCGGTGGTGAAGGCATTGCCTGCGATGACGCCCGCCAGCCCGGCCAACGCGCAGCCGGCGCCGAAGACGAGGGTAAAGACTTTCGGCACGTCGTGGCCGAGCATGCTGACCATGTCGGGATGGGTGAGCGCCGCGCGGACCACGAGGCCCAGCCGGGTGCGGGCCAGCGCCAGGAACAGCCCGAGGAACATGGCGACGGCAACGGCCATCATGAACAGCCGATAGGCCGGATAGGCGTTGCCTGCGATTGTAAACAATGGGAAATCGAGCGAGGCGGGCACGCGGTAGGGCACCGGCGTGCGGCCCCAGATCAATGGCACGACCTCGCCGACGATGAAGGCGAGGCCGAAGGTGAACAGCAGCTCCGCGACGTGGCCGTGCTTGTGGACGGCGCGCAGGCCGTAGCGCTCGACCACGGCGCCGAGCACGCCTACCAGCACGGGCACGATGACCAGCGCGGCCCAGAAGCCGAGCCGGATGCTGATGGTGAAGGCCAAGAACGCGCCGAGCATGTAGAAGCTGGCATGCGCCAGGTTCAGCACGCCCATCATGCCGAAGATGAGCGTCAGCCCGACGGACAGCATGAACAGCAGCAGGCCATAGACCAGGCCGTTGAGCAGGATGAGGCCGAGCTGCTCCAAAATGCTATGCCGGCGGCTGGAACTTGCAGGTGGTCGGCAGGCGCTGCGTCTCGGCCTCGATCCGGCTCACCGTTTTGAAACCCATCTTGTTGTCCGGAAAGGTGAACTTCATACCGGGCTCCAGCTCGGAGACAAACATCGGCTGCAGGAGCTGGTGGTTGTCCTCGCGCATCGTGACGTCGCCCAGCGGTGTCTTGTGCACCATGGTGGACAGGATCTGGCCGACCTTGGCAGGGTCCGAGCTGTTGGCCTGCTTCATCGCTGCTGCAAGCATGTCGATCTCGTTCACGACCCGCTGGTAGTAGAATTGGTTGTTGGTGTATTTGGCCTCGAACTCGGCGGCCATCTTTTCGAGTTCGGGAACGCCTACGTTCGCATGGTATTCACTGATTTGCGCGTAGCCCTTGCCGCCGGTGCCAAGCCCGGCGATGACGTCGCTCGATCCCAAGTAGTAGGTGAAAAGGGTTCCCTTGTAGCCCGTGTCCTGCGCGGCTTTGGATAGCAAAGTAAGGTCGGCGCCCCAGTTGCCTGTCACGACCGCGTCGGCGCCGGCGGCCTGCATCTTCTGCACATACGGCGTGAAGTCTTTGACCTTGCCCAATGGCACCCGCTCGGCCCCCACGACCTGCAGGTCGGCCCGGCGGTTGGCAAGCATGGCCTGCGCCGCCTTCTCGACCGACTGGCCGAAGGAGTAGTCGGGGTTGAAGATATAGACCTTCTTCACCTGCGCCTGGCTGACCAGGTAGTCGCTCAGCGCGCGCATCTTCATGTCGCTGTCGGCGTCAAAGCGGAAGTGCCACCAGTTACACTTCTCGTTGGTGAGGCCGGGATCGACGGCGGCGTAGTTCAGGAACATCACTGCCTGGTTGGGCGCGCGGCGGTTGTTCTTGGCAATGGCGTCGGACAATGCGAAGGCGACAGAGGAGCCGTTGCCCTGGGTCACGTAGTGGATGCCGTCGTCGACCGCCTTCCGCAGCAGGGTGAGCGATTTCTCCGGGCTGACCTCGTTGTCGAGCGCCACCAGCTCCAGCTTGCGGCCCGGCCCGGCGGCGCTGCTTGCGTTCGCGCGGTCGATCGCGAAGCGGAAATGCTGCTCGCCCAACTGCCCGGTGGCGGCCAACGAGCCGCTGAGCGGGTCGATGTAGGCGATACGCACGGTCTCGTCGGCCCACGACGCGGCCGGGGCGGCCAGGACAAGGGTGGCGATTGCAGCGGCGGCGAGGCGGTTGAGCATAGGTTTCCCCTGGCGGCGCCTCATCGCGGGCGCCGTTGTTTGTGTGGGACAGTTTTCGGTCGCAACGCCTCGCGCGTCAATCCGCTTATGGCTGCTTGGGCAGTTTGCATGCCGGCCGCCACCTTGTTCTTGTCGTCCATAACAATCTTGGAGTTGGAGTATGGTGCCTTGCGCTTGGAACGCCGCGACGCCGTTCAGGGTAGCATCCTGCGGGAATGATTGGAGCAGTATGTCCTGCCGACGTTTCGAAGCCATACTTTTGCTTTGGATACGACTGTCGCGCGGCGTTGCGCAGCGCTTCACATTCCAGATTGGCGGCTCGAGCGGGACGCATTCATCGGCGCCACAGCGCTTGTCCACGGCATGACAGTGGTCACGTGCAGTGCGGCGGACTTCGAACCCATGGGCGTGCCCGTCATCAATTCCTGGGAGCCCTGATCGCCCGTATAACTTGACCGCGCCCGCCTCAGCCGTGGCAGGATCGCGGCGAACCCGAGGAACCCTCAATGTCGCTCCCCCCCAATCTCGCCCGCATGCTGGCCGGGCGGCTCTCCGTCCCGGTCATCGGGTCGCCGCTGTTCATCATCTCGAACCCCGACCTCGTGATCGCGCAGTGCACCGCGGGCGTGGTGGGATCCTTTCCAGCGCTCAACGCCCGGCCGCAGCCGATGCTCGCCGACTGGATCCAGCGCATCCAGGACGCACTGGCGACGCACGACGCCCACCATCCGGACCGCCGGTCGGCTCCCTTCGCGGTCAACCAGATCGTCCACCGCAGCAACACGCGGCTGGAGGAGGACCTCGAGACCTGCGTCCGCTACAAGGTACCGCTGGTCATCACCTCGCTCGGCGCACGGCCCGAACTGAACGAGGCCGTGCACTCCTATGGCGGCGTCGTGCTGCACGACATCATCAACGACCGGTTCGCGCGCAAGGCGATCGAGAAGGGCGCGGATGGGCTGATCGCCGTCGCCGCCGGCGCGGGCGGGCATGCGGGCACCCTGTCGCCCTTCGCGCTGATGCACGAGATCAGGGCGTGGTTCGACGGCCCGGTCGCGCTGTCCGGCGCGATCGCCACCGGCTCGGCCGTGTTGGCGGCGCAGGCCATGGGCGCCGACTTCGCCTATGTCGGCTCGGCCTTTATCGCAACGGCCGAGGCGAACGCCGCCGAGGGCTATAAGCAGGCCGTGGTGGACGGCACCGCCGACAGCATCGTCTATACCAACCTCATCACCGGCGTTCATGGCAACTATCTGCGGTCCAGCCTGGCGGGCGCCGGCCTCGACCCGGACAACCTGCCGGTCTCCGACCCGTCCGCGATGAACTTCGGCGGCGACAAGCCGAAGGCGTGGAAGGACATCTGGGGCTCCGGCCAGGGCATCGGCGCGGTGGACGCAGTGGTCCCGGTGGCCACGCTGGTGGCGCGGCTGGCACGGGAGTATGCGGCGGCGCGGGCCCGGCTTGGTGCGCCGCAGCCTGAGCTGGCGATGGCATAAATCCCCGCCTCTCTCGCCGACCCTTCCGTTTCGGCCCCGCGTCGGTCTAATCTCCGCCATGGATGCAATCTGGAACGGCATGGACCAAGCGGCGCTGGACAGCGGCTACGACGCCCGGGCCAGCGTCGGGGACTATGAGGCCGAGATCGACGCCTATCGCACCCGGTCCTTGGCGGCGCGAAGGGCGTTGCCGATGCAGCCGGACCTGGTCTTTGATCCGGCGTCAGACTGCATGTTGGATTGGTTCGCTGGGGCGTCGGGCGGGCCGACATTCCTGTGGGTGCATGGCGGCTATTGGCGCGCGCTGACCAAGGCGGACCAGAGCTGCGTGGCGCCAGGCCTTGTCGCAGCTGGCGTGCACGTGGCGGTGATGGACTATGCGCTGGTCCCGGCCAGCGACCTCGACGGGATCGTGCGCCAGGTCCGCACCGCCTGCGCCTGGGTCGCGGCGCACGCGGCGGAGCAGGGCGCCGACCCGGGGCGCCTGTTCGTCGGTGGATCGTCGGCCGGCGGGCATCTGTGCGGCATGCTGCTGGCGGGCGGCTGGCACGCGGGATATGGCCTCGCCCCTGACGCGATCCGCGGCGCCCTCACGCTGTCGGGCCTGTTCGACCTCGAGCCGGTGCGGCGCAGCTTCGTGAACGGTTGGATGGGCCTCGACGCCGCAGCAGCACGACGCAACAGCCCGATCCACCTCATCCCGAAGCGGCCTCCGGCGCCCCGGCTGCTCGCGAGCTATGGCGGCCTCGAAACCAGCGAGTTCATGCGGCAGACCGAGGCCTATGCCGCCGCGTGGGCGGCAGCCGGACACGACGCGCAGGTCGTGCCGCAGGCCGGCCACAATCATTTTGATATCGTAGGGGCGCTGGGCGATCCCGGCGAGCCGCTGTGCCGGGCGGCAGCCGCGTGGATGCTGCACGCCGTTTAGGAGCCATCTTCCGATGCTGATCCCGCTCGTCGTGCTGGCGTTCGTCGTCGTGCTCGGCGTCGGACTAGGGGTCCGGACCGTGCCGCAGGGCCAGGTTTGGACCGTCGAGCGCTTCGGTGCCTTCACCCGGTTGCTGCAGCCTGGGTTGAACCTGATGCTGCCGCTGGTCGAGCGGGTCGGCCATAAGATGAATGTGCAGGAGATCGTGCTCGACATCCCCGAGCAGGCCGTGATCACCCGGGACAACGCGGCGGTGATGGTGGACGGGATCATGTACTACCGCGTGCTCGACCCAGCCAAGGCCGCCTATGGCGCGCAGAACCTGGTGCAGGCGCTGACCAGCATGGCGATGACCAATATCCGCTCGGTGATCGGCGCGATGGACCTGGACGGCGCGCTGTCGGGGCGGGAGGAAATCAACGCCAAGCTGCTGGTCACGCTCGACCATGCGACGGCGCCGTGGGGGGTGAAGGTCAGCCGGGTGGAGTTGCGGAAGATCGAGCCGCCGGCGAACCTGGTGGCGGCGATGAACCTGCAGATGACTGCCGAGCGCGAGCGCCGCGCCACCGTCGCCCGCGCGATGGGCGAGCGGGAGGCGGCGGTGGCCCGCGCCGAGGGGCAGAAGCAGGCGACGGTGCTGGCCGCCGAGGCTAGGCTTGAGGCCGCGATGAGGGACGCCACGGCGCGCGAACGCCTGGCCGAGGCCGAGGCCCGCGCGACCCAGGTCGTCGCCGCGGCGGCGCAGGGCAGCGGCGGCGAGGCGCTGCGGTATTTCATCGCGCAGAAGTATGTCGACGCGATCGGCAGGTTGGCGGCGAACCCGAGCGGGCGCACTTTGGTGATCCCGATCGAAACCGGCGCCCTGGCCGGCGGCATCACCCAGGCGATCGAGGCGATGCGCCTGGGCCGCGATCCCCCGGGATGACGCCGGCCTGATGACGTCCGGCACGATCTGGATCATCGCGGGGCTGCTGGGATGCGCGGCCGAGATGGCGCTGCCGGGAGCATTCATGTTGCCGATCGGCTTGGCGGCGTGCGGCACCGGGGTGATTGCGGGATGGCTCGGGTTGGATGGGGTGCAGCAGGTCTTGCTGTTCCTGGCGCTGACCGCCGCGCTGATCGCCGGCGCCTGGCGGGTACGTGGGCGCAGGCCACGGCCCGACTTGGTGAACGCCCCGGCGGCGGGCCTGATTGGCCGAACCTGCCGTGCGATGGCATTCGAGGGCGGCGAGGGCCGGGTGGCGCTGGGAGACGGGACGTGGCCCGCGCGGTTGGCCGACCGCTCGGCGCCGACGCCCGGGGCGTTGCTGGAGGTCGTGGGGCTGGACGGGACGACACTGTTGGTCAGCTTGCGGAAGGGTGGCGGGGCGTGATGCGCGGCGCAGGGTGAGCGGGCTTGACGAAGATCAAAAGCAAATCTTCTTAGATGCCTGCGGTATTGCAGAGCGGCCTTGTTCGGCCTGAAAGGTCCACACACCAATGCCGGGCTTCCGACTGGGTCTTGCCCTCGTTGTTCTGATGGCCGCGTCGGCCTGCCTGGCCGCGCGCAATCTCCCGCCTGTGCAGTCCCGCAATGCGGCTGCCCCGGCCACGACGCACTATAGGGCCGTCCTCGTCGCTGGCGACGATAGCCTGCCAGTATTCGACAATGCGGCCGATGACGTCGTCATTTGGCTGCGACGGCAGGGGGCCGTTGCATCCGGCGCTTTGCAGCGCCTGAGCACGACGCCAGCCGTTATCGGACGTAACGGCGTCCGCTCGGCCTCGCTCGAACACGTGCTCGACGCCGTCGAAAACATGAAGCCCGACGCCGGCGAGGGCTGCTTCGTGTTCGCCACCTCGCATGGCGCACCCCATCGCGGCCTGGTGCTCGCCGAGGCTGACGAATTCCTCAACCCCCGCGCCCTCGACCGCGCGCTGGCGAGCGGCTGCGGCAATGCGCCGACCGTGGTGATCATCTCCGGCTGCTTCAGCGGCAATTTCGCCCAGGCGCCCATGGCGCGGGTGAACCGCATCGTCTTCGCGGCGGCGCGGCCCGATCGCCCGTCGTTCGGCTGCGGCGCCGGCCGCAGCTACACGGTGTATGACCGGTGCCTCCTCGACGCCTTGGATCAGGGCAGCGTTTGGCAGCAGGCGTTCGGTTTGATACAGCGCTGCGTGGCCAGCGAGGAACGAAGGGAGCGCTTCGAGCCCTCCGAGCCGCAGGCTTATTTCGGTTCGGAGGTGGCCAACTTGCGGCTTCCCGGATCTACTCGTCCAGGGCACGGACCCGATTTGCCAGCCGGCTACGCTGGAAGTGCATCGCGCGCACCTCAGTAAGCAACGCCAACATAGAATGGTCCTGCCGCATGGCGATCGTGGTTAGTACGTTCATGTCGTCGCCGAGGCTGCCCATTTCCGACGGGATAAGGCGGAGTTGCCGAGCAATGAGGCTAAGATCGAAGCTGGGATCGTCGCTCATGCTGCCCTCCTGACTTCGGCGCCAAACACAGCACAGTCGCCCGACATCACTAAGCCGCCGCGAACTGGAGTTCGGCCAGCCGCGCATACAGCCCGCCCTGCCGCACCAGCGCATCATGTGGCCCGGTCGCCACCACGCGGCCGGCGTCCATCACGATAATCCGGTCGGCCCGGCGCACCGTCGCTAAACGGTGAGCGATCACCAGCGTCGTGCGGCCCTGCGCCAGCACCGCCAGGGCCTGCTGCACCGCTGCCTCGCTCTCGGCGTCGAGGGCGCTGGTCGCCTCGTCAAGCAGCAGCACCGGGGCGTCGCGCAGGATCGCACGGGCGATGGCCACGCGCTGGCGCTGGCCACCCGACAGCCGCACTCCGCGCTCGCCCAGGAAGGTGTCGAAGCCCTGCGGCAGGTCGTCCAGGAACCCGGCCGCCGCCGCCCGGGCCGCCGCGCGCACATCAGCGTCGGAGGCATCGGGACGGCCATAGCGGATGTTGTCCCAAACGTCGGCGCCGAAGATCACCGGGTCCTGCGACACCAGGCCGATGCGGGCGCGCACGGCGTCAGGGTCGGCGCCGCGCACGTCGACGCCGTCCAGCAGCACCCGGCCAGCCGCCGGGTCGTAGAAGCGCAGCAGCATCTGGAACACCGTCGTCTTGCCAGCGCCACTCGGCCCCACCAGCGCGACGGTCTCACCAGGCTCGACCCGCAGCGAGAATCCGTCCAGCGCCGACGTGTCGGGTCGGGACGGATAGCGGAACGACACCGCGTCGAACTCCACCAGCCCCGACGGGCGCGCGGGCGTCGGCCTGGGCAGCGGCACCGGATGCGAAGGGGCAGCGATGATCGGCACCTCTGCCAGCAGCTCCGCGATCCGGTCCGCGGATCCGGCGGCGCGCTGCACCTCGCCCCACAGCTCGCTCATCGATGTGACGCTGGTGGCGACCAGGATCGCGTAGAACACGAACGCCGACAGCTCGCCGCCCGACATGCGGCCGTGCACGACCTCAAGCCCACCGACCCAGAGGCTAAGGGTGATGGCGCCGAAGCCCAGCAGGATCACCGCCAGGATCAGCAGCGCGCGCATCCGGGCGCGGCGCAGGGCGGCGCCGATGCTGTCCTCCACCCGCGCGCCGAACCGCACCCGGTCGACAGCCTCATGGGTGAAGGCCTGCACGGTGCGGAGCGCGTTCACCGTCTCCTCTGCATAGGCGCCCAGGTCGGCGATGCGGTCCTGCGCACTGCGCGACAATGACCGTTCGCGCCGGCCAAACAGCACCAGCGGCAGCACCACCAGCGGCACCACGGCAACCACCAGCATGGCGAGCTTCGGGCTGGTGACGACCAGCATGACCATCGCGCCCGCCGCGATCACGGCACTGCGCAGCCATTGCGACACCGCGGAGCCGATCAGGCCTTGGAGCTGCGCCGTGTCGGTGGTGAGCCGGGTCAGCACGTCGCCGGTGCGCATCGTCTCGAAAAACGCAGGCGACAGGCGCAGCACCTGGGCGAACAGCGCGGCGCGCAGGTCGGCCGCCACCCGCTCCCCGAGCCAGGCCATCAGATAGAAGCGCATCGCGGTGGACACGCCGAGCGCCGCCACTACCGCGAACATGATCGCCGCTGCCCGGTTGAGGTGCGCCGTCCCGCTCGATGCAAAACCGACATCGATCAACTGCCGCACCCCCTGCCCCAGCAGCAGCACGAGGCCGGCCGCCAGCGCCAGCGCCACCGCCGCCGCCACTGACCGCCCGGCATAGGGCCGCAGGAACGGCAGCAGCACCCGCAGCGCGCCCAGGCGGGGCTTCTTGGTCGTGAAAACAGTCAGCGTCGTGCTCCCTTCAGCTCGGCCAGCGTAATGGGGCGGAAGTCCCACACGTCCACGCCAACGTCGATCTGCCGGGTCTGCGGACGCAGCCGGCCATGGCTGTGGCCATGCAGGTTCAGCGCACCCTTCGCTATGTCGCGCCAGGTGCGGAAGGCGTAGTGGCACAACACCAGCGCAATGCCGTCCACCTGCAGCTCCATATAGGGGCCGACGCTCGTCCAGCCAGGCAGCAACTGAATGCCAGCGGGGTCATTGTTTCCGGTGATCAGGTGCTTGCGGCCGTGCAGCCCCTGCAGCAGCGCGCCCGGCGCCGGATGGCGGACTGCGAAGTCGCCAAGGTGCCAAACGTCGTCGTCTGGGCCTACGGCCGCGTTCCAACGCTGCATCATCGCCGCGTCCATCTCGGCTGTGGTGGCAAAGGGACGCCGATAGAACGCGCGGGCGGCGCCATGGCCGAAATGGGTGTCGGCAGTAAAAAGCACGGTCATGGCTCGCCACCTTGGGACTGAACGGCCGGCCATCGCCTGCGTTCTTGCGCGCAGGAGGACACATGGCACGTATTGGCTCTTATCTATTTCCTACCCTCGGCGCTGCGTTCGCGGTGGTCGGCGCAGACAAGATCATCGGCAACCGCGGCTACGAGCGTATGTTCCGGCATCTCGGCTGGTCACGCGGCGGGCTGCGCATGGTGGCGGCGGCGGAGATGGCCGGCGGCGCGCTGGTTGCTGCCGGGTCGACCCGGCGGTTGGGCGGCGCGATCCTGGCCGCGACCTCGGCGACGGTGCTGGCCAACGAGATGCGCCATGGCGACGGCCAGCTCGCCCTGCCGCGGGCGATGCTGCTGCTGGCCGCGCTCACGGCGGTCGTTGCCGGTCGTTAGCCTCTACTTCTGGAACGTGTTGCAGCCGGCGATCGTGCCGGTTCGCAGCCCGGTGCCGAGCCAGCGCACCCGCTGCTCCGACGAGCCGTGGGTAAAGCTGTCCCGGACCACGGCACGGCCGGCGGCTTGGCTGATGCGGTCGTCCCCGATCGCCGTTGCGGTATTGACGGCCTGCTGCAGGTCGGCCTCGCCGATATTGCGGTGCCGCTCGTTCATATGGTTGGCCCACACGCCGGCGAGGCAGTCCGCCATCAGCTCGGTCCGCACCGACAGGTCGTTGGCGGTCGTTGGGTCCGCTTGGCGCTCCGCCGCCTGCACCTTGGGCAGCAGGCCCAGCAGGTTCTGCACGTGGTGGCCGACCTCATGCGCGATCACGTAGGCGTAGGCGAAGTCCCCGTCGCCGCCCATGCGCCGCTGCATGTCCTGAAAGAACGAGGTGTCGAGATACAGCTTGCGGTCCAGCGGGCAGTAGAATGGCCCCATCGCCGCCTCTGCCGAGCCGCAGCCCGACGGGGTGACGCCGGAGAACAGCACCAGCGTCGGCGCCTCGTACTGCTTGCCGGCCTCGCGGGGCAGTGCTTGTGACCAGACGTCCTCGGTCTCGCCGAGCACGCGGGCGACGAACTGGCCGACCTGGTCGCTCGGCGTGCCCTGGACGCCAGGGCGTGAAACACCGGGGCGCGCCGGCGCGTTTTGGCTCACGACGGAGCCGCCGCCCGTCACCTGCTCCGCGCCGTTGATCAGCACGGCCGGGTTGATGCCGAGCGCCCACCCGATCAGGCTCAATGCCACGATGGCGCCGATGCCCAGCCCGCCTGTGCGCATCCCGCCGCCGCCGAAGCCGGGGCTGCCGCGACGGTCCTCGATGTTGCTGCTTTCCCGAAGGTCGTCTTCGCGCATGGCGGGGTCCTGGTTGAGGCTGCGCTCCTTACGCCGGGGGCAGCGTTCCGTTCCCGGATCGCCGCGGCAGCTCGTCCGCGGTGGGCTTGAGGCCATAAGGCTCGACCAGCGCCCAGATGTGCGGCGGCACCATGCTGCGCAGCCGCCTCGGATGCTGCCGGCGGAGGTGCAGCACGGTCTCGACCGCCTTCATCTCGACCCGCGCACGGGCGAACTCCAGCCCGCGCGGGCCGATGCGCGGCATCAGCCAGCCGACCAGCGGACGCAGCCAATTCGGCATCCCGCGCACCGGCAGCCCGCCGGCGGCGAGAGCGACGTTCCTCATGAAGCCGCGCACCGGCCCCTGCCGCTTGCCGGCGCTGCCGAGGCCCGTCGTATGGACCTCGTCGCCCAACAGCGCCAGCAGCTCCTCGCCGCGCTCGTTGCGCACCAGCAGCCACTGCTCGCCCTGCCCGGCCATGTAGCCGACGGTAATGTCGGCCAGCACGTTGGTGTAGTCGACGCAGGTGCGGCAGGTGAGCGGGAAGAAGTCGGGCGGCAGCTTGGAGATCGGCAGTTGCAGGAACGGGATCTCCCGCGTTCGCCCATCGCGGAAGCGCAGCTCGACGTGGTAGTCGGCGCGGAACTCCAGATAGGTGACGCTGCCGGGGTCGTCGGACAGCAGGTTCAGGAAGGTGTGGAAGTTCTCCGTCGTCGTGTTGTCGGAGCATGGCGTGCCGATGACGAAGATGCGGTCGAACCCCAACCGCTGCTCCAGCGCGCGCAGGGCATAGACCTGGCACGGGATGCCGATGACGGCGATGCGGCGGTGGCCTGCCTGCCGCGCCAGCTCCAGCAGCGCGAGCAGCGGCGCGTAGCCCATCCGCATGCCCCGGCACTGCGCCATCCCCGCGGCCTCGGTGACCAGCACCGGCATGGGTCGCCATGGGTCGTCAGGGTGCGGCGCCATCGTCAGCACGGCGTCGACCGTCCGGGTTTCCAGGAGGCGCTCGCCAATGCGGGTGGCGATGCCGG
>JAABVA010003002.1_pt1 | contig 16353 bp, 21 predicted proteins | sample 5560331 | NCBI WGS metagenome assembly JAABVA01 (sample SAMN12812661, study PRJNA571458) | rock metagenome | isolation source: Antarctica rocks | place: Antarctica: Victoria Land, Mt New Zealand sud | collected 2016-01-07 | reverse complement strand
ATTCACACACCCTCCCACCACCCCTAATCCCTTCTCAAAAGTCACCTTTCCCAGAATCCCCCCCCCGGATGCAGCGAAGCTTCGCAACAAAACTACCGTCACATCTAGCTCATTATCTTATCTATCTTACCCAAATTGTGCCCTTATTTTGAGAGATGAAATATGGTATTTCCCGCAGAACCCATAAAAGCACGCCACACAAGGGTATACCTACATACACAGTAGAGATAAAACCCCCCATCTCAGAGGAATGGGGAAAAAAAGCCGAAAAAAAGGAATTAATCAGCATAGCATAACCTACAGTAAGCAAACCATTTCTTTCTTTCTTTCTTCAAGTTTCCGTGTTAGGAGTATTACATGTGATCGAACCATTATTTCTTCCGGGGTATTTGAAAAAGCAGCAGCGAGCGGAGATGAAGAAAAAGAAAAAGAAAAAGGGAGAAGAAGATGGTGATGATGATGATGATGATGATGATGATGAGAGTGGGTACTGGTGTTTTGAGTAGGAGGGCTGTTGGGTTTCGTATAGATGGGAGGAGTGTGCGGGTGGCAGGATATATGGTGGTTGTTTGAGTGAGCAACTGGTAGCAGCGTTGATGTTTGGAATAGGTGGGCGGGTTGATGAAGCGGTTGTTTTTCGTGCTGGTGTTGTTGCCGTGCGGATGCTATGGGATATCACATCCGTGAGAGATGTTCCAGCCATCGCTCTCTTTGGCCCCTCCCATTCCCTCCCCCCCGTCCCCCCTCCACACCCCCTCACACCCCCCTCCTCAACAACACCTCCCCCCCTCCCTCCACCGTCTGCCCCGCTGCACTCGCCCTCACAACCCCGGCCTTCTGCAACTCCAAGACCAAGTTGAAAATCATACCGTCGCAGCCTTTGGCCGCTAGGATGTCGACGGTGACGGGGAGGTATTCGGTATGTTGGGTTATGGTGGAGTTGTAGGGGGATTGGCCGACTGTCGTGGTTGTTAGCACGTCGGGGAGAAGGGGGTTTGGATGGGAGTGGGCAGGGTTAGGGGGAGGGAGGGGGAAGGAAGGTGGGAGAGGGAGAGTGCTTACTGGGGATGACGACGTCAGGGACCTCGCTAAAGACAGAGATACGCGAAGTACCGAAGCCGAAGGGGACTTTGGGCGGCCTATAACCAGCGAAGATCAATATTATTACCTCTCCCATCAAATCGTTCCCCACGCCGAGAATTGCAATCAGATCGGAATAGGAAAGGGGCCAAACGTACGGCAAATACTCGTTTCGATACTCCGTCTGCGCGCCCGCGGTGTATAGCAGCAGGCTATCGGAACACGTCGCGGGGTCCTTGACGAGCACGCGCGTGTTCCACCAGTCCATGAAGAGAGTTTTATTGGCGACGGCTTGTTGGAGGGTGGAGCGGGGGTAGGAGTCGCCGAAGGCCCAGCGGACCTGGTTGGCGAGTTCATAGGTCAGTTTCATGTCTCTCTACAGTAGCTCGTTCTTTCAAGCTTTTTTTCCTTTTTCTTTCCGAAGACGGCTAGGGGGAAACTTACCAAAGGAACGGGATCAACAAACGGTTTCCTGCCGTCGTGCGCGGCGGCATAGTCGGCGAAAAAGGGGTCGCGGACGAGTTTGGTTTGTTCTTGCGAGACAAGGATCGGGTATGTGATATTCAGCAGCTCATCGAGAGAAGGGTCCGCGCCGACAGGTCTGGTAGCTGCCCATGCCGTTGTGGTATTGAAAGCCGTCACATTTGCAGACAAAAACGCTTGGAGCTTGCCCAAGAAGCTGAGAGTTAGTGCGTCTGCGGGCGCGGCGGAAGATTTGGGAAAGCCGAGGGTGTAGATTTTCTTGGGGTATTTGGTATAGAAAGGCAAGTTGTCGTAGAGGACTTTCCCCGCTGCGGCCCAAATGACGGGATCGCGCGTAAGGAAACCTGCGGTGTCGAGTTCGGGGGCTAGGGGCATGACACCTGTGAGGGCTACCAACCCGTGAGTAGGGCGGTTGCCGAACAGTCCTTGGACTTGAGAGGGCCCACGAATACTGCCGCCTGTGTCTGAGCCAATCGTCAGGTCAAGCCATGGGTACGAGCCCTCGCCTGCACCAGGGCCAGAGGAGGAGGACGACGGGTCTTGGTAGCCGTCACCGCGGGGGTTGAACGGTGAGTGGTAGTCGACCCAGTCCGCCGTTGCCGTCTCCCCATTTGCAAATTGGCTTGTCTTCATCTTACCCACAACTATCGCCCCAGCGTCAATGAGTTTCTGGATCGCCAGTGCGTTGATGGTTCTGGGAGGGTAGAGGCCGTAGTAAGCGCGGTTGCCATCGCTGGTTTTGACGCCGGCGACGTCGTAGATGTCTTTGACCCCGAGCCGGACGCCCGCGAGAGGTTTGTCGGCGGTTTTTGTGTAGTACAAGCGAGATGGGACGCCCACGGTTGGGGAGTCGATGCCGGCAATGCTAGCGGGGAGGGGGGCGTAGGAGTCATTGCCGGCGGGAACCAAGGGTTGGGTGAATGCGCCTGCAAAGTCGGAGTAGAGTCTGTAGGGTTGGTAGAGGGATCCCTCTGAGTTGATAAAGTAGGGACCTGGTGGGATGGTTGACGGGGCTGAGAGGACGGAAATTGTGCTGGAGTTGGCGGGAAAATGTTGCTTTTGTGCATTTTCTTCCGTAGCGATGTATTGGACGAATAGGACTGGGATTTTTGTCAGCGGAGGGAACCACTCGGAGTATCATGCTATATATATATACAAAATAGCCATGGACAACTATTATCTACCGCCGCACGAAGATTAAAAGGTTAAGCTATTGATCATTAGAAAGTAAATAGGCAGGTGAGATAGAATGATCATCGCTTGCAAAAAGACGCCATAAAACTGGTCCGTCAAGCCAGGGCAGTGGGTGGACTAGGAGGAACAGTTAACGCTGAGCACAAGAGAACCGGTGCAGTCGTCGAAACGCCATCCATCAATTGAAATGGGCCAGGGGCCACAAGCCGTCTCCGCAGGCACCCAGACTCCTTCCACCCCCCACACCGAATCAGACCGCCCCTCATCCCCACCACATACCTTCAAGAAACCCCCCACTCCAAACATCATCCCCCCCAAACCCCACCACGGTCTTCTCCAAATCGCTCTGGCTGAAATCCGCCCGGATACCACTCACAACAGTCACAGGTGTCAGTCCCACAGCGGACGCTTTTCCGTTGAGCAGGCTCGACTTGAAACCGTGCTCGAGGTTTGTCAAGGGTGTTGCGGGGACGTAGTAGGAGATGCCGTTGAGGACGAGCGTGGAACCCGTAGGAGTAAGCTGTGCGAACGTAGGGGGGAGAAAGGGGAGGATGAGGGAAAGGAGAGGGAAGAGGGTAGTGAGGATGACAAGGGCGGAGGGAGGCATGGTGGGTGGATGTGAAAGCGAGAGGAGGAACGAGAGGAGGTGGGATGGAGAGCGAGAGGTTGCGAAAGCAAGTGCTTGGGGGGTGGGAATGATTTATACATGTCCCCCGGTTTTGAAATATAAGAACTTGCAGATGGATAAAGTAGGTAAAAGACGGATAAAGTGAAGCTTCGAAATCACTCCAACATCAAGGCGGGGGGGGGAATCACGATATGGGAAAAAGCGTCATTTGGAGAAGAACCCCGCTTTCCTTATCTGGGAACGACACGACCTGCCCGAAAGCAGCTGTGAACGACAGCGTATTGCAGACACGGAAAAAGCAAATCAAGATGCATCGATATCGTGATGGCCAGGGACGCTCGAAGAGCTACGGTATCTACTTTACCTAGAGTACTTTGTCTTGCAGTAGTGTGTGATAAGCTTAATGCGGGTTGGGTAGCAATCGACGTCGCTGGTAATCCGTATCAACAACAACAACAAACATATAAGAAATACTTTTCTCGATGAGACAGTTGGTGGTTATAAATAGAGATTTTCTATTCGCCTGTTTGCGCGGCTTGTTCGTGCCTCCAAGGTTGGAAGTTCGAGATGTAGAGAGGGAGCCTGTGGACCCGAGGAAATGAGACGGCAACCCCCGACAACAATGCTCGCAAATGCCTGATGAAGGAACGGGTATCGACGCTTCATAAACCACGCTGGATCCGAAGTATGAGAGCCAAGAAAGCGCTAAATCGTGTGTGTATATGACTCTGGGAAAGCTGCCGACCATTACAGTCCGCGCTATACCTCCCCCCCATCCTGCGCCCAAGAATTACTGGTGACTTTCAAAGGTACTGGATTGTTGACGCCCTCAGTTCGCGGGACTGAGAGAGGCAGAGGATGGTCCCCAGCGGGCCCCACTGGCTGTGCCTCGCTAGTCACTGGTATCGGTTTACCATTCTCCATTATCTGCGGGACTGGTGGGTGAGAAACATGTGATTCCATTTCTATTTCCATTTCCTCTTTGACAGCCTGCTTGACCCGTCTAAACAGTTCATCACGTCTGCGCTCGTGGGTGTAGCGGCAGGCGGAGACGAAGAGAGCAAAGTGGATGAGTCTGGTGAGGATTAGATGATGTGCGTTCAGCTTCATCCGAGGGGTGGCTTACAGGAGTGCAACGGAGATGGCGCTGCCAGCATATTCCACCGCACTCATTTGCAACTGGTATTGAACTGGAGCGGTATAGTATTCCGAAGCCGTATCTATTGCTGCGAAGATCACGAAAAGAACCATGGGAAAGAAGGTGCACCAAACGATCAGATCACAGCCGACGTTGGCGCCAGGGTGGATGGCTCGTTTGCGGGCGAGCAGTACGGCGATGTTGGCGATATTCCAGATTAGTGAAAACCCGAGCTGCAATAACGTCGATTGTCAGGCGCTGTAAGTCAACGAGAATGGGGCTGATGATGGCCCACCGGTATAAGATCATAAGGAACCAGCAGGTGGACGCCATATTCATAAAAATATCGAGAATTCCAATTTTCAGAGGAAGCCCACGCAATGCAACCTATTCCGCCCACAGCCAGTACTATTGCAAGAATGCGCAAGGCAAACTTCCAAGCCCATTTGCGGTCATCTTGATAGAGCCTCAAGCGATCAGAAACCTTGTTCACGCCCATGTTGATAATCAATCGAGGATCGTTGTGAAGAAAGATACTGATGTTCTATCTAGAATATGTAGAGAGATAACGTAGAGAACGAAAAGTATTGATTCCAGTTATATGGAACAACGTTCACAGCCTCAACAAAGGGGGGTTCAAGAAGGGGAGCTCCGAGACGCGACGTAGCAGGGGTACGTATTGTATATGGCTGAGATGCAAAAGCCAGATGAGCCTCTGTCCATATCGACAAAATAACCTATTTAAGGAAGCACGGAGTGTATGTCGAACACACTCGTAGTAGTGCGTGGTAAAAGACATGAAACCTCCCTAGCCTCAGCCTTGATCTAAGGCTGGGGGGGGGGTGGTCCACTGAGCCTTGGCACTGGCCGATTAGGGCTTTGTGTGCGCTTCAAGAATAGGCAAGACACTTAGGCGCGAAACACGCCATGTGTCCATTCTTCAAGAGTGCGAATCAGTGCCAGAGGTGGGGCTTAGAGGGTTGAGGAAAGATTCCATTTGATGTGTTTATTTCTTAAAATTATAGGTATTCTTTTGATATGTTCTAGGCTGCTGCATATGTCCAAGGTAGCAAGTCAAAGCTCTACCGACGTATCGAGTATATAGCTGTAAACATCTAGGCCGCCGTCGCAACCAAATGGGGTATCTGCGCAGACATTCAAGCGCGAGAAACATATCCAGGCCAGACATAATATTCCCGAATCCACCGCTTGTTCGCCAATAAGTACTCCACGTCGCGGGCCGGCGAGGTTCTCAACGCCTTGCATTCTCCCGAATAAACTCCTTCCTCGCGCGTGTAATTTATTCGCGCAATGCGCTCGTCATGAAGTCCATACCCATAGTCCTTTCGGCCATACCCCGCCCTGCTCGCACGCTGCCCGGACTTTGCGGCGAAGCGAGCCTAACGTTGTCGTAAGGATTGAGTTGAACTTCATCGCTGCCCGGGCTGGTTTCGCTATCAGGTCCATGCGCCCAATCACTCACACTTGGCCGAGTACTGCGGAGAACGCCGCTAGGTAATTGTTCTCGGGGTTGAAGATCAAGATGTAGATCCGGGGGGGTTCGACGAAGATGTACTGGGCTACTGAGAGGATCCAAGGTCGAGCCGGTGAGCGTAGGAGATAGAGGACTTGTAGGTTCGCCGGGGATGCCGCCCAGTCCGTCATGCGGCGGGAACCCCTCAGGATGTGTTCTCCCAGGTCGCCAACAGGCAGCTGGATTCGTGAAGACATTGAGTGGATCATTGGCGTGTTCAATATGTTCCGTATCAAATACGCATTTCCGATCCAGGGAAGGGACCCATTTCAAATGACCACGATTGTGACCACTAAACGATGAATAATTGTCATGGTTTGATAGAGTGTACTTCGAGGGGCTCTGGAACTTCTTCTCCGTAGAGGGCGACTTTGGGGGTGGTTTTGGTGGTTTATTCGAGAGGCGTGGGTAGTGGAAGCGGGATAGATAATCGAGCGATTTAGAGCGTCCTTTGCGAGCTTTGGGGGGGACCTGAGCTTCTGCATCAGGTATGTTCAAGTTTTGTGCGTTGTTAACCGAAGAGTTGGCGAGGGTCATGAGTTGGTTGAGCACGGCGAATTCGAGTTTAAGCTTGATGCTGTAAACCATTGCCTTTATCGTGGCTTCGATCTCGTAATATGATGAGTATTCCATGCCAAGGAGAACGACATCCATCGCTATGATAATCGAGTTGATCCAGATCAGCTGCATCATGACTTTTCGCGTACGACCGTGATAAACCGGCCGCAGCAGTTTGATTGTCGCGTAGACGTAGATGCCGGAGATAATAAACTCTTGAATACAGAAGGCGGTCATTTGGAGCCGTTCGACAACGTTGAAAGGGCCGATGAAGTCAAGCGGTCTATTCGAATTCGATCCGTATGTAAGAACCGTGGTTGGTATGTGGAAACAGAAGGCATCGACAATGATCATGGCAAGAACGCCCCGTAATACTTTTTGTTCCCGAACGACGAGATGGAGCCTTGAGTAGAGCACTATGGCCTGCCCAGTGACCATGCAATACCAGCCAATGGTGATAATTGTGACTGATAAAACTTCATTTGTAGTGAGTTGGAAGAACTTCATCAGGAAGCCGAGCGAGTGTAGCACACAGCCATAGCTTGAAATCAGCAACGACCAGAAGTAGAGGCCCCTGTGTCGCTTGAATGTGAGGAACACTTGAACGTTAAGCTCGATAACATTATACCATGCGACAGCAGTGAAAGCAGCAATGGACATGAAGACCGCTCTGTCAAATTTAATAGGCTGTGCGGTAGCGCCATCGTCAGCTCCCATTGTTGCGGTGATGTTGGTTCGGGCGGTATGTGAAGATGCTATTGACCGTGGTGAAGCTATCGCGTCTCGAAAGGGTTCAGAAACCCGTTCGGAAGAGAACAGCTGAAGGTCTGCGTTTAGGGATATTGTCCGATACGAGATATCGAAGAGTGACGCAAACAACCGTGGGTTGTGACTCGGTCAGACGAGAAGGTCGAGGATCAGAGGGATCGGGTTCAAGCACGTAAGAAAGGTGCTGCGGTGAAGCTATTCGAATAATGGCTCATCGCGGTCACAAGTACCACGAAGATGCCGCGAGATGGTTGAGACAGAGGTGCAGCTTTGAGAATTTGATGATGAGAGAACGTATGAGAGTAAAAGCTGGGGTTGAAGGGGAGGGGGGGAGAGACAGGGAATTATGGGGGAGTTGGAAGCGACCGAGTAGGTGCCCTGGTGAGCAGTGAACGGGACGGCCGAGGCGGCATGAATGTGGAAAATGCAAGTATGTACTTCGGCTTTTCAGAACCACCAAAGTAAAGTAAAGTCGGCTTGTAAGGGTAACGAACGCCACAAAGTGATAGCCTAAGCATCCTTAACAACGACAGGGATTACTCCGTACTGACCAGTAAAATACGCATTCGATACGGTAGATAACACACACGACTGACTTGGAAGGGATTGTTAGAACACCAACCACTAAGGACTACTACCTATGCACAGTCGGAATGGTCTCAACGCATAGGTAGGATCCATTGGCTTTCCACGCAATACTAGAGTCCTGCATGAGAGCGTACTAAGATACCCACTGGATGCGGCCACGAGCACGGAGTACGCCATAGATCTACCCATCATCCCACAGGCTACACTATCTCTCACACCGGATCTGGGCCTCGATGATGACTGCCAGCATCTCAACATGCACGTTGGTATTCACCGTATCTTAGGGTGTTCCTCTGTCTGATGCTGCTACCGACCTAGGTAAAGTATTGTTATTATTATTATTATTGGCTCTGGCAGTATGGCGCTGGTTTTGTTCCGGCCGTGAGTCAGGGTGCGCCATTGCGAGAATTAAGATTTCCTTGACATCTCATAGACGCATCAATCCCACAGGATCGTGGTTCTCCTAGTGACACTCGCTTCGGCACATTCTGGTAGGAATTCGCGACAATTTGTCCAGGTAATTACCACCAAGTACCAAATATTGTCGAGATCTTCTGTTCCCTGGTCCGGCTGACCCAACACCGACTTCACCGCCATTTGATTGGATAGAATGGTGTATTGGTATCGAGTACGTCTCCGAACCATGGATCTTTTGACAGAGGCTTCAGAAAGACAACCCGCTTGAACCCTTCCGATCATGTAATGCCAATCATGATGCGCGTGAAAGATGGCTGTATAGCGGCCACCGACGTGTGCTTTGAGCTCTCGACCGGATCCGGAATCATCTCGTGTTGATGGAAGATATTTTCTCGCGTTGAAGTGGCGTCTCGGTCCCAACCTCGACGTTGTCGTCGTGCGCTGATATTCTAGTGGTGATTGGTCCGGTTGGCAATGTGTAAAAGAATGCGTGACAGGTCCGCAAGGATTGAAAAAGCGCCCCTCTCTAATTCGACGGTGGCCGGATCTGGGAAGCCAGCAGACTAACCTAAGGTACAGTAGTGAAATACCGTAACATACGTACGTACCTAGTAATGTACCTTACCTCGCTCGGTCCTATGAGTACCTTAGGTTGAGCCTGTTTGATAACCGCTAACTTTAGGGATGGTTTGGAGACTTTATGCGACTAAACATCCCAAGCTTCAGTCCCAATCATCGTAACAGCGGGAGTTTAATTCTCGCGAATTCGCGTCAAGACTCAAGAATCCAAGACCTAGAAAACTCCCCTCTTCCGCGTAGGTCCAAATGCGGGGCAGCCGTGAGGATGTACCTACAGTATCTGTCCAAGCCCGCAGGTTGTCCTGACTTCTTTCGGCTGTCAGGGACCGAGCATACTGTACATACTTGTGTCCTGCACGATGTGTTTTGTGTATCAGGGAGCCTTGCATCCGTGTTCTTGTGTACCCAGACAAACTGCCAGAGACTCCTGGCTGAAGAGGAGATGAGTAACGCCTCAGGGACGGCAAATTGCTGATCAATGTGCTGTATCACCCGCAACAATGCTCAACAATGCTCAATATCATTCTGCAGAGACGCACTGCGCTTGGGTCAAGATCAAACCCCCAAGTATTCCCTGCGATCCCCACATCACAGGCCATCCAAGGTACCGGTGAAATCACCTTAAGACCTGAAAGTGTCCCATACGTGTATCAGCGCCGGCCCTTGTCTTAAGCGAGAATTATTTATTTTTGGACCTCGTCGCCATCGAGTTTCAGTTTCAATTAACGTTACGCTTGTTGAAGAATCACCCCAAAACACCGGACCAAGCCCCCCGTGTGACACTCAAACTTGAAACGTCTTCACGGCCTGAACATTGTGTACCTTCGCAGTCTCTCGACGCGTAAATTCTAGGATGCAAAATTGCTCACCTCAACCATCTACCATTACATCTGTTATCCTACCACTAACATCTTTGTCAATCCATCTCACCAGCTAGTCCCTTACATTATCTCGCTTATCTTGCTGGTACATATAAGATGCTTCAGCGTCCCTGAAACGGCCCCCAAACGAGGTAGGACGTCCACTCGTCTCGCCGAGTACATTTTCGCCTCGAAGCAAAAATAGAATTCAATGCTGTTTTGCCCTGTTGACCAAGGGTACTGAATAAGCAAGCCATGGAGGCTCAGCAACCTGCTACTGGCTTAGACAAAGCTTCAGGTCTAAAATTGGACAATTCTCGTACCTGGTGTCTTTTCTATAACGTCACACTCTCTTTACGTTCATTGTATTCGTTTCGGTTTCTTTATCAACTCTCCTTGTATTTGACTTGTATCTCGCTTCTATTCTTGAGGTCTTGTTTAACATACGTTTACTGATACACGCATCATCGGAGCTGTTGGCTTCGTCAAAAGCTTCTTGTACAGTGTTTCTCATTCCTGACCTCCCCAAATGTCTGTCTGGAAAGAAAGGATGATAACCAATGGCTCCTCTCACAATCTGTTACTTGTCGCTTTAGAACTGTCACCTAAAGAACACCCCTCACCACCCTCTCCTGCTTTGCTACTGCCCTCGTTCAGATACCGTTTCTGAGTCTCCTTAAATGTATGAGAGCATGAGGTAATTTCTCAGAGCATTTTCGTAGGGGGTTCAGAGGCTTTGCAAGCTCCTCACGTTTCTCCTGAGGGTTATAACAGCAAAAGTGGGCTCTCAATGTTGAATTCCCAGGGCTTGGATTGCTTGATAAGATTGTAAATCATTTGCGATCGCTAACATGAAACTACCCTGTCCTCCTTTGCGCCAATTCAAACACACCCAGCTCATGCAAAACCGTACACCCCAGCGCCAACTCAAAACGCACCCCTTCCCTCCCCTCCACCTCCCATCACAAATCAGAGTTTATACACCACATCATCATTCTCCTGATACCTGCAGGCGCCAAAATCCATCAGCAACTCAATCCACACAATCAACGGTAAGCAACACAATGGAAAAAAACCCACATTATCTCATTCCTTTCCCCCATCTCCCTCAGCGCACCTCTCGCTTCCTCCGCCCCAAACGTCTCCTCCCCAGCCGGCCTCTTCCGATTCACCGCTTCCACCAGTGGTCCGACATCCGCGGCGTCGTTTTGGAACAAGGCCGTATTGAGAAGCTGGCCGAGCGTAGATCTGAAGACGCGAAGGCGCGCTGCTGAAACTTGCGGCACGGCGAGGGTCTCTTGGTTCTGGGAATCGTCGGTTTGGGAAGTAATGAGTTGGGATGCTGGCTGCGAAGATGCTATGGACATGCGGGATGAGGATTGGGTGGGCCGCGTGCCGTTGGTGGTTGGTTGGGTGGTGCGCGGGCTGGCGGTGTAGAGGTCGTCGTCGTCGTCATTTTCGGAGCCATTCGTGGCGCCCATGCTACGGGTTTGGGCGGCGTGGGTGCCGTTGCGGCGGGGGGTGCGGGGGGTGGTGCCGTTTCTTGTTCGCGCGTCACGCTCGTTTTGGTTGTCGTCGTCGTTGTCGTCATCGTCCGAGGAGGAGTCGGTCGACATGGCGTCGTCGGCGCGGCTGACCTTGCGTCTCTTCTTGCGCTCGTCCTCGACGACTTCCTTGAAGAGGGCGAAGCGCAGGATCGATTCCGCGGCTTCGGCGTCTTTTTCTTCGACGCGGTGGGAGAGACGGGCTTTTGCGTGGGCGGTTGAGAGGCGGATGAGGGTTTCGAGGGTACGCGCTGTCATGGGGGAAGTCTTGCGCTGGTTTCCCTCGAGCTCGTCGTTGCGCAGGGCGGAGTAGGTGGTTACGATGAGGTCGGCGGCGCCTTTGGTCAGGACGGGTTTGCGCTGCAGTTTGGCGTATTGGATGTATTTCTTGATAAAGGGGATGCTGAGGACGTCGACTTTGCGCGCGCTGCCGCGGCCAGAGGTCACGGTGACGCCGGCGTGGAGCATGATGTTGAATTTTTCGTAGACCTGGGTGGGTTGATTGGCGTCTTGTTCGTCATCGAGGCCGACGCCGAGGGTTTGGTGTTGTTGTTCGCGCACTGGGGCTCCTTCTTCGGTGCCGGGTTGGCGATATCGGTGCATTCGGAGGACGTGCTCGGATATTTGTCGGTCGCGGGCGTCGTCGATGTCGTCGGTAACTACGAACAGGAGATCGAAACGGGAGAGAAGGGAATCGGGTAGAGCGATATTTCGGTGAGGATCTTTGTGGGGGTCGTATTGGCCGTAGATGGGATTCGCGGCTGCTATGACGCTACATCGAGCGTTGAGAGATGTGTGAATGCCTGCTTTGGCGATGGTGACCGTCTGTTGTTCCATGACCTCGTGGATGGCTACTCGATCAATGTCGCTCATCTTGTCAAACTCGTCGATGCAGACAACGCCTCGGTCTCCTAGGACCATGGCACCGGCTTCTAGGCGACGTTCCCCGGTTTCTTTGTCAGAGGTGACCGCGGCCGTTAAACCAACGCCTGACGACCCTCTTCCAGTTGTGGCGATGGCAAGTGGCGCCGTGTTCAAGACGAAGCGCAGCAGTTGTGATTTTGCGGTCGATGGATCACCTACCATTAGGATATTGATATCTCCTCTCAAATGCGTTCCATTGTCCAGATTCTTCTCCATGCCTCCCAGTAACATGAGTAGAATGGCTTTCTTGATGTGGTCATGGCCATAGATACTAGGTGCTAACGATTGAGACAACAGCTCGAAGACGTTCTTCTTCTTTGAGATTTTATTGATGTTTCGAATATCTGTATCGGTAATTGTTGATTGAGCAATGCCACCACCAGACTTGGACGAAAGTAATATGACGTTGTTTGCCAGTATCAGAGTACGAAACAGCGCGCTACCGGCACCTGCATTACGGTTTCCCAGCGATCGATAGATTCCGACGAGTTGTATACGATCCCCTGGCTTTACTCGGTCCACCAAGTCGTCGTCCATGATGACGTCCACACCTCGAGGAAGCTGGCCTGCAGGCGCTCGCTCTGGCATCTCCTGTATGGATATTGTTTGGTGGTCTCGATACGTGCAGTATCCGTACTCGGTAATCAGCTATGATAGGTTAAATATTGACAAAGCTTGTTCTGACCATGAGAGACCTTACTGGGTTCCCATCCTCGTCCTCCTGAGGATATACACTAGTACTTGCAGCGCCATTGGCAGTCATTGTTTGATCCCTATACGTCCTCTGGTGCCACATGTTTTTTCTTTCATTCCAGTGAACACTCCTTATCACTTTTGGACGGACCAGGGAGCATTTAGTGACAATTCCCTCTAGAGATACCATGTGATTCAGATGAGTAGAGCTGAGCGTTCGCGGGTTACAGGAGAATTCGCCGAAGCTGCCTATGTAGGCGCAGTAGTACACCTGTCCCTTTTCTCAGCTGTAGTTAAGTAAGATTGAGGGGTGATCTATATACAATATCTTTGGAAGACTCTTTGGCGGGTCGATTGGGTAGAGCGGTAATGAACTGGTGAAGAGCTTCATCGAAGGCTTGGCAGAAGTCAAAAGGCGATTGTAGTAGTCTGTCGACTTCCCCTCAGCCCATATATCAATCCCACCCTCCAGCGACTTACCCATCTGACAGCTCTCTATTATGCGTCCTGATATCATCTAGATTGACCTGACGTAGGATGAGCGTTCTGCGCCTGCAAAAATGGGGTTTCTACGTACAACCAGTCTTCGCTGGCCCCGATTGAGCATAAGAATTATGTCGGCGCGATAGCTGTGTAAGATTTAGCCCTGGCTCAACATTGGCAAGAGAAGACGGACCTTCGAGCAGCGGGATCATCTGTAGGAGTTAGCTTCTATTCGGAATCGGCTCCAATAGCTGCTTACGGGGATCGAGAAATTCCTCAGCGAGCCTGACACGATCTCTCGTTTCCTCATCGCGGAGTGGTAGGCCGTCCATTTTGCTGTTCTGTAATTGTTCTAGGAGTGGAGTGTAAAGGGACGACGTTGAAGCTGAATGCTAAGTTCTAGAGTCCAACGCGCTGAGATACGCGGTTTGACGCGTAGAGTGGTTGCATTAGTAACACACGCTAGTATATAGAGATCTCGGCAATCTATGGCGTACTTTTGCTTTACATATGCGAGCAAACCTTTTGGTTATCAGCATAGTTCGCCTCAAGCAACAAAAACAGCACCTTGTAGACCATCTTATATCTCAATCTCGGGTCTCATAATGGTGCCAAAAAGGAAGCACGAAGACACGGATCCTGGTGTTGGGCCAAAAGATGCGTCAAAGAAGCTAACGAAGCTAAAAAAAGGCTTCTCTGTTCCAGCAAACTTGCCTGATGGAACACACAGGCGGAAAGGTTCGTCACGTCAATCAATTGAGGATGGATACTTTCACTAATTAGATGATAGTTCAGAAGATCAAGCATGACCTTATACGCAAAGCCAAGGTCAAGAAATCCTACGCCAAGCTCAAAGAGCGAGAGTTACAGGACGATTCAAAAGCCTTTACTACAGCCCCCTCGCTCAAGGCAGAGGCACCCGCGACCCTAGATCTTCACCCTGAGAGACAAGCCATGTTAGACGAACCAGAGGTGCAACCACAGCCCACGCATACGGAGAGAGTTGAGACCCAGCGACACCGTAGACCTAAACAGCCCAAGCCTGTGCCCTTTGAGAAAGAAGCACGTCTGGCTCAGGAGCGTAGAGAAGTGGCTGAGGTTAGACGGAGGGCTTTTGAGGATAGCAGAGTGCAGCGGCAAAAGAAGATCGAGGAGCGGGAGAGATTCCGCAAGGCAATGGCCAAAGCAAGAACAGGGGGGAAGAACGGTCAGAGGAAGTTGGGTCGCGAAAGCAAGGTTTTGCTGGAGAAAGTGAAGAGGGTGATGAATGAATGAGCTTGATGCATGTTGAGAACGCGCAGGTTTTGACCATGTACCTGCAAGCTTCTGCATTACACCGCCCAGGTCACCCAGAGTTCATGTCCAAGCCTTGGGCTGAGTCTACCACAGGTCTGCTACGCTACCTTTGCAGAGCTGTCACTACCGTGGTTATGGCTACTCCATTCCTGAGACCTATTAAACAATCGAGCCTACTCGTGGTCATAGCTCCTACATTGTTTCAGCTGGGCCGAAACAGGACCCATCGTGCAGCCCACTGCCACTGACCGTGCCTCCTTACACTATCACGAGCAAGCCGGCTGCCGATACATGCGATCGAGATTTAGCCACGAGCGTTCCAAGGTCTTCGACCATGCGAGCGGCTATCGAGGTGCATAATGCGTTTCACCCTTAGGGCATCGCGATTGGAAAAGGTTAATCCCGCTGTGCCAGGGTAATTATGTTAGTCGCCGAGTCCTGCTGGTTCGCATGAAGGTGTCAATAGGAGACTATTGGTATCGAATGCTAGCTGTATGTATGAAATAGGATACAATGGTTGATTTGAGGCTCGTGTTCTAGATGGCCTAATTCGGCATTGCTTGAAATAGCGGACGGCTCTGACCTTTCCAATACTGCATACCTTAGTCTGCAGACATCATTCAACGACGCAGACTCGAAAGACCGTCTTCTCTTCCCAGTATGCCGGCGGCTGAGGCCTTTGGCTCCTGGGTCAGACTCCTCTCTGCACTTCACACTTCAATATTAATCAAGACATCGCGTTTATTCCTTAACCCTAATTCTTCCTTACAAATTAAGACCTACACTGCGGCCCGCTTTGGCAGAATCCATATGGTCAACCTAGGCGTACGACTTAATGGTTCGCTGATTCCAGATCCAGACGCTCTGAAATACCTAATTCTCTGCGACTTGAAACGGGCATGTTGGGTTGACTCACAGCTTCTCCCGATATCTGGGTGTAACGATATTCTGGGTGAACGAGGTGGACTCCGGGGGTTTCCTATGGAGAGCATGACCGACTCCACCATTATCTTTTCATATTTCTCTTTCATTTTCGAAAGGGCGGGAATTTTTTGGTTCGTTATCTTCTCCTGAATCAACCTTAACCCTACTTCCAGCAAAGGGTGGACACACTGAATCTATCCCACCCACCACAATCAAGAAAGCTGTGCACAACCGGAACCTCCTTGAACTGGCACTTTTACCAAACGAACTCATCCTCATTCATTCTCCCTAACCCAGCTTTTTTCCGGTAGCGATAAGCACAATCCTCGAAACCAATCAACCATTCAATCTCTCATCATTAGAAATATGAGCGCTTTTGGCCACCCTCACAGTGCAGTTCTATACCGAACAATCCCCATCCCATACTCCAGCTCTAACCCCCTTCTTCTTCCTCTCACCCCTCAGAATCTTCAAAGTACATCCACACACACACACGCACTACTTCGTCTCATCGCCCATCCCGCATCATGCCCGACCCCCCTCCACGCCCCCAAACAATCCAAAGATATCTCTCCAAGAAGACGCCCCAACCCACCGCCCCCCACCTCTTCCTCACGCTCCTCTTACCAAACCGACCCCCATCTATTCACCCTTTTGATCGT
>JAABVA010003001.1_pt1 | contig 16355 bp, 16 predicted proteins | sample 5560331 | NCBI WGS metagenome assembly JAABVA01 (sample SAMN12812661, study PRJNA571458) | rock metagenome | isolation source: Antarctica rocks | place: Antarctica: Victoria Land, Mt New Zealand sud | collected 2016-01-07 | reverse complement strand
ACATTTCAATTGAGGTTACGTCAACGCCCGTGACGATCTCGCCACCAAGAGAACGTAGATATGCGGCGAGTGCATCGACGATATTCTGCGAACCACCACGCGCCATAGGCCAACCAACACCATGTCCGAAGAGGGCAAGCATCAAACCGAAGGCAGCACTCAGACTATGATTCAGTGGCAGAAAGGAGTGCGCCGCCATGCCCGCGAAGATTGCACGCGCACGTTCGCCCCGAAACAATTGTTTCGCGAGACTCTCAGCAGAGCGAATAGCCTGTAATCCAAAGGGAGCAAGCAGCAAGGGATGCTGAAAGAATTGTGGACGTAAAGGACCAAGCAAGGTATCGGCGAGAGTCTGCCAGTGGGCGACTAATGGCGTCATTAAGTTGCTGTATGCATCGGCATCGCAACCAAGTGTCTCCCCTGTCGCCGCAATGGAACGCTCCAATAGCATCGCAGTCCCATCATCGAAAGGATGTGCGAGGGCGGCAGGAGGTTGTATCCATTCTAGCCCGTACTGTTCCAGTGGGAGCGCACGAAAAAACGGTGATGCCAGGGCAAGTGGATGAATTGCAGAACATACATCGTGCCTGAATCCTGGCAACGTCAACTCTTTTGTGCGCGAACCACCGCCAATAGTATCCTTCGCCTCAAAGACGACAACCGATTTGCCCGCTTGCGCTAAGGTGATCGCGGCTGCAAGACCGTTTGGGCCGGAGCCGACAACTACTGCATCATAGCTATGCTGTAAAGACATAAAAGCGTCCTATCAAACTGTAAACTCACTTTTTATAGGATAGCACATAGCGAGATTGTTATGCAGTGTTTTTAGCAGAGGGTAAAGACAAGAATTGGATTCAGGGCTAAACAATATGGAAGAGTATTCAAAATCTCTGTATAAACGTGTACAATACAACAAGATTTGCATGAGTATAATGCCCATGCAATATACAACAAGGAGATTGGACTATGAGCAATCAACAGAAGATATTTTCCCCATTACAAGGTGCCATTGCTGGTTTTATAGGCACCCTACCAATGACCATCTTCATGCTTGGCACGCAGAGATTTCTACCAAAGGGACAGCGTTACGATCTACCACCAGAGATTCTTACCAAGGATATAACCGAACGAGTGCATATCAGGCAGCACATGAATAAGGCACAAATGCTAGCGGCGACCACTGCTTCTCATTTCGGCTATGGTGCTACTGTTGGACTGCTCTATGGTGTTTTAGCAAAACGATTACCATTTCACTCTGCGTTTAAGGGCATTGTATTCAGTCTGCTTGTCTGGGCAGCGAGTTATCAGTTCCTATTACCTGTACTTGGCCTCAAAGAGACAGCGCAGGGCGAAACCACACACCGCAATCTTTTGATGATCGCCGCCCATATCGTTTGGGGAGCGAGCACAGGTATCATCGCAGATTTGCTATAAGAAAGAATTTCGTGAGCAGGTATGCTGATTTGCTACTCAACAAAGCGATAGCCAACACCTCATACCTGCTGTAAAATGACCTTAAAATTTTCAACTTCTTACAGAGGAACAATCAGAGTTTTGCAGAAGTAAGCAGTTGATACAGTCTTCCAGGGTTGCACAATCACAATGAAGCCTCTCTAACAGCATTCTCTTCATCTCTGAGGCTCTCTGGATAAGTATATCCACCTCGGCGAGTTTTTGGCGAGCGAGCGTTTGCCATTGTGCTGCCGATGACGTTTCAGCATCCAAACTCTCAAATAACGTCTTCATCTCGGCTACGGTGAAGCCCACCTGTTGTGCCATCTGAATAACCGCAAGCCTACGAAGTACATCAGCATTATAGCGTCTACGCCCACTCACACGTCGAGGCGCGGGTAGAACGTTGACACTTTCGTAGTATCGAATGGCCGAAGGTCGAATGCCAGCACGTCGTGCAACCTCGCTGATAGTCAGTTCTTCCATAAAGATTTGTTTCTATCCCCTTGACTTAAAGTTCGCTTTAAGTATTACACTCGCTTGTAGTAGATACGCATCTCTTGTGTCTACTCATAGTAACACAAATCGTCCATATTGGCTCAGATAACGTTTATACGACCATTTTGTATGAAGTTTGTTAGAGCATGGACTAGAGCAATGAAAGTGAGTAAAGCAGTGAACGTACAAACAAACGTGTTTGTAGTAGGGGATCAGGACTTTGAGGTAACAGTCCTCAAGGCAGATATTCCCGTTATCGTCGATTTCACAGCGGTCTGGTGCCCACCCTGTCGCGCAATTGCACCTGTTTTTGAAAGGCTAAGTCGGGAGTATGAAGGGAAACTCAGATTTGCTAAAATAGATGTTGATGAGCATCCGATGACGGCTGGGCGTCTTGGTGTGCAGGCATTTCCGACGCTTTTGATGTTCAAAGACGGGAAAGTTATTGCACGCTTAGTTGGTCCACAACCCGCACGTCTCAAGAACACTATTGATCGTGTGCTTGCGGAAAGCCACGTGGTTTAATTCAACCGGGAGATAGGGACTAGGACGCCCTGTTGCCAGGATACCCTCAAATTAGCGCGTTGCAATAGGCATGCCCTGCTGACTCAGGACGAGCAAGCGATGCCAACACGACCAGGTAGGATGGGGATGCCAATGATGTCGTCACAATATCAAGATTAACTCTGTTGCAATATACAAAACAGGTGGAGATAATGCATCTCCACCTGTTTTGTATATTCTTCGCATCATTCAAATTATTAAGGCTATTTGGAAGGAGCGAGACCCAATTGCTGTAGTATGCCTAATTGATCTGAACTCCCCCAACGCTCGACAAGCTTGCCATCAACGAACCTACCAATCTGCATACCACGTACCTGCATCCGCTTATTCGTTGGTGCAAAACCCATGAACGGCCCTCGCTGCGTGCCAGTTACAGTGTAGGCAATCGCCACGTTATCATCGTCAGCAACCATATGATCGACGCTCACTGCCAGGTCGGGAAACGCAGTGCGGAACTCAGTAAAAAACTGTCGGAAACCCTCTGGTCCAGGACCCTGTCCGGGGGCTGGATCATGATCTACAGAGTTAGGTGCTACCACATCGTCGAAGGCGCGGAAATCACCAGTGTTAACAGCTTCGCCAAAGCGTTGCTGAGCAGCGATGTTACTTTCACGAGTCATGTGTTTGCTCCTCTTTGACTTTTCTCAAGAAATTCTAAAATTAGCGATGGACATGCACAGTAAATCCACCCTTTCTCACACGTTCACAAGGAGGGAAACGTAACAGCATTATACTCATCAGTTCTCGCTCTGAGTCAACAGTACCTTGATTTGACTATTGGAAGAAAGATACCTTATCTCACTCCTTCGCGCCTCTGTAGGGCAAAGCTGCGATAGGCCGCTCCTTGTAGACCCACTTTTGGATTGAGAATCACATGAACAGGCATAGGCTTCAACACTTCCGCAAGACGTCCCTTGTGCAAAAATGCCTTCATGAACAGTTCGTCTTTCAAAAACGGTAGGATACGACGCGGCATGCCACCCCCGATGTAGAGACCACCCGTAGACAATACCTTGAGGCTCAGATTGCCAGCTTCGGCGGCAAGGATGGATACAAACATCTTGATGGTCGCGACACATAGGGGATCGGCTCTGTCGAGTGCAGCCTGTACCACGATAGCATTTGGATCTTTCGCCTGCGCTAATTGCTCCGCCAGCCATGCAGGTTCCTCCGCATAATGGCTATCCTTCAGATAGGCATAAATATTCGGCATACCACGTCCAGAACAGACCCATTCATAGCTCACATGCTCATAGCGCGGCTGCAAATACCTGAGCAAGCCTATCTGTAGCTCGTCAGTGGGGGCGAAATCGGCATGTCCACCTTCGGACGTATGCGCGACATAGGTTTGACTATCCCAGGTCAAGAATGCCTCGCCCAGTCCTGTACCAGGAGCGATGACGGAGAGCGGACCATTCACGGCAGGTTGCCCAGCATTGATGGTTTCCAGTTCGCTATATTGCAGAAATGGCACACCGGATGCAATAGCCTCCAAATCGTTCATCAACAGAACCGATTTGAGATGAAGCGATTCTTGAAGTTGTACCGCGTCAATGATCCAAGGCAAGTTCGTAATCGTAGCCTTAGTAGCGACAACCGGACCAGCGACCCCAAAACTGGCCTGGTCAACCTGCACATCGTATTTTGCTAGAAATTCACGAATAATCTCTTCTAAACCCTTATACTGTTTACTTGGAAACGTGTCATTCGCAACAGGCGTTGTTAGCGTGGTAACAGATGCATACACCGCAAGTTCTGTCTTCGTACCACCGATATCACCAACCAGGAGCATGCTCTAGTTCTCCCTTCATACCTCTCTGTTATTTGACGTGAAAAACGTCGTCTGATTCTCTTCTATTGTACCCATATCTCAGCAAACATTGCCATTGTTAAGCCGTGTGTAAAGAACTTTAGGAACGCATTTCAAATGGTATTCTCTGACAGGTAATCCCCTCCGCATGATAAAATGAAACAGAAAGGCCAGATAAAACCAATCATGGTTATACCTTCCCTTACAAGAATAAATAGCTAGAACGATAAAGGAAATGGTATCATGGCAAAGCATCCCTTGAAATTGGGATATAAGGCTTCGGCAGAACAATTTGGGCCACGTCAACTAATTGACTTCTCGGTTGAGGCCGAGGCATGTGGTTTCGATAGCGTATGGATTAGCGACCACTTTCAACCCTGGCGACATACCAACGGACATGCACCGTCCGCACTCGTCTGGTTAGGTGCCGTTAGTGAGCGCACACAGCGTATCGAGTTGGGGACAAGCGTCCTCACGCCGACATTCCGCTATCAGCCAGCAGTGATCGCGCAGGCGTTTGGCACGCTGGGTGTACTCAATCCTGGCCGTGTCATTCTCGGCGTCGGCTCTGGTGAGTCGTTGAATGAGGTCGCCGTTACAGCCACTGATTGGCCGCCTGCGAAAGAGCGTCTAGCCCGTTTGCGTGAGGCGGTTGCCCTGATTAAGCAGTTGTGGACAGAAGACCTTGTGAACTTCGATGGTGAATACTACCATACACGCAACGCAACGATTTATGACAAGCCCAAACAGCCTGTTCCAATCTACATAAGTGCGGGCGGTCCTGTCGCGGCAAAGTTCGCGGGCAGAGCAGGCGATGGCTTCATCTGCACATCGGGTAAGGGCGACGCACTCTATCGCGACCAGTTGTTACCAGCAGTAGCGGAAGGCGCGAAGGCGGTGGGCAAAGACCCTGACTCTATCGAGCGCACCATCGAGGTCAAAGTCTCGTTCGATACTGACCGGAACCGTGCCCTTGCCGATACACGCATCTGGGCAGCCCTTGCACTACCAGCAGAGGACAAAGCCGAAGTCCACGACGCTCGCGAAATGGAGCGCAGAGCCGAAACCGTCGCGGATCAAGCATATAAACGCTGGCTCGTCTCTAGCGACCCCGAAGAGCATATCGAGCAGATACGCCCCTACCTGGAACTCGGCTTCACCAACCTGATTTTCCACGCACCGGGTGACGACCAGTCTCGTTTCCTGCAACTCTACTCGAAAGAGATTCTACCTCGCATTCGTCAACGTTGGGGATAACGAGAAGAGAATGCACCAACGACCCCTACATTCTATATACGTGAAACGTAGGGGTCGTTGGTGCATTCTCATTTCACTTTTGGTAGGACTCCTTGAGCAAGGTACGGCGATACTTCCATTGCCACCAGATCAACCAGATGAAACCCACAAGCGGCAACAGGCCAATCGTCCATCCTTGCCAGGGGGGAATCGCATTGGGGGCGGCAACTATCACGTCCAGACTTGCGGTACCAGAGCCTTGGGGGCCGTGCAGCGTTACCAGGAGCGTCCACGCACCACGTACAGGAAGAAGCACCACGCCATCTAGCATATGCACACCGTCGGCTACTAGCGTCCTCTTCACCACGATAGCATCAGTCCCTGCACCGGGTTGAGCAAGCAGTATCCCCGAAAGAGAGACTGCCTCACGCGGTGCAATAGTGACGGTAAGGTCTTGACCTACAATCGGCGGGTCACTAGATAAGCCCATGACGATAGTATACGGTCCGGCAATAAGTGTCTCACTCCTCGCTGGTTTGCTGTGTGTAGCAGCCACTGCTGGCATAGTAGCCTGGAATAGCATGAATGTGAGTAGTACAAAAAACATTATCGTGAAATTCAGGGGTCGCCAGAATCTCTCCGTACACATGCTCATCGTTTACTCCAGTGCCAGATATCGCCGAAGAGAACTCCAATCGGGATCACGATTACCGCAATACAAAACGCGAAGGGTAATGCAAGCAACATCTCCTGCCAACTGGCAGTGAAGATACGCACAATATCCTCGCTGAGTTTGATAAAGGGAAAGAGATGGAGTAGGTACACAAGGGCAGCGGGCACCACCGTCGTAGCCACCGCCAGTACACCTCCACTGAGAAGTACATAGACAAGTGGGTGTTTCTCTGTAGTCTCCTGTCGTCTATAACGCCAGAACGCTATGCCATCAATAACAAGCGCACACAGTACGAAGAGAAATGGTATGAGTACAAGCGCAATACTAAAAGTAGGCGTGCGGTCCGCGAACCGATAAGATAACCCCAAGTGTGCAACAGCATAGCTGAGCGCGATGGGCACAAACGTTTGTGTGACGAGTGAAACGAGAAAAAGTAAGATGGCTGTAAGTGTTGCGGCACCAGTTTTACGTGTTGCCTGTACCGCACTAATTAAGCAAAAGCCACCCACTGCCGCAAGAGGTAATGGATAGGTCAAAAGCGGCCACGCTAGCCCAAGAGCAACGGGAGGAAATGCCGTGAGTGCTGGCAGAGCGATCTCCATAAAAGCTGCTAGCAGGAGCAATAGTCCCCACTCAGGTCCATTTAAGGTAAGAAAGCGTTTCGATGATGGATCTTGCTGTTCAAGTACAGCTTCAGAAGCAAAGGCATAAATGCTGCCCAGACCCATAAGAACGCCACCAATAGTGCCCATAACGTGGAAGGGGGACCAGAGTGTTACGTCGATACCGTATAACTGGTGCCAATAGTTGTCCAGAGGGGCTGCGAGCAGATCGTTCAATGCGCCAAAGCCGAGAATGGTAAAGCCGAGTGGAGCATGAAAAAAACGGAAAATGGGAATAGTCGAACTATCATCGACTCCTGCTTTTTGTTGATAGTAGCGTCTAGTATCCAGAAGTACAAGCCCAAGAGTAACGAGTCCTGCCGCTGCAACTCCTGTATAAAGCAAAATATGTGGGGGAATCCAGAACGTATCGCGCCCAAGCAAATCGTGCCACTGCCTGTCCCATGCCAACCCTAACTCTGCCTGCATCAAAAAGTAGAGTACCAACCATGCACATGTCTGACGTAGCCGACGCTCTGGTTGATCAGACGCTACCAACGAAGATACTGTTTGCTTTTCATGAAGAATTGGTTGTGCCATAGCAACCTCTCTTGTATCAATATGTCACTCACAAAAGGACTGAACAACAAGAACGCAGAAATTCTTCTCCTCGGTTGCGGGACCACACAATAGGATATTCACCATATCTTCTCTAAGTAATCGAGATAAACAACTGCTCACTTAGTATTATATTACACCATTCTGGCACAAAAATCTTCTCTGTTTGCCACAACGAATTTTTACCTGCTAGCAACCCTTTGCAGTCCCAGACCAACACGCTTACTCAGTGCGTGCAAGGCGGAGCGATAGAGGCGCGGATGCTTTCCCAGCAAGCTCCGCATCAACGCGAAAAAGCTACCGTCCATGCCGATAATTGGCACGCCTAACAAAGCTTTCTGTAACACTTGATGCCCTTCTGCTGATTGGAACAGGCCGTAGAGCATGGCAACATCATCATTCGAGTTCATGCTATCGAGAACCCAACGTAGCCAATCCTCGATACGCAAATAGTCTCCTAAACGGTTTGCATGCGAAAGATTGTGGAGATACGCGGTAACAACCTCCTGCTCACCATTCAATACCTCACTTGCTACAGCATGAGCGGCAAGGCGTCCACTCAGCAACGCAGGATAGATGCCCCCACCTGTTGCAGCACCACACAAACCAGCGGCATCACCAAGTAACAAGACGCGCCCTAGCTCGTCGTTACGATAGACATGTTTCAGACGCCCGCCAGTCGGAATCGTGCCAGCTTTGCGCTCGACGACATGCATTGTACGTAAATCAGCGACCTCCTGAAAGAGCGTTTGCGCGACATGGAGCGAGTTTGTCGGGCTAAATGTGCGTGGGTGGCCTGCAACACCGAGTGCAGTAATCGAGCCATGAGGAGCCAGCCAGACACAATAGCCAGGTGCTAGCTCCTGGTCCATCACAAGATAAAATGTCTCACCATCGAGCTGTACATTGTCGATCAACCATTCGGCACCCGCGAGATAATGGGTGTTCTGCTCCAACTTGAACCAGCGTGCAACCTGGGAGCGTGTGCCATCGGCACCAATCAAGAAACGTGTCGTGATAGTCGCATCTCGTTCCGACTGTGACGCACTTGCTACAGAAATATGCATCAGACCACTCTGCTCGCGCGTTGCCGACTGAAATTTCACGCCGCAACGTATCTCGGCTCCCCGTTGCTCCGCCTGCTCCGCCATCCATTGCAACACCCCAGGCACATCAGCCATATAGAAGCGATACGCCCGCGCACTGATCTCCAGCGGAGACTGACCGGGTGCCTGCACATGGATACGACGCACAGCATTCATCAGGTAGCGATTGGGTACATCGAGGATATCAAGTATATCGTTAAACAACACACCCGTTGTACGCACAACGCCACCAACCCTCGCATCACGTTCCACCACAAGCACACGCAGACCCAACGCCGCCCCAACACTGGCAAAACTGAGACCTGCGAAACTGGCACCGACGACAACAACATCGTAATACTCGTTCTCTTGTGGAATAGGTGAGAGCATGAAATAAGTAACCTCTTCTTACAATAACGTTCTACAATATGTTATAAAAGAATTATATCTCGTAGGAATGATTTCGCTCGCGCATTTGTTTGAATATAGAGGACTATTTCAGCATATGTCCCATTCATATCACCCGTATTGGCTATACCATATTCAATAAGCGACTAAAAAACAACTAAGTGGTATATTGAACGTAATCACTATAGGAAAGGGAATATAGAAGTATGCCCATACAACGATCAGGCACCAGCGGAGATGGGCATGACCATCTCAGACGAACGGATGATGTAGATACAAGATATTCGAGTACACCAACGCGCGCCTCTCGTACAAGTGCAGCGCGACCAGCTCCTAGAACAGATGAGGATATGCTGTCCGAAGGAAACACGACACGTACTCATTTCGATTATGATACGCAAGATATTATCTCGCTTGAACCAAAGTCACGCAAGCCGCAGTCAAGCAAACGTTTACCAGTGACGAAACAACCAATTCGGCAAACAACGTCGGCACGACAACCTACGAACACACGATCAGCAGTCAGGCAACCAAGCGATACGCTTAGACCAGCACGCCAGCCTGCACGACAAACCGAACCAGTCAGACAGAGTACGCAGCCTAGAGGAGCGGAAAAGCTCAAGCCACAAGCACAGAAACGACAATACCACTGGCTCGTGCCAACTGGCATCATTCTGCTTGTCACCGTTGTCTGCTACCTGCTTCTCTACGGAGCATTGGTTGGTGGGAGGTCTGTCTATAACAACTGGGCCTACGGTTCAGGTACGCGTACCTCGCACCTCAATGCGGTTGTAGGCGATCATGACTCCTTGGCCTCGCCCACACATTTTATTGCGTTGAACATGCACGGCACCATTGATGTCATCGAATTTCCAGGCGGCGATGTCACGCACGCCAAGGTCTTTCCAGGGCCACACCTGCTCTGGTCCAACGCCGACAAAGCGGTCGTCACACTAGAGGCTAAAGATGTCAATGGCGATCAAAAGCCAGATATCGTTATTCATGTACAGGGTGATACAAATCTGCTCTTTCAACAGACTACTGCGACCTTTGTACTCCATAACAACGGTTCGGGCTTCTCACCAATGAGTCCCCTACAATCGTAAAAACTGATAGAGATGCAGATGTGCCCGATATCCAGAGAATATCGGGCACATTTGCATCTCTATCAGTCAGTTTAACCACTCGACCTCGCCTTGTGGCCGAAAGCCAAGTGGGTTGAGGTTCTGCATGTCGCTTAGCACAAACCAGTTCGTGCTGGTGGGATCGGGCACAAGACGCGTAACACTGGCTTTGACATGCGCGGTACTATTGAGCCACGCAATCGCATCCTCTCGTCGTCCAAAGGGACGGTAGATATTGACATTACGCGGTCCATCGCGCTCGACCTGGAACGCTGTCGCAAGGTAAATCTCAGCAGGTACTTGCTCGTCTCCTTGCTCCCCCGGCACCTCTATCACATTCGTTGTCTCAAAGTACAAGCCACGAAAGAAAAAGCCTAGCGTTTCTTGCCAGGGGACATACTGTGGATTGAGCCATTCAAGAGTATCGCGCTTCTTGCCCTGCGGCAAACTGGTCTCGCTATAGTAGCGGAAAATCAGGGCACTCTCAAACGTCTGCGTATAGTCGATAGCTTGTTTGTATGAAAGATGCGTTTCAGCTTCCACAGAGCTAGACCATGTACCGTGAATCTCTATCACATCGTAGTGCTGTTGTTGCTCAACATGCTCACGTCCCATCATATCTGTTGTAGAAGGCAAGGCACGCGGCATACTTCCTGTTGGCTGCTCCTGTGTACCGTCGGCTCCGTGCTGGCTATCGCCTGTTGCAAAAGATGGCAAGACAAAAACGAGCGAGGCAGGTAACTCTCCATCACTTACCGCGACACGCGCATCCTCTTCCTGAGCATCCTGGACAGTAGACAGAGCAACAGATACGACAACAGCTCTTTGTGTGTTCACATCTTGAACCATTTGCATCACATCCATACCTTTGAGCGAACGCTCCTGTAAAGCTCCCGTAAACTGTGGTACCCACTGCTCTTTCGGCTGCACCTGCCCCGCTTCATCGCGTGTATTGATCCACTTATACACAAGTTCATAGAGTCGTCTCTCAGTTAAAAAGTAAATTTTGAAGTCTCCTCCATCATCCTCCTGGAATCCGAAATCCTGAGCCATATCCTCTATCCTTTTATCACGCACATTCTATCGAATATATCTTGTACATTCTATAACAGTCCTAATTAAGGCACAATTCCACTTTCTTATGCTAGAGTCGCTTTACGGCAATACCTTGATCATAGCACTGAGATAGAAACGAAACAAGCGACAAAAACGTGTATATTTTGTAACAGAGGTAGGAATTTGTACATTTTTATGTATTAAGGAGGAACCCACTATGGCAGATCAACAGTCTATTGAACGCATCCAGCAAGGTGTAGAGGTATGGAATAGATGGCGGCAGGATAATCCTACCGTTGATCCCAATCTGAACGAGATCGACCTGAGTCGCATGAACCTGAGCAAAGCCAATCTGAGTCGCGCCAATTTGAGTAGTGCCACGTTGCATGAAACAGTATTCAATGGTGCCGATCTGGGTAATGCGAGCCTTGTTGGTGCAGATGCAAGTCGTAGTGATTTCACAGGTGCAAACTTGAGTGGTGCCGATCTCAGTGGAGCAGTCCTCACACAAGCTCTTCTGAGCAATGCAAATCTGAGCAATGCAAGTTTGCTCGATACGAATTTGATTGATGCTGATCTGAGCAACGCAAATCTGAGCAATGCTGACCTCACTGGAGCATTCCTGCGTGGGGCCGACCTCAGAGGCACATTGATCACACAAGAGCAACTGAACAAAGCAAAATCACCCGACGACCTACCCTAAAAACGAACATCACATAAATAAGAGATGCCTGTCACCAACATACCTGTGTGACAGGCATCTCTTATTTATGCACCATCCTGAGCCGCAACGATAACGTTGTTGATCTCTTCGACGGGCAACGGCTCGATGTCTACGCGATCACCTTCTTTGGTGACGAGGAAGATTTTCTTTTGCCCTTGCACGCTTTGCTCTTCGTGTAAGAAAGTGTATAGTGTCTGTGCGACCTGTTGTGGTGCCTGTTCCGCATTCTCGTCGATACCGACGCCGACAAGCACAGGAGCATGATGATCGCGTGGTACGACAAGCTCAACATGCACACCATGAATATGTTTGAGTTGATGTTCGAGTTCTTTGAGATGTTGTTTTTCCTCAAAAATAAATTCGAGCGAAAGAGTGGTTTCCATTGGAATGTCTCCTCTTCTGTGTTGAATGGCGATAAATATATGCTGTTTGAGAAAAGAACATGGGAACGTTGCTCTGTGTACGGGTCTGATTTATCACACCCTGGTCACGATTCAGATGCCGAACAAGGGTGTGATAAATCAGACCCGTACAGCAGTTGTTCATACCCATACGAATTTTTTAGACAACATTATTTCTTTGTAATTGCCGCTATCTTACACGAAGCATAAGAGGGATGCAATAGAGACAGAGTACAGCAGTACAGTAGTAACAGAAAGAAGCGTACATGAATCGACAATTTAGTCTGAGCCATACCATTCGTTATGATGAGTGCAATTGTGATGGGGTGCTTACTCCGACAGCAGTATTGCGTTACATGCAGGATATCGCGGCATTGGATGCTGAGAATGCTCAGCTTGTAGGCAATGGCTACTGGGTCGTCAAAAGGACGAGCATTGCCTTTGCAGCACCAGTGCGTGTGCATACTAAGCTCGAATTGAAGACCTATGGCATACATTTTACACGCATCACGGCCCAACGCGGCTATGAAGCATCCATTGTCGGTGAAAATGAGCAACCAGTCATCTCCGCGCGAACGCTCTGGGTCTACGTCGATGCTCACGGACGACCAGTGCGCCTTCCCGAAGGTACGGCTAGCATCTGGCTCGCGGACGGTTCTCTGCCGCAACAGTCAGAGACTCCCTTTCCAGCATTACCTGAAACGGCACCGGAAACAACCGAGGCTTCTGTACAATTCTCGGATATCGACCCGATGAGACATCTCAATAACGCTTCCGCCGTCGAGATGTTGGATAACGCAAGCTGGCAAGCGTTTGCAAAAGATGGTATCCTGCCCGATACGACGGTGCTTAATGTCCTTTCCTACAATATAGAATATGTCAACAGTCCGCGCTTCGGAGATCGCCTCGAAATACAGAGTTGGCTTGAGCCTCTTACAGCGGAGGGTCAAGAATATAGCAGACTTCAGCAGATCACCCATGATGGGAAAGTGATGGTCAAGGCGTTCTCACGTTGGCTTTACAGGATAAAGCTATAAAGGTAAGATACAAGGGTTAGGGATCAGGGCGTCCCCTTGCGAGCACCCTTGCCTCATCTTTACGTTGGTGCCGATGAGAACAAATTGCAGAAAACCCAATCGAAGGAGATTTTACGATGAACGAACCTACAGTACTGGTCGGTGCAGAACCCTTTTATGCTGAGCATGGCAGAGTCGGCGTTTTAGTATCGCATGGCTATACAGGTAGTCCACAGAGTATGCGCTATTACGCCGAAGGACTCGTCAATGCAGGTTTCACCGTTGCGCTACCCCGACTTACAGGACATGGCACAACGCCGAACGACATGGCGCGAAGTACTGCCACCGATTGGATTCGCGACCTGGAACAGGCGATGGTGTGGTTACAAGCACGTTGCGATACACTGTTTGTCACCGGACTCTCGATGGGTGGCACACTTACGTTATTTATGGCGGGTCAATATCCCGCTGTGTTCAAAGGCATCATTCCCATCAATGCCCTCATTTTCAGCAATAATCCTGAACTGGCTACTCTCGTCTATATGAAAGATGGGCCTGCGGAGTTGCCGGGGATAGGCAGCGACATCAAGGCTGAGGGCATCAAAGAACTGGCGTACCCCGTTACCCCGACACCATCACTTAAAGAACTGTTCGCATTAGCAAAGGTCGCGGACGAACTATTGCCACGCATCAACTGTCCTGCCCTCATTCTCTCCTCACGCGAAGACCACGTTGTTCCACCCGTCAACGCCGAATACATCCTACAAAAATTGACTAACCCCGACAAGCGGATTGTGTGGCTGGAAAATTCCTATCATGTCGCCACGCTCGATAACGATAAAGACCTGATTGTGCAGAAAAGCGTCGAGTTCATTAACACACATAAATAAACAAAGATAGGAATGCCGCGAAAATGCTGTTTTCGCGGCATTCCTATCTTTGTTTTTACACATTCATTACGATGTTGCGCGATCATTCGCCTTACGATAGCGATTGATCAACGTATTGGTCGAGCTATCGTGCGTCAGTTTTGGCTCCTCGGCATTTTCCAGTTCGGGGATGATGCGCGTAGCAAGCACCTTGCCCAGTTCGACGCCCCACTGGTCGAACGAATTGATATGCCAGATGGTGCCCTGCACGAAAATCTTATGCTCATACAGCGCAATCAGCTTGCCCAGTAGTTCGGGCGTGAGGCGGTCTGCGAGAATAGTATTCGTGGGGTGGTTGCCCTCGAAGGTGCGATGAGGCACTTGTGCAGCGGCGACGCCATCAGCAGCCACCTCTTCCGCCGTTTTGCCGAAGGCAAGGGCCTCGGTTTGGGCGAAGAAGTTCGCCATCAAAAGATCGTGATGCGGTGGCAGATTGTTCAACGAGTGCATGAAGCCGATAAAGTCACACGGAATGAGCTTTGTGCCTTGATGGATAAGCTGGTAGAATGCATGCTGGCCGTTGGTGCCAGGCTGTCCCCATATAATGGGTCCGGTCTGGTAATTCACGGTCTTACCGTCCAAGTCAACATGCTTACCGTCGCTCTCCATGTCAAGCTGTTGCAGGTAGGAACTGAGGTACTCAAGGTACTGGTCATAGGGCAACACTGCGACCGTTTGCGCCCCGAAGAAGTTGTTGTACCATATGCCGATTACGCCAAGCAACACGGGCAGGTTGTGCTCAAAGGGGGCGGTACGGAAATGTTCATCCATCGCGTGGAAGCCCGCCAGCATCTCACCAAACTGCTCCGGTCCAATCGCGACCATCAGTGAGAGACCAATTGCGGAGTCGTAGGAATAGCGACCGCCGACCCAATCCCAGAACTCGAACATGTTGGCGGTATCAATGCCAAACTTAGCCACCTCTTTGGTGTTTGTCGAGACGGCGACAAAGTGTTTCGCCACCGCATCTTCACTCCCAAGAGCGCGAACACACCACTCGCGAGCCGAACGTGCATTGGTCAGCGTTTCCAGTGTCGTAAATGTTTTGGAGGAGACGACAAACAGCGTCTCGGCAGGGTCGAGGTCGCGTGTGGCCTCGACGAAATCGGTGCCGTCAACGTTCGAGACGAAGCGTGCGGTGATGTCACGGTCGCTATAGTAGCGCAAGGCGGCATAGGCCATATGTGGGCCGAGGTCCGAGCCTCCGATACCGATATTGACGATATTGCGAATACGCTTGCCTGTGTAGCCCTTCCACTCGCCGCTACGTATACGGTTCGAGAAGTTCGCCATCTTGTCGAGGACAGCGTGGACAGTGGGCACGACGTTCTCACCATCGACCATTATCGTCTCATCTTTGGGAACGCGTAGGGCGACGTGTAAGACAGCACGGTTCTCGGTGACATTGATCTTGTCCCCCCTGAACATCGCATCAATGCGCTCACGTAGACCTGACGATTCCGCAAGGGCGAGCAGCAATTGCAGTGTCTCGTCGGTGATCCGGTTCTTCGAGTAATCCAAATAGACCCCTTCAGCCTCAAGCGTGAAACGCTCACCGCGTTTAGGGTCTTCATCAAAGAGGGTACGCAGATGCGTATTCTGCACCTTCTGAAAATGCTCTTGCAACGCCTTCCATGTACTCCGCTGTGTCAGCGGAGTTGTGTCGATAGCCATATGTCTGTACTCCTTTTCAAGTAGGCGATATAATTTTTTGTCCCTTGCACCGTCTTCACCTGCTTTGCGCCAGGATGCCCATGCGTTCTACGCATGGGGAGCAATGGCGTGTTCTTGTCGCGCAACAACTTGTAATGCTAATCGGATTGCTGCAATATCCGAGAGACATGCGTACAATGCTTTAATATGCTCTATTGCTTCTCTGCCTTGGTCTGTGAGCCGCATAGTCGTCGGCTTTGCGTGTTTCTTTTCCATACTTTTAGCATACCGTCTTGACATATACTTGTCAATCTGCTATCCTCTGTCATGAGGGTAAGGCACTCCGGTTCGTCAGAGAGAGACAGTTTTCCTGCGTGCGTTTCTTCACAACTGAACAGAGGGCGTTCAAAGCCGAAAATCCACGCTCTCGGTAAACTGTTCGAGGGCAGAACAACGTTGCCTTCTCGCAAGGAGTTCGCTCTGGTGAGAAGGAACAGGTAGCTTGT
>JAABVA010002999.1_pt1 | contig 16372 bp, 16 predicted proteins | sample 5560331 | NCBI WGS metagenome assembly JAABVA01 (sample SAMN12812661, study PRJNA571458) | rock metagenome | isolation source: Antarctica rocks | place: Antarctica: Victoria Land, Mt New Zealand sud | collected 2016-01-07 | reverse complement strand
AGCCGACCCCGTTCGTGTGGGATGGCAAACGGCGGGAGCGCCGCCGCCGCGCGCGGGCACGCCGCCTTGGCGGGTCTGCCGCTGTCGCCGATCAATTCCAGTTAAATGCAGCGTGACCCACTAGTTGGCCGGAGCGTGTCGATCCACGGGGCTAACGTTGGCAGCGACATAGTAAAGCAGATAGAGCATGGAGCAAGGAAGATGATCGACGACGCCCCGCGCCTGCATGCGGCCCGCGAACGGGAGCGCGCGACAGAAGCGATGTACCGGGAGCCCAAGTCGGCCCAGGAGCAAAAAGAGTACGCCGCCTGGCGTGAGTTGCGGCGCGCCGCCGCGGAGCGCCTATTCCGCGAACGCGAAGCCGCGCCTTGTTATCCGGCGTCCTGACGCTAGTCGGACAGCTCTCCCTCCCAATCAAAGATGACTGCTTTGATCATTCCCCCATCCGCGCGCCTAATCACGCGCGCCTCGCGCTATGCCGTCCTCGCGCAGCACGGTCACGGTTATGTCGTCTTCCACGCGCAGGCGGCAAGCGAGGCGCACGTTGTCGGCCAAGTCGGAGCGCGGTATGAACTGGCGCTCGATATAGGTGGGCGTGCGCGCCTGTCCTTCGACGCGCACGCGGCAACGCCCGCACGTCCCCTTGCCGCCACACGTCGTGGGGATATAGACGCCCGCTACCTTGCCAGCCTCAAAGACGCTCTGCCCGTGTTCGACCACGGCCTGCCGTCCACGCGGCAAGAACGTGACCGTATGCGGACCAGCGACCGGCTCGGGCAGCCAATCGAGGTCCAGCACGATCTTCGTGCGCGGCTTCTCAGGCGCCTCGTCCGCCATAGCCAAGAAACCTAGCCGCGCATGCGCACGAATCTATCATACTTTCACGCTTCGGATACACGTAGAATGGGGTGATCCACATATCCGTCGATGCTAATCCCCCGATACAGGGCGCGGATTTCCCGCATAACCAATGAAAGGTAGGCGATTTCATTCCATGCCAGGCGTGGGCTTTTGGTCAATGCCTGTACCACGATCTGACCGGGCTCACATGGCACTATTGTGACGACCAACGCCATATCCCCTGGATCCGGCATAATGACCCATTCAACGCACCACCATCCGTTACCGCAATCTTTGGATTTGGGAAGAGAAATCAACCGGAAATGTAGCGATTGGTAATCAGGGAGCCTTTGTAGCCTCATACCTTACCCAACCTAATTGACGCGAACAAGCGGGGCGCAGTACTGTCTAGCCATGACACGGATGATTCGCACCTTCGCCTTGCTAGTCGTTATCGCCCTACTGACCGCAGGCTCCGCCGCGTTGGCAGTAAGAGCACCCAAGGCAGTAGGCCCAACCTATACACCATTACAACTTTTGCATTCCAGCCAACTTCAGGGCGCTAAAACAGGGCAAGCATTCCAGGTCCGCGGCATCCTATACCTCTGGCAAATAGGGCTGCGCGGCACGGCGTTTTTCCTATTCGGTGGGCCTAAAGTTGGCAGCGGAGGACTGCTCGTTGTCTTCGCAGGCCCACCAAACCCCGTGGCATCCACCCTACGCCGTTGGCCGGTTATAGGTCCACGCATACCACCAACAGCCGATCATCCAATCGTCAACAAGCTTGCGACGTACCGCGTCAAGGTCATCGCCTGCCTTACCACCTGCTCGGCGCTCCCTCGTTTTCAACTCACGGATGGAGGCGCCCCTTAGTCCGCGAGCCCGACCTTGAAAGACCATGGCAAGCGACGGACACCGCGGAGTCGCGGGGCGGGGCAGCCCCAAACATTCAATCATCATCAAAGCGCATCGCCTCCAGACAGACCTTTTAAGGTCCGTCCCCTGCCATGGTCTTTTAAGGCCAGGCCCGGTTACCCGACCTCCTGCCGCTCGTCGAGCGTGCGCTTGAGCTCGACGACCTGGTCGCGCAGGTCGGCGGCGCGCTCGAAGTCGAGGTTCTTGGCCGCCGTGCGCATCTGGTTCTCCAGGTCCTTGATAAACCGCGCCAGATCCTCCCTGGGCAGGTCGGCTCCGACATTGTAGCCCACCTTCTCCTCGGCCACCTGCCTGGTGGCGAGGTCGCGGATGCCCTTGATGATGCCCACTGGCACGATGTCGTGCGCCTCGTTGTAGGCGATCTGCCGCTCGCGGCGGCGGTACGTCTCGTCGATGGCCTTGCGCATCGACTCGGTCACATGGTCGGCGAACATGATGACGTGACCCTCGACGTGGCGCGCCGCGCGGCCAATCGTCTGGATCAGCGAGCCGGCCGAGCGCAGGTAGCCCTCTTTGTCGGCGTCGAGGATGGCCACGAGGCTGACCTCGGGCAGGTCCAGCCCCTCGCGCAGCAGGTTGATGCCCACGACCACGTCGTAAACGCCCAGGCGCAGGTCGCGCAGCACGTCGTTGCGCTCCATCACGTCCATCTCGCTGTGCAGATACTGCACCTTGATGCCCAACTCCTGCATATAGTCGGCGAGGTCCTCGGACATCTTCTTGGTCAGCGTCGTGATCAGCACGCGCTGGCCGCGGCTAACGCGCTGGCGCACGTTCTCCAGCAGGTAGTCGATCTGGCCGTTGGTCTCGCGCACCTCGATCGTGGGATCAACCAGTCCGGTGGGGCGGATGATCTGCTCGGCGACCTGCACGGAGTGCTCGTACTCGAACGGGCCGGGCGTGGCCGAGACAAAGACAACCTGGTTGATACGGTCCTCGAACTCGGCGAAGCGCAGCGGGCGGTTGTCCAGCGCCGAGGGCAAGCGGAAACCGTAGTCGACCAGAACCTCTTTGCGTGAGCGGTCGCCGCCGTACATGCCGCCGACCTGCGGAATGGCGATGTGCGACTCGTCGACGAGCAGCAGGAAATCATCCGGGAAGTAGTCGAGCAGCGTCCACGGACGCGAGCCGGGTTCACGCCCGGCGAGGTGCCGTGAGTAGTTCTCGATGCCCGAGCAGATGCCGGTCTCGCGCAGCATCTCCAGGTCGAAATTGGTACGTTGCCTGAGGCGCGCCGCTTCGAGGATCTTGCCCTCGTCGTCGATTTCTTTGAGCCGGATCTCCAACTCCTCCTCGATGGCCACGATGGCGCGCTGTAGCTTCTCCTGCGTCGTGATGAAGTGGCGCGCGGGGTAGATGTCGACCCAGTCGCGCGCGCCGAGCAACTCGCCGGTCAGCGGGTCGATCTGCTGGATGCGCTCGACCTCGTCGCCGAAGAACTCCACGCGCACGGCCAACTCCTCGTACGAGGGGTAAATCTCCAGCACGTCGCCGCGCACGCGATACTTGCCGCGGCTGAAGTCCATGTCGTTGCGCTCATATTGGATGGCGTTGAGCAGGCGCAGCACTTTGTCGCGCCGCTGCAGTTCACCGCGCTTGAGCTTGACCACGGTCTGACCGTAGTCCTCGGGCGAGCCAAGGCCATAGATGCAGGAGACGGAGGCCACGATGAGCACATCGCGGCGCTCGAAGAGCGAACGCGTGGCCGAGAGGCGCAGCTTCTCGATCTCCTCGTTGAGGGTCGATTCCTTCTCGACGTAGGTGTCGGAGCGCGGGATATAGGCTTCGGGCTGGTAGTAGTCGTAGTAGCTGACGAAGTATTCGACGGCGTTGTGGGGAAAGAACTCCTTGAACTCGCCATAGAGCTGCCCCGCGAGCGTCTTGTTGGGGGCCAGCACGAGCGTGGGGCGTTGCACCTGCTCGACGAGCCACGCCATCGACGCGGTCTTACCGGAGCCGGTGACGCCGAGCAGCGCCTGATACTTATGGCCCTGGCGCAGCCCGTCGGTGAGCAGGGCGATGGCTTGCGGCTGATCGCCGGTCGGCTGGAATGGAGAGACGACTTGGAAGTCTGGCATGGCGTGTCGATACCCTCATGAGGATGAAGAGGAACGTCCGCGAGGAACGGGAAGCGGTTGCGGATACGCCTTAATTATACCACTTTCACAGACCCTGCCTAGCCACTACTAGTTGAATAGCTGGGACAATTGTGCTATCTTGGCCGGGGATGACGTATGGCGATGAAAGGATCTTTCGATGGAGAAAACGGTCTACTATCCCGGCCCCACATGGGGAACACCGGCTCAACCTCACGATGCCGGGTGGTCAGCGGAAAGCCTGCGACAGGCGGAGCGGTATGCGCACAGCAGCGGCTCCGTTGCCGTCATGGTGATCTCGCGGGGAGCGGTTATCGCCGCATGGGGAGAGATTGACCGCCCTTTCAACGTGCGATCGATCCGCAAAAGCATGGTAAGTGCCTTGTATGGCATCCATGTGGACGCCGGCCACATCCTCCTGTCGCAGACGTTGGACGAACTCGGGATCGACGATCAGGACCCCACGTTGACGGCGAACGAAAAGCGAGCAACCGTGGCCGACCTGCTGACGTCGCGCTCCGGTGTCTATCACGCCTCAAATTGCCAGGGGCAAGCCGAGCGCGACAACTTGCCGCCGCGCGAAAGTCACGCGCCAGGGACGTTCTGGTACTACAACAATTGGGATTTCAACGCTCTGGACACCATCTTCGAGCAATGCGCCCACGCGCGTATCTTCGATGAATTCGAGCGACACATCGCACGCCCCCTCCACATGGAAGACTTCGACGCTCGCTTGGGAATCGTATCCGGCGCCCCTCACTCGACCCATCCCTGCCATCAGTTCCGCATATCGGCGCGTGATCTGGCGCGGTTTGGCGTCCTCTATCTCAATCACGGCCGCTGGCGCACGCGCCAAATCGTGCCACAGCGATGGGTGACCGAGAGCACACGGGCACAGGCGCGCACTCCAGATGGCACAGGGTATGGGTACATGTGGTGGGTGGCCGTTGAGGGTAACAGCCCACTACCCCCACAGGTGGTCCTCCCTGATGGCGCCTTCGCGGCGCTCGGAGTCGGGGGACAATTGTTGCTGATTATCCCATCGCGCGATCTGGTCGTGGCGCATCTGACAAACCCGGATGAACCCGGTTACCGCGCGGTTTCACCGCATCCCGATCAGATCGCGCGATTGCTCAACCTTATTTTTGCCGCGCAAGGAACACTGTAATTCCGTCCCTGTGGCAAGACCGTACCTTCCGCTCGATATGGGGCGGCCGTACCGCGTCGCTTTTCGGGGACCAGGTGACCGGTCTCGCGCTGCCCTGGCTGATCCTGCTCCAGACACACTCCGCGTTCGCGGCAGGGGTGGTGGCCGCGGCGCGCTACGTCCCCTTCCTGGCGCTGGCCCTCGTCGCGGGCCTCGTCGCCGACCGTGTCGAGCGGCGCGCTCTCGCGCTCACCTGCGATGTCGGGCGCGCGGTGGCGCTGGGGGCGGTCGCCGTCCTCGGTCTGCTCGGTCGGGCCCCGCCCCTCTGGTTGCTCACGGTCGTCGTCCTCGCGCTGGGCACGGGGTCGCTTTTCTTCGGAGTCGCCTTCCGCGCCTGGCTACCCGACGTGACAGGTGACGATCGGCTGGGCCAGGCCAACGCGGCGCTCGAAGCCTCCGACGCGGCTAGCGTTCTCGTAGGGACGCCTCTGGGTGGCGCGCTCATCACGGCGATTGGCCCGGTACTGGCGCTCGGCGCGGACGCCCTCTCCTATGTGGCCTCGGCGCTCACGCTGGCGCGTATCCCCTCGACCGGTCCTGTGCGGCAACCAATAGACGATGAGATGGAACGAGTAGGACGACTACGCGCCGTATGGCCCGAGGCCATCGCCGGGGTGCGTGCGATTCTGGACACGCCGGCGCAGCGCCTGCTGAAAGGGGCGGGGACGGCGCTGTTCCTGGACGCGGGGGCCATCGAGGTGTTGCTGGCCGCGCTGACGCAACTCCGGCTGCATCTGCCAGCCTGGCAAGCTGGGCTCGTGTTCGGGGCCGCGGGCGTGGGCGGGCTGCTCAGTAGCGCAGTGGCGCCGCGCGTCTACACATGGGGCTGGCGGGTCGGCCTGGCGGGCGCCCTGGGCGTCGCCGCGCTGGGGAGCGCGGGGCTGGCCTGGGCCAGCGTCCTCGACCCCCAGCGCGGCTTCATCGTCGCCCTCGCGTCCAACTTGGTGTTGGACGGGGCCGTCGCCCTGGGTTTCGTCCTGAGCGGGACGGCCAGCACGCTCGTCACGCCGCGCGGCCTGCGAGGGCGCGTCGGTGCGGCGGGCGCGATCTACGAGGCGCTGGCGCGCGGCGGCGCGGCGGTCGGGTTCGGCGCCCTGGCCGCGGCCGGCAACCCGCTCCCGGCCTTCGTGGTGCTGGCCGGCTGCTGTGCAGTAGCGGCGCTCGTGACCGCGCTGGCACGTGTGGACGCGGCGCCGGAGTGAAGGGCTTCATCTTGGGGCTTGGACAGCTCGAGCAGGCGCACCAACCCAACGAGTACGTCGATGTCTCTGACCTTACGCGGGCGGCGCACGCATACGTATCCATTGCCCACACCTTACTCGGCTAATGGGCGTCGACGAGGGGCAGCAGGCGACGCGCCTCGTCGGCGAGATCGAGGAGATACGTGACGAAGGCGGCGTCCTGCGCGACGATCCGCTCGATCGGTTGCCCACGGCGCTGTTCGAGCGCCGCGATGCCGTCCTCCTGGAGGAGGGTGAGCGCCAGGATACCGGCTGTCAAGAGGCTGTACCGCAGTGGCGCGGTCGCGGCGTAGCCCAGTCGGACCAGACGCGGATCGCCCTGCCAGCCCGCCTCCTGTAAGCCGATCACATACCCGTCGACGACCGTTTCCTCCACATGGCCGCGGGCTAATCCGGGATCGGGGTCGGCGCGCATAGTAATGAGCGGCGCGAGCTCTTCCCCGACCGGCCCGACACCGACGAAGGCCCAGTCGATGGCCACGGTCTGTTGCTGTCCGTCCGGCGCTGTGCGTGTGAAGAGGTTGGCCGGGAAGGCATCGCGGTGACAAAGGGTGCGGGGGAGACGCTCCCGCGCGGCTGAGGAAAACGGGCGCGTCGTCCCACAGGCGGTCGAGGCGGTCGAGCAGGGGGCGGGTGAAAGCGGTGCGCAGCAGGGGATGCTCCCAGGCCGCGGTCGGCAGCGTCCCCGCCGTGGCCGGCAGCGGCCCCCGGCGCTGGGTCACCTGGTCAACCCATGAGGCGAGCCAATCGTAGTGGAGCCAGGGCTGCGCCGGCAGTGGACGCCCCGCGAGGTAGGCGCCATTCCAGTGGCCTAGCTGGTGGGCCGTCTCCCGGTAGCGCGCGAGGGTCCAGGGGGCGGCAGCGGTGGCGAGATCCTCCAGCCAGAGCCAGAAGACCTGAGGCGTGGCCTCGACCACCGCGAAGCAGCGTGGGGCGGCAATGCCCCGTGGCAGATCATCGAGGACGCCCGACTGATAAGCCAGGGCTTCCCGCTTCCAGTAGCTGAAGTGCGTCGGGGGGAAGTCGTCCGGCGGGAGAACGTAGCCGGGCGCGACTTCCAGCCCCGCGGGATTGCGCACGATCTTGAGCACGACCGACCACGGATGGCTCGCGCCGTCGCTCCGCGCCACGCCGCTGAGGCGGTAGACGCCCAGGGCGCCGACATTTTTGACGTCATACGCCAGTGACGGCAGTCCCACTCCCCGAGCTCGATGCGCGCACGGCCGAGCGCCTGGCCGACCGCGTCGCACAGGAGCGCGGCATCTATGGTATCTCGATCTAGCATCGTGTCCATGATTTATCTTCCTCTGCTGGTCGGTCTGTGTGTCCCATGTCCTGGCCTTGGGCTCGACCCGGCGCGCCACGGACGGCTTCAACGATACAATACAGGGACGCAGCAGCCCCGTCAACCCAGGGCGGCAGGGCGGGATAAAGAGGGGCATTCTCGACACGTCTACCGTATATCTGGCATGATGCATGTAGTAAACATACCGTTCCAACACGGGTTAGGAGAACCAAAGATATGACGGGGCTGGATCAAGCTCAACGCGACGAATTGCGCCGCCGGCTGGAGCAGGACCGCGAGACGCTGCGGGCCGAGATCGACGATATCGCGAACAACGACGTGCAGGCGGGGGCGCAGTACGATCCCGAGCAGTCGGGCTACGGCAACCATGAGGCTGAGACCGGCACGGAAACCTACGAGCAGGAGCGCAACCTCGCGCTGGAGCGTAACATGGAGCAGCAACTCGCCGATGTCGAGCACGCGCTCGACAAGGTCGCGCAAGGCACCTATGGCGTCTGCGATATCTGCGGCAAGGAGATCAACCCGGAGCGCCTTCAGGCTATGCCGCAGGCGGCGTTGTGCATCGACGACGCGACGAAGCAGCAGGCGCAGCAAGCGCGATCAAGCTAATGGCGACCGATGCTTCTCCGTCCCCCACGCGCCGCGCGGCCGGCGCATCCCTGCTGCTCGTGGCCGCCCTTACGCTCCTGGCCGACCAGGCGAGCAAGCATTGGGTGCAGGACCACTTCCGCTTCTCGGACGAATTCGCCAGCGCGCGCATTGTCGTGCCGGATTGGGTGAGCCTGACCTATATCAAGAACAAGGGCGCGGCGTTTGGCATCCTGCCCAATGAAACGCTGTTGTTCGTGCTCATCGCGCTCGTCGTCGTGGGCGTGATCGTGGCCTATTTCCGCTTCCTGCCCGCCAACCGGCCGTGGCTCAGGCTCAGCCTGGGGCTACAGCTGGGAGGGGCGCTGGGCAACCTCATCGACAGGTTGCGCCAGGGCTACGTCGTCGACTTCGTCTCCATCAAGACACTGCCAATCTTCAACGTGGCGGACTCCTGCATCGTCGTCGGCGTGCTTATCCTGGCCTATTACCTGCTGGTGGCGCAGGGCGGGGCGCCCGCGCCCAAGCCCGCGCCGCCGGCGGCACGGGAGCAGGCGATAGGCGATAGGCGATAGGCGCTTGCCCACACATACGCTCATCGTCCCTCCGGAGCTCGATGGGCAGCGCCTCGACGTAGCGCTGGCGGCGTTGCTGCCTGACACGACACGCTCGGCGGCCGCACGGCTGATCGCCGAAGGGCGGGTCGATCTGGCCTTCGGCAAGACGCGCGCGTCCCGGTCTGTCGCGGCCGGCGAAACGCTGACGGCGCATGTCGCGGAGCAGACGCCGGCCGCGCTCGCGCCCTCGTCGGAGCGCCTGTCGATCGTGTACGAGGACCGCGCTGTCGCGGTGGTCGATAAGCCCGCCGGGCTGACCGTCCATCCTGGCGCGGGCCATGCGGGGGATACGTTGGTCAATCGGCTGCTTGGATACGACCCCGCGATCGCCGAGGCCGGCGACGCGGCCCGGCCCGGCATCGTGCACCGCCTCGACAAAGATACGTCGGGCCTCATCGTCGTCGCGCGCACGCCCGCCGCGCACGCTTACCTGACGCGCCAATGGCGCGAGCGGACGGTCGTCAAGCGCTATTGGGCGCTGGTGGAAGGGATACCCAAAACGGCCGAGGGCGTCATCGAGGCGCCGATCGGGCGCGACCCGCGCAACCGTCAGCGCATGGCCCCAGCCCTCGATGGGCGGCCCGCCCGCACGGTCTACCGTGTGGACCGCGCGTACAAGGGCTTCGCCCTCCTCGATGTGCTGATCGAGACCGGCCGCACGCACCAGATCCGCGTGCACCTGGCGGCGCTTGGACACCCCGTGGCGGGCGACCGCCTCTACGGCGCACGGCGTGCGCTGCCCGGCCTCACGCGCCAGTTTCTGCACGCCTACCTGCTGGGCCTGCGCCTCCCCTCCGACGACGCCTACCACGAGTTCACCGCGCCGCTGCCGGCGGATCTCGCTGCTGTGCTGGATACCTTGCACAGGTGAGGTCGACGCGCTCGAAGATCGTAGCGATGCCCTGCCCTACGCCAATGCACATCGTCGCCAACCCGTAGCGGTGGCCGCGCCGCGCCATTTCGTGCACCAGCGTGGTGACCAGCCGCGCCCCGCTGCAGCCAAGCGGGTGCCCCAGCGCGATGGCCCCGCCGTTGGGGTTGACCTTGGCCGGGTCGAGTCCCAACGCGCGGATGCAGGCCAGCGACTGCGCGGCAAAGGCCTCGTTGAGTTCGACCACGTCGAGGTCGCCCACCGTGAGCCCCGCGCGATCCAATGCTTTGTGCGTGGCCGGCACGGGGCCGATGCCCATGTAGGCCGGGTCGACCCCGGCCACGGCCATCGACACGACGCGCGCCAGCGGCCGCAGTCCCAGCGCCCGCGCCCTGCTCTCGGACATGACCAGCACGGCCGCCGCGCCGTCGTTGATGCCCGACGAGTTGCCCGCCGTGACCGTGCCGCCCCCCTTGAACGCGGGCTTGAGCGCGGCCAGCTTCTCCAGCGTCGTGTCCGGCCGGGGGTGCTCGTCCCGCTCCACCAGCAGCGTCTCGCCGCGCTTCTTGCCGGGGACCTCAACCGCCACGATCTCCGCGGCGAAGACGCCCTCCTCTTGCGCGCGCGCCGCGCGGCGCTGGCTCTCCAGGGCGAAGCGGTCCTGGTCCTCGCGCGAGACCCCGTACTTCTCGGCCACATTCTCGGCCGTCTCGCCCATGCTGTAGGGGTAGTGCAGCGCGTCGAGCCGTGGGTTGTTGAAGCGCCAGCCGATCGTCGTATCGACGAGCGCCATGTCGCCGCGCGGGAACGCGCCCTCGGGCTTGAGCGTCACGAAGGGCGCCCGTGTCATGCTCTCCACACCGCCGCCGATGAAGACCTCGCCCGTCCCCGTTATGGCCGACTGCACGCAGCGGTTGACGGCGTCGAGCCCCGAGCCGCACAGTCGGTTGACGGTCAGGCCGCCGGCGGTCTGGGGCAACCCGGCCAGCAGCAGCGCCATGCGCGCCACGTTGCGGTTGTCCTCGCCAGCCCCATTGGTACAGCCGAAGATCACATCCTCGATCTCAGCCGGGTCGACCTGGTTGCGTTCCACGATGGTTCTTATGACGAGCGCCGCCAGGTCGTCCGGCCGCACAGCTTTGAGCGCCCCACCGTAGCGGCCCACCGGCGTGCGCACCGCGTCCACGATCACCGCGTTGTCCATTTCTTTATCGTCCCCACTACGACAAATCACCGATCTATCTACATCCACGGTACCACGCGCCGCCTCACATGGCAGGACAAGGCTCTATGGTGCAACGGTCAGTGAACCAAGAATCCCACGGCTTTAGTCGTGTGGAGTGTCAAAAGGTCATGAAAGTTAAACGCACGTACAACCTGTCGACCGATACGATCGCGGCAGTGAAAAGGCTCGTCGAGGAGGATCACGCCGCCCCCACGCAGGACGCGCTCGTGGAGCAGGCCATCGCGGAGTTCGACCGGCTGATCCGTGACGCCGCCGACGCGCGCTTGTGGGAGCAAGCCGCGCACGACCCCGAATTTCAAGCCGAGGTCAGCCGCATCGATGCGGAGTTGCCCGCCGACGATCTTTCGCCATGGGACCGGTGAGCGCGCTCCGCTGGTTGCGTTGGGCGGTTGTTGTCGCCAACCTCGAACCCATTATAGGGCACGAACAGAGCGGTGCGCGCCGCGCGCTCGTCGTTTCGTACGACTCATTTCACCATGCTCTCGCGCGCCACCTCGGCCTCGATATTCCCACGACAGTGGACGGCGCATCCGGCAGCGACGCCTTCGGGCCGTGACGCTCCGATTGCTACCCCTTCCGTCGGCGCTCGATGAGCAGATCTTCGGCCATCCAGCGACGCATTTCCCGGCCCGCCTCCGTGTCGGCGCACGCCATGTGATAGACATGCTCGAAATTACCGAAATCGAGGCCGAGACGATCTGTGGCGGCGCCGTGTAAAATCGCCAGACGCAGGCCGTAGGGGTCGAACTCTTCGCCGTCGGATAAGCGCGTAGGCGGGGCGTAGGGCTCGGCTTCCCGAATAAAATGCGCCGCCTCGGGCGGCACGAGTGTGTCCCATGTCTCGCCCGGGCGCGCGCGCTCACGCACCGTGGTGGAAGAGAGCGCGTCGACATCGGCGTCGACGGCAAGCGGCGCCACGGACGCGGCGAAAGGCGCATTCTCTTCCTGTGCCAGTAAGGCGCGCAGCGCCCCGTCGCCCTGCCCCGCGCGCGGGGCCACGCGGAACGAGGCCCGCGCGAAGAGTTCCCGCAGCGCCCCGTCGCGATCCTCGTAGTAGCGCGGGTCGAAGATCTGCGCGATCTTGTCGTGCCCGACGATGAACACGATGCGGCTGTCCGGGAACCAGTCCGCCAGCAGCGCGGCCTGCTCCACGTAGAGCCCGCGGTTGATCAGCGCGACGGTGGTCCCCGGGTGATGCAACGCCCACTCCGTCAGTGTCAGCGCGCGGTCGACGGCCGAGGCGCGCGTCACGGCCTCTTTATCGACCGCGCGCAACGGGAGCAGCAGCAGGATCGCCTCGACGTCCGCGCGCCGCGCCGCCTCGAGCAACGCCGCGTGTCCGCGCGTCAGTGGGTTGAACGAGCCCGACAGCACCCCCAGCGTGTGCGGGGCGGGCATGATCGGCGCGGGCGTCAGGTAGCGCAGCGCCGGCTCATCCTGCCGCGCCAGCGCCTGCTCGGCCCGGTAAATATTCAGTAGACGCGGAAGGTCGTACACAAAGTCAGGCATGGGTATACTGCAAGTGTATGAACCCGATTGGCGACGAAAACGGCATCCTCATCCTTTTTGGCGCGCAAGCCCTGCTTGTGCTGATCATAGCCTACCGCACGCGCACGGCCCGCCGCCCGGTCATCCGCGGCACGCTCGCGAGCATCATCGTCGTCGCGTTGCTCTATGTCGCGCTGGCCTTGATCAGCCTACTGACGCATGGGACGGGCGGCTTCCAATTCGCCACATGGCTTGTATTGGCTATCTTCGGGGGGCTCGTCCCCGCCGCTGTCATCGGTCTGATCGAGGGCTTCGTCGCCAGCCTTAGCTTCCGGCTGCTCGGCGGACGGGCCGCTGACTAAGTACACGCTGGTTAATGCGCGCTGACGTCACCCCCTGGGACCGCCGGCGTCTCGCCGGCTAGCGCTGGCCGGCGAGACGCCGGCGGTCCCAGGGGGCTCTCCCCTTTATGCATAATGCAGGCTAGCGGCTCACCCACTCCTCGACGACGACCATACTGACCCGCGTCACCTGCGTCACCCGCGTCACCCGTCCCGCGCGGTCGTCCTCGCGCGCGGCCACGACAGGGCGCGGCTCATCCACGCGCCGGGCCTGAGCGAACGAGCATGCGGCCGAGCGCGATACCGCCTGCCGCCAGGGCCGCCACGATCACGCCGACGGCCACCGCCCCTGCGGGCGCCACGTCCGTATTCGTCGGCATCGGCAGGTTGACGTCCTCATCCACCACTATGAGCGCCCTGCTCTCTTCGTGCGGTTCCCGTGCCATTCTTCACCTCCTACGTCGCTGTACGCCATCAGGGAATACAAAGCGGAACTTGATTGCTGACAGCTGATAGCCTATGTAGGTAGGATACCCTGTAGCGCCCGTAGCAGGATAGGGCGCGAGAGGTGCGACCAGTCGCTGCTCAACACGCCAAAGACATCGCGCTGGCCGTAGGAGCGCTCCGTCCCGCCCGAACTCGTCCCGTTGATGGCCCAGTAGCCCCAACCCACGTTGGGGTAACGCTTGAGGTAGTGCACGAGCGAGGAGAACCAGCGGCCCTGCGAATTGCCGCGCAGGTCGAAGACGCCGCTGTCGTCGCGCGTCGGCGTGCCGAACTCGCCCACCCACACCGGCGCCGCGTTCGGACCCGTCGCCTGCAGCAGGTAGCCCCAGTGCCGATACATCTCCTGCTGCCAATCATACTCGCCGAATGTCGGGGTGATCCAGCGCTGGCCGTGCATCTCGGGGCCGTACTCGTGCGGCGAGTAGACGAGGTGATGGGCCACGCTTAGCACGACCGGATAGTCCTTGGCGCCGGCCAGGTTTCCGCCCCACCAATAGACATCGGGACAGTAGCCTGACGCGGGGTCGGCGTGGCCGGGACAATAGGACTGCCCCGCCGTGATCGGGGTTGGATAGATCTCCGTGCCCTCGACAATGATCAGCACATGCGGACTGACGGCCTGGATGGCGTCGCCCGCCGCCGTCGCCGCCGTGCGCCAGTCGCTCGCCGGGTTATCGATGCCCTGGAACGGACCCCACGTCGCGCCGCGCTGCACGTAGCCCAGGCCCAGCACCTCGACGCCCGAGGCGGTGTGCGGCTCGTTGCGCAGGTCGAACCCGACCACGGCCGGGTTGTTCCGGTAGCGCGCCGCTACCGTGACCCAGTCGTTGATCCAGCTCTGAGCGGTGTAGCGGGGCGAGCCGGGGACGTACCACAGCCCGTTGTCCTGCGCCGTCCAGCCGGCGTCGGAGCGATGGTTGTCGAGGATGACCATTAGGCCGACCTGCCGCGCGCCGTTCAGGACCGCGTCCAGGATGGCCAGGGCATGCTTGCCACGCAATTGGGGATTGGCCTCCAGATGCTGACGTACGATCGGGTTGCGTTGTACCAACTCGTCGGAGAAGGGGAGGCGGATCGCGTTGAACCCGAGGCCCTTGATCGTGCGCAGGATGTCCATGTAGGGGCGATAGGCCAGCCCGCCGGGCACGAAATCGGAGCTCTCGGCCCCGTACCAGTTGACCGCGGCCAGGCGCACCGGGCGGCCATAGGCGTCCACGATCGTGGTACCGGTGGTGTGCAGCCAGCCTGGGGTGACGCCCTTCGCCGGCGCGAGCGCCAGGGGCGGCGCCAATTGCCGCAGCGCGGGGTAAGGCGGCGGGACCGGCAGCTGAGGCGGACCGGCGGGTCGGGGGGCGTGGACGTGCCCGACCATGGTGATAGCGGTGATGGCGCTGGTGAGTGCGAGGATCCCTCGCGCGAACGGCCCCCTCATAAGTGTGCCGACCCTTTCTAACAATGCAATGATGACAAGGAGTGACGCCGGGGACGCGGCGAACCGAAAAGGGGGACGGCGACGGCGGCTCTGGCCTGTGACGCGCCCGTAGGTAGAGTAGCATCATCGCGCGTCACACCCAAACCTGCCCTATGGTAGCACGCCCACCAATTCAAGGCGACCCCTCGTTCCCATGTTTCACACAACGTTTACATTTCGACAACAAGGCGCTAACAGGTCCACTGTACTCTTGGTGGGTGTAGGGTGTCGAGGCATAGCCGCTCGGCGCGCTACGCTATTTTAAGGAGGACAGAGAACTATGGACGGGCTTTTACGGCGTATTCCCCTCGTCATACTGGCGTTCGCGCTGCTCGGCGGGACGCTGGCTCCAGTCGCGGCACAGGCCGCGGCTCCGTCGCGCGCCCTGCCCCGCACGGTCCAGTGGTCGCCCAACCCTATCAGGCGGCAGGTAACGGCCGGCGCGTACCACGAGACCGTCATTGCCACGCGCTTCTACGTCCCGACGGCCATCGCGCGCGCCGCCTTCTCCATTCATTTCGGAGGCGGGATCTACGCGCGCCCCAGCGTCAGCGCGCTCGGTGGCCTTAAGCGCGGCTACCACGACCTTGCCTTCGTCGTCGTCATCCCCGCGAGGGTACGGGTAGGCCGCTACGTCGGGACCGGCCGCCTGCTGCGGCGCGAGGCGACGCGCGACTACGACTATGACGGGCGTCCGCTCTACGTCGTCGTGCGCGTCGTGCGCGCCGGCCACCCGCGCCCCATAGCCCCTGTGATCCGCTGGCAGCCGGCCAATAGCCTGGGCGTGATCACCGTACAGCGCGGACAGACGGTCACCGAGACCGTGTCGTTCACCAGCGACGTGACGCTGACCAACGCCACGGTGACGCGCGCGCTCAGCGACATTGCCACGGATCGTGGCGTCGCCATCACCCTACTCACGCCGGTGGCCGCACTGTCGAGCGTCGCGGCGCGCGCGCCTATTCCCGTCAGTTTCACCATCTCCGCCACACCGCGCGCGCGCGTCGCCGCCTATCCCGCCGCCCTCTACGTGAAAGGCAGCGTGTCCGGCGGCCCGGTCAAAGGCTTGCACTATGGTCTGCATCTCACGATCGACGTCGACGCCGCGCCGGCCACGACCGTGAGTTGGACGGGCGGGAACTATGTCACCTTCTCCGCTGTCGCGCGCGGCTCGATCGTGACGGAGACCGCCACGTTCACGACAAGCGCCGACGTCGCCAACGCTACGCTCCGGCTCACCAACACCACGCTCCGGCTCGCCAAAGTGCGGCGCGCGCGCGGCGTGCGCGTCACGCTGCTCCCGCTCACGAGCATGACGATCGCGGCCAATACGCCGGTCACCGTCAACGTGGTCATCGACACAACCAAACTGGCCGTGCCCGGCTTTTTCACGGGCGACATCTTCCTGATCGCCCAGCCGTCCGGCGCCACGGCGCGGCGTCTGCTCTACTACGGCCTGCACTTCACAGGGGCGGTCCAGTAAGCGCCGCCTAATAACCTTTGGTGCTAGTTGAAACCGCCGCTTTTCTCGCGTCCTCGATGCTTTGATCTAGTATTTGTTGCACAGATGCCTGATGGGAGGCCGATGCGGCTATCGAACAGGTCCTGACGACCCTG
>JAABVA010002998.1_pt1 | contig 16372 bp, 14 predicted proteins | sample 5560331 | NCBI WGS metagenome assembly JAABVA01 (sample SAMN12812661, study PRJNA571458) | rock metagenome | isolation source: Antarctica rocks | place: Antarctica: Victoria Land, Mt New Zealand sud | collected 2016-01-07 | reverse complement strand
TTCATGGGGTATAAGAACCTCTGAATGATCTCTTTCTTTCCTTTCTTCTTCGTGCAACGTCTTGTATCTAAAATCTAGTTATTAGAATTCCATCCTGGTTCCATCCAGCCCTCAGTCCGTGACAATCAATCACTATTGAAGATGATGAACATTGAAAGATAGATGATATATTGAACTTCAGACGCTATTGAGATCGAATACAGTACAAAGTCAAATGAACAGATTTAGATAGAGATGATGAATGATACTATGTCAATAAAGAAAAATTCAATGACTCAGAGAAAGTTTTGAACGAATTTCATAAGCTATATTCAAACAAATCACGCTAAATATCGAAATAACTATCAACAAAAGTGAGCAAATGAACTACATTCATATGAACATGAATTTTCAAAGAAGAAGATAATGTTACGAGTGTATCAAGACTGATAAGACTGAACAAGACTGAAGCTTTAATCAATTCGCAGTGAACGCTAGCGAGTTCTCTGCGTAATGATTAGAGCTAATCAGCGAGCTAGTCAGATTTGACTCAGATTTGACTTAAATATGACTCAATCTCTTTTTTCTTTCTCAACACTCTTTTCTTTCATCAACATTTTGTTCATCTACATCACATTCTTTTCATGTCACAAACACATTTCTTTCAAGTCTAACGCAGTCTTTGAACATTACATAAATAGAAGCTTTTGTATCAATCTTTTTCTGTATTCTTAATATTCAGTTATAGCTATTTCTAAAGATCAAGCACTATTAATTCTGATCTTCATTAATTGTATCATTTAGACATGATTTTGACATGAACTTTGAACGAGAAATTTTCTTCTTGTTGATTAAGATCATAAATCTTGACGAAAAATGAGCAACAATAATTAAGACAGAAGAAGAAAGACAAGATGAAAATATTATGTTCAAAATTGACATCAATGACGTGATAATGAAGTCATGATAGACTCATGATGATGAGATACTGACTTAATTCAATGATATAAAAGAATAGTCTTTCAATGTGTTCATCAAGAATTATTGTGATTTCAATGACATGAATAATGTCATTGATTAAAGTGACTTGATCATCAAATTTTTGAAGTCTGCAAGAATAAATTAATTGATGCAAGAAAAGATGATGTTGTTGTTGTACAAAAGATTTATTCATAAAGACATAAACAAAGATTTCACTATCAATCAGAATGAGAGTGAGAACTTTAGATTAAGCTTGATGTAAAATACAGAATACTATCATGTGATTATCTTTGAATGTCAAATTGAATTCAAAGAGTTTCAAGATAAATTTAGCAAAAAACTTTCTATATGATTGAAGTGAAAGTGAAAAGATTGAAACTAGTAAACAAGATGATATGTATACAGATTTCTGAACATGACTTAACTCAAAGACTAAACTTTTCTTATGAACAGCGAAACTTCTTCATCTATATTGATGATGTCATTGTTGTAAATGTTCATGATATGCAGAATGAAGAACTTTTTATTTGAGCATTTTTTAACAATTTTGCTTGAATGTTGCAATTTGCAGTAGTAGCATAGCTTTCACTTGTTGCAGATTTTCTTGATTTCAGAAATGATCAGAGTCTTATTGTGAGAATGCATCTCATCAATTATGAATGATGCATGTCTGCAAGACTAGCTTACAAGATTAGATCTAAGAAGTTAACGAGTGAATAAAGATAATGACTTGACAGAAGATGAAAACTCTGCAAGCTTTCACTTTCGTTTCTTAGCAATTAGTTCTATCATTGATAAAATGCTATCTTATTATCTTCTACTACGCAGTTTCATGTAAAAAAATCTCGTTGTCTCACAGTTTTAATTACTTCATTTGCATGAAGCTGTTCAGTAAAAGATGTCAAATGTGCAATGACTCACTAAAAGTTGCATGATTGAAAGAAGTAATAACTTCTTTCACACTGAGAATTTATCGTCTTATCAGAACAGATCTGAGAATTATGCATTCAAATATGCAAATGAGAAGTTCAAGTTGCAAGAATTTAATGAACAGACAGATTATATTTCTTGATGATCAACAAGCGAAGTATGCAAGCAGTTAAAGAATTTAAAGATGCAGAATGTACTGCTTGTCTTGCAACTTCATGTATCAAAACTTAAGCGAGAGACTTGATCAATCTCTGATCATTGATATCAACATAGTGATGATCACTACTGAAGTAATGCATGTAAGCATGCTAATCAATCTTGCGAGTCTAAAGAGCAAAGCATCATGAACTATAACTTCTTGATGTTCTGACTGTAAGACTGCAAAGACTTCATAGTTGCAACATCATCTGATTTCATCATGAAAGAAGAGAAGCTGCAATAATCTGCATCATACTTGTCAGAGAAGTCTTGCAATCAGTGACAAGATCATGTGATAAGCATGCATAATCATGATGAGATACTTAACTGAAAGTACTATATTGAATACTTGCATGCTAAACTTAGCAATTCTGAAATTCGTAACTTTTAAACAGAATGTTGATTTGAGACTGCAAAGCAGTGAGCTGATCAAAGCATCACGAATTTCAAGTAATATTTTATTAGACTGTATGCAGATCTGAACTATCATATATTTGATGAAACTTGCATGATGTACTTGCGAATGAAGATTAATGAAATTATCATGAATAAATCTCTTCACATTTCATACATCTTTATCAATTATGTTAATCTGCTAAAGCATTTTATAAATATTGACTTGCATTTGCAAGACACTGATGCATTGTTGAAGTTACATTCGCAGCAAAGTGAGAATGCAGCATCTCAGAAGAGTTCTTGATTCTTGCATGAAAAGACAAAGTTTGTCGTTGCAATGAAGAATTCAAAGTTCTTTGCTTCAAGCATGCAGTTTAAAGATGATGCAACACTCAAGTTCAGTGAGTTCAAGCAAAATGCTGCTTCATTCAATTTTACATGCTGATCATGCAAGAAAATAAAACACAAGATTGATAATTTGATGTATTTCAACTACGCATTCAGACAAGAGACTTGTAATCATGATGAAGAAATAAGAAAAGAGAAAGTCTGATGTTCATCATTGAATTATTAAATATAACTACGAAAAGATGATTGTCACATGCACTGATGATATCAGTATTGATAAATGTCTCTGAGAAGATGCACAAAGCTCACTGTCATATTGATTCTGAAATCGAGCGAAACTTTATATTGCAATCATGAGTAAAAGAGCATGAGTTATCAAAGAATTATGCAATTCTGAAACAGATTCAGATGATTGATGATCATTGAATTTTCTGCTATGATATGCATCAGATCAATATCAAATTGATTGATCATGAGAAAGTTTGCAAAAGTTGAAACATTGAGTTTCATGCTGTGAACATGCAAGAATATGATATGATTCTTGATTATTCATGATTAGATGAGATTGACTTGAATATTCATTGACGTGAGAATTGCTGATCATATTGAGAAAACAGCACTTGTTAAAGATCAGCATAGAGCGAGTCATATGAGTGTCATTTAACTAATAGATAAATGCTAAGAAAGAAAAGTATCTACAGAAAAGAACTCGATTCTTATATGTGTGTTTCTCAGCTCTGTGCTAGACTCAATTGAGTTGACATCTTACACATATAATGCAGAGTTTCAATGATATCATCTCTAGCTTGAATGCTCACTAGACTCGATTAGAATGAAATCAAGATGAAGATTAGAAAGAATAAATGAAGACTAAAATCATAACATTATTTCTCTCTCTTGAATATTCATGTTCGCATAAATGTTGTTTCTTAGTACGCTTTTCTTGAATATTTGATATGAAAGTCATCGATCATCTCTTGAGCGTTTATAAATTCGTCGTCGTCAGCGTTATATCAGTTGAGATTGTTGTCATAACTCTTTCATTTGACTCGATATTGAAGTCATCTTCGATATCATCGAAAGTTCAATATATCGTCGATTTTTTATTCGTCTTCATCGTTTATCACTATTGATCTCGAGAGTTCATTCTTCTGATCAGACAGAAAGTCATTGACGACGAAACGAAAAAGCTCTGAATGAAATACATCATGTATATGCATAGTTTCAAGTAGTTTCAATTTATAAAATGAGTCAACAAGATCAATGATTTGAAAAGAATCGAGCATCTTGTCATTCAATTTTTTGAAGAGTCTCGCTGTAATGATGTTTCGTTCGTTCAGAAACACTCTTGATTCAATCTTATAATTGATTTTCTTTCTATGCTTGTTAGCTTGATTCATCATTTGTTCTCATGTTTTGATCAGAGCTTCACGAGCGAAGATCAATGTCTTGTTCATTTGTTCAGATATATTCTTGACTCGATCAATCTGCAAGCGTTCGCGAATGCTTTCATACTCAATGATGTCAGAGTCGAAGCTCATATGAGAATGAAAGTTCTTGTTCATGAAGAAGAGAATCAAGAAGATGACTGAGAACAAGACGTTATTGTTAACAAACTTGATCATGAGTAGTCACTTAAATCAGTCATTCTGCATATATGAACAGAAGAATCAAAGATATCGCTCAACGTTCTGATTGACTCATTCGCTTTGATCATCAATCTGAGAATGATAGATGATGAACAATCAAAGAAAAATGCTCAGTCATTTGCAAAGAGACTTTCATGATATAGAGATGAATTGCGAACCTCGATCAGATACTATGAAGCTTGATAGATCATGAGTTTAATATACTCATTGAATCAGCATTTCAGCTGTCTTTTCGACAGTGATATCTTCATTATCAATGATGTAAGAAATATAATGTCTTTCTTTTGACAATCTGCAAATGATCGTCAGAGTAGCGTTGTATTCGCTTGAATCAAATAGATTGATAATGAAGTTTATTGATATGTCTTGTCATCGCTGTTTAGATATCGATAGAAATTGAAGCAAGTCATTTGATTTATTTCTAAATGTCTTTGAACGTTGACAGATATAGCAGTTTTGAATATATTGATCTATCATTTTTCGCATGAATGATCAATAGTAGTTTCGCTTTATGACTTTCACAGTTCTAAGAATATCAGAATGATCAACTGATGATTGATCATGCATCTCACGAATCAGATTCATTTGTAGAAGCTCGTTGAACGAGACTCATAGCTACTATCATGATACAAGATTTCATTCTGAGTTCAACAATTCTTCAATTTGATATCTTCATATTGTGTCTTATTTCTTGCTATTGCTTCGCAAAGTAGCGTACAATTCTCGTCGATCTCATTAGTCTTAAGAATCTGTTTATAGATTGATTCACTGATGTTCTTCTTTAGATCAGCAATTTTCATTCAATTCGAAGTCAGAATAGTGATTCATTGATAGCGAATGCGCTCATTTTCTGAATCTCTGAGCATGACGTCAGCTTGATGAGTTAATGCATCAATCTTGATGTTCTGTTTGTCAGATCAATACATTATTCTGAAGTTGAAATCAGCGAGCTTCTGAACTCAGTGCATCTGACGTCTGCTCAGCTCTTTATCTTTCATCAACAAGATGAGTGCTTGATGATCGATGAATATCTTGACAGAAATGTCAGTTAGCTTCAGTTCAAGTCATCAGTGTTCAAATGCTCAAATGATGATCAGAAGTTCTTTATCATATATCTTGTAATTGCATTCAGCAGAAAACATGTTCTTGCTATAGAAGACAATTAAATGTAGTACTTCTTCATCATCATATTGAAAGAGAACTTCATCGTTGACGTAGTTGAATGAGTCAATTTCAAGAATAGTCTCACGAGTTTGATTAAAGTGACGTAGTATAAAAGTCTTGATTATACGTCTCTTCATATGATCGAAGACGATCTGATAGACTTCATTTCATTCAAATATAATCTTCTTTTGAGTGAGTTGAATCATTGAATGAACAATCTTCGAAAAGTTCTTGATGAAGCGTCAATAGAAATTGCAGAAGTCAATGAAGAACTGCATCTGAGTGAGATTATTGAGTGTAAATCAATCAACGACTGCTTGCATCTTTCGCGAATTCATCTTCAATTCTTCAATTGATATCAAGAGTTCTAGAAAGATAGTTTTCTGAACATGAAACTCGCACTTGTTAATGTCTATCTGTAGATCAGCTTCTTGTAGTCTATTCAAGATCAATCATACATGTCGCTTGTGTTTCTTCAAGATCTTGCTGTAAATGATAATGTCATCTAGATAGATCTGACAAAACTGATGTAAATATTTGAACAACACGTCGTTCATATAATGTTGATAGAACGTTGATTCGTTTGTTAATTCAAAGAGCATTACATGATATTTGTATGAGTCAAAGAAGATAATAAAGATAGTCAAATTCTCGCTATCTGAGTGCATATGTAGTTTATTGAACATGACAATGATGTTCAATCGAGTCAGATACTTGCTTTCTTGTATATGAGCAAGAGTCTCGTCTATCAATGACAGAGAATAATAATTTTGTTTGATCAAAGCATTGAGCTTTCTGTAATCGACGCAGAAACGCAGACTTTCGTCTTTCTTTTCAATGAACAAGATGAGCGAGACGTATGATGTGAAGCTGAAGAAAATGAACTCTGTATTTAATTGATTGATCAGATATTTCTTTATCTTCTGAAGCTTGTGATTGAACATCTGATATAGTTTGCTTCGAGAGAGCATTTCTTCATCGATCAACTCAATTTTGTGATCATAGAAACGATGCAATGATAGTTGATCAATCATTGCTCGATCGAAGATGTCTAGATAGTCGTGATATTCAGAGAAGAGCTTGATCTTGACTTGCTTGAGAGCTTCAGCGTGAGAAAACTCATGCAGATTCACTTCTTCAGACTTGTTTTCAGCTGTAGTTATAAGTCAATCGATTTTCAAGATGATAACAGCAAAGATCTTGACATCTGAATGTTTGATTAACAGTCTATATGTTGCTGTTTCTATCATTGCTATGTTCATTAAACTGAAAGAGAATGATTTCAAACTGAACGTTGATTTAGAATTGACGCTAGTCAAAGTCGCGTCGCGCTGTTTTAACTGTTCAATGAACTTCTTGTTTTGACTGAATTGAGATGTAACGAAAGTAAAAAATCTCTTCAGTATATGAGTAGAAGTCAAGCTCTTTCGTTTCATGATTGATTTATTGCTTGAGAGTAGAGCAATCGATTTCTGACTAGTAGAGTTGAAATTCGAAAATCGAAGAGAATTGATTTGCATATCAATTACTAGGTCGATTTTGTTTATTTATGTTTTTTCAAGAATCATTTGATGTTGATTTAATCGAGTGATCAACATAAAAGCTGTGTCAATCGTATGATCTTGAACAGTCAGATTCAAATAAATGACATGAGTAATGAGTTTCTTAGCATAATGATCATTGAATTCTCGAATTGACTTCGCTTTGATCAAAGTCAGAGACTTGATTTGCAACTGGTCACAAACAATCTGCGCGATCACTTCATCAATAAACGAATAGTCAGCAGCTTCGATATCAATCAATGACTTCAATGAGTAACTAATTTCATTGCTAGAAAGTACACATTCAGTAGTCAAAGATTCAGAAGCAAAAGAATCATTTGACATGTTCATCGTTGAAGAAATTAACACATCTTTCATCGCGTCTTTGATGAAAGTCTCTAGTTTTTTGCCTCGCTATTCTCGAAAGACATTTTCTCATTCTCTTTATTCTTCGAAATGACAATCTCATGTAGGCGAGAGATGAAAGCTTGAGAAGTTGAGATGTCAATTTTGTTCTGAGAGCAATTCTTGAACAAGTAACTTGAAATCTTGCAGATGTAGCAGATGATTGATGATTTCGCTGACTCAGAGATAAAAGAGATGATCAATCTAACATAATTGATTATTGAAGTCATCACTGCTGACAAGAGAGTAGCGCGTTTGTCAGATACAACAGTGACTTTGACGATGACAGTGCAACGTTCGCTGCGTAGCTGATAGTTGACTCACTGTTTATTATTCACATCTTGAAGAAATTTCTTTAGACGAGAAAGCGAAGTAAAATTCTCTGAACAGATTGATAAAGCGTTCTGCAAGCGATTGTTGATTTTATTCTGAAGATTGTTCATCAGAGTGCAATCATCATAATCGAGATAGTTGAATAGCTTTATAAAGTCGAAGTAGAAGATGTTGAAAGACTTGTCTGCTTGTCTCAGAGCGTGATATTCGCGTCGAGACTTTCGATTCTTATTCAGTTTATTGTATATTTCTTTCAAATGATCGAATAGCTCATAGATTGAAGTGAATGAATTCAAAGAATCAAAACAACGTCAAGCGAAGATGTGCTTTGCAGCGTCATTTTCTAGCCTAAACATCATGTAAACAATACAGATAGTTTCATCATCGAATTGATTGACATTGACAATCAGCTTGTCGTTCATTTTGTTTCTTCAGTCTTCTCAAGTTGATTCATCTTCATCAATGAATATAGATGAATTCGAAAATTTGTAAAATCGATGATGTTTATTTTTGAATGAGATGAACTTAGTAGATGTCTCTCGTCGAGTATGATTCTCGATAGAAGCATGCGACTCGATATCTTGTTGAGATAAATGATTCGTAGTAAATCGAGACTCAATAGACTGTTGAGATCAAGATCGAGACTGATTCACTGAACGTTGTACTTCTTTGAGTCTATCTTTGAGGCTCAACATCTTCTCTCGTAGTCGAGTGTTTGTCTTTTCTAGAGTGTTCATTGACGCGTGATTAATCTTTAGCTGCTTCAATCTCTTGATATGTTCGATTTGTAGAACGATTCAGTGCTCATTGCATTTCAAAGTCATGTCTCGCTAATCTCTTAGTTCGTTTAACATCTTGATGATCTCGTTCAAGTGATCAATAGCTCACTGACGAAGTTGTTCTTCGATCTTGATGTTTTATGAGATTGCGACATTCTGAGATTCAGCTGAGACATCGAAAGAAAGAAGAGAAACTCGTTTATTTGCAGTGCTTCTAAGCAGACGAGTCATTAAAAGTTTGACTGATTCAAAGTTGCATGTCATGATGAGAAATTGAAGATAAAGATAGGTAAATTATGATAAATTTGATAAATGTAATTCAAAGAAGTTCTTGTGAATTTTCTGATAAACAAGTGAATACAATATTCGAAGAATTTCTTGCGAATTTCTGAATGAACGAAGTAGATTATTTCGTATCATTTACACGTTGATAGCAGAGTAATTGATTAGCATTTATCTACTGTTAGAGATCAGCAAAGAGCGAGTTATATGAATGTCATTTAAATAATAGATAAATGCTAAGAAAGAAAAGTATCTACAGAAAAGAACTCGATTCTTATATGTGTGTTTCTCAGCTCTGTGCTAGGCTCGATTGAGTTGACGTCTTACACATATGATGCAGAGTCTCAATGACATCATCTCTAGCTTGAATGCTCACTAGATGTCAGAGACTGAGCTAGGCTAGAGATACTATCAATATAAAAGACTGGTATTATTATTATTACTTTGATAGAATCTAGGTACAAGACAATACATCAGATAATGTACAAGATGAAAGACAAAGAGCGAAAGAAAAGAACGAGAGCTCGACTTCTATATACATGAATCGAGCAGAATCAAGACTAGACAGTAGTTCTATGACTTAAGATTGCAGAGATTCGCGCACACGACTGAGATGATCGAAACAGAATTGCTGAGACTAGATTAAGATGACGATGACTAGATTGATGACTTGATTCATTGAACTGCGAAACAGGTTCAATGAATCGAGATTATCTAAGACATTGACGATCTATGTTCTAAATCGAGTTGATGTTCTGACATCATGACACTAGACTCGATTAGAATGAAATCAAGATGAAGATTAGAAAGAATAAACAAAGACTAGAATCATAACAGCACTCAGCGTGCAAGATAAATACAAGTTAGTCTGTGTGAAACATCAAAATTTGTCAAGCTGACAATGCTTGCAGTTAAGAGAAGAAAAGAAATTTATGTAGCTCTGTTCTATTAGTTGCTATCTACAAATAACTTATCACAGAATGTAAATTGTCAGACTGCAAGATGCAATGCGCTTCAAGTGAAAGAATCAAAGATACTTTTTGTTATTCAAGATTTCAAGAAAGTGTTTTCTGAGATTTTTTCTGATAGTCTGAATACACATAATCAGATGAAACATTTCATTGATTTGATGAAGAGCAAAATGTCTTGCATCGAGTCTATTTATAAGATGACACAAGATGAGCTCACTGTGATACGAGACTATTTAGACAGCGCGCTAGAGAAGAAATGAATTCATTCATCAAGTAATTTTGCAAAAACATCTGTGTTGTTTGTAAAGAAGTTGAATGAAAGTCTTTATTTATGTGTAAACTATTATGATCTCAATAAAATAACAGTAAAGAACAATTACTCATTGTCTCTACTGTCTGAGACGTTGAATCACTTTACTCATGCAAGACACTTTATCAAAATTGATATTTGCAACGTTTATCATTGCATTCAAATTCATAAAAACGATGAATGAAAAATGACTTTTTATACATGCTATGATCAATTTGAGTATCAGATGATGCTCTTTGAACTGATAAATGCTTCTGCGATCTTTCAGTTCTATGTAAATCATGCGCTTAAGTTATTCATGAATATTTGCTGCATGATATATCTGAATAATGTTTTAGTATACTTTGAGACGAAAGAACAGCATTGAGAGCATGTGCGTAAAATTCTTCGCACGCTACTGAAATATTGACTGTATGTCAAGCTGTTAAAATGCATTTTCAATCGTAGCGAAGTTATTTTTCTGAAATTCATGATAAAGCGAAAAGATATTCAGATGAAACAATCTCATATTGACATAATCACTAGCTGATCTGAGCTTGAGTCTGCAAAGAACATTCTTGTATTCTTGAAATTTATGAGATTTTATCAACAATTTATAAAAGAATTCTTTCAAATCATCACGCTTTTAACAGATTTAATCAAGAGTGCGAAGAAGAAAATTATGCATTCACTTTTCATAATGACATTGAAAGCAAGAAAAGCTTTTGAAAGATTGAAAGCAGTTTTTGTCAATGCTTTCATTTTGAAACACTACGATTGAGATGCAGATCTTTGCATGAAGATCAATGCATCAAATCACGAAGTTGAAGACATGCTTAGTCAGAAGAACAAGACTGATCAATGATATCTCATTATGTACTCTAGTTATAAGTTCAAAGAAGCTGAAGTATGATGAGACATGCACAACAAAAAGCTGTATGCTATAGTTCTTGATTTTAAGAATTGATAACATTATCTTTAAAGTAGCAAGCGATTTATATGTGTGATAACAGATCACAATAATCTTCGTTACTTTATGATGATGAAGAAGCTCAATGTATGACAGATGCGTTGAGCTGAGAAATTAGCTGCGTTTGACTTTCATATAGAATATTGCAGAGACAAATTAAACTCTGCGAATGCATCGTCAAGAAAACTCAACATTATGAAATCAAATGATAGTGAGAAGAATAATGATTATTTTCTATCTACTCTGCGAAACAAACTTCGTAATCAGAAATGTCAATCTGAGCTTGTTATGATTCTAGTCTTCGTCTACTCTTTCTCGCCTTCGCCTTGATTTCATTCTAATTCAGCCTAGTGAGCATTTGAGCTAAAGATGATGTCATTGAAACTCTGCATCATATATGTAAGACGTCAACTCAATCGAGCCTAGCACAGAGCTGAGAAACACACATATAAGAATCGAGTTCTTTTCTGTAGATACTTTTCTTTCTTAGCATTTATCTATTAGTTAAATGACACTCATATGACTCGCTCTATGTCGATCTCTAACAGTAGATAAATGCTAATCAACTACTCTGCTATCAACGTGTAGACAATACTAGACTGATCATCAAGTCGAGTTTCGAGTTGACATTTTGAACTCGAATCGTACTCGAATCGAGTTGTTCACATTTTCAACTCGATTCGAGTCGAATTGAGCATATTTCCAACTCGACGCGACTCGATTCGACTGAGAATTGAGTCAATTTGACTCGACTCGCCAAGAACTCAAGCTTGGCGTCAAGAGAGCTAAATATAGAAAATTTTCCGGTTTTCGACTTTTGCATTATCTTTTTGCATTACCTTTTGATAGAGAGTCATGAAGAGAAACATGAAGATCGTTTGATAGAGAGTCATAAAGAGAAACATGAAGATCATTTGATAGAGAGTCATGACGAGAAACATGAAGAGAAACATGAAGAGAAACATGAAGAGAAACATGAAGATCGTTTGATAGAAGATCATGACGAAGAACATAAAGAGAAACATGAAGAGAAACATGAAGAAGAACAAGAAGATTGTTTGATAGAAGATCATGACGAGAAACATAAAGAGAAACATAAAGAGAAACATGAAGAGAAACATGAAGAGAAAACATGAAGATCGTTTGACTTTGATAGAAAGTCATGACGGGAAAACATGATAGAAAGTCATGAAGAAAAATCATGTAGACTGTTCGACCAAGCTATTTACATCTATCTAATATCTTGTCGAGTCGAGTCGAGTTTTCGAATCGAGTTGTCGAGTCAAGCTTCTCAATTCGACTCGAGTGCTTGAATTCAACTTCTCAACTTGACTCGACACTTTTTCAAAAAGATTCCAACTCGACTCGACACTTTTCGAGTCGAATACTCGACTCGAACTCAAGTACTCGACTCAACGCGATCAGTTTAGATATAATGTAATTCACTTGATCTTTCATGTTTTTTTATTGAAATTCTGACACTTGCGTGATGAAAATTTGAAGTTGCAAATTATTATTGTAAAAGAGAAAGAGAAATGAAAGATAAAAAAGATGCTTGATCAGTGAATCAAGAAAGAAAAGATTAAGTATCTAGTTCAATGAGCTGATTCATCTTTTTATAAAAACTTCTGAGAATCAATGAAAAATCTTAGCAATACAAAGAAGATCATTGAGAACTATGAGACAGAAAGACAAGTACATCAGTCGACTGCAAAGAAGTCAAAGAGAAAAAAGAAAGATAAATCACGTAAGAATCATGATTGAGAGAGTATCAAAAGCGCAAAGACGCGAGTTTAAAAAGTTAATACTAAACTATAATTATAAAATTTCACGCAACATATGTTTTTTAAAAAAGAAGATGATGAACATCACAAAAGAATGAAGAAAAGAAATGATCAATGATCGCGAATAAGAATGTTGAAGTGAAGAAGAAAGTTATTTATTTGTCAGCGAATCTCGTCATGCATTACTTGCTTCAATCAATACTTACGAGACAAAGATGAAGTGACATGATGATGACAAGAAGTGATGAGAATGAAAAAGATGAAAGTCTCTACTCAACTGTTAAATACAATCTCACATGCTGAGAAGAAAATTATACTCACTTTCTCATTGTCGAAGATGAAGAGCAAGATGATTTCAAGCATGAGCAATAAAATGTTGAGTCATCATTTATGCAACGTGATGCATCGTCAGTTGAAGAGAGCGCGAGACTAAATTCATCACGTAATCATGCTTTTCTTCGAAGCAATGCTTGCATTTGCGAGCACGCTCAATGAAAGCACGACACATGTAAATCATCACTATGCTCAGATGATAAACGCAGCGACAGCATCAGATCTTCTGATCATGATGATTTAACATACATCAGCATTTATTAAAACATGCAAAAATAAATATGTTTATCAGAAATCATGAACTCAATCATCAACACAGCAAATGCAAAAGAAGCAGAAGAAGTAAAAGAAGCAGATGTGATAAATGTTGCAGCGATGACAACGTGAAGAGAAATGTACATCTCAAGAAAATGAGCAGATTTCGCGAGCATGTTAGCATAATCTCAATGAGCGTGAATGCTGCTACTTATCATGATAATGATGATAATGATGATGATGTTGATACTGCTATGTCACTCATGTTAACTCATAAGTTGACTTGCATCACAATAATGCTGCAATGAAAAAAGCTCATATCATGAGCTGCAAGCTATGCAAGATATGCATAGCAGATCTCATGCTTTGTCAGTTCAAAAAAGCAGTATTTATGAAAGAGTATGCTGAGATGAAACAAGAAGAAAAGAAAGAAAGAAAGAAAGCAAAGCTAAAAAAGTTTCAACTCTGACTTAACTTTTTCAACCTCTCATCAACTGTAATCTCATCAGACTCTCATATTCTATTACTTCTCATCGTCATCAATCTCACTACTCTACTAGTTTATTGAATTTCTACAGCTGAGCTCGTTGATAATCTTCTTAATATAAATATCATCGAAATATCACTGTTATGACTTTGAACGACGAGAATTAGAAGAATTTTCAACGCTGAGAGAAGATCTACTCGCTTTTAGAATTTCAGATATAGTCGAATGTTTTCTTGTTTTCTCATTTTCTTCTTCATAGATCGCTCAATTAAACCTAGTTTTATATAATATTCTTGCACACTCTTCTACAGAGTGTTTGCACTGCAAGTCAAACATTGCATTAGTTTTACATCAACGATAATCGAAAATGATAGATACGCAAGAATATTAATTTGCTTAGCGTACAAGAATATCATATAAAACTAGGTTTAATCAGGCGAATTCAAAGCAATACAGAAAGCAAAGATATTTCTTTGATTGTCACAAGATCAATCATCTCTATTATCTACAATGTTAGTAGAGAAATCTTATCAATAACTAAGCATACGAACATTTATTTGAATTTAACGAGTCAATGACAGCGAGTTTTATTAAGCATTTATATCTCATCTGATCAGACTGCTATCAAATTTGACCTAGCTGTTGATCAAAGAGAATGATCGATCTTGTGATGATCAAAGAGATAGATATGTATATGACTTTGAACGTAGCTTGATGCGTTCATTCTGCAGTCGACTCAGTCATCGCTCTACTCATCACTCTATTTATTCGTCTATCTACATGTTCAGATATCAACTCGTCATTCTATCTACTTTTTCAGCTATCAACTCAGCTATCTCAGACTCGTTCGTAGACTACTTATTTATTTACTCGCTTCAAAACATGCATCATGCAACGTGTTCAAACACGCGTCATTCGCTTCATGATCTACTTCACGATCTACTTTATAGTATGCTACATGTTTCATAACACATGCTGTCACGATTCTAGCCTTGCCAGACTCAGCCTTCTAGCCTTATCAGGTCTATTCTCGCTCCGTCACCTTGACTAGTCCCTATTGAGCCTAGCGTCGGCTGAGAAACACACATATGTAGCCAGCTTCTTTTTCGTAGCTACCTTTCTTTCTTAGCATTTATCTTCTAGTTAAATGACATTTCTATCTGACTCGCTCTAGACAGATCTCTAACATTAGATAAATGCTCATCATTTACTACTCTGCTATCAACGAATAGACGATACGAAACAATCTATTCAGTAAGGAAAATTTGCAAGAAATTCTTCAAATTTGCATCATCATTTTAGATCGCAAGGAATTCTTCGATTCTACACTCATTTTCATCATTCTATTCGCAAGAAATTCTTTGAATAAAGCACTCAATTATTACCTGAAATTCACAAGAGATTCTTTGAATTTTCACTCATCAAAAAACATCAATTCAAAACATCAATCTCTCATCTACTCTTATCTCAACAACTTCTATCTTCTCTCATCATGGCACGCGACGTCGAGTCAGTTGAGTCACGAACAACTCGCCTGCTTAGAAGCACTGTCAATAGAAGAGTTTCACTTCTATTCATCGATGCTTCAGTCAAAGCTGAGAAAGCTGTCATTCTCTGAAACATAAACATCGAAGAACAACTGTTTCATTGAGTCAACAATCAACTCGACGAAGTCATCAATATGCTGAACGAGCTTCGAAGTCAGCGAGACTTGACTCTACAACTCAATGAACACTGACTTCTCGTACAAGACGATCACAAAAAGAGAGCGAAACAACTAGAAGTCGCTTTTGATAAAAACGATGAGCTAGAGAAAAAGATCAATCAGCTACAAGATGAGCGATTGAACTTCAGAGCGAAACAACGTCAAGCTGATCGATCTATGCCCCGTCAAGATACTCAGTCAGCTGAACAACAAGTCAATCAGAAAGAAGCTTCGATTCGTCGCTCTGAAGTTGAACGAAGCTCGACTTTCGAAGCTCGCTTTCAACGAGAATCTTCTACTCTATCTGATAATGAAAACGAAAATGATCATCACAAGTTCGTCAAGCTTCCGAATTCACCCATTTTCATCGAAACAGATGATTCTATCTGAGAGACATGAAACATCAAAATAGCTGACAAGCTCGATGTCAACGCGAATCATTACTCTACTGAAAAGATTCGTATTGTCTATGTGATTTTCAGACTAGAAGGCGATGCTGATCAGCAAACCTATGCAAAGCGTCGTGTTGACGCTTTCTCACTCTATCAATCACTATCAGAGCTACTGAAACATCTGAAAGAAATTTACGAAGA
>JAABVA010002997.1_pt1 | contig 16377 bp, 20 predicted proteins | sample 5560331 | NCBI WGS metagenome assembly JAABVA01 (sample SAMN12812661, study PRJNA571458) | rock metagenome | isolation source: Antarctica rocks | place: Antarctica: Victoria Land, Mt New Zealand sud | collected 2016-01-07 | reverse complement strand
CCTGGGGCCTCCCTGTTCCGTGTCCTAGACACCACGGATCCTGAGGCCCCAGGCCCCTTCTCAGGCCCAGGCTCGAACTACGTGTCGATCACGCCCCCCACGCTTCATGACGAAGAGCCGCTTTGCCGGCTCTTCGCGGTGCGCAGCGACGCCAGACCCGACCGGACGCTGCACCGCCTGGGTGGTCCGTCGAACGACGCGTCGATCCACGCCTCGGCGCTGTGGGCCCAGCACCGCGGCACCGGGATCGCGCTGGTTGGCCGCGCCGCGTGCGACGACGGTGTCCAAGGCCTGGGGCAGCGATGGCGCCATCTCGGTCAGCGGCATCCGTGCCCCCAGCCGGCACGGCGTCACACCCTGGTGAGCCATTCCGAGCGGTATGCCGTGCAGCGATGCTCGGGGCGACGGCCCGCCGTAGCAGGTTCTGCTCCCCACTCCATTCCGAGCACCTCTACGAGCTGGTCGTCGCGGATCGCCGAGATGCCGTGCCGGCCGAGCGTCTCGACCAGCTCGTGCTCTTTGTCCAGGGGGATGTGCAAGTAGTCGCCGTTGAACACCGTCGTCAAGACGTCGGCATCGGTGGCCTCGATGATCTCCTGCAGGACCGCCTTCGCGATAAACGCCTGCTCATTGGAGAAGCAGTCCAGCACGCATGACGTTGGCATCCTCGGCCAGTCGCCTTCCTCGACGCCGAGGCCTTCGGACTGCCAGTCCCAGGGCATGTCATCCGGCTCGCCTTCGAGCTCGTCGAGATCGGCAGGCACACGTGTGTAGCGGAGAGAAAGTGCGACCCGGCGCAGCTCGCCGAGCGTCGTCACGCTCTTCACGGCCGCAACCTCGGCCGCACGAGCGCGGGCCTCGGACTCCTCCAGCACACAGAACGACTTGTGCAACCAGTAGACGCCGTAGAGGGCCGCATGCGAACGACAGGGCTGGACGGCCTCATGTTCGACGGTCATTCCACTCCTACCTGCATGCAGGGGACTGAAGGCAGGCGCTGCTGGTTGGACACGTCGCTGGCTGGCTGGACCACAGCTGCCTACCGCCGGCAAGGCCTAACGCGCGCTGCGCTCACAGGCGGAACAGCGAGGCGCTTTGGCCATCGGCCGGGAGCGCGTTTGGTCAGTCAGCTCGCACAACTCGTCCACCATTCGGTCGAGCAGGAACGCCGACCGCGACGGCGGATTCGTCAATCGTCGCTTCAGCACATCAGCGACGCTGGTGTAGTACCACAGATGCTGATGGATGCAGGCATTGGAGACCGGCCACGCCCCCTCCAGCTTCAGGTCGTCTGCGGTGCAACGGGCGTTGTGCAACTTGTCAGCGGCCGTCACCTTGAGCGCTCCGCGCGGACTCCAGATGGGCGACGTACGCTTCCTTGCGCTCCAACCACGGCCTCTTGACCCCGTCGGCGGCAGGTTCATCGTCGCTGCACGCAAGCACCATCACCAGTACCTCGTGACCGAAGCGCTCGCGGATCTCATCCTTCGGCGGTGGACGGCCGTCCTCGATTGCGTCATGCAGCAAGCCTGCGATGGCCTCGTCCTCGCTACCGCCGTCCTCGAGCACCAGCGCGCTCACACTCATGACGTGCGACAGGTACGCGATGTGGGTGCCTTTTCGGAACTGAGCGTGGTGCGTCCTCTCGGCCAACCGCACTGCGGCCACGTACCTCTCGGTCAGGGGTCCGCTGCCACGCATCGGCCTACAGGGCTTCTCTTGAGTCAATGATCTCCTTCAGGTACACGCCGCGCATCCCTGCGTGCGGCGTCACTGCGGCGAGAGACGAATGAACTACAGGAGCCTGCCTGTTGTACCCAATGCCACGGCTTGCTCCACCTGACGCTGGCTAGCGCCCATCAGCAACATAGCCTGCCTAGCCTGCTTCAACGCGGCAGCCGGCAGCAACGCAGTCCCACCAGAGATGACGACTTGCGCGGCCTGATCTGCGCTGGTGACCGGAATCAGGCCGGTGATGCCCGGTGGCACGGGGCCGATGCACAGGTGGCTGGTCAGCCAGATCGTGGCGGCCATGGTCCCTCCACTACGCGTGCTCGGAGCAGTTCACCCCTCAAGAGAGCGGCCGCCGCTCGGTGATGCCCCGACAAGATCATGTTCGTCCCGTCCTCACGTAGGTAGATGACCGGATGCCGGTTACCAACGTTGGACTTGTCCGCGTACGGCTCACCAGTGCACTTGTGCTCGTTCCCGAGGTAGTACACGGCGGCGGCCCGCTGCAGACCGGGCTGGGTGCACGACAGGGTCCGAGGGTCCATCTCCAGCAGCTGCGGAGGACCCGATTTGAACAACAGGCGCCGGACCGCCTCCCGGTCGTAGTCCTGACGGTCCTTTCGCCGACCGGCTCGCGGGAACGGTGGGCTTCCGGTCGGATTCCCCCTGAAGAGCGCGTCCACCGCATTCGCCCCCCATAGGCTGAATCGCCTCAAGCATCCTCCCAACCTGGGTCCGACCTTACGTGCGGAGTGGACTAGCGAACACCACACGCTGTCACCACCTGAAAGCACACTTGGAGGCGGTGAGCCGCTTTGACGACCGTTCAACCTTCTTGCGCAACGACCGTGTCGTAGAGACCAACGTGGGTTAGCCCCTCATGGCTGTCGATCCCGGTATAGGCGAGTGAGGAATCCTCGTAGCGCCGGAACGCGAATACGGCTTGGTTCATGTGGGCACTGTTGAAGACGTTCAGCGTGACGAGCAGGTTGAAGTCATCAATGGTCAGGCCGGTCACCGCGCGGAACAGCTCCGGCTCCAGCTTGGTGATCACGTCTCGGAGGGTGTTTTCACGAAAATCAGTGAGGTACATGAAAGCGGGGATGCGGGTAGCGAACTTGACCAACTTCTCCTGCACCTGCCTGCGCAGGCTCTTGTACTCCTTCTCCTGCTCGGTGAGTTCCCGCTTCTCCTTTGCCGTTATGCTGTCACCCTTTTCCTTTTTGGCCTCCTTTACCTTTTCGCTCTTATTGATGATGGTCTCCAAGACGCCGTCACCGAGGGCGCGGAAGCCCTCGATGTTCATGATCGCCCGACGTGCCGCCTCGCTGTTCATAATCCTGCGGAGGGTCTCGTTGTCAACATTCGCTAGCAGCGCGGACTCCCACTTGCGGGCCAGCAGCGTCGCCGAAGTGCCCGACATCGCGATGTCGAGGATGCCGCCTGCGTCGACTTGAGTCATGTGCGAGCCGTCGTACGCGAGCACGGGCAGAAAACTGACCAGCTCCTTGACTGCATCCTCCGGGTTGCTTGCCTCCGGGTTAAGCCCCCCGCCGTAGTCGGCGATCTGCCGCAGAGCACGGGTCGGTGCGAAGTCGAAGACGAAGCAGACCGGCTTTAGGACTTCCTCCTCGTTCGGGTTGTCACCGTTCGGGTTCCTAATCGACCAAGCCGACTGCACCCGAAACGCTGCCTGAAAGTACGTCTCAGGCGACTTCATGTTGCGCAGCATCAGGATGGACGACCATTGCGCGACGGTCACACCGGTCGTCAACTTCCCGCACGACAGCGTAATGGTCTTACTCTCGTGGCCGTTAGCGATCGCGCTCCGCACCGGCGGGAGTGCCGCCAGACCTACGCCCGCACCGGTCCCAGCGACGACGAGCACCGTGTAGTCGTGGAAGAACACGTTGTGCTTTTCGGCGAGCAGGTTCGCCATCGCCCGGCAGGCTGCCACATTCGGCAGGAACCAGAACGAGTGCTGGAGGTACGGCAGCAGCCGAACATCCGAATACGGGAACGGCGGCTTCTTCGCACCTAGCTTCAGGTAGTCGGTCTGGGTCGGTGCATAGGCGCCACGGATGATGTCGAGCCACTTTTGCACGTCATTCTTGTGTTTGAACGCCGCGGCAGGACCGGTGCCGGTGGCCGAGAAGAACTCATTCAGATCGAACTCGTCGAACTCGCCCTGACGGGCAATCGCGATTAGCTCGTCCGGCATCTGGTAGGTCAGTAGACGCATCTCCGGCAGCGCGGCGTAGGGGTTCTTCTCGCCCGGACGGTGGATCGCCCACTGCTGCCTGGCGCGTTGCTCGTCCGTGTACGTCCAGTTGTAGAGCTGCTCCTCGACGAACTCGCCGGTCGCAAGCGCTCTGAACGGCGTCCCCGACAAATAGAGGTACGAGCGGGTCGTGATCGGGAGGAACTCTTCCTCTGCCTCACCCAGCTCGTCCAAGTCCTCGTTAAAGCCCTCCAGGTCGGGGTTGTACTCGACCGCCGCTTCCTTCTTCGCCTCGGCAGCGTCCTCGCCCTCGAACAGCTCTTTGGCATTCTCCCGCCAAGCGCCGAAATGGTATTCATCGAAGACCACGAGGTCCCAGTTAATCTCGTGCAGCCACGTATTCCTCGGCTTGATGTTGCCCAGGCCGTCCTTACCTAGCAGGTCCTGAAACGAGCCGAAGTAGACAAGAGGCTTCGCCGGGTCAGCGGTCGTCGGATCGCCCGCGCTCACCCGCGAGTGATACTGCCAGCCATCGAAATTGGCGTGCGACTCCAAGTCGTGCTGCCACGCATCCTCGACGGCCGGCTTGAACGTCACCACCAGCACCCGCTTGGCGTCCATCCTCCGCGCAAGCTCCTAGGTTGCGAACGTCTTGCCGAAGCGCATCTTCGCGTTCCACAAGAACCGCGGCACCGCTGCCGGGTCTTCCATCCAGATCGACCGAAAGTAGCCAAGCGTCTTCTCGACCGCCTCCGCCTGCTCGGGCCGCAGCAAGAACGTCTCATGGTGCGTGCCCGTAAGGACGGTGCCCTGGCGCAGTCCGGTAATCGCCGTGAGCACGTCGGCTTTTGCGCAGGTCATCCACTCCAAGTCGACCTTCGCAAAACCCTTTGCGCTCAGGCGCGCGCGCACCTCATGGTCCGAAAAGGTGGACCCGTCGCCCCGCTCGGCCAACTCGTCGAGGTGAATCGTGTAGTTCTTCACCAGCGCGGTCTTAAGTTGCTGCTCGACGCGCGACTTGACCGCCTGCGTTGTCTGGCCGACCTTCAGCATCCCCGCGTGGGCGTCGTCCCCGATGGAGTACGCGTAGATGCGTAGGCGGCATTCTGGCTTCCCAGGGAGCAGCTCCTCGATGGACTTACTCATCGGCGATCTCCATCGGACGGACGATCGACTCAATGAACGCGATCTCGTCGGCGGAGAGGCCGTACTTCGTGTAGAGGTCGTTGTCCGTCCACCGCTTGGTCCACTCCTGGGCCGGCACGAACGAATAGACCTTACGCGTTACGTGCTGAGACGGCTTATGCAGAAGGATTAGGAGGCGAGTCAGTCGACATGCGAGATAGGACAAGACGCTTTCAGCGTGAATCTTCGAGTCGAACGGGCCGATGCAGAGATAGGTCTCCGAAGAGATGGAGCCCGGCTCTCCGATGAAGGGCGTGCTGATGGTTTGGTGCGGGTACGTGTCTTTGTTGCCGGTCCCCGGAGCGGCGTAGCCTAGGAAGACCTTCCACTTGTCAATGAGGTGAGCGCCAGTAGAAACTGAACTTCTGGCGATATAGCCCTTACCGCCGTTCTGATAGACTGATACGTCACCAGGCGACTTGGCAACTTTGCCCTTGAACGTTGTCTCTAGCCCGAACGGCTTCCTGGAACTAACCAGTCGGTCGAAACGCTTGCTTGCAGGTAGCAACAGCGAGTCGGACTGCCCCGTCTCGACAGCAGTGACCTTCTTTAGGATCGACAGCCCTTCATTGAAGCGGATAAATACGTCCACGCCCTGCTCGAGGAGCGAGCGACTAGCCGTCGACGGAGGCTCGTCCTTGAAATGAGTGGTAACGAGGCAAAGACCAGGGTTTTCCCGATCCCAGAGAAAGAAGCAAATGCCGCCCTTGAGGCCGATGCCCGGAAAGACGTCCGACGCGCTGAGGTAGTCGTCAATCGAGCGTACGCGATCGTCGGTAAGCATCGACTCTCTGAACTCATCTAGCCCCTTACCACCGGCGAACCAACGGGAAGGAATAACCATGCTCAGCAGGCGTGGGTTGAGTCGCTTCGCTTGGTCGACGAACTTGTGGTAGATGGGCGCGGCGCTCGTGCCGAATCCCCCGTCGTCCAACTGGTAGGGAGGGTTCCCGATGATCACGTCGAACTGCATATCTTCTCCGAACAGCCCAGCAACGCGAGCTTTGATGTCGTCGGTGTGGATAAATGCGTAGGCATAGGTCTCGGCTTCGCTGCCACGATCGAGGTTCCCCTGAGGCGAGCCGCAGTACTTGCATCGGCCGCCCTCGGTCTTCATGACCGGCTGGCCTTTCTTGCCCGCGGTTTCGACAACGGTGCCGCCGATCCACGTGTGCTCGATTCGCTCGAACCAGATGTGACCGTCCTCGTCGTCGAAGACGTTCTTGCCGATCGAGTACTCGCCGTTGGCGGACTTGGAGCAATACAGGCTCCGGCGGGCCAGCAGGCTCGTGAGTCGCGTGATGCCGATGCCGAAGACCTGCTTGGACAGGATGTGGTCGACGCGATCCTGGAGGTCAGGGATCTCCTCTTCGAGCCCGTCGACGAGGCGCTTCACGATCTCGCGGAGGAAGACGCCCGACTTGGTGAATGGGTCAAGGAACGTGACCGTGCTGTCGGCCCATATGATCGCGCCAGCGTTGGACGCGGCCCAGCCGTCGGCGAGCGTGTCCAGCATCCGGTTCGCGAACTCCGGGGGGGTGAACACCTCGTCGTTGGACAAGTTCGCGATGCAGGTGAGCACGTCCGGGTTGTACGGGTTGCGCAGCGTGAACGGCACCGCTTCCGGCACCTCGACTGGTGCTGCTGTGTCCGTCATAGGCCCTCCCCAATTCTGGCTGCACGGCCGGCGATGTCTGCCATCAACAGCACCGGGTACGACCTAACCGGTACGAAGATCTCATGTCTTCCGATGTCACCGAACAGTGTTTCCTCGCCGAACGAGGACATTCTGGTGAGCACGTCAAAGCGGAAGTCGCGTCGCTGGAATCGGCCCTTGCCGAGGTACGCCCACTCGGGGAAGACGATCGGCTGCGGATTGGAGTCGCGGGTGAGCATCGACACCGCATCGCCGTGGACGATGTTGGTAGCGAGCACCGTGAGCCCGGCGTTCGCCCAGTCCTCGTTGGCCTGCACGCCCAGGAAGTCCGTGTAGTGCCCGTGGAGCCGACGCTGGCACTCCTCGACGTTGTCGTCTAGCAGTTCGATGCCGTAGAGGGACATCAGCGCCAGCAGCGCGTGGTGTCGCTTCTCGAAGTCGCTCTTGCCGTAGCGGGCCGCGACAGCGGCGAGCTTGCGCTCAAGCACCGGCGCGAGGAAGTTTCCAGAGCCACAGGCGGGCTCCAGGAAGCGCGCCTCGATCCGCTCTGTCTCTGCCTTCACCAGGTCGAGCATGGCATCGACCATCCAGTCGGGCGTGAACACCTCGCCGTGGTTGGCAACACGCTGCTTCGACCTCACCAAGCGCAGAGCGGGTTCGATCACGGACTGACCGTAGTGCCCCCGCGGCTGGAATTCGCGAGGGTCGGGCCCGCGAATGGCGGGCACTGCTGCATCGTGACCACGACCTCCACGGCCGAGGTACCGTCCTCCCCGGCACCCGCCCCGTCCATGTCGAAGCGCCCCGAGCGACAGCGGCGCAACATCGGGGTGTATTTACGGCGGCACGCCCTGTTCGCGCTGGTGCTCGTGGTAGGGGCCATCCTCCGGTTGCTCTGCTGGCGCGCCTACGCACCGGCGCTGCTGTTCTGGCACGACTCCTTCGAGTACCTCGCCGATGGACGGTCGTTGCGGCCGGGCGTGATCCGCACGCTGGGCTATCCCGTGTTCCTGCACGGGCTTTCGCTGGTCGGATCGCTGCGATTGGTCACGGCCGTCCAGCACCTGCTCGGCCTCGGCCTCGGTGTGCTCATTTACGTCCTGCTGGTCCGGCGCGGCGCCGCGAGGTGGGTCGGCGCCCTGGCTGCGGCGCCGGTACTGCTCGACGGGTATCAGCTCGACATCGAGCAGTTCATCCTGTCCGAGACGCTGTTCTCCGTGCTGCTGCTCGGCGCGTTCGCGGTCCTGTTCTGGCTGCGACCAGTGCTGCTGTGTCGGCATGCGGCCGGCGTCGGCGGACTCCTTGCGGCGGCGTCGCTGGTTCGTGTCGTCGCCCTGCCGCTGCTCGTCCTGGTCGCCGGTCATCTGCTCGTTCGACGGATCGGTGTGCGAGCCGTGGTCGCTCTCTTGGCGGCCGGGGTGATGCCGCTACTTGTGTACGCGTCCTGGTTCGACGCCGAGCACGGGACGTTCGGCTTGACGCAGTACTCCGGCCGCATGCAGTACGGCAAGGTCATGACGTTCGCGGACTGCACCCGGCTCCCGGTCACCGCGGACCTACGCCTGCTCTGCGACGCACGTCCCGTTTCCGCGCGACCCGGCCCGGACTTCTACACCTGGACCTACAAGAGCCCGGTCAACCAACTCTGGCGGCTGACCGGTGCGCAACGGGATGCCCGCGCAAAGCAGTTCACCCACGTCGCGATCGAGCATCAGCCGGGCGACTACGCCAAGGCCGTCTTGGTCGATCTCGCTCACTACGGGGCGTGGACTCGGGCCACCTGGCGGCACGCCCAGCGCTCGGACACCTGGACTTTTTTCGACCATCCCATGCCGGCGTTCACGGCGTCGGTCGCCAGCTACGCCTTCCAGCGCGGCAGGGCCGGAAGCGGTCCCTCGCAGCACATCGGGCTGGCCCGGGCCCTGCGTGGCTACCAGCGGTACGGGTACGTCCCGGGCACCGGCGTCGTGCTGGCGGGGGTCGCGAGTCTGGTGATCGTGATTCGGCGTCGTCGGCGCCACCCCCCGAAGAGTGATGTGGCGCTGCTTCTCGGCAGCGCGGTGGTGGTGGTCCTCATTCCGTCGATGACCGTCGCCTTCGACTACCGGTTCCTGCTACCCGAACTCGTCGTAGTTCCCTTAGCCCTCGGGCTCGCGACCACCTTCCGATCCGGTCGGCCGCTTCCGCCGAACGACGCTCCAGCAGCACCATCCGAGCCGGCAGCGGCGTCCGGAACTGCTGGAGCCGTCGCTCAGTAGGTGACACGGCCCATCTGGCACCACCCGAACCTTGCGGAGGAAGCTCGAGGTCTCCACCGACGACCTTGGCAGGCTCGGCAGGTAGCCAGAAGTGCCCGCGCATCCTCGCGCCCCTCTCAGGCGTGCGGGGTGAAGGAGGTGGCGCAGGCGGCGTGCTGGGCGCCGTCGACCGCGGCGACCGTGACGACGACCTCGTAGCCCGGCGTGGCAACCGAGATCGAGTAGAGCGTGCTGCCGTTGCTGGCGGTACGGAGCCTCATCTGCTGTCCTCAGGGTCGATCGAGGTGCCGCATGCCCTGCGGCTAGCCGACGGTAGGCGCTTGTCCCCCCGCAGTTGGACCCAGATCGCTCCGCGTTGGGCGAACCTTGGGGAGGGACACCGCCCTCCTCAGCTGACGACGACGATGCTCTCGCGGACATGCCCAGCGGCCGTGTTCCACGGTGGCCGCCCATCAACGGGAGAACGCAGATCGGCGTGGCAGGGGGCTGATGACCTCGGAGCCCTGCGAGGCGGCTGCCGTGCCGTGCTGATCGGCTGCCCGTAGTTCCTGAGCCGGGCTAGGCGCCGGCGGACTAGTCTGCCTGCATCTCGTCGTCGATGTCGCCGCCGGAGTCGTAGTCGTGGGAGTTGGCGAGAAAGTCGGCGCCAGCGGCAGTCAGCCGGTAGTCCTCGTCACGGGTCGCCAGCAGGCCTGCCTCTAGCAGTCGGTCGATGTTGCTCTGCTGAACCGGGAAGCGACTGAACAAGTCCGCACGTGTCAGCCCCCGCGACACCTGGTGCAGAAGCATGTGCGGGTTGATGGAGTCCCAGTCCCAGCCGCCCTCAACCTCGACCGGTTCGCCTGCCGTGCGTTGTAGGGGGAGCCTGGCGGCGGCTACCTCGCGCAGTGTCGCGGCGCCGCGAGCGACCTCGTCGCGGACGAGGATCTGCTCGGCCAGGTCGTCGACGACAGCGACGGCCCCGACTCCGGTCAGCGGGAACAGTGGAAGCCAGATGTGGCCGTGGTCATGGCTCAGCTCGTCCGCGAACTCGGACTGGCTGAGGGCGGTCCGCACGGTGTCGGCGCGGGCGGTCCGGGCGTCGTAGCGCAACCAGAACGGGGTTCTCACGCCTGTCTGCGCCGGGTCGCGAAGTCCCACGGCGAGCTCAGGACCTTGTGGCTCCGGTGTCACGTAACGGCGATCCCCGAGCGATGCATCGCGGCCCATCGGTTGCAGCCTGGGCAGGTGGGATAGCAGTGACGTCGTCTGCTCGACAACCCGGATGTAGTGCTTGTGGCGTCGCTCCCAGCCGGCGGCGAGGTCGTCTGTGGTGAACGGCTCGATCTCCCGGCCTTCGAGGGCGCGGACCAGGCTGATGAACTGCTCGACGTCCTGCACGGTCGCGGCACTGACGTCCGCCCCTCGCAGGGCCGCCCCCACCTGGTCCCAGGTAAGACGAACGACGGTGACGTTCCCGATGCCCAGCGGCAGGTGGTAGGCCTCGCGGGCTGCTCTCCAGAACCCGGCACGCAGGATGGCGTCCGCCTCGGGCCCGCGGAAGGCCGGAACGAGGACGACCAGCACAGCGTGGGCTGAACCGCGCGCCTGCTCGGCGTGGCCAAGATGCCACGCGTACTCGAGCAGCTGCTCGACGGTAAGCCGCGCGCCCAGCTTGGCCTCGACGACGGCGGCCAGGCCGCCGCGTTCGCCGAAGCCGGCCACGTCCGGCCGGACGTGGCCCGGCAGGTGGTGCTCGGCCTCCCAGCGCAGTCCGGGCAAGTACGCGCCGCACCGCGTGGCGAGGAGATCGCGGAACGCAGCTTCCAGGCCTGGACGACGCAGCAGGAGCGTGAGCGCCTCGGTCACCAGGGTCTCACCGTGCTTGCTGATCCAGCCCACTTCGCGCGCCAGGCCCCTTAGCAGCCAGTCGGGTGGGCCAGAAGCTGGTGGCAAGCTCACCCTTCGGACGTCGGCCGGGAGTGCAGCGGCCTTGAACTGCTGACTGAAGCGTTGCCCTTTTGCTTGGTGTCTGCCGGACAACACGCCCGGTCAGAGTCCAACTCTTATAGGGCGATCTGCTGGCGTCAGCCGGCCGTCATCTCGTCCGGACCGGCCCGGCCAGTCCGCTGGACTGCCGTTGCTCTTGGCCCGGAACGCATCCAGGTTCTTCTCCGCGTCGTCGGTAGCGTCCTTCCCCAACTTGTGCATGTCGAGGTTGTCGATCTCCTGCGTGACGGTGCCCGCGTCAGCTCGGCCAGGCCGGTGGGCAGCTGCGCGAGGCTGGCCAGCAGCCGGGTCACCGGCTCGGCGCCGACCTGCGTGTGTCCGCCTCGTCCTGATCTGGTTCTCCCAGCCCGAGCAGCCTGCAGCGTGCCAAGTCCGGGGTTGGTTGGCTCAGCTGGTACCCAACGCACTATCCCAACAGCCGAGATCAGCGGCCTGCCGGACTGCCCAGGCCTCGTGCAAGCTCAGCAGGCGACAAGACGACGGACGCGAAGCCGGCGCCCTCCGTCTCGTCTTGCTTAGGTTCTCCTAGCCCGAGCAGCCGGCAGCGTGCCTGTACGACCTTGAGGGCGGCCATCACGGCGGGCAGGTCGCCTTGCATGGCGCTGGGCCAGACGGACGCCAGGAGACGGTCGAGCCTGTCCTGTTCGAGCTCCCGGTAGGTATCGACGGCTTCCGCTGTCCGCTGGTCCAACGCATCCTTCACGGCCCGGTACGCCGTCCCTCGGTTGCTGAAGCCAACCTCGCGAGCGATCACATCGTAGGTACAGCCCTGGATCGCCAACTCGACGGCCCTGGCCTTGCGCGCGGCTGCCAGGGGCCGGTTACGACGTCCCGCCACGAGGCTCCTTCCCTGGCGACCAGGGCCTGATCAATGTGCGTCTCCGGACTCCGCATTTCGCTGGGCGCCGTTCCCGAAGTTCTCTAGTTGACCGCAGCCCGGTACTGATCGACGGCAGCCGACGGGATCCGCCCTCGACTGTTGATCTCGATCCCGTTGGAAGCCGCCCACGCGCGGACGGCGGCAGCGTCAAGGCCTCCCCGGTGTCGACGCGACCGGGGGGTGCCCCCATGGCTGTCAGACCTACCCGTCTTACGGGCTGCGTCGATGTACGGCGAGAGCGCCTTGCGTAGCTTGTCTGCATTCTTCTTGTTCAGGTCGATCTCGTATCCGACGCCCTCGAAGGCGAATGACAGGCTCTCATCTGCCTCTCCGCCCTCGAGGTCATCGTTTATCAGCACCACCGTGGTCTTGGCCATCGTCTCTCCCGTTCACCTCTCGTGTCATGCAAAAGGTAACACGATCGGATAGCGCGACCCTTGAGAGCGACACTCTGATTGGTAGGCGTTTTGCCTTTCCTGCCAAGTTTGGCAGTCGCCCTTGTAGGAAGAAACATTGCTATCCGACCGAATACCTGAGATAATGGTCCTAGCGGCTTTCGGATACACGACGTCCCGCCACGAGGCTCCTTCCCTGGCGACCAGGGCCTGATCAATGTGCGTCTCCGGACTCCGCATTTCGCTGGGCGCCGTTCCCGAAGTTCTCTAGTTGACCGCAGCCCGGTACTGATCGACGGCAGCCGACGGGATCCGCCCTCGACTGTTGATCTCGATCCCGTTGGAAGCCGCCCACGCGCGGACGGCGGCAGCGTCAAGGCCTCCCCGGTGTCGACGCGACCGGGGGGTGCCCCCATGGCTGTCAGACCTACCCGTCTTACGGGCTGCGTCGATGTACGGCGAGAGCGCCTTGCGTAGCTTGTCTGCATTCTTCTTGTTCAGGTCGATCTCGTATCCGACGCCCTCGAAGGCGAATGACAGGCTCTCATCTGCCTCTCCGCCCTCGAGGTCATCGTTTATCAGCACCACCGTGGTCTTGGCCATCGTCTCTCCCGTTCACCTCTCGTGTCATGCAAAAGGTAACACGATCGGATAGCGCGACCCTTGAGAGCGACACTCTGATTGGTAGGCGTTTTGCCTTTCCTGCCAAGTTTGGCAGTCGCCCTTGTAGGAAGAAACATTGCTATCCGACCGAATACCTGAGATAATGGTCCTAGCGGCTTTCGGATAACCACGCCCTGATACGGGCTGGATAAACAAGAAGATCGCGGCATTACCGGCCCGGCGCAACTCTGCGCCGGGCCTTCTTCATGTTCTGGACCAGGAGGTCCCCATGTACGACACCATCACGGCACAACCAGGTGCCGCCAACCAGCGGCTGCTGATGGCGCTGCTGCTACGCGCCAAGGCCCGCATCGCCGACGGGTTCACCGCCGCCGCCACATTGGCGCGGCGTGCCCACGGCTTCGGAGCCGACCTCGCCGGTCGGGTCCGCTTCTTCGGCATCACCAACGTCGCCCGGGCGATCCTTGCCACGCCGCTGTACTGGGCTCGGCGGGCTGCCCTTGTGGCCGGACCGGCGCTGGGTCGGCTTCGCACCCCAGCGGCGCTCGCCGCTGCCCTGCTCGCATCGGGCCGGGTCCGGCACCTGGTTGCCGGCCTTGCCGGGCGCCTGCGCCAGGCGGCGTCCGCGGCCAGCGGCTTCGTCGCTGCCCGGCTGGCCCAGGCACCAGGTCTGACCGGACAGATGGGCCGGCGGGTAGTGGCCGGAGTGGCTCGTACCGGACGCGCCCTCAACGCCGCAGTTCGGCGGTTCGTTGCGCCACTGGCGACCCGGACGGCAATCGCGGTGCAGGTCTCGCGCGCTGTCGCGGGTACCCGTGTCGCGATGACGCTGGCGGTGCTCGCTGTAGGTGCACTCGCCCCGTCAAATGTCCTCATCGGACTCGCCGTGGTGGCCGTCTCCGGCCTGGCATGGGGAGCACGGCGGACAGCCTCCCCGACATCAGCAGCGGAATCCGCACCCCTTCGGGATGAGCCGGCTGTGGCGGAGGCCGTCGACGGGCTGAGCCCGACCGAGATCGCCGGCGTGTACGAGGCGATGCTGACCTTGGAGACAGCGCTGCCCGAGATCACTGCCATGCTGACCGCGGCTGCGGACAGCAGCGATGCTGCCGTCAGGTTGCATGCGGACGGGCTGTTGGCCGAGTGTCGGCAGCAGGTCAGGCACCTGGCCGAGCTCGTGGGCGAGCTGCGCGGCAAGCAGCCGCACTCGGCCGCCGAAGCGGCGCTCACCGTCGACGCCGGCACGCTGCTGGCCAAGGTGACACCGCAGCTAGACGCCCTCGAGACCCGGGTCAAGGAGGACCCGAGTACGTCGACTGCCCCGAACCGCGCAACCCGTCGCGCCGCGACCAACCAGACGCGGCGCCAGACCAAGCGCCAGCCCGCCAAGCGTCAGCCCACCCCGGCTGCAGCCACGGCCTGACATCCCCGCCGGTGGGGCCGCACTCATCTTGCGGCCCCACCGGCAATCGGCCCGAATCATCGACAACAGGAGGCGTCTTGCTGCTCACCATTGCCCTCGCCGCCGGCGCGGCGACGCTGACCTGGGCGCTGCTGCGTCTGCGTCGGCTGCAGCCGGCTGCCGTCTACCAGGCCGAGACCGTCGTCCGGCTCAGCGGGCACGCCATCACCGCGCTCGCCCGCGTCGTCGTCCTCGCCGCCGACGTCCTGCACGTCCTGTCCCAGAACCCGGACGGCCGCCCCCGCGCCGCCAGCCTCCACCAAGCGGAGAACGAGAACGAGAACGAGGGCGACTGGGGCTCGGTCGACTACTGACCTGGGACGAACGACAACGCCCGCTCGCCCCGGTCAGACCGGTCCGTCCTCTTCCCGCATGAACAAAACGTGGGGGACGGCCAGATCGACGGCGGTCTTCACGTGCGTCCAGGCTCACCCTCCGAGCGCCGGCCTCGGAATGCTGCCTCAGCGGACGACCGACGGCCACAAGAATTGAATCTCGTCCAAGCTAGGTGGAGTCCGTTACCGGCTTTCGTGGGTTGTCGCCCACTTCTCCGGAGGCGGCCCGAAGGCGCGGCGCGACGCGGCGATGGTCGTACGAGCTAGTGCCGCGTTCCCACCCGCTCCGATAGCCATCCCGAGCCCAAAGGGCACCTGCCGGCCGAGGACGAGGATGCCCTGCTTCGTTCCGTACTTGGTCACGAAGTTGCGGCCGAGCACGCCGTTGGCTTGGTGGATCGCCGACATCGGGATCCCCTTGACGATCGCCTTGCCCCAGTGCGGGGCGGTGCGTCCCGCTGCCTTCTGCACGAACGCGGACCCGCTGTCGCCTAGCAGAATCGCGGTCACCAGGGTTCGCCGGCGCTCGAGATCGTCAACTCGGACGTCGTGTACCGCAGCCAGGCTGAGGATGAACACGGTGCTTGCCTCCAGGAAGGCGCCGACTTCTGCAACGTTCAGAGCGACAGATGCGGGGCTCCAGGGCCCTGGTACGGCGCCTGCCGCTCCGCCGGCTGCACCCAGGCTCGTCACCGCAGCAAGGTACTGCCGCTGAAGGGAGGTGGTGATTTCTTCTGGGGTTGCGTTCGGCCTGTTTCGGCGAGCCCGCCGAAGGTAGACGTCGACAATCGGCTGCTGGATGCCGACGGCCTTGTCCAGCGCGGCCCCCAGCCCTTGCCTGACGAGGTCGGTCGAGCGGCTCATGAGCAGGGTCCTCCGTGGTGTCGGCGTGCCGGGGTTTCGCGAACCGGTTCCAAGTACCGTGCGCTGCCGACCAGCGGCCCGCTGCCTCGTTCTACTACGTATCCGTAGTCGACGGATGCGTAGCAGCCAAAGATCTTGCTCAAGTGGGCCGTTGCGAGGACAAGGAGCGCGAACGCCTGCAAGCCTTTGGTGAGCGGGTACGGCGGCTGCGAGAAACCCAGGGCCGGACCCAGGAGGCCCTGGCGGAGGCGGCCGACCTGCACCGCGCGGAGATCGGCTTCGTCGAGCGCGCAGAACGCGAGGTGGGCATCACCCTGGCGTGGCGGCTGGCCGACGGCCTCGGCATCTCCTTCGCCGACCTGGTTCGCGATCTGGACTAGACACAGCCCGCCTTGTGGTCTCCATTGGCCGCTGCCTACCGGTCGCGTGGAGCCGAACCGGAGTGGCTCTCATGCCCAGGCCGACTGTTCGTCTTGCGGCGAGCACACGCCACGGGCATGGCCGCGTCATGTCATGCGAGGGACACGTTGAGAGACTTCTGCAGACGATCAGGCTGAGCACAGCGGCATTCCCTCGTGGCGGCAAAGCCGTGCGGCGGGCGCGTGACGTGCCAACCACCCGGGCCTGCGCTTCAGCGGCCGTCTTCGGCGCCCTGCTCCGCTTCAGCACCGAACGCGGTGTCCAACCCGGTCAGGTCAATCGAACGCCGGTCGCTGTCCGGGACCTGCCCGACGACTGCCTGCAGCACCTGCAGTGCGACCAGGACCTCGCGGGTG
>JAABVA010002996.1_pt1 | contig 16386 bp, 5 predicted proteins | sample 5560331 | NCBI WGS metagenome assembly JAABVA01 (sample SAMN12812661, study PRJNA571458) | rock metagenome | isolation source: Antarctica rocks | place: Antarctica: Victoria Land, Mt New Zealand sud | collected 2016-01-07 | reverse complement strand
TGCCAGACCGGAGTTCTGTGACGTAGATGGGAATTATTAGAGAAGGCGGAATGCAGGAACAAACCTCAAGAAGGAGCTGTAAAGTACAGAAGACATGTAGACATGGACCGCCCTCGCTATGAGTCGCATATTGAAGACATTTAGTCGTGAGTAACACGTTCATGGGCTGTTCTAAGTTTCTCCTGCAGTACATGGAAACTAACGGACACAATCTAAGATTGGCAGCGCGCATGAAAACATGTACAATTGTGGTAATTTGTAGTCACAACATTTCAGGGCAATATCAATGTGAATTGGTCCATAGAAAGTTGTTCCTATTCATTTACACTATGTAGAGTATATATAGAAAATGATGACTAAGACATAAATAAAGACACTTAATAAGAGATGAATAAGCAATGATATCACATTCTCTTTTACTGCACAGTCACAACAGTTCACTAATGTAAGTGCAGAGATTTGCTTAATATTCTGTAAAATTTCTGTCTGCAGTTTACATTCACATTGTTTTATCTCACTTCACATCACTATTGTCATTCAAAAGCAGCTAGAAGTGCAGATCATTATCATTATGATAATAAGATAAATTATTTACTGTTTACACTGTCTATCTATATTATTAATCACAATTTCTCAAAAAAAATTCTCTTCTTCTTTCTTTAATTTTTGATTACACTTCAACTTTTAATCATCACTTCATTAACTTATCAATTTTTTTATTCACTCTATCACTATATAAGCTTCTATAATATGTTTACAGCATATCATTAATGTTTTATAGATTATTCATTAAGATTTATGTTTTACATTGTGTTGCTGTCACTTCATCTTCAGATATAAATGATGACAACTTAAACTAAAAAAAATCTACTTTTAATTATACTTACAAGACTACTGATCATTTCTATTTTAAAAAAAGCTTATAAAACTCTCTTTTCAATATGTTATTGTCTTAATTTTAATTTAAAGATTAACAATACATAAAACTGATTAAGTATTCTACTTTTAATGTTACTTTCTTTTCTCTCTTTAACAAATTAACTATTAATTAACTTAACTTCTTATTGCTTAATGCTCTGACTAATTTGTTATTAAAGAGTTGACTTAAGACTGAGCTTAAGATGTTGTCAATAATTTAACAGTTAATCTTACATATTAACATGAATTCAGATTGTTTTCATACTTATTAAACATATTATAAAGTTATTATTACTTACATTTATAAAGAATATGAGTCAGTCATCTGTGACAACTGTGTGCATAAAGATAAGTTATTTACAGTGTGCATTTAAGTTAAGTTTAATAATCATTATTTTCTTTATAGTTTGTGTACAAGCTGTCATTGAGATGTACAGAGTATTTGATGCAGCTTTTATAAGTATAAGTTTATATTAATATAATGACTATTTATTATTTTAAATTATACAGAGTTCAAATTCTTTTTATCTGTCAACTTAATAACTTCTTATTATTATTATGTTGCTGCTCTATTCACTGCTCTCATCATCATCATTAGTGATGTTATATTCTCTATTAACTACAATTACTTGTTGATAGAGAATGTTTCAAGCACTATAAATAAGTTAAAGATGACTGCTAAAATTCTTTATTGTTAAGCTGAAAAACTTAATATTAATGTGTTTATTGCTTTACTTATATTATTATCTCATTTATGTTAATTACATTCTTACTCATTATTATGCTGTTACAGTGAACAGTAGTTTTGCTTTAAATACAGTTTATACTTAACTCATAACTTTTTTTTTTTCTAATAAATAAATAATTAATAAAATTGCTTTACTTCTGATACTATTATCTTCTAGTCTATAAGAATCTTTTTTTTAAGTCTTTTATGTAAATTATACAAGCTCATATTTTTTTCACAGATCATCATCAAATCACTATTAATCATTATTAAAGTTAAGACTTTTTAATCTTTCTTTTCAGCTTTACTACTTATTTACTTTGACTTCAACTCATCATATCATTATTGCAAATCTTTATCAAATCATTTTTAATCATTCAGTTTTTCTCTAATACTATATAATATTAAGACTTTCACTTCTTCTTAATTACATCTCTCTTCTATCATAAGTGTTAAAGTCAAATCATCAACATTTCTTTAACTTTCAATAGTCTTCTATAATGCATTCATTACATCACTCATTTCAGTCAAGATCAGTTCAGAAGAAACAACACTTTAATGTGTTTTTGAAATGTTTTGTAATGAAGATACAGATAAGTTTACTTATTCATAACATTCTTGTATTTTATAAATTGTCTTTTAAAAAAGATCTTCTTTCTTCTTTATTAAAAGCTTATATAGCTCTTTCTTTTGTCTGTAATTTCATTTAACTTAAGATATGATTAAGAATTCTTTATAAAAAGACAATGATAACTTTTTCTATTTAAAAATCTTATTAACTTTAAGACTCAATCACTGCACAGATAGTTTAGCTTATTTTAGACTGCTTTGCAGCTCTGAATTAACTTAAAATTCATTGACATTAAAGATATATGCTTTCATAAATTAATTATTATAAATTAAATTTTGTAAAATACATTCTATAAACATTTCTAATGCATAAGTCTCTAATAAATAAGTTTTCAATATCTAATAAGACTCAAATCATTTAGCTTTAAACTTCTGAGACTCTTCATTTTATATAAACATTCAGTCTTCTTTCTTTGTAGTGCTTAACTGCACTATTTTATCATGAATTATTTTTGATTTAATAATCTTTCATAAAAGAATTTCATTAACAGTTATTTAAATCATCTATATCTGCTCAATCTGTTTTAACTGATCTTCAAAGTCAATTTTTCTCAGCAGTCAGAAATTGTTTAAGTTGTCTGATAATTATAAATTTATCTTATACAGTAAATAGAATGAGCTCTGTTTAGTTATATTATAAGCTCAGATTTAAGCTGCAAAAAGTGCTTATGATAAGTATTCATTTTATAATTGAGTTGATTTACTCATAAAATATTTTGTAAATATAAAGCTCAACATTTTATTTAGATTTTCTATCTTTTCATTTATGCAGAAATAATAGAGAATCATTATTCTATGTTAAGTTCTGAGCTTTTTTAAATAGTAAATCACAATACAGTTAAGAAAGTTTGTACTGTTATTAAATAGTAATTTTCTCAGTGAATTATAATTTATAAAGATTTTATTATACAGAAAATCTGCAATTATTATTTCTATTATATTCAGAATAGCTTTAGTCACAGATCAGTCTGTAATATAATTAATTATTATTATAATTCAGCAGTTTTCTCAGAGTGTTTAAGATAGTATATTTATTATATTAATTTCTTATCTTTTAAACAGTAATAAGTTCTTATAAGTTAAATATAAATATTCTTCAATCTTTTAATGTTTTTAAGATTGTTAAGCAACTTAACAGTTAAGATAATACTTTATAAACAATTTAATATTCTGCAATAATTCATGTCATTAAGCTTAAAGTCAAATGACTTTTAGCAGTTCTGATGCTTCTAGATGTCTGTATTTGATGTGCATATATTTTAAAAAGTTTACACAGTACTGAAACTGTAAAAATGACACTTTATCATTGTTTTACTTTCAAATTAAATATAAGTCATTCAATTCTGAATTATAATGCAGTTAAAATTGATTCATCACATTGTTTTTACATACATACTTGTGAAGCAATGACTTTTCAAATTCTATATTATCTTTTAAATACAATATCATTGCTTTTTCTCATTTCACATTGTCTAGTTTTCACAAAACATCTAAGAACACTTTATTTGTTGAGTCTTTTTCTATAAAATTAAGTTAATAACTAATCAAATCTAATATAACAGTCTGAGCTTCAGATCAATATTGAATGTTAAGATTATATTGCTGAAATTTATTAATTTATTGAGTTAACTGTTTGAATAAATGCAGTGTATTCTTTAAATATTGTAGATCTTTATAATTTATAATGATAATCATAATATAATCATTTTTAATATAGTACTGTCAAGTTCAAAGTGCATGCTTAATGATCAATAGCTTCTTTTTATGAACAGAATAATTAAGCTTTGTATCTTGTAACTTTTAATCATCATAAATAATTAAATAAAGTTTCTCATTCATTTTATTCTGCATCAAAACACAGTTAATTGCTTATTCAGAAGTGTTTATTTTGATAGTAAATGATTTGTGTACAGCTACTTAAATAAATATTAATTTAAATATAAGTGCATTCTTAAGCTGTTGAAAGACACTGTTATATAATGTATTTTAAACAATAAATTAATTCTTTTTTATATATAACTTAATGTCATTCTTCTTAAGTAAATTCAATAGTAATACTGCAATTTATGCAGATTCTTGTACAAACTGTTAATAATACAAAGTCAGTTTAAGAAACTGTTTATTAAAAGATAACATCACACTAATAGCATAGCTATTATAATATATATCTAACACTCTCTCTAACTCACAATTGGCTCATGATCAGTTCATAGGTGTAAAGAGTGTACACAGACAGTGATTTAAACTCATAATCTTTGAGCTTACTTTCTCACTATGAACTTAAATCACTGACAAGATGACCTAGACACATATCTCTTTAAGATTTTAGACAAGAAATTAAATCACTGCATTAACTTAAGCTTATAATCTGTTAAAAGATGACATTATACTAATAGCATAGCTATTGTGAGTTATATATCTAACACTGTTATACAAAATGTGCTGTCTTTAAGACTAAAGTAATCATCAAGTTAAGTCAGACTCAACTTTTAAAATCTAACCTGACTTATTAAGCTCAACATTGAGACTTAACTCAACTCATAATATTGTGTAATTTTCATTGTTTGTTGAGTAATTTTGGTAATTTTTACATCATTAGAAACCCCTCACAATTCTCTACAAAATGAGTCTAAAATTATAAAAATCAAATTGCTTTCAAGCTTAATGCACACAGCTGAAGTTTTGTTCAAATTCTTAAAGTTTCTGTCACTATGATTGTTCACAGCTAACAAGGCATGCAAAATAAGCAAAAAATCAGCTTTAAAAAAGCTTAATAGTCACTTTATTTAAGATAGATCAATTCTTAATGACTAATATCTTGATAAAGACTGACTGTAGTGTGTCTTATCTCATAATATGTTTACAAAACTTAAGAATTTTTATCTTATCAATGTACTTATTAAACTTAACATATAGCTTATGTTTCTTTAAGATACTGAGAACAGTTCATAAGTGTTTTTAATGATTTGAAATTGAGTCAGAAAAGATTAGTATGTTGTTAAGATATATTAAGTAGAATTTATTAAGTAAGTTTCATAATATAAAGTTTATCATTAACTGAAATGTCATTAAGACATTGCATAGCTCAAAGAATATAGCTGTAAACTTATATTTACTGTAATGAGTGTTGAAGACAGTCTTTTTCATATCATTTTTAATTATATAAACTTAATAATAGTCTAAAGTAAAATTAAGCTTAATTAAATATCAGACTTTGTCAATTTGATCTAGACATTTCTGAATTTAAAGAAGTGAATATTCATTCTTAATAATAACATTATTTAATGCTCTGTAATCAATACATATTCATTATGTGTTCTTCTTCTTTTTAACAAACAGAACTGAGAAGTCTCATAAACTTATGAATTCACAAATTAAATCTTTATTTAATAGCTTTATTATTTATTTAGTCTGTTCATTCAGCTGTAGCTGTGATAGAGAATAAGCATTTATGTTGATAGACTTAATGTTGTTAATATTAATGTTATATTTAAACATTTATTTAGATGATAATTTGTCTGATAAAGTCAATCTAAATATAAATTGAAATTCTTTAATAATAATTTGTAATCATTTATTCATAATAATTAACAATTCAACTTCTGACTTCTTTAAGTTCTGTTAAATCACTAATAAGTATCTAACAGTTCTGTACTTTTGAAGTATCTTTATAGCTGTGTGTTCTTCAATTACATTTAATGTTAACTCATTTACAGCTTGTTGTCACTTTTTTAAAAACAGATAATAATATTTCTGTTATCAATTCTGAATTGTCATACAGTCTGTAACTTAATTAATCTGAGAATTAGTGACTTTCAGTCAGATTAATCTTAAAATGAGATTATATTCTTAAAGATTCACAATTTATGCTTTTAATTGTTGTTAAAAGCTATTTATCTTAAGATGAAAGATCAGCTTTGCAGTTAATTAAATGACTTATCTGTTTAGCAAGAATATCTTAAGCAGTTTGATTTTATATTAACTATTAATTAATATTTAATTGACAACTATTAAGAAGATATATATTCAGTCTGCATTTAAATCAATTAGTACTTTTATATTTATTTTGTTCAGTCTGTCTTAAATGTGATCTGCAAGAATATATGAATTTAAATTGAGAACATTAATTTAATTAAAGATTATACTTAATAATAAGAATTTTAAGTCATTCAGTGCAGATACTTCACTCAAATCATTATTAAGTTAAATAGAAGCTTCTGTCAACTTGTTCATAAACATTTCTATATTTATGAATAACTTTAGTTTTTTAAATCATTTAAATCAACTTCAACAATCTTCAGCTTCTTCTTGTCTTTACTTTTTTTTTTATTCTTATCTTTATTCTTATCTGTGTTCTTGTTGTCTCAACAGTCTTTAACTATATGCAAGAACTTTTTATAATGAAAGTACACTTTATTCTTTTTACATTAGATTTAATAAGCTTTCATATTCAATTTGTTTAATTTAGATGTAATTGATCTCTTATAACTTTGAGATTAATCTTAAGAATTATTTAATGAATTATTATGATTTAAATTTAAGTCATTAAAGACATTAAAATGATTCTTATTATGTGCTTCTTAAAGACTTTATTTAATTCAATTGACTTATTAAATTAACTTATTAAGAATTGTCATGATATCACTATGCACTCATACTGAACCATAGTCAAACTTCTTACATAATGATTGATAAGCAAAGTACTATATAGACAGCCTTTACATATAAATCTTTTAAGTTTCTTAGTTGTTAGTTTTCATCAATACAAAACTTTAACATTGAAACTTCATTGAATAGCTGTTGTATCATAGTGTCTCACATTGTCACATATCTTACTCATCAGCCTCTTATAGATAAGAGGCTCATGAATTCACAATTTTAACAACTTTATCTTTTCAAAAAGTGACAATTCATTACATTGCAATATGCAGACTAAAAGTCAGCAAAATGAGACAGAATCATTCTTTAACTGTATTGAGATTTAAGTGATCTCTGAAGAACAGAAATCTGCAGAGATTCAGACTGCTATTTAGACTGCAAAAAAGAAGAATCAACATTTAAATAAATAGATCTGTCTGACTGAAATCAGACAGGTTAATAACAAGAAAAGATGATGATTCATGAAAATTAATTGTGAATTGCAAGCATTTAACATGCATAATGAGATCAACAAACTTCTGAGAGATGAAGATTCTCAAGTTTCATTTAAAAAAAAATTACATATAGAATCTTCTTATGCTCTTATCAGCTCTTTAAGTTCAATGAAGCAACATACATTCAAAGTTATGTATGCACTTTCAGCAAAACAGACACAATGACTAAAGAACTTGCTTATATATAAGAAGAAGTTCATCTATAAACATACTGAGTTTATACATAATGCTGTGACAGCATTCTGCTTAATTTCTGAAAACTTCTTCAGTAATTGCAACAAAATTCTCTTTGTTATGCAGTTCTTAGCAGAAGAATCTTAAGATACATAATTTTATTACATCAATGAGAATGAACTTCTGAATAACAAGTCATAAATATTCTTTTTAAAATTTCTGCTCAATCTCATTAAGAACTCAGTGAACTGCAGACTTAGTACAGTACAGAAATACTCAAAAGTTACATAGAAATTTACTTAATCAGTTTAAGCTTTTACAACATATCTTAGCATGCTGAAAGATCAGCTTTTAAGTTATACAGAGAAACAGAAGATAAGTTATCTTTTTATAAAACTTTAATTAGAGATTTAAACAGCTTTAATTAACTATTAAGATCTTTTAAAGATGAGAAAAAGTCTAATAGCTCTGACTGCTAGACTAGAGATTAATCAGTGATTTATAGATGATTATATAATTTAAAGTCACATCATTAAGAAAATCTATGAGCATTGCTTACATTCTTTCATTTAAGCAGCAAAGTCACAGAAGAACAATCATCTCAACTCTGAGATTACAAAATTAAGTCATTATGACAATGTAGATAAACTTTATTTTGAGACTGATGTTAAGAAGAATAACTGCTATAATTGTAAGAGATCAAGTCATTTCATAAAGAATTGTAGAAGTTCTCTGAAAAACCTTAACTACATTAAGATTAATGCAGTTAAGACAAAAAAAGACAGAGCTTCATTGACTGCATTTTAGCAATAAAAATTAGATTAGAAATTATAAAGAAATCTAGCATTATGAAGAAGAACTAAATCTAAATTGAATTTAATTGAGTTTTTATCAGTGTATTGTTGAACACTGCAATAAAGATTAATGTAATGTCTTAATGATACACTGTTGCTCATTAACTGACATGAATTAATGTAAAACTTCTGAGATCAGAGCTTCTAAAGAGACAATATGTTTACTGTTATAATGCATATTTAATAAAGCATAAACTTATCAACAGTTAAGAACAAAAGCAAACTGAAGAGCAGTTGTTCTATATTTTAAATAAAAATGAATCTAAACTCATCTTTGATCTCTTAGATCTGAAATGACAACACATTCATATTAATTGTGACTTGTGCACATAACATTATAAGATAAAACAGATATCTCTAATTATTGATGAGTCTGAAGTGTTTATCAACAACATTTAAAATTAATCTGCTGTTTACACATTGTTAATAATGTCTGAATCAGATTCATCAACAATTGCTGTACATGTTGTTGATAAAATGCTGACACTATCTTAACAATATGACAGCTACATGAATGTGTTCTCTGAAGAGAATATTGATAAGTTATTATCTCATTAAGATCATGATTATGTCATAAAGATAAAGAGACATAAATCATTCTATGATTTACTTTATAATCTGTTGAAAACAGAGCTATAAATGCTTAAAGAATATTTAAACAACATCTTAGTGAAAAGATAAATACAACATTTTGTTAGCTCTGCAGAAGCATCAGTTCTGTTTATCTTAAAAAATGAAGAAGACTTATATCTATATATTGATTACAAAGATCTCAACAAGATTACTGTTAAGAATTGTCATTCTTTGCTGCTGATTAGTGAGACACTTAATTGTTTAAGTGAAGTTAAGGTGTTCATTAAACTAGATCTTAAGAATGCTTATCACTGCATTAGAATCAAGAAAGACAATGAGTGAAAGACTGTGTTTTATATATGTTATAGTCATTTTAAGTACATAATTATGTCATTTAAACTAATTAATGTCTCAGCAACTTTTCAAGTCTATATTAACTGAGCATTAACTGAGTTAATTGATGTCTTTTATATAATATATTTAAATGATATTCTGATCTATTTCAGTTTTCTAGAAGAACATCAGAATTATATAAAACAAATTCTGAAGTAACTTCAACAATTTAAACTGTATGCAAATCTAAAGAAGTACACTTTTCATATTATATAAATGAAATTTCTTAAGTTCATTATCTTCATTACTGATGTTTTGATGAATCAACAACAAATTAAAATCATAAAGAAATGACTGATATCTAAGAGCTATTATGAGATACAAATATTTTTAGAATTTGCAAACTTTTACTGTCACTTTATACAGAGATATTCTAAGATCACTGTTTCTTTAACTGATCTATTAAAAGGCAGCAAGAACAGCAAGAAGATAGATGTCTTTAAATGATTATAAATGATAATGTAAGTATTTTGCAAGCTTCACAATGTCTTTATACAGACATCTATTCTGATACACTTTAACTCAGAGCTAAGAGCTCAAATTAAAATTAATGTCTCAATAATTAAGTTAATAAATATCTACTCACAGCTTCAGACAGATGCTCAATGACATTTTGTTATCTTTTAATTAAGAAATTTAAATCTAATTAAAACACACTATGAAATTCATAATCAAGAATTGTTGACAATTGTAAAGATATTTAAACACTGATGACACTATCTTGAGAGTAGTCATTACTTCATTGAGATACTCATAAATTACAATAATCTATAAGAGTTTATGAATGTAAAATCATTAAATAGAAGATAAGCACACTGAGTTATAAGATTAGCTGCTTATGATTTTATAATTATACATTAATCAGAAAAGACAAATCTCATTAATGTGCTGTTGAGACACTCTGACTACAAAGTTAAAAAGAACATAAACAGATTGCTGTTAACATTGCAATGAAAGCTGATTACACTATCTTAAGAATTAAAATCAAGCATTACTGCTTTAATTAGTTAGATCAATGCTTAAAGCTTAAATCTGCAAATTATGCTGATCATTTTATTAAAAGAATATTAATTAAGTACTTAGGCTGAAGATCATGACTATTAAGAATAAATTAATGAAAGATTTAGAAAATCTTTATCTGAGAATGAACTGAAGAACAATGACTATACATTTAATTTATCTATATACAATATAGCAGAAGAGCTGCTTAACTTTGTTGCTGAAATTACTGATTGTAAACAGTTTATTTCATATGCATTAATTTAAAAAGTAACTGACAACAAAACAATACATAATAAAAAACAATCACTTTTTCTTGAACTTGTTCATCTCTTGCAGAACACTGATGTTTTAACAGTAAAGATGTAATAAGACTTGAAATTACAGAGTAACTGCAGTTATTAAGACATTAATGACAGTTTGTGAATGTTTAATTTTACTGAATTACTTCATTACAAAAGCAAGATATACATATTATCTGATGAAGTCATTAAGAATGAGCTTATGAAGCTGCATCATGACAATGTTCTAGCAGAACATTATAAAGTAGATAGAATAATTAATTTATTGTTTAGAAAGTATTACTGAGTCAATATGACAAATAATGTTTGAGAATATGTCACTTCATATACTGTATGTTTAAGGATTTAAGTATCAAAGCACTGCTCATATGACAAATTACAGTTGTTGTCACTATTTACTCAATTATAAAAGAAGATAACAATGAACATGATTATTGACTTACTATTTAGCAGATGAGAAACTAATATTTATGACTTCATACTGATAATTGTGAATCATCTTATGAAGATGACTCAATATATTTCTGTTACTAAAAAATTCACTGTGATCAAGTTAGCTGACATATATATTGAACAGATCATATATCACTATGAAGAACTCAGAAATATTGTCTTAGACTGAGAATCAATCTTTATTAATATATATTAATTTGAATTCTATTATTAACTTTAAATGAAGTGAAGACTAAGCACTGTCTTTTATTTACAAATTGATGATTAAACTAAAAGATAGAATTAAATTTTAAAACATTATCTGCATTGTTACTGTTGTGAAGAACAAGATGACTGAGTGTTCTTTTTGTTAATGATAGAGTTTGTATATACAAACAAAAAATATGCAATGACTAATTAAACATCATTTAAAGCATTAATGAGCTATTACTTAAGAATTGCTCAACACATTGAGAATAATGTCTGTAAAGAGAAGGTGTCAGCAGTGAAAGATTAAGTGCAGTAAATGAAGAAAATTTATATCATAATAATAAAGTGATAGCAAGTTGCTGTGAAAGTGCAAGCTAAGTACTTTGACAAAAATTATGTTCAAAAAAGCTACAATGTCAGCAATCTGATGCTATTATTCATTAAGAACTTAAAGCAACACAGATTAAGTAAGAAACTGTTGCACAAATTTATTGAGTCTTTTTAAATTGTTAATCTTATTAATAAATAAGCATACTGACTGACTCTGCCTGCTTACTATAGAATTCATAATGTATTTTATGTCTTATATTTAAAGTTTCATAAATGCTGTCTAAATAATAATTCTTTGTCAGAACTGTCTTCTCTGAATCTCATAAACAATGAAAAAGAATATAAAATCAAAGATATCTTAAGCAAGAGACAAAGAAGAGAACAGTTACAATACAAAGTTAAGTAAGTAGAATATTTGACAGAATATAATAAGTAACTTTAAGTAAAGAATATGAGGAATGTAGAAGTGTTGCAACATGAATATGATGTAAGAGTAGAGAAGAAGCACAAACATAAATGAGATTTAAGAAATTAAAAACTTCTATTAAAAATATTCTACATAATATTAACTACAAGAAGCAAAGTCAAAACACAATTAACACATTAACAAAACACTGTCAAATTACTTTGTCATTTCTGCATCTGCATCATTATCAGAAACAAAAGACAAAAACAGTGACTGCTTATTAATGTTGTAATTGCTGTCAAAGTGACTAAGTTACAGTGTTAAGTCATAAGAGCTTTTCAAGATGTTGTTACTCAACTGAAGAGAGAGAAGCTCACACTTAAAGTGAAGTAAGTAACATGATAGTGACAGTAAAGTGTAAGAAAATTAAGAAAACAAATTATAAAGTAAAAGATATTTAACATAAATGTCTGCATTATAATGACTGCTTACTACTCTTAAATCATGAGCAACAACAGATTATGAATCTTTATAAACTTATAATGATTGCTGTGATGTTCTGCAATACAAATAATGTAAATGATGACATGCTTAATAAATGATGTCTGTATATGATTGAGATGATGCTGAAGTCAAGGCTGATAGACATCATTAATTGTTATGATGACAACATGATTAATAAGTATGTACAAGTTGTTAATTCAGTGATTAAAGAATGCAGAGATCTATTACTGTTAATGTGTTACAAGATAAAAAGAAATTTTCTGTTGAACTGAGTTGCATAGCTTTCAGAGCATCTTGTAATAGTTGCAATTCTGATTTTTAATAATGTTGCAGCAACTGATGTTGTTGCTGATATGTTTTGTACAGTGAAGACAACAGAAAGAATTCAACTTGTTGTTAATGTAATAATTATAATGCAGCATCAAGGTGATGTCAATGTGAGCAAACAAGAAGATAAAGAAATCACTGAGAGTACAATGTTATGAAGTGATGACATCTTTAAGAACTGAGATGAAAACAGAATTGAGATGCAATATGTATGATGATGTTATTGCAAAAGAAGAATGTAACATATGATGCAAAGCAGAGAGATATTCACTGATTGTAGTCTTGAGCTCAACACTCTTTTAAGTAATAAGTTTTTAATAAGTCAATTATGCTGTGAAGATAGTGTTCTGTAATATTAACAGCACAGTAACAATCATTAAGCAAGCATTTTCAATTAAGTTTGTCAATAATGACTCATCTATGACTTAAGAAAGTGAGATGCAAAAAGACAATATTTTATTGTTAGAAAGATTGAGTAAATATAACTGTATCTATATGCAGCAATGAGATTTCTGTTGCTGTCTCTTTTGTGCAACAATATTATTCAGAACATGTATTTCATCATAGTTATGTAAACATTTTGTTAACAGATTCATCTTAAGATGCTTATGTTTCTTATGCTCAGTATTCTTCTTTGTCTTATTCTGTTTCTGTATTTCATTTCAGCAGAGCAGATATATTAACAGTGTTATTTATGATATTTATTACATTCTTAACTAACTTAGCTCTCACAGACTTAATCTTCAGAACTGACTCTGATGAGTTTGTTAATTTGTTAACATTTAAGACAGTGTTGATGAATAATATCTGATAATGAGTACAACAGAAATCTAAAGATTTCTTATTGCATTTCTTTATATTTGTATGAACATGTTCTTTAGACTGCAACATTGTTAGAATGCATTGATGTCTTAAATGCTATATATATAAAAATCACTAACAATTCTGCTGAATTCTTGATGAAAGACACAGTAGAGAGAATATTTCTCTTATTTTTCTTAATAATTATGATGTTGCTGTTGATACACTGTCATTATCATGCCATTTACAAGATATTACAAGAGAGAAGCATCATCTAAAGACACAGAGTTGCTATAACTTTAATTTATTAAGATGTTGAAGATAAGATAAGTGTAAGTTGCATGTGAGAAAGAGTTCTTTATATATTGTGACTAAACAAAGAGATCATTGATTTAACTGATTTGAGAATAAAGAAAAGTTGATTTTATTTATGTTTTGTGTATTATTCATCATTAAACAAAGCTGAATCATCATCTATCTGAATGTAACAAACTTAAAGTATTGCACAAGATTATCAGTCTAGCTAAGATAGACAACAAGCAAAATACATAAGAATGTTAAGCAAATCATTACTTACATCTTGCTGACCTGATTTTATGCAATTATAACATATCTATAATGTTAGTGATACATCAATGCACTGAAGAATCAGCATATAGAAGAGAAGATAATTGTCATAATATTACTATGTATTTATACTGAATCATAGCTGAATCTCTTACACAATGATTGATAAGCAAAGTACTATATAGACAGTCTTTACATATAAATCTTTTAAGTTTCTTAGTTATTAGTCTTCATCAATACAAGACTTTAACATTGAAACTTCATTGAATAGCTGTTGTATCATAGTGTCTCACATTGTTACATATCTTACTCATCAGTCTCTTATAGATAAGAGACTCATGAGTTCACAGAATAGTCATTTTAACTTCTGAATACTTTCAGAATTTAAATTAAATCTTTTGCTTTAAATTCTGAATAAACTGCTGTTTCTGTTTATATTTAACTAATATAGACTGAAGAAGTTATACAATTTTTGTAAACTTTACTTTATATTGTTAAACTGATTTTATTTATTTCAGTGTCTCATAATAACAACATTAATGTTTTATTTCATTAACATTTTTAAAGATCAGTAAAAATGCTAAAAAAAAGTTATTTATATTTTGAAATTTAATATTTAATGAGTCTTCTTCAGCTTAAAGTTGTTCTTCTTTTTAAAGTCATTATACTTTGACAGTATCTTTTAAATAACTGATCATAATAATAATCTTTGCTTCATTATTTAGAAGTTAGTTCATCAACATTTCATAAAATTGAAAATAAGCTTTTATTTTAAGAACTTACATCTCTGTAATGTCTGCTTTTTAACTATTTTTATAAATAAACAGTATCTTCATCTTCAAAGAATTCTTAAATATTGTTAGATATATAACTCACAATAGCTGTGCTATTAGTGTGGTGCCACCTTTTAACAGGTTATGAGCTCAGGTTAGTGCATGATAACTTGCATAAAGTGACACCTAGGCCACCTCTGCCAGTGGTTTAAGTCTATGGTGAGAGAGTAAGTTCAAAAGGTCACAAGTTTGAATCACTGTCTGTGTGCACTCTTTACACCTGCAGGTCAGTTGTGGGCCAATCGCGGGTTAGAGAAAGTGTTAAATATATAACTCATAATAGCTGTGCTATTAGTGTGGTGCCACCTTTTAACAAATATTATTATAAAAAAAAACATTATTATATTAAATATTTCTTGAGTCTCTGAAGCTGCATTAAATAGAAATGTAATCTCAGACATAAAGTTAAAAATTAATTAATCAGCATAAATATCTCTTAATTACATCTGAAGAAATGCAATTTAACTTATTATTATTTTGTAATCAGCTCAAGAAGTCATTTCTGACACTGTTAACTAATTAATAATAGTGAATTTATTTATCATTATAGAAATAGAGTTGAGCTTTATATTGAGAGATTGTAAATGATTGAAAATATTAATTAATAAATTAATTTCAATTTAATTTAAATTGCTGTTGAATATATTACAATATAAAAAAAAAAAATCTTTTCTTTATATAATAAAGCATAAAAATTTATCTCTTTATTCTATAGTCTCAATGCTGAAGGAGTGATGAGCATTAAAGAGAGAGTGAATATATAATTTATACATTATTATATTAAAATTTTTATAATTAAAATATAAATTAAATCAGCTCAGACTGAAGTCTGAGTCTTAAAGCTGCTTAAAAGCATGTCTTAAATCTTTGATGCTATTAGATGTGAATTGATTTGTAGAAAGTTGTTTCTATTTATTTATGCTATGTAGAGTATATATAGAAAATGATGACTAAGACATAAATAGGGGTGCTTAGTAAGAGATGAGTAAGCAATGATATCACATCAAGATACTCAGCTGAGATAGTCTTAGCGCGGCATCACGTGCCTACCATAGTGTTGCCCCTGCTGTGATGATTTACCCAACCAGCATCGTTCCTGCGCCAAAGAACACCCAGGCAGCAGACCTTACCGTACAAGAAAGACACAGATTGACTTTTTCACACCTTCATAAGCATACGGCCCTGCAGAATTTGAGGATCAATCCTGTGAAAGTTACTAGGTTTCTTTGCCTCTCAGTCAACTCGCAGGCGCA
>JAABVA010002995.1_pt1 | contig 16391 bp, 22 predicted proteins | sample 5560331 | NCBI WGS metagenome assembly JAABVA01 (sample SAMN12812661, study PRJNA571458) | rock metagenome | isolation source: Antarctica rocks | place: Antarctica: Victoria Land, Mt New Zealand sud | collected 2016-01-07 | reverse complement strand
CGGATCGCCTCGGCCACCTGAGGAATGCTGGCCTGGTAGTCGACGACGAGGTTGAGATCGACGATGCACTCCACCTCGCCCACCTGCACGGCCACGCCACGGTCCATCTGGTCCTGACCGGTGACACGCCCGGTTAACCCGCCGAACGCCTGCCCCAAGCCGGTGGACGTCATATCGTGGACGCCGGGGACTTCGCGGGCGGCGAGGCCAGCGATGCGCGCCACCACCGAGTCCGCGATTTTAGTCGTGCCGCCGACGCCACTGCTGCCCGAGGTGCGGACGGGCGTCGTGCTACTGGTCGCGGCCATCGCCGTGGGCGTGACCGTCGTGCGTTCCTGTGTCATACGTGTCTCTCCTCCTGCACAGCGGCGGGCGCCACCCCGCTGGAAGTGTTCCCAGCGATGGTCGATGGCGACCCCGTTGGCCGTGTAACGTGCTGCTTAGTGGTTGCCGCCGAGCAGCTTCTCGGCGCCCTCTTTCACGTTGTCCAGGCCCTCCTTGGCTTTGCCCGCGCCCTGCTGGGCCGTGCCCTCCGCTTGGAGGTCCTGGTTGCCCGTCACGTCACCGGCCTTCTCTTTGAGCCCACCGACGACCTGATCGCCCTGGGCGGCCGTCTTCTCCTGGCCGCCCGTGCGGCCCAGCGCGTCACCGATCCCTTTCTGCACGCCGCCGACGCCCTGCTGGACGTTGCCTTCGGCCTGGTTGGCGCGGCCCTCGGCTACCTGACCCTGGTCGCCCGTGAGGTTGCCCAGCGCTTCCTTGGCCTTGCCCAGGATACCCTTGCCCGTGCCGTCGGCTTGATTCTCGTTCATCGTGCGCTCTCCTGTGTCCTGTGGACTACCAGCCGCCACCGGTGGCGGCGCGGGGGCGGATCATCCGTCCACTAAGATAAGCGTCGGATAGACCGAAAAAGTGCCGCGATTCCCCCCGGCGTACTAAACTCGCGGGATGGGGCCGCCCCGCGGCACTTTTCGGGGCTGGATCGCGTTTGGCTAGATAGAGGGTAAGGAGGAGAGAGGGGCGGTGCAGGGAGGAGAGGGCAGACCCCGGCACGCGGAAGCGCCGCCCGCGCTCGTCGCGCAGGCCCGCACGGATCGCGCCGCCTTCGGCCAACTCTACGACCTCTACGTGCGCCGCGTCTACGGCTTCTGTGCGCTGGGGGGGCGCTCACGCGAGGAGGCGGAGGACTTGACCGCGCAGACCTTCGAGCGGGCGTTGCGCGCCATCGACCGCTACGAGGAGCGCGGGGCGCCCTTCTCGGCCTGGCTGTTGCGCATCGCGGCCCACGTCGTCGCCGATCGCGCCCGCCACGCCGAGCCGCTGAACGCCGCCGCTCCTCTCGACGACGATGACGGGGCCACTGCGGACGTGGAGCCGGACTGGGCCGAGGAGTGGGAACGGGCAATCTGGCTGCGCGGACATCTCGCGACGCTGCCTGCGGACCAACGGCGCGTGGTACGGCTGCGCTACTACGAGGATCGGAGCTTTGGCGATGTGGCCGCGCGCATGGGCCGGAGCGAGAATGCGGTCAAGCAACTCCTCCGGCGCGCCCTGGCCGCCGTACGCATGCGGGTACACGAGGAGGCCGTGGGCGATGGGTGAGGATGAACAACCCCGGCGGCCCCGGCAGCCCGACGTGTCCTCGGACGAGGCCCTGGACCGGCTGCTGGGGCGTCTGGGACCGCTGCTGCGCTGGCAGGAGCACGAAGAAACGGGCGCGCCGGAGGAGGGCGTTCCTCAGCCGGACCCGGCCTTCGAGCGCCGCCTGCGCGCGCGTCTGACCGCGGGGGAGGAGGCGGAGGAGGCGGAGGAGGCGGAGGAGGCCGCGGCTCCAGCGACCCCCGCGCGCCGAGGGCGGCGACTGGCGCAGGAAGGGGTAGCCTTGCGGGTCGGGCTGGCCGCGGCGGCGCTGGCGCTGGTGATCCTGGTGGCCGTGGCGGTCGTGGAAGTCGGGGTGGTCGCGGCCCTCACCACCGCGCTGGCGCTCGTGGCCGTGGCTGTCGTGCTCGTCGTCCGCGCCCGCTTGGGGCAATGACGACGGCGGGACGGTACGGAACACGACAGGGAGGAGGCAGGGGATGGAGCTACGGGCGGTCGTGGAGCGCGACGTGGAGGCTGTGCCGTGCGAGGCAACGCTGGTCGAGGCCATGGCCCGGCTGCGGGCGCGCGGCCACCGCCCGCTGCCGGTCTGCGCCGGGGGGCGGGTGGTCGGCCTGCTCGACGGCCGCGCCCTCGCGGAGCGCCTAGCGACGGGCGACCTCGACGTGCGGACGGCCCGCGTGCATGACCTCCGCCTGCCGGAGCTGATCTGCGGCTGGGAGGACGAGGACGTGACGGACGCCCTGGCCCTGATGCGGGCGCGGAACCTCGCCGCGTTGCTGGTGCTAGACCGCGAGGGCGGGGTCGTTGGATGGGTGACGGTGGAGGCTCGTAGCGGTCACGGCGGGTGCCGGTCCACTGTCGGGGTACGGACGACGGCGCCGGGGGGAGACCGGTCGTAGGCAGCGGCGCTGGCGTGGCACGTTCGCTCGCCACGCTCACATCGCCACGGCGCCGCGTCGGGCACAGGCACAGGACCGGCCGCAACCACCGCCACCAGCGCGCCGCGTCCGGTTGTGTCTCCTCCCCTCCGTGCGGCGGATTGCGTGGCCGTCCCCGACTACTCGGGAAAGAACGCATGCCGCGACTACCCCACGCCCCCCCTTGATGCGCCCGTTCGACGTGGGTGGCGCGCGCGTCGCTCGTGGCGAACGCACATCTACAAGAGGGCGCTGAACGTCCCCACGACGTCGGTGATGGTGGCGTCTACGTCGTCCATACCGTAGGCATCCAACCACGCGCGCCCGAACGCCTCGGCCGCCGCCGCGTTCCCGTCTTCCAGCGCGTCGAGCGCATCGATCAGCCCCTCGTTCGTCCCCACGCTGTGCCATGGACCGATGCCACGCGGCCGCCCCCAAGCTGCCGACCACGGCGCGGATCGCCATCGGCATGAGATCTGCTCCTACACATCCCACACCACACCGACGATCTGCCGCCGTAGAAGGGGGAGACATGGCAACCGAGCCGACCGATCAGGTAGGGACGCGCCTCATGTTTGAGAACGAGCGCGTGCGCGTCTGGGACTTAGCGCTCGCACCCGGCGCGTCCCTTGCTACACACATCCATCGGACCGATTATTTCTTCATTGTCGAGTCCAGCGGCCTCGTCCGCTTCGCCGACCCCGCTAATCCCGCCGACTCCCACGACATCCAATTCGAGGACGATCAGGTGACGTGAGTCCCCGTCGGCGACGACGGCCACGTCGACAACCGCCTGACCAACATCGGGACGAAGCGCCACCGCAACTATGTGATCGAGCTCAAGCACGGCTAGCGCCGGCTACGCCGCCACCACGACAGGAGGGCCATCATACGTTATATTCGGTGGTCCCATCCCAACGCGGCCGGTCTGTGCGCGTCGTCTCTCAGGAACGGGTACGCCCGTGCACAGGCCGGTCTCGCCGGGACATGCTATGCTGGGCATGGCACACCCACCTATGAAAGGACAGGCTTACAATGCAATTTTACAGCCTCCAAACCAAGGCTACCATCGAGGTCCCCGACGAGCAGGTCGAGCGCACCACCATGGCCAACGGCCGCCCCGCCGCCCGCGCCACCATTGAGCGCGACGGCAAGACCCTCAAGCTCTTCAAGTTCCTCCCCAACGCTGCCGCCCCGGCGTCCACGGCAGCGACGGCACCGGCCGCGCCCGCCGCCAAACCGAAGAAGGCCAAAAAGTAGACGCCGTGTAGGCGCTGCTGGCTGTCGCCCCCTCGCCGCCGCTTCAGTGGGCACGTCCTCAACGGGGAGGGGCAGCGCCGCTCGTGGTCATGCGTGCGACCGATCACACGCGCCGCCCTCTATGACCTCGACCTCCGCGACACCAAAGATACCATACATAGTCTTCATACCGGCCACATGTGCCCTTCATGAATGTGTGCGATGCTGGAAACGTAACCCGAGCGGGGCCTGCCTTCACAGTTCGGCGCTAGCGTGGAACGGGGCACCGCGGTAGGGCCGTCCTGGTACCGGCCGCGCCCCGCTCGGGCTATCATCATCCGCTCTTGCCGCGCACCAGCGCGGCGGCATCCACGTCCGTCAGGCCAGGTACTCCTTGCCAGGCCACGCCAGGCCACTCAGGATGCTTGCGCGGGCGTACCACCGGCCACTCTCCCGTCCCGCGGCGATCCTGATCATCATGGGCAACCCGCCAGGTGTAGGGTGTCGTAGATCAGCGTGCCAACCATGGGCGCTAACGCACGCACTATGCCGCTGGCTGGTTATACGCTACCACCTGTTGGGTGACGTCTTTACCGCCCCTGATGTTGGTGCTGAGCGAGGTAATCGTATAGATCGGCCCCCATGGTATGCCCCACCACCCTCCGAGGAGCGATAGCAAAGAATAGCCAAAGCTCTTAGTGAAGGGGTTCTCGTCAGCCCTGATGAAGTGGATGTCTGAGTTGCGCTTAAAGGTTAGGATCACGATCGAGATGCAGTACTGGAAGACGACGAACTTAGCCCCCTTCTGCAGTTCCATGTTCACCTCGGTCATCGTCATGCCTTCAGTTCCAATAATCTTCATCGTTCCGCCCTTATCTCTTCCCACTATCCGGTCTACACAGGTGTCGCTGACTCCTTGACGGAGATCCCTTTTAGGGTAGGCTATGCCTTGCTAGCGCGACAACGGACTGATGGTACCATTCCACGCCTACCACGACCCGCGACACGCGAGATGGGGGCGTATTGCGCCGGCGAGATCTCCAGCCATCCAGCTATAGTGAGAGGAGATCCATCGTTGCCACGCCCCGAAGAGGCGACCCACGCCCGGGGCATGATGCTATGCTGGAACATCATACTCAGCACCTGAAAGTGGAAGGAATCCCGCGCATGCAGTTCTACACACGCCTTGGCGCGGGACAAGCGGTCACGGGACGTGGACCGCATGCCCGACGAGGGTCAGCAGGATCAGGGCGGCCGCTGGCGCGGTGAGCAGCAGGCCCAGGGCGACGAGGCCATAGCGCACAGGGCGCTGATAGAGCGGCAGGACATCGCAGGCCAGGACACGCCACACCGCGACAAGAGCCAGGAGCGAGGCCTCTGCCGTCAGCAGCGCGTCGGCGGTGGCGAACGCGACATCGCCGAGCACGAGGACCAGCACGATGACAAGAATGATGCGCGTGGCCCGATCCCGTCGGCGTGTGTGCCGCTCCACGACCTTGTCCCCCCTCTCCATTCACACATCGAGCGCGAACGTCCCCACCACGTCGGTCACGCTCGCATCCACATCCATCCCGTACGTCTCCAGCCACGCCGCCCCGAACGCTTCGGCCGCCGCCGTAGTGTCCCCATCTTCGAGCGTGTCGATCTCGCCGATCAGTCCCTCGTTCGTCCCCGCGATGTGCTACGGCCCAATGCTGCGCGGCCAGGCGCGATCTTCGTTGTAGACCAGCACTATGACGCGGCACGCCCCCTGTGTTGGCTTTCGTTGTCCAAGGGGGTCAGAGCCCGTTCACGGGATAATCGCGCTCCTTGACGCGAACGCTAGTTCTATACTAATGATAGATGGACCACCCCTACGACACGGTAAGGCGTCAACCAGGACGAAGGAGGCGACACCATGGCAGGCAGTTACAACCGCATCAGCATCATTGGGAACCTGGGCCGCGATCCTGAAACGCGTATGCTCCCCAGCGGCGACGCCGTGACCACGTTCAGCGTGGCAACAACTGAGCGCAGTAAGAACGGCGACGTGACGACCTGGTTCCGCGTCAGCGCCTTCGGCAAGCTCGCCGAGACCTGTCAGCAGTACCTGCGCAAGGGCAGCTACGTCTACATCGAGGGCGCGCTCTCGCAGAACGAGTACACCAACCGTGAGGGCCAGGTGCGGCAAAGCCTGGAGGTGCGCGCCCGCGAGATGCGCATGCTTGATAAGGCCGGCGACCGGGCCGCGGACGCCGACGGCGGCGATGAGGCGACGCCCGCGTATGGTCGCCAGAGTACTCCCACGTCGGTGTCCGCCAGCGATATGGACGAGATCCCATTCTGAGGCGCCTCTTGCTGCATGGATGACACCCGCCCGTCTGAGCAGCGGGACGCCCTCGCGCGACGTGCGCTCCATGAGTGGATCGCGGCCAACGCGCGGCAGCAGTCCCTGCTGCACCAGATCATCGACTGGTTGGACGAGCGCGCGCATGACGCCGGCGATGAGACGGCCTACGAAGCCGTGCAACGCCTCCTCGACGTGCTGCGCGCGCTCGTGGACGATCAGCAGCGCGCGACCGTCGCGCGCGACGCGTTGGCGGCGCTAGAGGGGCAGGACGAGGCCCGATAGGCGAGGTCCGTCGGCACCTGTCCGCCGTGCCCAGGTGCGCCACGGGTGAGCATCCCATTCCTGGCTGGTAAGGCGTCACATTCGGTGCGCCGTTGGTCATAGTAGCTGCGCCGCAATGATCACAGTAGGTGTGCCAACCCGCACGAGGACCTCCTCCAGGCGACGCTGACCGTCTCATCCACGCTCACACTACCCCCCATGGGGACGCCGCAGACGCGCGGAGCGCGGCCGCACCCCCGCACGGATTGGCTCACCTCATCTGACGTTTTCCGCTCACGTAATCTGATGTTCCGCGCCGCTGTACGTGTGAAATCCGCTCACCTCATCTGACGCCTTACACCCGCGGCCCTCACCGCCCGTGGCTATGGGACGGCCGATAGCCTCGTCCTCGCCGTCCGCGACCCGTTCATAGAATCAAACACGGGCCGCTACACGCTCGACGCGGGGACGGACGGCGCGGCCTGTCAGGTCACCACGGCGGACAGAGCCCGCCCTCGACATCGCCGCCCTCGGCGCGGCCTACTGGACGGCGTGCGCCTGGCTACCCTGGCGCGAGCCGGCCGCGTAGCCGAACTGACGCCGGGAGCGCGGCGCGGCGCCGCCGCGATCTTCCAGCGCCTCCACGCCCGGCGGCGGGGCATCCGGCACCATGCCGTCCGGCGTGAAGGTCAGGCCTCGGAGGTTGGAGAGTGAGGAATACCCTATTTCACCGTCATCACCATGTGGAACGTGGCGTCCCTCTTGCCGGTCAGCTGCGCGTAGGCCAGGACGCTGTGCAGCGGCGCAATAACCGGCTCGACCCGTGTCCAATCGGCGGTCGGGATCGTGCCAGGCCTGGCGCTGTTGGTATAGGCGATCCAGCGGTCGACCAGCGAGAGCAATCGCGTCACGTTGAGATACTCGACACCACTGAGCGCGGCCATGTGGGATACCCGTCCCATAATGGCCTTGTAGTCGGCGTCTCCCGCCAGGGTCGTGGCGCGCGGCGCGACATTGGCGGCTAGGTTGCTAGAAAAGATGAGCCAGTGGCCGCGCAGGGCATAGCCGACGCCGGGGACGCCGCGCAATGTATGCAGCACCGTCCCGTCTGGCAGGGTCGTGACCGTGATGCGCAGCGAGGACGACGAGGACGACGAACCGGCCTGCCTGTTGGCGGCGGTGATGATGCGGTCGAGCGACCGCTGCACGTGGGCGGGGTTGTCCACATGCCAGGCCATCTCCACCGCTCCAAGCAGCGGTGTCGCCGGTGCCGTGGTCGAGGCCGTGCGGCTGCTGCTCCCGGTCAGGTCAGAGACCAGGCCGGGAGCGATGTGCTTGTCTGCGGCCAGCGGGCTGACGCTATCGTTGACGTCGACGATGTACTCACCGTTCATCCAATCCAGCAGATCCCGCTGCACGTCGATACCCGTTTGTTGCTCCATCTGATGCAGTTGGCCGGGTGGAATCAGGCTCAGGTACGGCTTGAGGGTGGCGGCGAGGTTGACCTGCGAGGCGTACAGGATCGTGTTGTCGCCGACGATCGTCGCGCCCTGGTTCGGCGTGTTATGCTGTGCCGCGTTCCCGGCCGTCGCGATGGGCAACGCACTGGTGTCCAGGCTCACGCTGTCGGCGCCGACCGCGATGTCCATACCGTACGGGCGCACAAGGTTGGGCAGCAAGCCGCGCAGGTGGCGTTGCTGTGGCGTCGTCAGCGCTAAGGAACCGCTGCTCGTGCGGCTGTTCATGCCCTCGTCGATCCCCTGCTGGGCGAGCGCGGCCACATGCTTGGACACGTAGACGGTGAGCAGGCGCGAGGACGGCAGGGCGGCCAGCGTGGCGCTGTAGTCCTTGTCGCCGGCCAGGGTCGCGGCCTGGGGCTGGCTGGCGTCGACGATGCGCTCGATGGGCGCTTTGGTCTGGGCAAAGACGAGGTCGTTGGCGACCAACGCGGCGTACCCGCCGCCGGCGCCGCTGCCGCACGCGCCCCTGGCGCTGACCTTGTAGATGTGGGTTCCACGGTAGGTCGCGCCATTGCTGGTCGACGCGATGTCGCGCAGCTGGTCGCTACCGCCGTTGGACAGCAGGTTGACGATCTTGATCTGCGCCAGCAGGGCAACCTGCGGCTGGGCCGTGCTGCCGGCGGGCGGCAGCCAGAGGGCCATGCCCACCCCGTCGCCGATGGAGTTGAGCAGCGAGGTGGCCTTGTGCTGTGCGTCGACGCAGTCCTTATTGACGCCCGGTTCCTTGCGGTACGCCGCCTGCAGGTGCGCGATAGCCGCGGCCGTCCCCGCGTGCCGGGTGTACGTGGTCCACAGCCTGGTGAGCGTGGCCTGCTCGTCGCTACTATGGTTAAAAGCCACGTAGACGTCGGTGTTTGCCGGCAAGATATCGTCGAGCGCGGCCGGTACGACCGCAGCGCTGACCCTGTTCACGACGTAGTAGACGCCGCCGACCGCAACCGCGGTCAGCACCAACAACGTGGCCAAAACAAATCTGCGATTGGTCACCATCATCCCTCCCACCGCTTATCATCCTTAGGCCAGCTATGAGCCAGCTTTCGACCCGCACTGCCATTTATCATACCTGGCGGCGTCCCCTTCTCTGCTGTCGCGCTGGGGTGCCCGTTGCGGGCCCGCGCGCCCGGCCCTGCTCCCTCCACCCACACCGCAACCCCCGCATTGTCCTGGTCTCCATGAGCGCCGGACTCCGCGCACGGGCGGAAGGCAACGAGGACAGTCAGAGCGGCGGGGGCGGTTAGCGGGGCAGCATAATGATCTGCGTGGTGAGCCCGCTGTCATTGCCAATCTCGTTGGGGCGCCAGCGCAACGCGACCGGCTGCACGGTGGGCGGCATCTCGAAGGCGGCGTCGGCCACGACGGTGCTGCCCGGCTTGACGTCGCTCACGCTAGCCAGGTCGTTGGACAGGTTGGCGCCGGCATCGGAGACCTCCGCGTAGTCGCCCGCCCGTCCATCCAGCAGCCTGAAGTCCGTGGACCCAACATTGTAGATCACGGTGCCGCCGTTGTGGATCGTCACGCGCACGACCTTGTAGACGTCGCCTGGCGTGAGGTTGGACGTGTCGCTCCCATGCGCGATGCGTGGTGCGCCGACGGACACGGTGACGCCATCGAGCGTGACGCGGCCGACTGGTCCCGTGGGGCGGGGCTGTCCGGCGGGGCAATTCGCCGCGCCGGGCGTCCCTGCGGGCAGGACGACGATGCGGCCCGCTACCTTGTAGTTGTCGCCAATGTGGCTGGGGACCCAGCGCACGGCCACCGGCTGCACGCCGACCGGCATGGGCGCCGCCACCTCGCCGACGACGGTGCTGCCGGGACCCAGGTTGCCGCTGTAGTCGAGCGCCGCGCCCAGGTTCGAGTCGCCGCCCAGGCTCCAGTCGCGGGCGCGCGCGTCGAGCAGGCTGAAGTCGTCACGGCTGTAGCCGTAGGTCACGGTGCCGTGGTTACGCATGGTGACGCGGAACACCTTGAAGGTGTCACCCGGTTTGAGGGTGTCGTACGACTTGCCGGGGTCGTTCCGGACCGCGCTGAAGCTGAGCGTCAGGCCGTAGGCGCTGGTGGAGCTGACCGCGCCGAGGCGTCCGCGACACCTGACCGCGCCGTGCGCGGGCTGTAAGGTCGCGGCGTGGGCGGCGCGCACAGGGGACCCGGCGGCGAGCCCTACGCCGGCACAGGCAAGGCCGCCGACCGCGGCGGTGATCAGCGGTATCGTCGTCGTTTTCATGGCATCCTCCTTAACTATTCAGGTCGGGCGCCGGTGCGGGTGGACCGCGGCTCTACGTCCCGTGGGTGACGACGGTCCCGTGGGTGACGACGGTCCCGTGGGTGACGACGCGCGAGAGGGCATCGTCACCCGCACCATCCGCGTTCCCGTCACCGCGGTCCACCTGGTTGCCCTTGACCGCTCTCATCATAGGAGACGGGGCGCTGCCACGAACAGGGCACATACTGTATGAAACTGTATGAAACTGTATGAAACGGTTGGCGTCAAGGACATGGAGCAACGCCATCGCATCCGGGTACCGTGACGCTGGGGAGCATGTCGCCCCTCGCTCTTGAGCCCCCAACTATCAACCTTACGCCTATTCTAAGGACCGATGGGGCCGGAGTATCGGTCCTCAGGGCCGGGTGTATCACGGTGCACCTCACGATGCCTGTCGTGCCCCTGACGCGTCATTGATCCTCTGGTCTTGCCGCAGGGCTAGCGCGACAAGGTCATCAACAGTGAAGCGCCCTGCGCGTCCGCTCACCGTCAGGAACGCGAGGACGCTCCCATGACGCCACAGGGTTAGCAGATGTGTCCCCTGGCTCCCCCGCTCCCCGAGATGCGTTGATTCCAGCATCAGAGCGGCCCGCTGATCGCCGAGCGGGGTGGCCACGTCAAGCGCGACGCGCTGCGTTTCCACCACGCGAGGGTCAGGGTTGCCCAGGAGGTGGTCCTCCATGGTCGGGAACGCCTCCGCGGCATCGGCGACCGTGACGAACGGGATCGCTTGCGAGACAACCATCGCCCACGGGTCATCACGGGCACGATAGGAGACAACGGTACTGGTCCCACGGGCCTCGCGCAGCCGTTGAGCCCAGGACGCAGTGGGCGTGATGAGGCCCGTGCGGAAGGTGCGCGCGCCCTTGCGCTGCCAGCCTGAGGGGAGATCAGCGGGCTCAAGGACCATCGTGCGCGGGTCTGGCAGGCTACCCGTAGCGGGTGAGAGGCGCCCCGCTAGCACAGCGGGCGCAAAGCGCAGGTGGGAAACGATCATCGACGCCACTCCTTACCTCGTTACATCCACAGTGTGCCACGCTAACGGTCGTGGTCCCAGCTCCGTGCGTAGGGCTCTGTTCGCGCGCGCGGCCGCAGGCCGGCGACCGGTCCCGCTCCTGGGCGCGGCGCTCCGCGCGCTCCTGCAGGTCCTCATTCCAGTCCTTGCCCCACAGCCGCGCGCCCCACGTCGACGGCGCCGCAGCAGGCCTGCGTGAGCTGCCAGTAGAGGCGCTCGCCGACCGGGTCGTGGTCGAACGCGCCCCGGATCGCCCAGCCCTTCTCCCGCGCCTCCGCGATCTCGCGCGCCGGCAGCGCCCCCGCCCCATCCGTCGAGACCACGCGCACCGGCTCGCCGCGATACCGCAGCAGGTGCGCGCTGATGGCGTCGATCGGCGACTCGGCCAGCAGCAGCGTCGGGCGGCGGTCGGGGTACTCCTTGAGGCCAGAACTGTAGGCCCAGTGGCCTTCCTCGCGCCGGCTCCCCGCCGCCAGGCCCTTGAAGGCGCTGTCGGGGTCAGTCTTAGTGGTCCATCCGGCAAGTCAGGGCTCCTTTCAAGACCGCGTCATGCGAGGCAAGGCGCTCACCTTCACACATGAAACACGGTAGCCGAGCTTGCGAGCCCGGCAAAACAGCGCGATAGCGACGTACCGGATGGACCACTTAGGGCTCGGGCCAAAACAACTGGGACACAGCGACTCTCATCCACACCTGGACCGGGAGACAAAACGTTTAGGTTATTTTGACCCAACTCCTTAGCGGCTTACCGTTTACTCTGCTCAGCGCGCCGTTCATCATCGTCGTCCTACTATGGTTGGGGGATGGCCGTCACCGTCCCGTCAGGATGGAGCACGGAGCGCGGTCCCATTCCATGAGCGTTGGCCTGCGGGCTGCGATTCTCAAAGAAGGCGGCGATCGAAGGGATGACATGCTCGCTGATATCGACCCACTCGTCGCGCGACGAGCTGACGCGCGTCCACACCTCCTCGTCCCACGTCATGCCCGCGACGGTCTCGCTGTAGTAGTCGCCGACGATGGCGATGCGGTCACCCGCCCAGCGGCCGAACATCGGGTCCGTGGCGCGCCACTCGACGCCCCCGCCGCGTCCGCTCAAGGCGAGGAGATACGTCAGCCCCATCAACGTCCCCGTGATGCGGCCGACGAGCTCGTCCAACTTCATCCCGTCGCCGAACATGCTTGGGTCAAGCAACTCCTTCTTGTCGAAGTTGCACACGATGAAATACTGCCCCATGTTCCCTCCCGGTGACGCGGCTGTTTCCCCCGCCTCGGATGCGCTGGCCCTTTCGTTATGGCACACTCTGAGTCAATGATAGCGCCTACGCTAACCGGCCCACTACAAGCCTATTAGTGGGCCAAGAACGGCAAACCGATGGGCAAAGTTACAGTCAGCATAGCGCTACGATCGCCTCCGGGCTCTGACGAGTCTGTACAGCGCATAGACCCCGCAACCCAGCCATATCGGACCGAGTAGATTCAGGCACCCCACGGCCGCACTCCCGGTGTACGTGCCGTCCTCGAGAACTCTCAGCGGGTGCTGTCCGAACAGCCAGGGCGCGAGCGTGATACCTGCGGTCACCAGCACCCCTCCCGCAAGCAGCAGGGAGGATGCGGTGACGCTGTACTCTATCCCTCGCCAGTCTCCCATCCTCCCCTCCAGCTTCGCGAGGAAACACAGCACGAAGAACGAAACCACCCCCAGGATGGCCAGGACTTGCGATACCTCCATACGATACCCCTCATCGTGGTCACTAACGGCCAACGTGAACAGGCCGACGTGGTGGACTGATCCGGCAAGAATGGTCCTGTTCGTCATACGACGACATCCGCAGCCCAACCAGGCGCTAGCCGCTCTGCGCGGCGATCCACGCGGCGACACGCCCCAGGAGCGAACGGGAGCGCGGTGGTCGCGCCGCCTGGCGCTCTGGCGTTGGCGCATTGGGCGCGTGCATATCTACCTGCGTGCGTGCGCCGCCTGGGCCGCCTCTGTCGTCATGCGCTCGATGGCCTCGGTAAGTCGTTTCATCGCGGCGCGGGTCGCTCTCAACTCGTGCAGCAGTACAACTGCGGCCAACTCGCTTGATGATCCTATGACCGATGCTCACTGGTACAGTATCGCCCGATGGATGACATCTTAGATGTGTGGATCTTCTTCCATCCCATCATCCTAAACTATAGCCGTCGAGTCCGCGTAAACCGTCAGTGCCCGATTCCAACAACTGTCTGACCATTGGCGCCCCCGCTCGCCGCAATTCCTGCTGGACGACACTAACGTAGCTCAAATGTTCCCACGACGTCCGTCACCTCGGCGTCCACGTCCATCCCGTACGTCTGCAACCATGCATCCCCGAACGCTTCGCCCGCTCCCGCCACATCACCTGCTTCCAGCGCTTCCAGCGCATCGGTCAGGGCGTCTCCCCCGATGTGCATGTCCCCAATGGTGCGCGGCCGCGCACGATCCTCGTTGTAGACCAACACCATCACGCGGCACGCGCCCACGTCCAGCCCCTGCTCTTGCACCCGCTCCCGGAAGGCCCGCGCGTTCGCGGCGCGCTGCTGCTCATTCGCGATGCCCTGCACGCTGATCCGCAGTCCTGGCGTCGAGCGGCTGATATTGCGCGCCTCCCCGCCCTCTTTCTGCCACCGTTGGACGGTGCGGACGCTGACGCCGAGTTGGCCGGCTAATATCTTGTTCCCCTGCGCGACCTGGCTCCGTCCCTCGCCGCCGCCAAGTTCGCGGACGACGGCGCGGATCGCCGCCGGCGTCAACTCTACGTCCACCGCCGCCACGCGCGCCTCGTACACCCGCGTCAGGTCCGCCCCTAAGTCCGACATGTCGCCTGCCTCATCGGCCTATCCTTCCCACCGCAGCGCCCTCTCTGATAGCCTACAAGTGACGCAGCCCTTCCCTGGCCCTTGGTCCCCCCTGCGCCCTATCCACCCGCCACGAAAGGATTGCTCTATGTCCCGGTCCGCCCCCCTGCCCCCGCGCGTCGCCGTCCTCGACGACGATCAGACGTTCCTCACCCTCCTGCGCGACGTCCTGACCGACGCCGGCTACGAGGCCCGTACACTCCGCCTCGGCATCGGCGCGCACGAGGTCCTGTGCACCCTCGCCCCCGCCGCCATCATCCTTGACATCCCCGACGACGCCGGTGCGTTGAGTTGGCGCCTCCTCGCCCTCCTCGCGCGGGACGACCACCTGCGCCGCATCCCGCTCGTCGCCTGCGTCCCCGACGACGGCCACGCGTCCGACCGCGCCACCGCCCTGCGCCATCCGGTATCCACCCTCGTCTGCAAGCCCGTCATGCTGGACGGCCTCCTCGCCCACCTGGAGCGACTGCTGGACCTGCACGCGGGCGCACACACGACGCTCCCCCCACGGGCGTCCGCTCCGCTGTCGCCGCGCGCAGTGGTTTCAAGAGCCGCAGCAGCGTCCCCAGCCCACCGCCGCTCACACCGTCGAACGCCGGGAGCACCCGCTCCAGCGGGATCGCCGCGTCCTGCACCTTGAAGTGCCCCAACCCCGTCCCCAACGTGACCGACGGCGGGCACGCCTTCACGGGGTCGGGCTCGTCGGAGAGCAGGTAGACGGCGTCCTTGTGGACGGCCACGGGCGTATAGCCGGCCGCGTCCATCTTGTGCAGCGCCCGCGACATGTTCGCGTTGGCTTGTGCGATGACGAGGTGGCGCCAGTCGGGCCGGTATAGCGGGCTCCGCTTGTCGCGGTTCCATGCGCTGTTGAAGCTGCTAATCGTCAGACTGTAGGTGTACTTGAGCGCGCCCAGGGCCAGCCGCCCCGGCGGCGTCGTGTCGTCGTAGAGCGCTGTGCGCGCCGCGCGCAGCCGCTCGTACCACGTTTCCATCGCCCGACTGTGCTTCGTCCACACATGCGCCTGGGTGATCGCGACAACCTGGCCGCGTTCCAGCGCCCAGGCCACTGTCGGCGTGCAGGCCCACCGCTCCTCCGCGCCGGCGATCCGCGCTAACCAGTAGCCCGGTAATTTCTTGTCGAAGGACAGTTTGCCGGTGGGGTCGTGCCGCTCCTCGATGCCGGACAGGCCCAATTCCACGACGCCGGCGGCGCTCAACCACAGCGCGTTCTTGTCGTAGGAGTGCAGGTACGCCTTGCCTCGCTCGGCCGGAGACAGCGTGCGCAGCCAACTCAACTCCGTCACCGTGTCGGCCTGTCCCGCTGGCACCGGCAGCCGTTCCGGGTACTCGCGCTGAGACCCAGCCCCGCGCTTGCCCAGCTCCTGCAGCAGGTCTATCCCCGTGCGGCCGGGCGAGCGGTAGTACGGCGTACCCACGGCTTGGGCATAGGCCAGCAGCGCTCCCAGGAGCGTCGCGCCGTCGGTGTCGAGGCCCCAGACCGCGTGCTCGTCGTACAACGGGAACACGATGGACACGCCCGAGCCCGCTTCACCCTTCTTGCGGAGGTCCAGCCAGGGCGTGAGCGCCGTGGGGAAGGCGTGCAGGTCGTCCAGGCCGTCGCTGACGAAGGTGTGGCGCAGCTCGCGGAACTGCCCCGCCACGGCGAGCGTGTCGGGCAACTCCGTCGCGCGCACCCAGGCATCGGTCAACCAGAGTTGAGTCAGCCCATGTCGGCGCGCGCCGTTATACAGGTCGCCGACGTGCCGGATCGCGCCTTTAATGGGGACAAGCGGCTTATCGGATAGGTGCAGACCGTCCGTGTCGAGCACGCCGATAGACCCGTGGGGAGACGCTGCTGCCATGCTACCCTCCCGTTCTCTCATCAGTGGATGCCTCGGGTGGCGTGGCCTCCAGGTACCACCGATGCAGCCAGTCCATGACCTCCTCGTAGGAGCGTGCCGGCAGCGATTTGTAGGCGCTGACGCGGTAACGCCGATAGAGGGCCGCATACACCTGGGGATAGCCCTCGCGGTTGCCCGCTGCCTGCAGGGCCTGCCCAACCGCCTTGACGGCCAGGGAGACCTCCGCCGCTTGGGCCTCGGTAATCGTCGCCTCCGTGGCCGTGACGCGCTCCAACGCGGTCAGCCGGTGGTTGGTTTCGATGATGAAGCCGCGCACATAGTCGGCCATCACGGTCTGCGTTCCCGCGACATCGGCCAGGCGCTGCTCCATATCCAGCTGCTGCCGGGCTAGTACCGTTCGCCTGAAAACATTCCGCACATTAAGCCGCCTGAGCGTTCCGTGTCTCGATGAATGGTGTCGGAGCGGCGGTCTGCTCCGTTGGGGTGACGCGACCCGTGTAGGTCCACTTAAC
>JAABVA010002994.1_pt1 | contig 16403 bp, 28 predicted proteins | sample 5560331 | NCBI WGS metagenome assembly JAABVA01 (sample SAMN12812661, study PRJNA571458) | rock metagenome | isolation source: Antarctica rocks | place: Antarctica: Victoria Land, Mt New Zealand sud | collected 2016-01-07 | reverse complement strand
GATAACTCATCTTGGTCGAGAGCGGAGGACCATAGTACTCTTGCACTATTTTGGGGGCCAGAAGATACATGGGATTTGTACTAATGCCTTTACTTCCAGAAAGGCTATCGGCGCCGGTTTAGCCCCGATCGCATAGACCTATACGATCGGGGGCAAGCTACCTTCTATACACTGTACTTCCGCTAAGAGGTCTTCTCGGCTTTTCGGGCTTCCGGTGTTTGAAGTTCTCGGAAGCTCTACGCATACGAAAGAGCCTTAGTTTGAAACAGGAGTAGTCGTGGAGACGATCGCTTCCACGACTACCCGGCAGCGCATCATCCCAGGAAGGTTCCCTTCTCTACCTACAGCGCCTAACGCCTGCGCCACACTTGCACGCGGCTTTCAAGGTGTGTAAAATGAAGCAATCTAAAGAGGAGGCACGAGGATGAAAATACCGAGACTGCGAGAGCACAGGGAACGTCGCGGACTTACCCAGGCCCGGCTAGCAGAGGTATCCGGCTTGAGTCAGCGGAGTATCAGCGGATGGGAGGGCGGAAGGGAGATACTGCCGCCAAAGGCCTTAGCTCTAGCGCTAGCGCTCGGCGTTAGCATTGATGAGCTAATGGGAGTCGAATACCCACCGAGTCCTGGGGCCTGGACGCCGCCGGTAGAGCCTCCGGCAACACCTGTAACGAAGCTAGAGCCACTAGGAGCGCCGCAAGGGGGATAAAAAAGGTGATGAGCGCCCCTTGCCCTGGGGTCAAAACGCTCACCACCCTAACCACAAAGGAGAGTCCCTCGCATGGACCGTCCTTCTTCTACATATACTACCAACCCTAACGCTTGCGCACAAGCGGCCACTAGCGCCACCGGCGGACGCAGCGGCAACAGGCTGTCCCGCTTCGGAAGGGCCGCGCTAGCATACGCCCGGCGCGGCGTCCCCGTTTCCCCGTGCTGGCCGGACGTCAAGGCGCCCATTACCCCGCACGGCTTTAAGGACGCCACCACGGACCCCGCCACCATCATACGTTGGTGGACGGAGCATCCGAATGCAAACATAGGCATCCCCACCGGACCCGCGTCCGGCATATTCGTACTTGACGCGGATGTAGAGAGCGGCGGCCTGGAGGCCCTCGAAGGGTTGCCGGAGCTGCCACCTACCACCCGCGTTAGGACGGGCGGCGGCGGGTTGCATTTCTACTGGAAGTACCCGGAGGGTCAGAGCATCAGGAATAGTCCGGGGAGCCTGGATCCCCGCCTGCACGTCCGGGGGGACGGCGGCTACATCCTGGCGCCCCCCAGCAAGACGGCGGGGCCGTACGAAATTGAAGCGAAGCTACCCGCCGCGCCCGCTCCTGAATGGCTACTCGAGCAGCTCCGGCAACGCCAGCGGCCGGCACCATACGCAGCGGGTAGGACCCATAACAGAGTTGACAATGTCAAGTCTGTTAGCTCTCTATGCGGCGGGACCATCGGCGCCGGCATGCGGAACCGCGCGCTGACAAGCATAGGCGGACGCTTGAGGGCAGAGGGCAAGACCCGCGAAGAGCTGGAGGCCGCTTTGCTCGACGTCAACGCGGCGCGGTGCGCGCCCGCCCTCGAGGTCGGGGAGGTCATGCGCATAGCTAGCAGCGTCTCGCGCTACGCCCCCGGCAACCTCAAGCCTCCCCCCGGCCCAGAGACGCTGGCGCTTATAGACGTTGTTGAGCGGCGGCTATGGTCTCAAGCGTGGGCCGGCATGGGCGGCAAGACTGAGCGGGACGTCATGGTTTGCCTGCTAGACCTCGCCCGGCGGCACGGTCAGCCCAGCCCGGACGGGGACGGCGTGGAAGTCTCGATCGGCATCCGGGCGCTGGCGCTCGCGGCGGCGGTAAGCAAGAACTCGTGCTTGAGAGCGCTAAAACGCCTCTATGGTTCGGAGCTGCGGCGAGGCGCGGACGGCGCCGGCGGCAAGGCCGGAACGCTCGTCCTCCTGGCCGCGCAAAGTGGGACCATTCAAACCACAGAGAGGGTTAGGGTAGAGAAAAAGGCTAATGGTCCCACCTTGCGCGTCCCCCGTCTTCGGTGGTCATCGCCCGCCTACAACCCCAAGCGGGGACTCGTCCGGGACACGTTGAAGGTCCGCGAAGGTCCGAAGCCGGAGCGGCGTGACCGGACACGGCGGCTCGGCAAGACGTGCGGTGCGGTGGTTGACGCTTTGGACAAGCACGGCCCTTCCCTCGACGTCGGGGAGATCGCCCGCATTCTAGGCGCCAAGCGCCCTAGGGACCTCCGCCGGCGCGTAGTGGCGCGTCTGGAGGCATGCGGCGTCGTCTCGCAGGCCGGGGACCTGGTTTCGCTTACAGATGACTGGCTCGAGGCGCTCAACCGTGAACGCGAGGTAGCCGGGGAGCTCGCCCAACACGAGCGCCAGATGCTCCGAAATAACCTCGACGGCATGCGCCACCGCAACCGCCGCAAGCTCCCCAAGGCGGACCCAGTCCCCGAGCCTCCGGCGGCCCCCTGGAGTCCGCCACGGGACGCCGCCGCGCCCAAGACCTCCTATCCGCTAGCCGCCGCCATTCGCGCCTACCTCGACCTGAACCCGCGTGATGCATGCCAGCCCGCCAGCTGGCTGGGCTTGACAATGTGGGCTCGCGACCTCTACCCCGGCAAGCCGACGCCTACGGAGACGGTGGCCGCCATCTCCGAACTAGGCGGGGAACGCTACCTCAGAGAATGCCTTGAACGCGCGCGTCAAGCGCTCGAGCGGGAAGGGGCAGCATGACCCCCCGAACCCCTACGCCGCCGCCGGACGACCGGCGGATGTGGCGCAAGCTCTTGGCCGCCGCCCACCCGGACTCAGGCGGAACTCACGAGCTCTTCGTATGGTCGTGGCAGCTTCGGGACGTGGTGTGCAACGGCGGGCCGCGTCTCGAGCCCGAGATGAAGACGACGTCGTCTTCGTCATCTCCGCGTCCGTCTCACCCGGCCGAGCCCGGCCCCGACCGCGTGCCGTTCCCCCCAGATGTGGACTTCGAAGCCGCAACGGGCCGGGCGCTAGCCGCATGCGACCGGGTGCCGCACGTTTACGGCGATGTGCTCCGGCTTCTCGAGGACTGCCACCCGGTCGAGGACGAACCTCTACTGAGCCAGCAAGGCCGGGGCGCTAGCTATAAGTCGCTCGCCGCCATAGGCCACGCGGCGGGCTTCTCGAAGATTGAGCGCGTGCGGTGGTACGAGGTAGCGGAGTCCATACCACTAGCGCAACGCCACGCCGGCCACCTGCTCGGCCGGCTAAAGCGGGCGGCATGAGTCTCCAATATACGAGTGGAAACCCTTATATTATGATGGTTTCCTTCCCTGACGAGCCCGCGACTAAGATAAACCGTTACATTGTGACGGTTTTGTCTTCCTGTATGAGCGCTGGAATTTTGGTGCTCGTCCTGGCGTCCGTCGAGCGGTATTATTGCTACATGCTCGTCCAAGTCACACCGGCGCGTTTTCTTCCTTTTTCGCGCCTGTGGCAGTCGGGCCGTCCGGGGGTCGCATCCTCCCCTACGACGGCTGGGCTATGGCGGGGAGTTCGTTTTCTTGCTGGCGAACTCTCCGCGTTCAGACCCCGCCGGGCGGGCCTTGTTCACCTCCCAACCCGGCGGGGGGGGGAGGGCCTTAGTTGAACGCCACCTGCGCCGCCACTAAGCGGGATGGGAACCCGTGCACGTTGCCTTCTAACGGACCGGGCGCTTTTTGTTGGGCACACAGTCCGGCGATGAAAGAGCGGCGGCGTAGGGGCCAGAGTCGCGGTGGTAGGGGCAAGACCTCACGCGAACTGCTCGACCTCAAGCGGCGCGCTTCGGAGCTTGCCGAAGATGTTCTAGCGGGGATGGTTGACAAGGGCAGCGCAGCCGTCGCCGGGCAGTTGTACAACGTATGCATACGAGCGCTTTCCGAGTCCGTCCGGGCGCGTGAGAGTGAAGAGTACGAACAGAGACTACGCGAGGTTGAGGAGCGTATTGCCGCGCCGCCGCCGCCCTGGTTGACGAGGGGCGGCGTCTAGTGCGCCGCGACTTTCTCGACCGCCTGGAACGCTGGACGCGCCCCAAGAGCATCACCTTGATAACGGACGATGGTTCGGAGTTTGCGGCCCCCGCCGACGCTGGCGCCTTGCTCCTACGCGGGGATCCGAGCGTTGAGCACCTAAGGCCGCTTCTCGAGCGCGGCTTGAGAGAGCGCGACGCCGGCGGCGGGTCAATGGTCCGGCTGGTAGGCCTCTTGCAACCCCACCTACGCAAACACGACAAGCTAAGGAGCAAAGATGACAGGTAGCAAGAAGCTAAAGACGCGGCTAGCCGCATGCGACCGGGCGCTAGCGGAGATCCCCGGCCAGGTCGACCGGGCGCGGGCCGAGCAAGACCGGGCCCGCGCCGATCGTGAGCGCCTGAAGAGCGAGATACCGGCCCTAGCGCTCGCGGCGGCGGCGGTCGAAGGGGCACAGGCCGCGCAAGTAGACGCCGCGAATGAGAAAAGCGCCCTGCTCACGGCCCTCGAGCGCGCCAGTTACGATGATCAGGCGGCCAAGCGCCGCAAGACCGCCGAAGCGGTCGAGGACGCCACCGGGGCGCTCGTGGCGCGCCTGGAAGAGTTCACGGCGCTCGAGCGTGATCACCGCGACGGCATCCGCGCGCTCGGTCTTGGGGAGGGACGGCCATACGCGGAGCTTCTAGAGGCATATCTCACGCATCACCTGCACAGGTTCACGCCCCAAGTGTTGCCGCCGCGCGGCGCGCCGGTACCGTCCCTCGTGGCCGTGGATACACATACCCGGCCGCTTGGTGATCAGGACTCCGCTCGCGCCCGGTCGGTCGAAGAGGGCGAGACGCGCCGGGCCGCGATAGACGAGAATCGCCGCCTGGACCAAGAGCGCCAGAACGTTACCTTCAGGGCGCGCGAAGCGCGGGCGCGGGCCGGCGTGCCGAACAACCCCCCAACAGGGCGTGCCGCGTCACATGCAATTCGGCGACCCCACGGAGGACGCGGCGAAAGCAAAGCGTGAACTAGAACAGCGGGTAGCGCGCTACATGGCCGAAAACTCCGAAATCACGGCGCCCGATGGGATGGGCCTGTCCCTCGCGGAAGTCGCCCAAGAGTACGACCCCGGAGAGCTGTCCCCAGCGGATTGGGCGCAAGCCCGCGAAGCGGCTAAGGAGTAAGCAAGCATGTATTACATAGCGGTCGCATCATTCCAGGCGGACGGCGTTCAGTATGCCTCCGGCCAGCTTGTCCCGAGCACGGTTACGAACGCGCAGCGCTTGAACGAAACGGCCTAGTGGTCAAGCTCGAGGGGACGCCGCCCAACCCGCTACCCGTGCCCGACCCGCCCTCATCTTCTCTGTCCGGCAACCAAGATACGGCGTAGGCATAGAAAAGGCCGGGTGCGCCACCCGGCCCCATGAGACGTAACCAGTCCCCCGGAAAAAGGGACGAGGTCATTATACCCAATGCGCCCGGGCGGGGAAGGGGAGTTTCGTGAGCCAGGAAGGCAAGGAGCGCGAGATACTGCAGCTTCTCTCCGACTTCAGGCCGTTCCACACGGGCAACGGCGGTGCGTTGCCGCTAGAGGAATCGCACCTTAGGACAGCATCATACGGTCCAGCGGGCCTGTTGCGGGCTGGCACGTCCTATGCGCGTCGGGACCGCCGCCTGCTGGCCGAGAGTCTCGCGGACCTAGCGCGCTCCCTGGGACGCTTGCAGAAAGCACCGCTGGTGGGCGTCTACGGTCAGCAGACATCTCAAAATGAGATGTCTGCGCCCCACGCCAACGGCCGGCCCCACGCCAACGGCCGGCCCCACGCCAACGGCCGGCCCCACGCCAACGGCCGGCCCCACACAAACGGCCAGGCCAGCACCAACGGTCGTGCCGCCCCGGAGGCCATCACGGGGTCAGCGGCCTTTGGTTCGCTCGTGGAACCCTACCTTGGGGATCCGGCGGACGCCTCCATAGTCGCCGATCGCTGCCGAAAGGTGGCCGAGCTCGACGCGGAGAATGAGCAACGCCGCAAGCAAAACAAGCCGCTCCGGGTAGCGCTGCTCTCCTCTCGCCGCCAGCTCGAAGCGCACGACGCGGCCATAGCGTGGCTCGCCGTCGACCTCGAAGGCGTGGACCTTTACGTCGTCTTCCCAAGGGCCATGAGCACCAGCGAAGAACGAACCAACGAAGCCCGCAACGCGGAAACATTCGCCGTGTTCCAGCGCTACCGCGTAGCGGATCTAAAGACCGACGCCGCGGTAGCCCAGACGGCCCAGAAGTGCGCCGTGCCTACCAGCGTGGTAGAGCGCGTTATAGAGTTTCGCTCCACCGCGCCGAAGCCGGATGCGTGCTCGTGGGACGAGTGCGACCGAGCGCCCTTTCGCAGAACCTCTGCCAGAAGCACTACGCCCGCCAGCGCCGAGCTCGACTGAAAGCCGCCAGCCCGGAGGCATAGAAAAGGCCGGGGGAGGCCCCCCGGCCCTTGAATGTAAGTCCCCTCTGCCCTTCGGTAGTGAGGTAGAGAGTAGGCGCGCATGGTATCAGAGCCGGCACACACCGGCCACCCCTCAAGAGATCTCTTACACTCGCGGCAAGCTCTACCGGCGGCGTAAGAAGCAACAGGGTGGAACCGGAGCCAACCAATATAGTCAGGAGCAGACCCGACAAATGTCGGGTCTGCTCCCTCCACGGAAAACGGCACCAACCAACACAGCGAGGAGAGGTCAAGTGCGCATTTTGCGCACTTGACCAGCGAAGACACGGCAAGACGGAACCAACAAACTAATCCATGCGTAAGGGGCGGTGTAAAGTAGCCCAAGAGCCATTTCTGGTGATCCCTACAACTATGGTGTGCGTAAGCTCTTGTAGCAGCAGCGACCCAATACCGGGGGACCGGAGGAGGGATTGGCTATGACTACTAAGGAAAGCCCGCGCTTAAAACTCGACAATTTGGAGGCGCGCTTCACGCATTTGATGGTTCGCTACAGTATCGCGATCCTGCGCATTGTGCTGGGCTTCGTTTTCTCGGGTTCGGGGTTTTGAAGTTCTTCCCGGGTGTTAGCCCTATAGAAGATCTGGTGATGAGGACTATTGACACTCTTACCTTCGGAGTAGTCTTCGGCGGGGTGGTCCCGGTGCGTGCGGGCGTTGTGGTGCTTTCGCGCTGGAATGTGTCGTCGGGCTCGGCTTGATTACGGGCAAGTTCCTGCGCCTCACCCTGGCACTTCTGGGCTTCCAGCTGATCGGTGCCCTGTCGCCTCTCTTGCTCTTTACCGGCGAACTCTTTAGTGGGCCTTACCGCGCGCCCACGTTGGAAGGCCAATACGTTATCAAGGACGTGGTGCTGGTAAGCGCCGGCTTGGTGATTTGCGCCACCATGCGAGGCGCTCGCCTGGTCTCCGAGCAGGTTCGGCGGCCCGAGGATTATAGAAGGTATCAGGAGAAGTAGGAGCTCCACGGCCTACTAACTCTAGAGCCGCGAGAAGCAGCGCTGTCGGTGCCGACTAAAGAAAAAAATGGACAAAATGACCACTTTGAATTTCGACCCGTTTCGCCCGTTTTTGAGTTTCCGAGAATGCGGCTTATCGGAAACTCGCGCCCGTTTTCGCGCTCGCGCCCGGTCCGCACGGCCCTCGAGGACTGGGCGCGCTACCCGCTACCTCGAGTCATGAAACGCGCCTTCCAAGACCTGACGGCACTCCGCCCCGTCGAGGGTTTCGCGCTCCATGAGAGCATGAGCCACGGCCTCTATTTGAGAGTGGCGTACCCGTACTAGGTTCGTCGCGTGGAGCTCTGCCCGGCTGCCGACCTCTTCTTGTTCGCCTAGGGTCTCTCCGGCCAAAATGAGGATAAAGTCGGCTGCGGACCAGTGATCGCTGCCAGGAGAGCCCAACGAGAGGTCAACAGCTTCGGGGGCGTAGGCACGCCCGTAAACTTATCGCTGGCCGCCGGGCCCGCGAAGCGGACGACGAGGTGTGAATACAAGTATTCGTACTCGTCTACCCACACCGCATAGCGCACCCGGTCTTCCACGGGGACGAGTACACGCGCCTGGTAGTAACCTTCAGGGTCTGGAACCATCGTGGCACCAGCCACGGACAAGCCAAGCTCCCACGCGACGACCATGTGCGCCGCCTCGTGGTATGCGATCCCTTCGGTAAACAAAAGCTCTCCTCTCATAGTGCCCGGTAGTACCCGTTTCGCGCTCCCACCCGGGTATTACAGGTAGGGCCGCCACTCACCCTCGGGGCCGGGGTGAGCTTCAAAGACGTGCACGCGCCCGTCTCTGAGGAGGTACATAACCCCGTCTCCTCCGCGAAAAAGTCGAAGCCCGCCGGGTCGTCCACGTCGTTCAGGTAGTCAATGGGTACCGTTATCCACCACTCGCCCTCCCCACGGCGTGCCTCTATTTCGCCCGGGCGCCGGTATTTCGCGGCACCCACCACGCCCACAAACTCCCCCCACCAGCCCTTGCGCCGCGCTACCTCCGTAACCGCCTGCTCTACTGTGTGCCACTTCCTTACCGGCTTGTTCTTGGTGCTGTTGTGGACATAAAAGACTTCCGCTTTAAAGACGCAGCCCTCAGCATCGGCGGTGAGCCTTGCCCACTCCTCATGGTCCTTCACTGTCCCAAACTCGCTTTGCATCCGCTCTCTCCTCTACTCATGGGGGGCCGACGCTCGCACACGGTCCCGGGCGAGGGGTAGGGGTGCAAGCGGAAACCGTGGATACGAAGATCGGTTCTCAAAGTATTATGGAGAGTCTCCGCCGCCCTCGGTGTCGAGCATGTCCGAGCGCTCGAAGTCGGCAATCATCGCTATGGAGTTTGCGTACCCAAGAGCGTTGGCCTGCTCTCCCAAAAGCTCCCAGATAGCCTCCTTGTTCGTCTGGTAGAACTCGACGCATTCGGGCGTATACACAAACCCCGGCCACCCTGCATCCGCTCCGTGCGCCGCGACCTCTTCGACTACGCCCGGGCACTCACTTGCCCCCAGGCGCTCGAGGATGGCCGCTGTCAGCTCGCGGTGGTCTTTTGTGCCTTCCATGGTGTCCCCTTCCTCCGTCTGCCTCATTATGCTCCCATCCGTGCGAGGTTAGCCGCTACCGCGTCCGCCGCGAACTTCGGACGTGCGGGCCGGCGGGCGGCCTGGAGGCTCTTAGCAGCGAATATCGAAGCCGCTACCAGATGCTTGCACGACGTGCTCGGGTGATAGTGGCGGTCCGGACAGCCGCACGACTCCGCGCCGCCTAGCGGTGCTAAGTCGACCAAGTTTAGTCCAACCTTCCGAGCCGGGCACGTTGTAGAGACCGTGCCCGAGCGGGGTTATCCCGCCCACCTCGTAAAGGGTGATGCCGCGCCTGCACCGCTCTTTGGTGGCTTCGGGTAAACTCTTGGTGTCCATAAGGCGTCTCCTTGTGGGCCGTGCTCCGGGGTGTCTGGCCACCGCCGGGGCTTCTTTATCTGATACCCGTAGTGTATCAAGTTCGTATTGCCTTGTCAAGGGTTTTTGGGTATAATTTCCTAAAATAAGCCAAAAAGGGAGGCAACGTGCAAACTCTTACACGTCTCAAGCTACACCGTGAACGCAGGATGCTGACGCAGGACGAGCTGGCCGCGCTTTCGGGGGTTAGCCGCTCGAGCATCGCCCGGCTTGAGACCACGACCAAGCGGGCTTACTCCACCACGTCGCGCAAGCTGGCGGCGGCTCTGAAAGTGAAGCCACAAGACCTCTGCGAGCTTTAAGCCATTGGTTTAGTCTTGCGGCTAGCCGCAAGACTAAACCAATGGCTTAACCTTCCACCTGGTTATAACCTTCTTTCCCGAGTTTAGGCCTTCCGCCGCTCACGCCCGGTCGGGGAACCTTATGGGACCGTGCGCGGCCCTCGCGCGGCGGCGTATAATACTTCGCGGCGCGTCCTTCTCTCCTCGTGCCGCCGCTCACCCCCTCGAGCGGGTGCGAGCGGGCTTACTCGACGCCGAAGAATCGACGCCACCAGCTAGGGCGTGAGGCTGCCGTCTCCGGGCCTTCGGCACGGTCCGGGGCCTCTGACCCTTCCGGCTTCTCGGCGGCGCGCTCTGGGGTGCGTGGTTTCTCTGGTGGCTCGATAGCCGGGATGCGCTCCAGGGCCGCTGCGAGTAGGTGGTCCTTACGCTCTAATTCCCTACGCAAGAACTCAACCTGATCCTTGTACACGCTTAGTAACGCGTCGGTGGACTCCGTAGCTTCTGCCTTAGTAGCTGCGTCCGTAACGTCTTCGCTAGGGCTTATGTACACGTAGCTAAGCCCGTCCGGGTCTTTATCATGCGGAATAGTCCCGCGCTTGATCCTCTGGCGGATTGCGTCGGTCGTAACGGATAGCCTAGCCGCCGCCTCCCTCACTGTGACCCTATCCGTAACACCGTCCATAAGCCACACACTAGCCGTTAGTAAGGTGTAGGTACACAGTTGTCTCTCCGCCCTACACGATGTTGTGCACGGTCCCCTGATGTACCACAAGCGCCGTCCGGGGCGACCTTGATACTTAGCCGCAACAACGCTTGCAACATTCTGTGAGTTACAAGCAAGCGGAGTACGCTACTGCTTGACTCAAGTACCTGCAAAACGCGTCATTCTAATGTCCCAGAATAAAAAATTCTGGGAACCCGGGCTTTCCACCTCCGCACATCCTTATTGGACTGCCGGGTCAACGCTTCCCCCCCCCCTCTTTCGACTCAAGATGATGGCATCGGCATCGCGCGGCTCAACGACAGCCCGTTCTCGGAAGCAAAGATCGTGCCCGAGTGGAAGGACTGCACTCGCCTGAGCGCCGCCGCCGACCACTCGTCGACCACCTCTTCTAGAGCGGCCGTCTTGACCACGGTCTGGCGGTCATCAACGATCTCGGTCAACCGCTCCTGCTGCTCCAGGGACTGATCCAGTTCGACCTGCATGGCCCAGTCGAAGGAGGCCCACACGGTGCGCCCTTCGCCGGCCTTCTCCTCGATTAGCCGCCCAAGTTCGTCTCCCCGCCCGCCTAAAGGGTCTTCCTCGGGCCTCATGAGGAAACGCCCCTCCCGCTCAAGTCGCTCGACCTGCAGGCCGTTCTCCTCGAATCGAGCGCGCAACTCGTCTTCGGAGTGCTTCTCCCCTCCGTAGAACTTCACTAACAACCCGCCTTGTGCCTCGCCGACGCGGAAGAACGTGGCGTCGAGGCGGTACAAAAGGTCGCGGTTCTGGGCGATCGCGAGTACGTTGTCTGGAACTTGCAAGAAAGAGCGTAGCTGAGCGACGAGCGTAGCCGGGCGCTCGTTTCGCTTCAGGAAGGCCTCCAAGGCCTCCCGCCGCACGCGCCAGTTTTTGCCAACCTTCACGCATGGCAGGTTACCCTCGCGGCACCATCGCCAGATCGTGGCTTTCCCCACGCCCATCAGCTCCGCTACATCCTCAACACCCAGCAAATCTTTATCTAACAGCCGCATCACACATCTCCGATCTAAGGTCTTTTTACCACGTGGTTTTTTTACTATTAATTGATTTTAGTTGATAGTAGCTTACAATACCGTGTGTAACTCTACCGAGCACCGCGGACATGCGCGGCAAGCGAAAGGGGCTACATGAGTGCATGGGATGAACAAGAAGAAGCCATGTAGGAAGAACGAGTAGTACACCAGGCGAGAGAGCACCTGCTACTCATCACACGGAGGTAACGCAAAACGATGCGTGATCCTACGCTAGCTGCGATTCTAAGCGCGATCATTCCTGGAGTCGGACAATTCTACAACGGGCGTATTCTGGCTGGTATCCTGTGGCTCATCATCACCCCGGGACTGTGGATCGGCACGGGCGGGCTACTCGGTTGGGTCTGCCATGTCATCGCGGCCTACACCGCTTACACCTACGCACGCGACCATCGCGTGCGCCATCCCGCGCCGAGGACTTGAAGGTCGTTCGGCTATTGGTAGATCTCTGGTAGATCTCTTATTGGAACAGGCACGGGGGTTCCCACGCCTGTTCTGCGTTGTGAAGCATTCCTACTTAGAGAAGAGGAGAGTCGATGTTTGGTTGGAGGCGAGGCAACGCCAGAGGTAGCTGCGTAATCATCCCTTGTGGGTGTGTTGCGTCTCCGCTGGCTCTGCTTACAGGGGTGGTTCTCTTGTATGCCGGTAAGGGTCTCAAGGATCGTTTCTAACTTTCGATTCAGGAGGAGTTTTGGCGGATGACTTGGATAATAAGGCGACTCCTAATGTGGGGTCTAACTCTGGCAGCACCGTTCATCTGGCGTAAGCTTCAAGAGCGCCGGCGGCGAAATAAAGGCGAGTAGAGCTAAGCCTCCATTTATCCATTAGTAAGGTGAGAAAGGGTAGGGTAGAGGCTTGTTCATAATCGTATTTGGTGGTGGAGGCAGAGGAAGAGGAGGAGGGTGCTCGGGGCTGGGGTGTCTGATCTGGATACTGATAAGCATTGCGCTTAGCTTGGGCCTGACCGTGCTCGTAAACCTCCTCTTCTACCTGATGTCTAGCCCGGTCCCCGGAATTCCTGGGGTTGACGTCTAGCTGTAGCTGTTTGAGGGAAACGGGCGGAGAAATAGGGGATGTTGTCCCTCACAGCTGGACCCTAACTCCCCCTTTGGTCGAGTTAGGGTCCAGGGCGGCTAGAGTAAGACTTTAGGTCCCGGCTAACCTTTGGATAATTTAGATAAGAGACGGAGAGGCGAATCACGCCCTCCTCTTCACGTACATCTATGCTTATCTCGGGTGCTACGCCCGCGGCCTCGCAAGCGTCGAGGGAGTTGTCGATCAACTCCTTCAAGCAAACACTAGCAAACTCCCCTTGGGGGACTCCGGTTAGCGCCGAGAGTTGGCGGGCGTCAAAGTACTCACCCGCCCGGCTACTCTCAAAGGTCGTACGCTCTAGTTTCCGCATCTTCCTCCCTTACTCCCCCTTCTCCAACCAGCGGATCGGCGTGCCGAGATAGTCCGCGTAGTAGGCTTCCGCGTCCGCCCTGTCCGCTCCTACGAACTCGTGGTTCCGGACAGTACCGGCCCAGTACCCGATACGCCCGAGCCCGAGCCCCACGCCATAGTCCCAGTCGTAGGACCAAACCTGACTCTCGTCCGTGGTCTGGCGCACCTGCAGATCATTATGATGGCCGGTGTACCCGACTAGCCGCGCGTACTGACCCTCCGTCGGCTTCGCCCTGTCCATGCCCCTTTCCTCCGTCTGCCCCATCATGCCCCCATCCGCTCAAGGTTCGCTTCTACCGCCGCCGGCGCGAACTTCGGGCGGGGCGACCCGCCGGGCGGCCAGGCGGGCCTTAGCGGCGAATATGGAGGCCGCGGCCAAGTGCTTGCACGTCAGTCCGGGGCGGTAGTGCCTATCCTTGCAGCCACAGGACTCCGCGCCCCCGAACGGGGCCAAGTCGACCGTGTAAACCCAACCCTCCGTGCCGGCTACCTCGTAGACGCCATGACCGACGTGCTCTATCCCGCTCCCCTCGTGTAGCGCGATGCCGCGTAGGACGCGCTCTCTGGTGGCTTGGTCTACACTGGTGGTGTCCATAGGGGTTGCTCCCTTTGGTCCGTGCCTCCGGGAGCTTAGACCCTCCGCGGGGGCTTCTTTATCAACACCTGTAGTGTACCAAGTTTGCGTTGATGAGTCAAGGCTTTTTGGGTATAATTTCCCAAAGATAAGCCAAAAATGGAGTCAACCGTGCAAACTCTTACACGTCTCAAGGAGCACCGGCTAAGGCGCATGCTAACGCAGCATGAGCTAGCCAAACTCTCAGGGGTTAGCCGTACCACCATTGCCAGACTCGAGGCGGCCCGGACGCGGGCTTACCCCACCACGTCGCGCAAGCTGGCGAAAGCCTTGAGGGTCCGCCCCGAGGACCTCTGCGAGGTTAAACTAGTGGTTTAGCGTTGTGGGGTCGGGCGTACAATACTTCGCGGCGCGTTCTTCCTTCTCCGTGCCGCCGCTCACCCCCCCTCGACCGTGCGCGGCCCTCGAGCGGCGGCTAGCCTGGCCGACTCCCTCCCCGGGATGGGTTTGAGCATCACCCCACCCCTCCTCGACCGGGTGCTGGCCTTCGCCCCGGTCCTGTGTCTCTGAACCTTCCGGCTTCTCGACGCTCGTCTCATGTGGCTCGCGTGGCTCGTCTCGTGGCGCTTCTAGCTGGGGTATGCGTGAGGTGAGGGCGGCGATGATACGCCTGTTCTCGCGGTTCGCCTCCTCCAACGCGCGCACCCGGTCGCGTAGCTCTTCGACTAACTCCGATTGGTCTCGCGGTGCATCGTGCGGTACATCGTGCGGTGCATCGCGGTTAGTCGGTGATTCACTGCCTCCGAGGATTACGTACACCTTGCCCGACTCCCGGTAAGAGCCGAGAGTACCGCGCTTGATCCGGCCCCTTACCGCCGCCTCGGTAATGCCTAGACGGTCGGCGGCCCGCGCGACGGTTGAGCGGTGGTTAGTCGGTGGATCATTGCCGGTTAAACGCCTCTCTCCCATAGCCGGGCATCATACCCTCCCCGACCGTGCGCGGCCCTCGAGCGGAGGCTAGCCTGGACAACCTCAACCCGGTTTGAGCTCGTCCGTCCCTCGACCGTGCGCGGGCCCCCAGCAGGGGCGAAGTCCTCACTAGTAGGGACCGCCACCCCTACCCCTACCCGACCGTGTACGAGCGCGAAAGTCTTCTTTAGAGATCTTTGGTAGGTTGGCTAGTTGCGAAACATCGAGAAGCCCTGGGCAGCCGCCACGGTGAGTACTGCGCTCCAGAACACGACGCTCAAGACCGTACTGCGCAACAGGGGGCGCGCAGGGGCCCCAAGGGCCAAAGCCAGTACGGTCCCTAAAGCTGCTCCGGTGATGAGCGGTGTGAGGAGAGACACTCCCCAGACCCCGTAACGGTTCCAGACACGCTCCAGCCTCTTGCGGCGTTTAGCGAGCCAGCGGTGACTGTAAGCCCAACGTTGCAGCCGCTCACCTGCCAGGACGACAAAAATCAGCGCCCCGAGATTGCCTAAGACAGTAGCCGTCCCAGCTAAGATTGGGGTAAGGCCCAAAGCCAAGCCAGCTGGAACACCGAACAACGAGCCGGTAGCTCCGAGGGCGCCTACAGAGAGAAGTTTGAGTAGCAGATCCAAGAGTCTAAGCCTACACAACAGGGAAATTTGTCACCCGGCAAAATCCGATAGGTGAATAGCAGACAACAAAGAGGGCCGGAGCCCCGATAAGGAGCCCGCCCCTTCCTTGTTCAGCGTATTGCCGCTAAGAGGTCTTCTCGGACGCTGGGCTTCGGGTGTCAGGTATTCTCGTCAACCTAGGGGCTAGGAGTGCAAAAGAGAGGGCTGGGGTTATAGAAACCCCAGCCCTCTTACTTTGACTGACTGGCAGACTTGGCCTTAGAGCCCTGTCAGATTGCTTGTGAGCTTCGTGCTCCTAATTATTAACCTGCGCTAAGGCCTGGTTGCACGTCTGCTGCGCATTGTTAACCTGATCGATCCCGTTTTGGACTATGACGTTGCTCGCGGTCTGATCGACGGTCTGATTGACATCCTGCGTTGCGGTCTGGGTGCCCATGTTAGTGGCGGTTGAATTATCCCCACTCGCGGTGGCGTCCTGCACAAGCGCCTCAAGCGCCCCTATGTTCGTCTGAACGTTGGCTGCCGCCGCATCCTGAGAGACGTTACCGCTGTTCACGTTATTAGCAACCTGCACGCACTGGTTGGCCAGATCGCCAGCCGTAACCGTAGCCCCCCCCGACGTAGCGTCACCGCTAGTCTGATCCGCGAAGGCGGGGGCTGCCGCCGCGATTGCCATCGCCATCATTGCCGCCAAAACCATCAGCTTCTTCATACTTCTCTGCTCCTTTTGCACCGCTATCGCGGCGCTTCGCCTATATACGCTCTCTAGTCTGTGCTTGCAGTCTAAGAACGGCCTGTGCTAAAGCTATGAATTTACATAGTTATCCGCCTTGAAGTATCTCCATCTCTCTAGAACGACATCAGGGGCTATATATCCCGATCGTATATACGCCGCATGCGATCCATTGGTTCACTCTCCTACCGCAAGAAGTCAAATGATGCGCCTCAATAAACTACCTCCATCTTCTCCCACAAACCCCGATAGGTTGCCCTGATGGATAACTCATCTTGGTCGAGAGCGGAGGACCATAGTACTCTTGCACTATTTTGGGGGCCAGAAGATACATGGGATTTGTACTAATGCCTTTACTTCCAGAAAGGCTATCGGCGCCGGTTTAGCCCCGGTCGCATAGACCTATACGATCGGGGGCAAGCTACCTTCTATACACTAAACCTCTTGCGTAATAGCGACGTTGCATCCGACGACGAAGCAACCTGCCTCTCTTTTCGGCTTGTGCGTCCCCTTTATCTGCTACCAGCTTAGCTCGCCTAGCTGCCGGTAGTTGTGCAGCC